>Ga0247725_1000112_pt1 | contig 105758 bp, 95 predicted proteins | sample OKSTACKMCFT3sol_FD_183021 | JGI IMG/M metagenome (GOLD analysis project Ga0247725, IMG submission 183021) | Subsurface sediment microbial communities from gas well in Oklahoma, United States - OK STACK MC-FT3-sol | ecosystem: Environmental > Terrestrial > Deep subsurface > Rock core/Sediment...
TGTAACTTGCCCGAATAGCGGTATCATACTATGCCTTAAGCAAAGTAAAAACCGCCGCAGTCAGGCGACAGTAAAGGCACAAGGCCACAGTGACCAAAAAAAAGCACCTCAATCAACGCCAGCATCAGCGCATAGCCGCCAATCAGGATCGTCGTTTAGCCAGGGCTCAGAATAAAGCCAGCAAGCCAGAGCTGGATTCTGACTTATTGGCTGAAGCCGAACATGGCTTAGTGATCAGTCGTTTTGGTCAACATGCCGATATTGAAGATAGCTCAGGCCAGATTTTCCGCTGTAATATCCGCCGCACTATCAACTCCTTAGTCACAGGTGACAAAGTGGTGTTCCGCCGCACCAAAGTGCCTGGTGGTGGCCCAGAGGGTGTAGTGGAAGCTGTGGCTGAACGTGAATCCGTATTACTGCGCCCTGACTTTTATGATGGTTTAAAACCAGTCGCGGCCAATATAGATTTAATGATTATTGTCTCAGCTGTTTTACCTGCGTTTTCGTTGAATATTGTCGACCGTTATTTAATAGCGGCCGAAGCTATGCATATCAAACCATTGTTATTGCTGAATAAAATCGATTTGTTAACCGAAGAGCAGCGAGCGGAAGTTGATCAACAACTGGCTATTTATCAGAAGATTGGTTACGAATTTTTATTGCTGAGTGCAAAAACAGGTGAAGGTACAGCTCAGCTGGATTCATACCTGAAGCAAGGCGTCAGTATTTTTGTCGGCCAGTCCGGTGTAGGTAAATCTTCTTTGGTCAACAACCTGTTGCCGGATATTTCCGCTGAAACCCGCGAAGTGTCGGAAAATTCAGGTTTAGGCCAGCACACCACCACCACAGCCCGCTTGTATCACTTACCAGACGGTGGCGATTTAATAGATTCACCAGGTATTCGCGAATTTGCCTTGTGGCACTTAGAGCCTGAGCAAATTGCCTTAGGTTACCCTGAGTTTAAAGACTGGCTGGGCCGCTGCAAATTCCGCGATTGTAAACACTTAAACGACCCGGGTTGCGCTTTACAACACGCCGTCAGCATTGGTGAAATTCACCCGGAACGTTTTGCGAACTACCATAAAATCCTGCTCAGTATGGCGCAGGATAAACCGAATTATTTTCAACCCTGAGGTTTAACTCCACTATGGATCAAGTAAAAATCGCATTGCAATACGTCATGCCAAAGCATTTATTGTCCCGTCTTGTCGGTTATCTGGCGGCAGCACGTTTAGGTTTTATCAGCCACGCGCTGATCAATATGTTTATCAAGGCCTATAAAATTAATATGGCTGAGGCGAAGTTTGAAAAAGCCTCAGACTATGCCAGCTTTAATGAATTTTTCACCCGGCCTTTAAAAGACGGCCTACGCCCTATCACTACTGATGCTGATGTGGTCTGCCAGCCGGTAGACGGTGCTATTAGCCAGTTGGGAGATATTGTCGATGGCAAACTGATCCAGGCAAAAAATCACAACTATTCACTGCAGGCGCTGTTAGGTGGTGATGCGGCGACAGCTGCTCCTTATGCCGGTGGTAAGTTCGCGACTATTTATTTAGCGCCCAAAGATTATCACCGTATTCATATGCCTATTACTGGCACCTTACGTGAAATGATTTATGTGCCGGGTGATCTGTTTTCAGTAAACCCATTAACGGCAGAAAACGTGCCTGATTTATTTGCCCGTAATGAACGTGTTGTGACCATTTTTGATACTGAGCTTGGCCCTATGGCTTTGGTATTAGTAGGTGCAACTATAGTGGCCAGCATAGAAACTGTTTGGGCTGGTACTGTCACCCCTCCTACAGGTAAAGACGTATTCCGCTGGACTTATCCTGCCTCAGGGCCAAAGGCTGTGACTTTGGAAAAAGGTGCTGAAATGGGCCGCTTTAAATTAGGATCCACAGTGATCCTGGCCTTCCAGGCCGGTCAGATTGAATTTACTGACAAGCAATATCCAACAGCGGTGACACGCATGGGCGAACCTTTTGCCAAGATAGTTCATAAGGCGTAAGCAGATAAAAAAGCAGAGCTTAGCTCTGCTTTTTTATTGCGCTGAATTTAGGCTCAGACAACGGAGAACATCCATGCGGATTATTGCTCATCGCGGTGCCAGCGGCTCTTATCCGGAAAATACCTTGTTGGCGATAGAACAGGCCTTACACGCCAAAGCTGATGGTATTGAAATTGATGTGTTTTGTGTTGAAAACCAATTAGTGGTTATCCATGACGAAGAGGTCAGCCGCACCACTGATGGCAAAGGATTATTGCAGGATTTTACACTCAAGCAATTACAGCAACTGGATGCAGGTTTAGGCCAGCAGGTGCCTACTTTATGGCAAGTGCTGCAATTGGTAAACAATCAAACCCTGCTGAATATTGAGCTTAAAGGTGCAAATACAGCAGAGCCTTTATTGGAACTGCTTAGAAAAGCTGAAACAGAACTAGGCACAGAGCCAGACAAATTGCTGATCTCCTCTTTTAATCACCATCTGCTGAAACAGATTGGAATACTCAGACCCGATCTAAAGCTGGGAGCTTTAACAGCCTCGCTGCCGCTAGACTATGCCGCTTTTGCAACAGAGCTCAAGGCCTGGTCAGTGAATTGTGATAAAGGCTTTATTAACAGAGCCATGGTGCAGGATGCGCATCAACGCGGCTTAAAAGTTCTGGTTTACACAGTGAATGATGCAACCACAGCCAAAAAATTGCAGCAGTTAGGTGTTGACGGGATTTTTTGCAACTATCCGCTGGAAGCCAGAAGCTGGTAGCAAGAAATAAGCAGATCAGTGTTTGTGGCTATCGCAGCTATGGCATTTATTGCAAAGGCGAATGTTGAGTATATGTGCCAGGACGACAAAAAAGGCACCAATAATCAGAATATAGTGCTCATAGTCATGGCCAAAAATATCTTTCTGCCAATAAATAAAACCACCTAAAAACAGCGAATAAAAAGGATAAATCTTTTTATGGTAGCGGTGAAAACCTGCAAACAACGTAATAAAGCCCAGCACCATGGTGATCAGTAGAATGATCCGTTCAAAGGCATGGTTATGCCAGGCGCTTAATCCTAACAATGGCAGTACAGGCAATAACACAGGTAGCATAATGCAGTGGATAGCGCACAAAGATGTGATGGCTATACCTACTTTATCCAATGTATTACGAACCTGACTCAGCACAACTTGACACTCCGGTTTTGAAGAAGTGAGATAATATAACAAATCACTAAAAAAACAAACCAAGTCGCTAACTCTTTTATGCAACACAGAGAAAATCCAGGCGACAGAATCGGCTTCCAGAGCAGGTTGTGGCATAATATGGCAAATTTTTTGGAGACAAAAGAATGGATCAATTACTGGAACAGTTGGATCAGAACTTAAAGGATCTGTACCGTAAAGCTCTGGATGCAGACGCGATTCTGGACGATATTCAACAACAAGGCCATGGCAAGTACCAGACTATTTTTGTCAACGACAAGAGCTTTCAGGTCACAAGCAACAGATTTATGCCTTATTTAAGTGAAGCTGCAGAACAAGTAGCAGCCATGCGCCAGACTCAACAGTTTAACACTGCAACTTTGCAGCGCGTTGTGAAACAAATTCAGTTGTTGCACAAAACACTAGCTGAGTTTCGCCAGTTCATCACCAAATAGTTTGTTTTTCTAGCTGATTATAAAAAAATATTCTAACGAAAAAAGGCCATTGCACTACTCTAACTCTGGAGAAGGAGTACGACATGGCCAGCTTAACGACTTCATTAGACAGTATAAAACTGCAAGCCAGACAATCTGCGTTGTCAGGTAACACTGCTCGTCCAAATCCTGGAGCACCTCTGGCGCAGGAACTGCAAGCCAGCGTGCAGCAAAGTAAGCAACAGCAGCAATTATCCAGTCTGCCAGAGCCACAACAGCCAAAAGAAGAAACACGTCAGGATTCAGTGCGGGTTACCAGCACCATTGGAAAAGCAGCCTCCAGTGGACAGTTAAGCCGGGAGGAGGCTGTAGCGATTTATCGTGAGATAGCTAACCTGCTTTAGCAGAGGCTGACTGATGCTTAGCAACAGCAGGCTGGATAGTATCTTTAAACCAACGCTCCAACATCACCCTCTCATGCTCATACGGTTGATCAGCTCTGACATTACTGATCCGGGTCATAAAACCCATGTCTTTTAACTTCAACTCATTGCTTTCCGTAACCAGCACTTTATTTTGGTCAAACAGTTTATAGCTGAAATTTATACGCGGGATAAATATATCCTTGATCACCCGGATTTGCTGCCCGGTCTGAGTAAACATGTAATTCACGTCACCAGCCAGATCTATGTCAGTAACCACTACCTGCCAGTTGTAGCCCTCAGGTAATTGCTTTGCCAAATCAGCAAAAATCTTATCGAAGCTGGCCATAGTGCGCTTTTCATAACTGCCTCTGGGCTCGTTAGCAGGCTTCATATCAGTAAACTTCTTATAGTCTTTGTATTCGACCTTTACTTCGCCTGCGGCAACAGTTGTCGCCACCAACGCGGAGAGCATTAGTATACTCAAATTGATCATACGCATTACACACCCCCACTTATCTTCTTAAATCGCGATGTTTAACAGGATAAAACATCAGCACTGAATTCGTGATGAATAAGTACCTAAGCTATTGACTTCACTATAGCCTAGTCTGCAGAGGAAACTGAAGTGATTAATTGTGCCAATAAGTATTCAGATGTAACGCCTTACTGACATAGCCTGACGATCACGCTTGATGTGTTTCATGTGTTTGCACGCCAGAGCGTTATTGAATTATCAAACACAAAAAAGCCGCCTTTCGGCGGCTTTTTACACTAAAACGACTTTACGCTCCGGCACGACCTGCACGTTTACGATCGTTTTCAGTCAGGTGACGCTTACGGATACGAATTGACAGTGGTGTCACTTCAACCAGTTCGTCATCATCAATAAATTCCAGAGCCTGCTCCAGGGTGTAACGGATTGGCGGAACCAGGTTGATGGCCTCATCAGTACCAGAAGCACGAACGTTGGTTAACTGTTTGCCTTTTAAGCAGTTTACAGTTAAGTCGTTGCTACGACTGTGAATACCAATAACCTGACCTTCGTACACTTCTTCCGCATGACCGATAAACATACGACCACGTTCTTGCAGAGAGAAGATGGCATAACCTGCGGCTTTACCCATAGCATTTGAAATCAATACACCGTTCATACGCTGGCCTATTGTACCGCCTTTGTATGGACCATAGTGATCAAAGCTGTTGTACATCAGGCCAGTACCAGAAGTGATGGTCATAAACTCTGTACGGAAACCAATCAAACCACGGCTTGGCATTTGGAAATCCATACGGATACGGCCTTTACCATCTGGCTGCATGTTAGTCATTTCAGCTTTACGCTCGCCCATTTTCTCCATGATAGAACCCTGATGCTGTTCTTCCACGTCGATAGTGACGTTTTCCATAGGTTCCATTTTCTCGCCGTCTATCACTTTCATGATCACCTCAGGACGAGACACTGCCAGTTCAAAACCTTCACGGCGCATGTTTTCGATCAGAACGCCTAAGTGCAGTTCACCACGGCCAGACACTTTGAATTTATCACCGTCTTCTGTTTCTTCAACACGTAAGGCTACGTTGTGTTTCAGTTCCGCATTTAAACGCTCTAAAATCTGACGTGAAGTTACAAACTTACCTTCTTTACCAGCGAACGGAGAAGTGTTGACCTGGAAGGTCATAGTGACTGTTGGTTCATCAACTTGCAGGGCTGGTAATGCTTCCAGATTAGTCGGAGCACAAATGGTATCGGAGATTTTCAGTTCACCTAAACCAGTGAAGGCAACAATATCACCTGCGTTGGCTTCAGTCGCTTCAATACGCTCCAGGCCTAAGTAACCAAATACCTGACCTACTTTAGCGTTACGTTTCGAACCATCAGCACCTAAAATAGTAACCTGCTGGTTTGGCTTCAAAGTACCACGCTTGATACGGCCAATACCTATGATGCCTAAGTAACTGGAGTAATCCAGCTGAGACACCTGTAACTGAGTATCACCATCCAATTCAACAGCTGGAGGAGCTACGTGCTCAACAATGGCCGCGAATAAATCGTTAATATCAGTTTTTGGCTCGTTGTAATCCAGAGTAGCCCAACCGTTGATTGCTGATGCATAAACTACTGGGAAATCTAACTGTTCATCCGTCGCACCTAAGTTGTCAAACAGGTCAAATACCTGATCGATAACCCAATCTGGACGAGCACCAGGACGGTCGATTTTATTGACCACAACAATAGGCTTTAAACCGTGAGCAAAAGCTTTTTGAGTTACGAAACGTGTCTGAGGCATTGGACCTTCAACAGCGTCAACTAATAACAACACAGAATCAGCCATAGACAATACACGTTCAACTTCACCACCGAAATCGGCGTGACCTGGAGTGTCCAGAATGTTGATGTGGTAACCGTTCCAGCGTACTGAAGTGTTTTTTGCCAAAATGGTGATACCGCGCTCGGATTCCTGAGCATTGGAATCCATCACACGTTCCTGCAACTTAGCACGTGAATCAAAAGTACCAGATTGTTGCAGTAACTTATCAACCAGAGTAGTTTTACCATGGTCAACGTGCGCGATAATGGCGATATTACGCAGTTTTTCTATTGCTGAAGCGGTTCCGCTCATTTGTATTTCCTCTGTGGCACTAGCTGACCATAATCTTGACTACTAGGCATTGACTAAAAGTTGTTCGAATTCAAGGGCGCGTATTCTACTCTGTTTTTACACAGAAAGAAAAATTAACTGTGCTCTGCAGCGGCTTATTTTTACATCCGGATGAGCAACCTGTGTATTTCAGGGTTATTCAGTGACAGGGCGATGAAACTTGCTATTTTAAATGGTGTTTATTTGAAAAGGCACCAGCTTGGGGCTTTTGCATCACAATGAGGCAACATTGCACCAAATCAATGCAAAAGCCTGCATCATTAGGATGCAATTTCATAAAAAATCATTACAGATCAACACGATAAATCTTTGGCATAAGAATGGCATTAAAAAGCACAAAGCTTTGGCCTGAGCCAGCATTATAAAACAGGCGTTTTTTACGCCCGTCAACAGCACAAACCGGAGGAATGCATGTCTGCATCTACAGTACTGAGTTTCATCAAAGAGAACGACGTAAGATTCGTTGATTTACGCTTTACGGATACCAAAGGTAAAGAACAACACGTGACTATCCCGTCCAGCCAAATCAATGAAGACTTCTTCGAAGATGGCAAAATGTTTGACGGTTCTTCCATCGCCGGCTGGAAAGGTATCAATGACTCAGACATGATCCTGATGCCTCAGGCAAGCACCATGTTACTGGACCCGTTTTCAGAAGAAACTACAGTCAATATTACTTGTGACGTTATCGAACCAAGCACTATGCAAGGTTACGAGCGTTGCCCACGTTCTATCGCTAAACGCGCTGAAGAGTACCTGAAATCGACAGGTATCGCTGACACCGTATTGTTTGGCCCTGAACCAGAGTGGTTCATGTTTGATGACGTACGTTTCAAAAACACTATGTCTACAGCTTTCTTTGCTATCGATTCAGCTGAAGCTGCATGGAACTCAGACAAAGTATACGAAGGCGGTAACAAAGCTCACCGTCCTGGCATCAAAGGCGGTTACTTCCCGGTACCACCAGTAGATCAACACCACGATATCCGTAGCGCCATGTGTGTAGTGCTGGAAGAAATGGGTCAGGTGGTTGAAGCTCACCACCACGAAGTTGCTACTGCTGGTCAGAACGAAATCGCTACCCGTTTCAATACGTTAACTAAGAAAGCTGACGAAATTCAGGTATTAAAATACGTTGTTCACAACGTAGCAAATCTGTACGGCAAAACTGTTACCTTTATGCCAAAACCTCTGGTCGGCGATAACGGTTCAGGTATGCACTGTCACCAGTCCTTAGCAAAAGATGGTGTGAACCTGTTTGCCGGTGATAAATATGCTGGTTTGTCTGAAACTGCTCTGTACTACATCGGCGGTATCATCAAGCACGCTAAAGCAATCAATGCCTTCACTAACCCTTCTACTAACTCGTACAAGCGTTTAGTGCCACACTTCGAAGCTCCTGTGATGCTGGCTTATTCAGCCCGTAACCGTTCAGCTTCTATCCGTATTCCACTGGTACCAAGTGCGAAAGCACGTCGTATCGAAGTGCGTTTCCCGGATCCGGCAGCTAACCCATACCTGGCTTTCGTAGCTCAGTTAATGGCTGGTTTAGATGGTATTCAGAACAAGATCCATCCAGGCGATGCGATGGATAAAGACTTGTATGACCTGCCACCAGAAGAAGAAGCACTGATCCCTCAGGTTTGTGGTTCTTTAGACGAAGCTCTGGATGCACTGGATGCAAACCGCGCTATCTTCACGAAAGGCGGCGTAATGTCCGACGCTATGATCGATGCCTACATCGAACTGAAACGTGCAGAAGCTAAACGTGTTTCTATCGCAGTTCACCCACTGGAATATGAACTGTACTACAGCGTGTAAATCGCTGTTCGCTATCAAAAACCCGCGCTTGCCGCGGGTTTTTCTTTGGCTGAAATTTGAGATCCGGTGCGGGACAGATTAGAGTGGATACAGCAGCAGCCACAGTCAGGGTCTCTATGAAAAAGCTAAGTCTGTTTTTTGCTTTACTCTGCACCACTGCACTTTGCACTACGGCATTTTACACCTGCGCTTTGACTCAACAGGTTTATGTCAGCGTGGATAAAAATGGTGTGCCTCTGTATACAGACCAACCTGTTGCAGGTTCTAAAAAGTTAGAACTGAAAGTTTCTCTGCAAAGCCAACCACCTCAACAAGCAACTCAAATAGACCCTTTAGCTTCGTTAACTGAAGAAGCAACGGCCCCTTACCAACTCACTATATTAACTCCCGCTATGGAGGCGACTGTGATCTCCAATCAGGGGGAGGTGGTAGTACAAAGTGATATCAGCCCGGCTTTGGCAGACCACCACAAACTACGCTTAGTTCTGGATACCGCTCAACAAAGCCCTTTGCAGCAAAGCAGCAATTTTCGCCTGCTTGGTGTAGAACGTGGGGCACATCAATTGCAGCTTCAGGTCATTGATCAAAACGGCAAGCTAATTGCAGAAAGTCCTGTCACAACCTTTTATTTACGTAAAACTACAATAGCTTCACCAAAATAGTGCGTTTTGACGGTAACACGTCTGATTTTACAGTACACTGTGAAATCAAAGCACCATTTTGGTGCAATAGGTGAGCGCAGTGACCCAACAACAAAAGACGATGGATTTTTCCACCACCGACTTTACCGACCAGCTCAGTACCGCAATTTTGGTGCTCGATAGTCAGTTGCAAGTGCAGTATTTTAATACCGCCAGCTCAGCGATGTTTGGTGTGGGTGAAAAACGCCTGGCGCAGCAATATTTTTTCACCTTATTTCAATACACTGATTTAACCTCCAGTTTCTTTTTAACTGCGCTACAAAACCGGCAAGGTTTTGGTATTAGTGATGTTCAGGCCGTATTACTGGATGGACGACATATTTTGCTGGATGTCACAGTTAATCTGATTGAACAACCACATTTAGCTTTGATGTTGGAGTTACGTCAGGTCGACCAGCAACGTAAAATCAGTCTGGAAAGTTTGCAACAGCACCAGCATTTAGCAGCACGGGAACTGATCCGTGGTTTAGCTCATGAAATTAAAAACCCTTTGGGTGGATTGCGAGGTGCTGCTCAGCTGTTGGAAGAGTCATTAAATGATGATCAAAAAGAATATACACAGCTGATTATTGCCCAGGCAGACAGATTACGTAACTTAGTTGATCGCTTACTTGGCCCCTACAAAGCACCCAATAAAAAATCTTCCAATGTACATCAGGTGCTGGAAAGAGTCAGTCAACTGGCACAAATGGACAACCCCACTCATGTGCAGTTTAGCCGTGATTATGATCCAAGCATCCCAGACTTTTCATTTGATCCTGAATTGATAGAACAGGCCTTGCTGAACATTGTTGGTAATGCGCAGCAAGTCCTGACTGAAGGTGGCCAAATCACTTTACAGACAAGGATATTAAACCAACATACTATTCACGGCCGCCGTCACCGTTTAGTCGCGGCCGTCAAAGTAATAGACAATGGACCGGGAATTCCGCCTGAAATTAAAGACACCTTATTTTTTCCTATGGTCACAGGCAAACCTGGCGGTACAGGTTTAGGTTTGTCGATAGCTCAAACTTTAATCCACCAGCATGGTGGTTGGATTGATTGCGAAAGTTGGCCAGGGCAAACCGCTTTTACTTTGTATTTACCGCTCAATAACTCTGGAGAAGATCAATGCAGCAAGTAGTCTGGATTATTGATGATGACAATTCGATCCGCTGGGTGTTGGAAAAGGCGTTAGCACGAGCTGATATTGCCTGCGAAAGTTATGCTTCGGCTGATTTAATGTTACAACGTTTGCAGTATGAACAACCCACTGTCGTGGTGTCCGATATCAGGATGCCGGGCACAGATGGTATGGCGTTATTAACCAAGTTACAGGAATTGTCGCCTGAACTGCCTGTGATCATCATGACAGCCCACTCCGATCTGGACAGCGCAGTGAATGCCTTTAAAAAAGGCGCTTTTGAATACCTGCCCAAACCTTTTGATGTGAATGAAGCTGTATCTCTTATTCAGCGCGCCTTAGCTCATAGTCAGGCGAAGCAACCGAAACAGCAGACTGTGGTGCAAACCGAAGTGCCGGAAATTATCGGTGAAGCTCCTGCTATGCAGGAGGTGTTTCGTGCTATAGGCCGCTTATCCCGTTCCAGTATCAGTGTGCTGATTAACGGTCAGTCCGGCACAGGTAAAGAGTTAGTAGCTCATGCGCTGCATAAACACAGCCCACGTTCCGAGCAGCCTTTTATCGCATTAAACATGGCGGCTATTCCGAAGGATTTAATAGAATCTGAGCTATTTGGTCATGAAAAAGGTGCTTTTACCGGCGCTGCCAACTTACGCAAAGGCCGCTTTGAACAAGCAGACGGCGGCACTTTGTTTCTGGATGAAATTGGTGATATGCCATTGGATGTACAAACCCGTTTGTTGAGGGTTTTAGCAGATGGCCAGTTTTATCGGGTCGGTGGTCATCAGGGCATCAGTGTGGACGTACGTATTATTGCCGCGACGCACCAGAATCTGGAGATCCTGGTGGCTGAGGGGAAATTCCGTGAGGATTTGTTTCACCGCCTGAACGTGATCCGTATTCAAATTCCCGCGCTTAAAGATCGTAAGCAGGATATTCCCAAACTGGCGCAACACTTCCTGCAGCAAGCCGCCCGTGAGCTGAATGTGGAAGCCAAAAACCTGGCCCCTGAAACAGAAAAATTTTTAGCTCAGCTCGACTGGCCAGGCAATGTGCGTCAACTGGAAAACAGCTGTCGCTGGCTGACTGTGATGGCCAGTGGCAAACAGGTGTTGCTGTCCGACTTACCGCCAGAATTGACCACCGCACCGAAAGTAGTAGTCAACTCTGCTGCTGGTGGGCAGCAAAGCTGGCAAGAGGCGTTAGCGGCATGGGTCAGCCAAAAACTCAATGCAGGTGAAGAAAATATATTGGCGGAAGCAGGACCAGAGTTTGAAAAAATTGTTCTGCAGCAGGCTCTGCATTACACCCATGGCCATAAGCAGGATGCTGCCAAACGTCTGGGCTGGGGTCGTAACACCCTGACACGTAAACTAAAAGAATTAAACATGGAGTAACAGGTTCAAATGAGCAGGGCAGCTTTAACTACTGCCCCGCTCAATTGGAGAAAAAAACCAGCCAGAGTCTCGCGGAGCCCACTGACCGGCAGGAAATCAGAAGGGTTCCAAGGCTATTTCAATACTGGTGTAATACAAGGCAGTTAAACCTTCGTGCCCTGAGTCAGTACCAACAAACAACCAGGCTTGCCCCTGAGCGTTGCTATAGACAGGAATACGATCTGCGGTGGTGGTCTGCACAGTCTTCTCAGCAAATTTGCCGCCGTCGCAATTGGCACCAGCTGTAGCTATATCGCCTATCACTTTGGCATTTGCACCAGATTGCGCTTGATTACCTTTGTCCAGATTCAGGTAGTACCCTTCCTGTTTTGGCTCCTTATCACCATAACCAAATTTCAGATAAACACTTTCACCCGGAGATCCACCTATTCCCATACACCCTACCCCGGCCTCAGACAGGAAACTCAGGCGTACGCGAGCATAATATTTAGTGGACGGTTCTAAACCTGAGAATTGCCGTTTAAGGAACATAAACAGATCATCACTTCGATTCATGCCTGAGATGAAGTAGCCTGATTTTTGTGGATTCTGAGGTAACTTTTTAATACCGGATTCCAGTTCAAAGATTTCAGCATTATCAACAGGATAGTCTGAAAACCCCACTGTCCAGCCTTGAGCTCCCGCACTAAAATCATAATTAAAGGCACGCCCGTCTTCGGGATTAAGATCTACATTACAACCGGTTAACCCGGCGATAGCCACAGCCACACTCAGTATCACAGCCACACGCTTCATTGCAGTTCTCCTTTTGTTGCCGTCAGTCTAAAAGCAACAGAAACAAAACTTGTGACCATTTGTAATGGTTAAGTTGATAAAGGTTACCGGGTATAAATAAGGAACATGTCAGCCCTGACAAGGGCTGACATCAGAGGCAGGCAGTGTTAACTAACAAAAGGCTGATCAATAGCAATAGCGGGTTCGGTAAACCAACGCGGACCTGATGCTGTCATATAAAAGTGATCCTCAAGCCGGACACCAAACTCCCCTGGTACACAAATCATGGGTTCATTGCTAAAACACATGCCGGTAGCCAAAGGTGTTTGTTCGTTACGCACCAGATAAGGACCTTCGTGAATATCCATACCTATACCATGGCCTGTTCTGTGTGGCAGACCGGGCAATGCGTAATCTGGCCCTAACCCATAAGATTCCAACACCTCTCGGGCCGCAGCATCGACCAAACCACAAGCAACACCTGGTTGTGCCGCCGCAAAAGCTGCTGCCTGAGCTGCTTTTTCGATCGACCAAATCTGGCGTTGGCGCTCTGTTGGCTGCCCGAATACATAGCTGCGGGTAATATCAGACACATACCCCAGTAAGCGACAACCAGTATCAATCAATACCATATCACCGGATTCAAGATGTTTAGGATTTTTCACGCCATGGGGATACGCAGAATCGGCACCAAATAATACGATACAAAAGTAGGAGCCGCTGGCGCCTACTTTACGATGGGCTTCATCGATAAAAGCTTCGACTTCAGCAGTGCTGATACCTTGGTACAAGATACTGGCAACGGCCTTATGGACAGCTAATGTCATATCCATAGCGCGTTGCACAATGGCAATCTCAGCTGCTGATTTCTGAGCCCGACAGCCTTGTGTCACGACTTTACCACTGACAATCTTTTGTTGAGGACTAGCCTGACGTAAGCCTTCGAAGATAAAAAAGGCGCTGCTATCATCCAGTGCCAACACAGGTTCTGCTTTAGCACTGCTTCGCTTTAACGCGCCAAGCAACAATTCGTAAGGATTTTCATGTTCATGCCAGCCCAATACTTCACCTTGTATCACCTGAAAGCCTGTCAGAGTGGGGATCTCGAACACCGGGCTGATATAAACCAGTTCCCCTTCTGCTGGCAGCAAAGCGCCAACTAACCGCTCACTGGCATACCAGACTGTGCCGGTAAAATAGCTTAAGTTAGTGCCTGCATTGAGATACAAAGCATCAATTCCCTGCTGTCGCATCAGTTGCTGCGCTTTATTTATCCGAGCCTGATATTCAGCTGCACTGATAGCTTCTACACCAGCAGTCATTGGCTTTAAGCTGTCCAGCGCTTGTTGTTTGGTTTTACCACCTATCTGACTCATGACATGCTCCGTTATTAAGTGAATCACTCCAAGTATGCAGTGGCTCTAACATGAATTAAAATGATATAAATTCAACAAATCATGAATTGGATTCATCCATGTTGCCACCACTCAAGGCTTTACAAGCCTTCGAAGCCACAGCCCGACTAAAGAGTTTTAGCAAAGCGGCAGAACAGCTTTTTGTTACTCAAAGTGCTGTCAGTCATCAGGTAAAACTACTGGAGGATTTTATTGGTCAGCCTTTGTTGCTCAGACAAAACAAAAGTGTCGAGCTGACTCAATCGGGCGATATGCTGTATTCGGTAGTAAGGGATTGTTTTGTCAGGTTAAATTCAGTTACCCAACATTTACTGAATCAACCGCCGGTTCAGCTTAAAATTTTGGCGCAAACTTCTATTGCAGTGGAATGGCTGGCACCGAGACTTGAACAATTTAAGCGGCATCAACCTGAACTGGATACTCTGTTGGACATGGCCTCTATGGCCAACAACGCTGATCCGGAACACTACGACATTATACTAGGCACCTGGCCCGCTCCTGCTGGTTTTGTTAGCCGTCAGTTGCGTACAGAGTATTGGTATCCCGTCTGTGCACCAGCTCAGTTTCAGTTGTTGGTTCATCATACCGCAGCCGAACTATTGCAATATCCGCTTTATAGCTCAGAAACAGGGGAAGACTGGCAGTTATGGTGCCAGCATCAGCAGCTGCGTAGCCCAGCCGCTTTGCAACTGCGTTATGTCAATCTGGCCTTATTGGCGACCAAAGCAGTGAGTGGCGGCTTTGGGTTTGCCTTGTCGAATGATTTTATCGCCGGACCTGCGCTAGCCAGTGGTCAGCTGATTGCCTTACGTCAATTCAGTTATCAGCTGCCCTGGGGTCAGTATCAGGTGCACTACAAAGCAGATAGTATGCAAAGCGCAGCTATAGAACATTTTATTCAGTGGCTGACCACAGAGGTGCAGCCTGCCTCAGTTCAAAATTCTGTGCGCTGAGCGTAAGCACGCCAAAACATCACGGCACAAACAAAAAATACAAAGGCCAGCACCAGCGGTAGGCTGTTCCATTTATTCATCACTATGATGTTATCTTCAGGCCATAGCAGCTTTTTATTAGTAGCAGACGTCCGCACGCCGTGAATTAAAAAATCGCCGACTTTGTTTTCAATAAAAAATATCAGCTGATTTTCCTTGTTTAAAAAACCGTATAACTGCTGAGTATTGTCACAGTCCTGCCGGTCCTGTAAAGGCAACCACTCAGTCGATAAACTGCTTCTTAAATAAATAATGCCTTTGCGATCGGCGCCAGGATCACAATTCATGCCACTTAATACAGCAGGCACTTGCAGTAAATCAGAACCATCACTTTGTATTGTGTATTTTGGAAAAAAAACAAAAACTGCGACAGCCACTGCGGTCAACACAAAACAGAACAGGCTCATCCACTTTAAACGTCTCTGACTCCAGTTCAGGTAAGACAGGCTTTTTTTCATAGGTCCCCCAAAGCACAAAGATGGCTAAGTTATCAGTGTCATTCACATTAGGAAAGGCAAAAACTTTATCACTGTACCTTATTCAGCTGGTTCTACCTCGATAACAAGCACAAAGCGGTATGCTCGCCAGCCAAAACTGAATCATCAGAACAATGAAACACTAAGTTGAGACTTAAATCTGACACAGACTTAAGAATCTGGCGAGAACTGTCGCTAATAGCTATCTTCAACTTACTTATCAAAGGTCGGCAAACCTAACAAGGATCAATAATGTTTAAAAATATGTCAGTTAAAACAGGCGTTCTGTTGCTACTTGCCATCTTTAGTTTTGCTTTATCCAGCCTGAGCCTTTACGCCTGGTCAAGCGCACGCAGCAGTGATCAAGGGATGCAGGACTTGTACAATATGGCCGTGTTACAAGTAAATCCGTTAAGCGACACCTATGGCATGATGATGCGCAGCCGCATGGCGCTGGCGGCGGGTTTTGTCGAACTTCAGGCGGGAGAGAAAGATAAAGCCGAAGTCAGTGCGGCACGCTCAAAGAAGTTTCTGTCAGAAGCTCATCCTCGTTTCCAACAATTCGTTGACGCCGGCACACAAGGCAAACAGAAAGAACAAGTGCAAAAACTTCATCAGCTTTTTGTTGCCTACGATGCCGCAGTGAACGAGTCGATTCAGGCTTTGGCTGATGGATCAACTGAGCATTACATTACAGCCAATCTGAAAGCCCGTGATGCCAACGCCGTCTTTCAGGAAAACATTCAGGGCTTTATGCAGCAAGCTGAACAAGCTAACAGCAGTTACATGGAAATGGCGGGATCCCGCTATAAGATGGCTACCGGACTGACGGTATTTTTTATACTACTGACTCTGAGTTTACTAGCTGGTGGCTGGTGGTTTATGCAAAAAGTGTTACTGCAACCACTACAATTAGCAGGACAACATTTTGAATGGATGGCTTCAGGTGATTTAACCCGCCGCATTTTAGTCGAAAATAATAATGAGCTGGGACGCCTGTTTGCTGGTTTAGTTCATTTACAGCAAAGCCAAAAACAAACCATCAGCCAAATCAGTGGCACAGCCGATCAATTGGCATCCGCTGCTGAAGAGTTAAACGTAGTGACGGCACAAAGCTCTTCTGGTTTAGTAAAACAAAATGCGGAGTTGCAGCAAGCTGCCACTGCAGTCAACGAAATGACAGTTGCAATAGAAGACGTGGCACAAAACGCGGTCTCTACGTCAGACGCTTCTATGGCGTCCAACAAACTAGCCATCCAGAGCCGGGCGGAAATGCAACGCACCATAGACGAAACCCGTCTAATGACAGAGGAAATGCAGCAATCGACTCATCTGGTGCAACAACTGTCGAATCAAGCCAAAGACATAGGCCAGGTTCTTGATGTGATCCGGGCAGTGGCAGAACAAACCAACTTACTGGCGTTAAATGCGGCCATTGAAGCAGCACGAGCTGGGGATGCAGGACGTGGTTTTGCGGTCGTCGCCGATGAAGTAAGAGCTTTAGCCTATAGAACGCAAAATTCTACCCGTGAAATTGAACAGATGGTGGTACAAATTCAACAAGGTACAGTGCAGGCGGTGCAGGCGATGCATAACAGCAGCCAAAGAGCCGATGTCACTCTGGAGTTAACCAGTAAAGCAGGTGAAGCGCTGGAGCAGATTTTTAACTCCATCAGCCATATCAATGACCGGAATTTGCTGATTGCCACTGCATCAGAGCAACAAGCTCACGTGGCTCGTGAGGTCGACCGCAGCCTGGTGACTATCCGCGATTTATCTTTGCAAACGGCGGCTGGTGCTGATCAAACCAATATGGCCAGTCGTGAGTTATCGACCATGGCCGCTCAGTTGATTAGCATGGTGCAGAAATTCCGGATTTAATGATCGTTTGATGATTTATGCTAAAAAACGGCAGCCTGTTTCACCAGACTGCCGTTTTTTTATCCGTTCAAATTAAGATTTGGCTTCGGCTCTTGCCTTGGCTTTTTCCTGCCATTTTTGCTGGCGTTCTGCCAATTTGGCTTTTTGTTCAACTGTCAGCACTTTATTGATCTCGAACTGTAATTTAGCGCGGGCTACTTCGTGATCCAGTTTGTCTTTTTGCTTAGATTCCAATAAAGCCCGTACCGCAGCCTCATCAAAAGTATCGGCCTGTACCAACGCTTTTAACTGATCCATTTCTGGTTTCACTTCATCGCGTTTTGGCATAGTGGCACGATGTTGTTCCATCAGAGTTTTAATTTGCTCTTTTTGCGCATCTGTTAAATCCAGCCCTTTTAAAGCCTTCATATGCAAGCCTGCTGCCGGGCCATGCCCTTCATGACCACGTTCTGAACCTGCGAAACTGCTGATGCTGGTTGTAGCTAATAAACCACTGAATAATAATGCAATCACTGTAGAATGTTTCATAATGTCTTTCCTCATTTGCCATAGTTGGCCGTTATTGCGACAGTGATAGCTTAAGATATTGAATGCAAAGCAGCGCAAAGCCAACGTAAAGGTTGTGTAAAGGACTGCAACAAGGTCACTCAGTCTTTTACACTGGCAGAAAAATTTCCGGAGCCAGCATGACTTCCATATTAATGATTGATGACGACGTGGCTTTGACCCAGTTGGTGGCGGAGTATCTGCAGCTGGATGGTTATCAGTTTAAGGCAGTACATCAGGGGCCCGAAGGTTTGGAGTTGGCTAAATCCAACGCCTTTAACCTGATTCTGCTGGATATTATGCTACCTGGTATGGATGGTCTGACGCTGTTAAAACAACTGCGGCAACACAGTTATTGCCCGGTATTAATGCTGACTGCCAGGGGTGACGAAATAGACAGAGTCGTTGGGTTAGAACTGGGGGCCGATGATTATCTGGCGAAACCCTTTAGCCCACGCGAGCTGGTGGCACGGATCAAAGCTATAGTGCGTCGGGTAGAACTGATACAGCAACAACAACAACCCCAATTAAGCACGCTTCAGGTCAACAGCTTGCGGTTGGATAGCGCCAAAAGGCAGATTTTTGTGCAAGAGAATACACTGATACTGACCGCAACCGAATACCAAATTCTCGAGCTTTTGATGCGCCATGCCGGCGATGTGGTCAGTAAGGAAGATCTAAGTCAGCTGGCTTTGGGTAAGAGACTGCAACTTTATGATCGTAGTCTGGATATGCATATTAGTAACATCCGTAAGAAAATTGCCCAGTACGATGAAAGCGAAAAAATTCAGACCTTAAGAGGCTTGGGTTACTTATTGCTGAAAGGCGAGCATTGATGAATCAGGCAAGTTTTAATCCGGTGAACTATCTGGCTGGCCGCATATTTTTGTGGTTTTGGCTGGTGCTCTCCGTGGCAGTCGCTGGCGCTATTTTGCTGGCCAGAGGCTGGCCTGAGCAAACTGAAATCCGGCGCCTGCCTCACCCTGTGGCTGAGCAATTCAGGCATCTGAAAGAACATTTTCAGCCTTTTGCCAACTTAACTAACCTGCAACGGGATTTGGAACGTAAGTACAAAGGCCGTTGGCTGATGGTCGATGTGGATAACAATCAGCTGTTAAATCCGGAGTCCTTGCCTGCCCAATTTGATCCTAACTGGCTAACCGAGCTGTCACAGCTAAACAGACCACGCTTGCTGGTGCATAAAAATACTTTTGTCGCTGGCCCTTTGCTAACGCTAATCTCAAATAAAAACATCGCTTTGTTCCAGTTAAAACAACGACCTGAACAAGCCTGGTGGCAACTCCATGCCCTGCCGGAAGGCTCTTTACTGACCTTACTGCTGGCGGTATCGGCAATCGCCAGTTTAATTCTGGCTTTATCTATCACCCGACCTTTACGCGAGTTAAGTAGCAGCCATTTAAAATTCGCTCAAGGCGAACTCGATAACAGAGTCAAAGCGTTGGCAGCCCGAAAAGATGAACTCGGTGATTTAGGCCGTGGTTTTAATACCATGGCGACCCAGATAGAAAGCCTGATCCACAATCAACAACGATTATTGCGAGATGTATCTCATGAGTTGCGATCTCCGCTGACACGATCCCAATTAGCTTTGGCATTGCAGCAGCGTCAGGGTGACAATCCCCAATTGCAACGCATTGAAATGGAACTCAAACTGCTGGATCAATTGCTGGATGAGTTACTGACCTTTAGCAGACTGGATGCAGGTCAGTATCCATTGAAAAAAGAGCTACTGGATTTAACAGAATTACTCAATGCCATTATCGAACTCAATCAGTTGGAAGCCGATACCAAACAACAACAGATTCAACTAAATGCACCAGAACAATGCTGGCTGGACGCCGACCAAAGACTATTAGGACGAGCTATCGAAAATGTGCTGCGAAATGCGATTAAATACAGCCCGGCAGCTAGCTTGATTGTATGCACTTTAACAAGACAAGAACAACAGCTTGAGTTACAAATCCAGGACCAGGGGCCCGGAGTACCAACTGAAAGTTTGTCACAGATCTTTGCGCCTTTTTATCGTGTCTCTGCTGTACGGGAGCATCAAAATGGTACAGGCTTGGGTTTGGCTATCGCCGCCTCCGCTATCAGACAACATCATGGTAGTATCAGTGCTTCGTTGCCGGCCACTGGTGGCTTGTTAGTCCGCATAGTATTACCTTTGACCCACTAAGGATCTTTGAGTGTCAGCATCATCCGCGCCCTTTTTGACGGCAAGCTTTACAGAACAGCAACTGGTACAGGCTCAAGCTGTACTGCAGAAATTCTGGCAACAAGGGCAACATCAGTCTCTTTTGAGTTTTGACCAGACCAGAATTTGCTATAGCAGTTTTCGCCATCCAACCCCAAGAGCTGAAATAGTTCTATCCCCTGGTCGCATAGAAGCGGGCAAAAAATATCAGGAGTTCTGCTTTGACTTGTATCAGGCCGGTTTTACTGTACACCTTATTGATCACAGAGGTCAGGGTCTCTCGGATCGACACAAAACAGATCGGCATTTGGGTGATGTGGCGGATTTTCAGCATTATGTGCAGGACTTCGCCCTTTGGCTCTCACAGCACATAGTACCAGCACAACAAGCCCCGCTATTGGGCTTGGCCCACTCCATGGGCAGCGCCATTTTGTGCCGCTACCTGCAGCAACATCCTGACCATGGTTTTTGTGGAGCCGTCTATTGCTCTCCTATGTTTGGTATTCAAACCTGGCCTTTACCAACAGCCATGGCAAAATTAGTGGTAGGCTTGCTCGCTAAACTGCAGAATATATACGGTCATACTGAACGTTACTTTCCAGGCCAGAAACCCTACAAGGACAAGAACTTTGAGCGTAATCAACTGACCCATAGCCTGGTGCGTTATCAACAATTTCGTCACCTGTATCTAATACAGCCAGAATTGCAATTAGGCGGAGTTTCAGTGCGTTGGTTGCAGCAGTCACTGCAAGCCATAGATGCCTTGCAGCGGGCTGAGGCCCTGACCTTACCTCAACTTATTGTTCAGGCTTCAGAAGACAGGGTGGTGGATAACAAAATGCAACATCAGTACTGGCAGAAACACCTGGGCCAGCCTTGTGAACTGGTAAAGATTGAAGGCGCCTTGCATGAAATAATTTTTGAAAGCGATCCTCTGCGCAACCAATTACTTGCGGCACTAAACCGATTTTTTCTTCAGCTCGGACTCTGAATAAGGTTCAGCATGAATAATAACTTCTGCTTGCTTGTACAGAGTCATTAGCTGTTGCTCTGCCTTGTCGACTATCTCATGAGCGGCCAGTAAAGATAAGTCATCCTGTAATACCAGGCGCAACTGAATAAAGATATGGGGCCCAGCCTGACGGGTTTTTAATTGCTCCACGGCCAACACATTTGCTTGTGTCAGTAAGGTTTGTTCTATGCGAGCCAGTTGTTCGACCGGTAATTGTTCATCCAGCAAATGTTGCAGTGCTTCTTTCGCGAGTTCAAAGGCACTGTAGAGCAAATAACCACAAATCAACACTGCAACCAGATTATCCACCCAAAGCAAATTCTGGCTGGCTAAAAACAGTGCGGTCAGAACCAGCAAATTCATTAACAAATCACTGCGGTAATGCAGTAAATCTGCTTTCACCGCCAGTGAGCCGGTGCGCTTTATAATCCAGCGCTGTGCCAGCACTAAGGTCAGAGTTAATCCGGCACATAGCACTGTGATCCACATACCAAAAGCCAGTTGCTGTATAGCTTCAGTTTGATTTAACCGACTGAAGGTTTGAGTCAACAGTAGCACTGCAGCCCCGGTTAAAAAAGCAGCCTGTAATAGGGCCATCACAGCTTCGGCTTTGCCATGGCCAAAGCCATGATTGTGATCTGCAGGGCGCAGAGCATACCGCAGCACTGCAAAATTCAATACTGAGACTAATAAGTCCATAGACGCATCAGTAAAGGATGCCAACACCGAACTGGAATTAGTTGCCAGCACAGCGCTGAATTTCAACAGCAAAATAGTTAATGCTATGCTCAATGTCAGATAGCCTGAGCGCTTAACCCAAAGTTGATAGTCGGTATTTTTCGTAGTTTGCGTCATCAAAGTGCCCACCTCTGGCTGTTTTGTCTTCAGCATCCATAGGCATTGTACGCCAATTTTGATACACTCACAGCGCTTAAGAATTTGGAAATTATCATGTTAGACATAGTGTTATATGAACCAGAAATTCCGCCTAATACAGGTAATATTATCCGGCTTTGTGCCAATACAGGCTTTCGTTTGCATTTAATTGAACCTCTGGGTTTCGCCTGGGATGATAAACGTATTAAAAGAGCAGGTCTGGATTATCATGAATTTGCCGATGTTAAACGTCACACTAACTTCGCCGCCTTTTTAGCTGAAGTGAAACCGATCAGAGTTTTTGCCTGTACGACCAAGGGCAGCAATCACCATAGCGATGCACAGTACCAGTTAGGTGATGCGTTAGTCTTTGGACCGGAAAGTAGAGGTTTACCTGCAGATCTGCTGGCAACTTTACCTAAAGACCAATGGCTGCGTATTCCAATGACTCCGGATAGCCGCTCAATGAACTTATCCAATGCTGTCTCAGTATTTGTCTATGAGTCATGGCGTCAGTTAGGTTATGCCGGAGCAAGGCCCTGAGTTTGCTAAGCTGCCGAGCCTAAAGCTATAGTGTGAACCAGCTTGCTGATTTATCAGTAATTTAAATGAGAGATTGTCAGGGGAATAAATTCAGATGCTGCTGCGTTGCCTTAAATTTTGCATGGCGCTTTGGCTTGTATTTTGTAGCATCGGTCTTCATGCTTATTTGCAGGTCCAGCCCATGGTGCACTCGCGCCAATCTCAGCATTTGGCGATTGAACTCTTTACTCAGGATAAATCAGGCTTGTTATGGTGGAGCACCAGCACTCAGCTACATCGTTTTGATGGCCATGAACATCAGTCTTATAACTTACCCGCAGAATTACAAACCCAGGCTTTGGTTCAGCTACTGACCTTAGATCAGCACCAATTATGGTTGGCCAGCGTTGATCAAATCTGGTTATTTGAGCAGCAAAGCGGGCAATTTCGCCAAATTTGGCAAAGTAAAGAACAGATTAAGTCGTTGTTTTTGTCGGATAACACTGTACCTTTGATACTAACGGAGCAGGAACTCTGGCAATGGTCGGACAGTTCGGCTGACGCCAAGTTGTTATGGCGCAACGATATGACAACAGCAGCTTGGGTACAGGGGGTCAGTGACGGTACATCTGTTTGGCTCTGGTCTAAAGAAGCCAGACTGGCACGTTACGACCTGGTCAGCCAAAACTGGCAACATTTTGCGCTGAATTTACCGCAACAAACAGATTTGGCGCTTGGACCTGATAAGCAGCTCTGGTTACTGGCGCAACACCAAAAACTTTACAGGTTCACTCAACAACAGTTGCAAGCGGTGACAACGCCGGAAAATTTTTATGCGTCGGCCTTGGAGGTAGATCCCCTGGGTCAGGTATGGCTTTTATCTTCACAAGAGCTTTATTTATACCAACCTGATTCCGGACTTTGGCAAAATCAGGCGTTGGCGCAACCCTGGATGCAGCTGTTTGCAGACCGACACCAGAATATCTGGTTAGCTGATGCAGCTGGTACGCTGGCGCTGGCGCAGTTGTCTGCTTTGAATGTACAGGCCAGCAGAGGCACTACACTGTGGGACAACAAAAACCAAAACTGGCAGCCAGTACCACAGCAGTTGGTGTTGCTTCACCCTGCCCCAGGACAAATCACTAGCTTAGCTTTCCCCTTTGCTCTGGATCAGGTAAAAAAATTCTGGTATCAACAACAGTATTTTGTCTGGATTGGCCAACAAATCTGGCGTTTCGACGAGGCGAATGCCCAGTGGATATTGGCGGAAAAAGACCCTGTTCTGGATCTCGCTTTGACCCAGGACCAATTCTGGTATCTGACGCATAAGGGTTTATGGCAATGGGAGCCAGCTTCAGCATCCTCTGTGTTATTAAGCGATCAGGCCAGTTGGTTTTTAGTACGTTTTCAAGCCGGACAGCTATGGCTTGCAGGCAGTAACAGGCTTTACTCCTATCGACTGGCAGAGCGTCAACTCAATGCATACAGCGTCAATCCATGTGAAAGCTCACCTTGTCTAGATCCGCGGCAAATACAGGATCTGGTCGCTGCGCCAGAGGGGATATGGTTGTTGACGCCAGATCAGCTTTACCACTACAAGGCTGAGCAACGCAGCAATAAACTTACTCTCGCATTACAACAGCAATGGCAAGTACCCCGACAGCAACAGCATCTGCTGGTCCAACAGCAACAAGCCTGGCTATGGTCAAAACAACAGCTACATCTGCTTGATTTAAAAGATAATTCTTTACTGCAATGGCAACTGAATCAAGGGGAGTACTTGCTGCCTTATCAGGCCAAAATTGATCAGGGCAAATTCTTCATTAATAGTTCCATTGGCCATTATCAGGCAGAGTTAATTCAGCCTAAGCCTCAGCTGACGGTAAATCCAATGCGACTGGAGTTGGTGGCGGAAAATGGTCAGCACCTGAAACAGCAGGAGCATTTGTTGCAACTGGATAGCTGGGGACCTGAAGTCGAATTCCGTCTAAGCCACTACCCTACAGCAGGCAAACAGTGGAACTACTTTCGTTATAGTTTGGACGATGCACCAGCTGTAACGCTGAGTTATCCCCAACGCCAGTTCAAACTGCAACTAGGCGACAGCGGACAATATCAATTAAAGGTAGAAGCCAGCCAGGACGGTATGACCTGGCAACAGGCCGACCACTATCAGCTGCATTTCAACAGATATTGGTGGATACAACAAAGCTGGTTATGGCTGATGCTGTTTTTGTCCGTCATGATGCTTGCGTTATTACTCTGGCGCTACCGGGTCCATCAGAAACGTTTGCATCAGCGACTGGAACAACAACTGATGATCAGCTCCTTGTTCGACAATACTCAGGATGCAGTGTGGTTAGGAGATGAGCAGCTGCGGATAGAAAAGGTAAATCAGGCTTTTTGCGAGATCACTGGTTTTACCGCCAAACAAATAGAAGGCCAGACCTTGCAGCTTTACACAGCCCAGGGCCATCAGACCGAGCTGCTGAAAACTATAGTACAACAACTGCAGCAATTCAGTTTCTGGCGTGGCGAAGTCTGGAGCAAAAAAGCCAATGGAGATAATTTCGCCTTGTCATTGGCTATTACGTTGTTGTCAGGTAAAGGAGCAGAGGAACCTAAACTCTATCTGGCCATTTTCTCTGACGTAACTAATCGCAAGCTAAACGAAAGGGAGCTACGTAAGCTCAGTACCAGAGATCCACTGACTCAATTACCAAACCGTGCTTTATTCCTTGAACATTTAGACAGAGCTTTTTTCAGTTGCAGCAGTCGCTTCCCTCATTTTGCAGTCTTGCTGGTCGACCTGGATCGTTTTGCCAAAATTAATGATTCGCTTGGGCACGACAGTGGTAATCTTCTACTTAAAATGGTCGCGGAGCGACTGCAAAAACTATTGCCTGCTGGTTACATTCTGGCAAAGTTGGGCATAGATGAGTTTGCTATCCTGGTTCCATCTCATTTTAGTCTGGAGCAGTTTGACCTGCTATTAAATCGTCTGAGCCTGCAATTACTGTTACAAATCCGCCAGCCGCTACAAATGAGTGATTTAGAAATTACTCTGACCGCCAGTATAGGCATAGCCATTTACCCTGAAGATGGCCGCTCATCCGATATTCTGTTACGCAGTGCCGATACAGCCTTGCATCATGCAAAGCAAATGGGTCGTAACAATGCGCAGTTTTTTAACGACAAAATGCTGCAACGAACCCCCGAATACCTTGCTCTGGAAAGCGATTTATGGCGAGGTATAGCTCAGGGTGAGTTCAAAGTAGTTTATCAGCCTAAATACAACGTCAGCAGTAATACCATAGTGGGCTACGAAGCCCTTTGCCGCTGGCATAATCCAGCCAGAGGCATGGTGTCACCTGTGATGTTTATCCCTATAGCAGAGGAGAATGGCGTCATTATTCAGTTGGACAGGCTGGTATTCAGTCAGGTCTGTGCTCAAATTCAGCAATGGCAACAACAAGGCCAGATGCGGGGCAGAGTCGCCGTAAACTTGTCGGTTCAACAATTACAACAACCTGATTTAATTGAATTTTTACAGAAGGAGTTGCAACACCATCAGTTGGACGCCAGTCTGCTTGAATTAGAAATTACCGAAACCGCTATGATGCGTGATGCCGAACATTGCCTTGAAATGATGCATCAGCTTAAAGCTATGGGATTTACGCTGGCACTTGATGATTTTGGCACTGGTTATTCTTCCCTAGGCTATCTGAAACGTTTCCCCATAGATACCCTTAAAATCGACCGGGCTTTTATCAAGGACATGGACACATCAGAGCAAGATCGGAATATTACCTCGACCATAATCCGCTTAGCTGGTTATCTGAAAATTGCCGTAGTCGCGGAAGGTGTTGAGACTGAAATGCAGGCCTATTTACTGCATGTAATGGGCTGTGAGGTAGTTCAAGGCTACTTATTCAGTCCGCCGGTGCAAGCTGAGCAAATCGCTTTGCTGTTGGATAAAGAACCTAAAACCGAAAGTTAATTTACTACTATCCTGCTATTTGGGTTGGGGCGAGTCTTGCCCTAACCCTATCAAATGCCAACTCTATACAGGCGAAAGAATGCTGCCAACAAAGCTGCGGCGCCAAATACAACGGGTATTTTAGCCTAAGTAATTGGAGTTGCGGCGAGGCGACAAGAGGTTGAGACCCCAGGAGCATAGCTGTCTATGCGACTGGGGTGAAAGCTCGCAGCCAACAAAGCTGCGGCTTCAAGGAAAACGTCTAATACCCTAAGTAGTTGGTGTTGCAGCGAGACGACAAACGAACGAGACCCCAGGAGCATAGCTGTCTATGCGACTGGGGCGAGAGAGTGCAGGCAACAAAGCTGCAGCGCCAAATACGACGGGTATTTTATTCGTCGCGTTTTTCACGGCCGAGCAAGTCCATCGCCGCCAAACGCGCATCTTTACCCTGATACAACACCTGATAAATTTGCTCAGTAATAGGCATTTCGACACCTACTCGTTGTGCCAGATTAAACACTTCTTTGGCATTACGGTAGCCTTCCACGACCTGCCCTATAGTCGCCATAGCTTCGTCTACACCTTTGCCTTCACCTAGCAACAAACCAAAACGTCTGTTGCGGGATTGGTTATCTGTACAGGTTAACACCAGGTCACCTAAACCGGCCATTCCCATAAATGTTTCTTTTTTCGCGCCTAAGGCACAACCTAAACGGCACATTTCAGTTAAACCACGGGTGATTAAAGCGGTACGGGCATTAGCGCCAAAACCAATACCGTCAGCCATACCAGCTCCTATGGCAATAACATTTTTAACAGCACCACCAAGTTGTACTCCAATAAAATCAGGATTGGTATAAACCCTGAACGTTTTGGTGCAATGCAATAAGCCGGACAGAGTGGCAATAAACTCAGGATCTGTAGAAGACAATGAAATAGCCGTAGGTAAGCCTTTGGCGAGCTCCTTGGCAAAGGTAGGGCCTGATAATACGGCCAAAGACACCTCGTCCCCTAAAATTTCTTTAGCTACATCCTGCAACAAACGACCAGTTTCTGGCTCCAGACCTTTAGTGGCCCACGCCACTCTGGCATTGTGTTGCAGATAAGGTTTGATCTGCTTTAAGGTGTCAGCAAATGCGTGACTAGGGACAGATAACAAAATATCCCGACATGAACCCACAGCATAAGCAAGGTCTGCTGTAACAGCCAAAGAATCTGGCAATGGAATATCCGGCAAATAACGCTGGTTCATCCGTTGTTCGGTCATAACCCGGATATCATCCGCGTTCCGGCCCCACAATAAAGTAGGGTTGCCATTTCGTGCCAGCGAAATAGCAAGGGCGGTCCCATAAGAGCCCGCCCCTAACACAGCAATTGCAGCTTTCATTTTAAGAGTGTTGTGTTACGCCTTGCTGGGCCTGAGCTTCAGCCTGACGTTTTTGGATATATTGAGCAAATAAGGCATCAAAATTTACTGGTGCCAGATTCAGTTGTGGGAAAGTACCGCGATTTACCAGGTTAGACACAGCTTCGCGCGCATAAGGAAATAAGATGTTTGGGCAAAATGAAGCTAACATGTGAGCCATTTGCGCATCTTCCAAAGTCGGCAGGCTAAAAATACCAGCCTGTTGCACTTCGCATAAAAAAGCTACTTCTTCTTCAATGCGTGCTGTTACAGTCAGAGATAATACTACTTCAAAGGTATTGTCTTCCAGTTTGTCGCTTCTGGTGTCCAAATCTAACTGAATAGCAGGTTGCCACTCTTTACGAAAAATTGCAGGCGCATTTGGTGATTCGTAAGAAATGTCTTTTACGTAAATACGCTGGATTGCAAATTGTTCAGCAGCTTGTTGTTCGGCCATGATAAATCCTAATTTTTTTATTTAATAATCGGTAGAAAGCCAGCTGCAGTTAAGCAGAGAGCATCGAATTCAGGGTGCCGGCATTCTCCAGTGCAAAAAGATCGTCACAACCGCCCACATGAGTGTCGCCGATGAAAATCTGCGGTACAGTGGTACGGCCATTGGCACGCTCAATCATGGCTGGACGCAGTTCAGGCTGTTCATCTATTTTGATTTCATCAAATTGTACGCCTTTCTGGCCTAATAACGCCTTAGCGCGAACACAATAAGGACAATAGGCCTTAGTGTAAATAGTGACTTGTGCCATCTTTGCTCCGACTTATTTTTTAACAACTGGCAGGTTTGCGCCTGTCCAGGTATTCATACCGCCCTGCAAAACAAACACCTTGGTAAAGCCTTGTTTTGCTAAAGTTGCGGCTACGCCTTGTGCAGACATACCAGCCTGACAGACTACTATGATGGGTGCGTCTTTTTTGTTTTCAAGTCCGGCAGCTGCTTGAGTGTTAATTTGTTCCGCTGTCAAATGACGGGCACCGGTAATATGGCCTTTTTTATAGTCAGCGTCAGTACGTATATCTATGACTGTCGCATCTTCTCTGTTCACCAATAAGGTCAGTTGCGTAGGCGTGATCTGTTTGATTGAAGAGGTTAAAGACTTAATCCAACTGACGACCAAAGCTAAAAATAACGCAACCCAAGCGGCGGTCAGGTAAGGATGATTACTCAAAAAATCAATATATTGCTGCATAAACACCATTCTGTTTTATTTCAGGAGCAAAACTTTGCGGCCGAGTATACCTAGTTTGAGCAAAGAATGCAGCATTGAAGCCCTATCCGTACTATTTCGTCACTGTTTTCACAGTAAAAACAAGGTAAGATAGGCCATCAAACAATCTTTAAATGACAAAGCACGGAGCCATGTGTATGCAGCCAAAAAAGCCGTTAGTCTTACTGATATTGGATGGATGGGGATACAGAGAAGAACGCGAATCCAACGCCATTTTACAGGCCAATACTCCGGTCATGGACAAGTTATGGGCTGAGTATCCTCATACACTGATTTCAGGCTCAGGTTTAGACGTCGGCTTGCCAGATGGTCAAATGGGTAACTCTGAAGTTGGTCATGTTAATTTAGGCTCAGGCCGTGTTGTCTATCAGGATTTTACCCGTATCACTAAAGCTATTCAGGATGGTGATTTCTTCACTAACCCTGTGCTGGTTGAAGCAACTCAGCAGGCTGTACGCCAAGGCAAAGCTGTACATTTAATGGGCTTGTTGTCCCCCGGCGGCGTGCACAGTCACGAAGATCATATTATCGCGATGATAGATCTGGCTAAACAGCAAGGTGCCACTGAAATTTATCTGCACGCATTTTTAGATGGCCGCGATACCCCGCCCCGCAGCGCTGAAGCCTCATTGCAACGCGTAGAAGATCACTTTAAAGCCATAGGTGTGGGCCAGGTGGCTTCGGTGATAGGTCGTTATTTTGCGATGGATAGAGACAAGCGTTGGGATCGTGTCCAGGCCGCCTACGATTTACTGACTCAAGGTAAAGCGGAGTTTAGTGCCACTACCGCAGTAGATGCGTTAAAAGCAGCCTACAGTCGTGATGAAAACGATGAGTTTGTCAAAGCTACAGCTATTAAAAACCCTGCTGGTGATGTGATTAAAATGCAGCAAGGCGACAGCCTGATTTTTATGAACTTCCGCGCAGACCGCGCCCGTCAGTTTAGTCGCGCTTTTATTGATGCGGATTTCTCAGGTTTTAACCGCGAATACCAACCGCAACTCTCCAGTTTTGTGATGTTGACAGAATATGCGGCTGATATAAAAGCCCCTTGTGCCTACCCACCAGAAAGCCTGAATAATGTCTTGGGTGAATGGCTGGCTAAACATCAGAAAACTCAATTACGTATCTCAGAAACTGAAAAATATGCCCACGTCACTTTCTTCTTTAGCGGCGGTCGTGAAGATGTGTTTGACGGTGAACAACGCATACTAGTGCCATCTCCTAACGTCGCCACATACGATTTGCAACCAGAGATGAATTCTACCGAACTAACCAATAAACTGGTGGATGCTATTCACAGCGGCGAGTTTGATGTGATCATCTGTAACTATCCAAATGGCGATATGGTGGGTCACACAGGTATTTTATCTGCGGCAATCAAAGCTGTTGAAGCTGTCGATCAGTGTATTGGCCGTGTGGTGGAAGCATTACAACAAGTGGGTGGCGAATGTTTAATTACAGCCGATCATGGCAATGCTGAGCAGATGATGGATCCGGAATCTGGTCAGGCCCATACAGCACACACCAGCGATCCTGTTCCATTGATTTATGTGGGTCGTCATGCTGCAGTGACGTCTGGCGGTATTTTAAGTGACATAGCCCCAACTATGCTGCACTTGATGGGTATGCCTATTCCGCCAGAAATGACGGGTAAAATTCTGATGAAGACAAATTAATGCCAGTAAGACTCGTCAACTATAGAGTGAAAATGCAGCAGAGCTTAGCTCTGCTGCTCTGTTTAGGTGCTTTGCCAGTGCTGGCTCAGGACCAAAAAGAGGTGCAACAAGAACTGTCGCAACTCAAAGGTCAAATACAGAAAACCGAAGAGGAACTGCAGCAACAGCAAAAAGCTTTTAGCAAGGCACAGGAATTATTGAAATCCGCCGATCAATCTCTGGCTAAATTAACGCGACAAATTCGGCAAAATAATGAAGAACTTGCACTAGTGCATCAGCGGCAGCAGCAACTGGAACTTGAACAGCAGCAGCTGCAACAAAGTTTCGAATTACAAAAGTCTTTGCTTGCACAGCAACTCAAAGGCGCTTTTGTGACAGGTGACCATGATTACACCAAAATGCTGCTCAACCAGCAAAATAGTAATAAGCTGGAAAGGGTACTGACTTATTATCAGTATTTGAATCAGGCGCGGATGCAGCAAATCAGCAAAATACAACAGACAGCTGATGCATTAAAACAGGTTGAGTTGGAGTTGCAGCAAAAGGCAGAGCAACAGCAGGAACTGCAAGCCCAGCTGAAGCAGCAGCAACAAGAACTGCTCAACGCCAAAACCAGCCAGTTGGCATCCGTGAAAAAAATGAAAAGCTTTTTAACGGATCAAGAGCAACAGCTGGATTACCTGAAACAAAACGAACAAAGCCTGCAAACTACTTTAGGGAAACTGAAGGCTGCGGCTATAGCGGCTAAAAAGCGGTTAAATCTGCCCAAAACCAAAGGTAAATTACCCTGGCCAGTGCAGGGCGATATTTTGCAGGGATATGGCGAAAAACGTCTGGCAGGTGTCAGTTCCCGTGGCATTTTAATAGCTGCTGCCGAAGGCTCTAAAGTGAAAGCTGTGGCTGATGGTCAGGTGATTTATGCCGATTGGCTAAAAGGCTATGGCTGGGTCATAGTGCTGGATCATGGCAACGGTGTGATGAGTTTATATGGCCACAATCAAACTTTATTAAAAAAACCAGGTGATTCGGTTAACGCCAGTGAAGCGGTGGCATTGGTGGGCGCTAGTGGAGGTCAGGCTCAGGCCGGATTGTATTTTGAGATCCGGCAAAAAGGCACAGCTATTAATCCTATTACCTGGTTACAGAAACGCGCAGGATCCTAGTGAATGAAGTATGTACTGAGCTTAGCTTTTGCGCTTTGCAGTTTGCCCTCTTTTGCCGCCAAAGTGGCTATTGTGATTGATGATATTGGCTACCATCAGATTGATTACAAACTATTGGCCTTACCTTATGATCTGACCTTTGCGGTGATCCCTCACACGCCACATAGCGGCGATGTAGCTAAAGCAGCATATCAGCAGCAGCGGGACGTTATTTTGCATATGCCAATGGAGTCCGCACGGCGAGCCGACTTAAGTAAAAATGCGTTAAAAGTGACTATGAGTCGGCCTGAAATAGAGCGTAAATTGCAGGCAGCTTTTGCTGATGTCCCTTACGCTATAGGTGTCAATAACCATATGGGCAGCTACTTCACTGAGCAGGCCAAAGTGATGGATTGGACTTTAGGTTATATCGCCAAACGTCGGCTATTTTTCCTCGACAGCAAAACCACGGCCCGCAGTCAGGCTGCTGTTTATGCCAAAAAGCACCAGATGCCTTTGTTAACCCGTCATGTGTTTCTGGACAATGACAGGTCGTATAAAGCTTTAGATAAACAATTTAAGTTGATGATTAAACTGGCGAAACAGCACCAGTCAGCTATAGCTATTGGCCATCCTTATCCAGAAACTTACGCCTATCTCAAGCAACATCTGGCAGATTTGACAGCGCAAGGCATAGAAGTAGTGAAGTTATCAGCCTTGCTGCCAACAGACTATGCAGTAATGACTGCAGCCCAAACTGCAAATTTGCCTTTATCTTTACCTGAACGGGAACCGGCACTGTTGGTCAGAACAACCACTAGTGAGAAAAAACCAATGCATACTGAAGCAAAAGCAGAATTCACTGAACCTGTTTATCTTCCTGCAATAGAAGAACCAGAGGCTATCATTGCTATGTACAGCCAAAACTGGGATATACCTGAATTGCTCAACCCTTTAACCTTGGCCCCGATAAAACCAGCGCCAGTCCTGACTCAAAAGCCCTGGTCTTTGCCTGAAGCTGTTAAAAAGCCAACGAACTCTTTACCTTTTTATCAGTTGGGAAGTAGTTATTAAACAATAAGGGTCAGAGTAAAACTAAACGCCGCTTTAGTTTTACTCTGACCCTTAATCGTGGATGCCGACGGGTTGGCGCTGCTTATTAAGCTGCCATTGCTGTCTGAAGTTTTTTCATTGCGTTTTTTTCCAGCTGGCGAACCCGCTCAGCAGAAACCTGGTATCGGTCTGCCAATTCCTGCAATGTCAGTTTTTGATCATCCAGCCAACGAGCACGGATAATATCCTGACTACGTTCATCCAGCGTACGCATAGCAGCCTGTAACCTGTCTACTGAAGCGTTATCCCATTGGTCTTCTTCAATGCGGTTGGCTAAATCTGAACCTTTATCCTGCAAATAAAACACCGGAGCAGTGTAGTTGCTTTCGTCTTCATCATCCGATGCATCAAAAGGCATATCGTGATTACTCATACGGGATTCCATTTCCAGCACTTCATGCACAGGAACCCCCAATGAATCAGCAACACTTTGTACTTCTTCCTTGCTGAACCAACCTAAATGCTTTTTAGCTTTGCGCAGATTAAAGAACAACTTACGTTGTGCTTTGGTCGTTGCCACTTTGACAATACGCCAGTTTTTTAGCACAAATTCATGAATTTCAGCTTTAATCCAGTGCACCGCAAAAGACACTAAACGCACCCCAACGGAAGGGTCAAAACGTTTCACTGCTTTCATCAGGCCTATATTGCCTTCCTGAATTAAGTCGCTGATAGGCAAACCATAACCTGAATAGCTACGTGCAATATGCACTACAAAGCGCAGGTGAGACATAATTAAAACACGGGCCGATTCTAAATCGCCGTCTTGTTGCAATTTTTCAGCTAAAGAACGTTCTTCTTCTGCTGTGAGCATTGGGATAGTACTTACCGCATGAGTGTAAGCTTCAAGGCTGCCACTTCCAGCCACTGTCAGAGTCATCATTTGTGAAGCCTGAGTCATGTTCTTTCCCCCTAATCGCTTGATTGGCTCAAATATTAGCACTCTTTAACGGAGAGTGCTAAAAAAATTTACTGGTTTTAAGACCCTAATTGAATAAGCCCAAATTTTTAATAATATCAATTCATATGTAGGCATAGGTTTTTCTTATATGATAAATTTAGAACTTGTGATCATCGCTTATAAATACAATAAAAATCAGCAAGGCTAATTCAATGTATTGTTATGTCGCGCGTCAGCCAATTTTTGATCGCCAAAAGACCGTCACTGGCTATGAACTCTTATTCAGAGATGGAGTGGACAATTGTTTTCCCAATATTGATGCCGATGAGGCCACATCCAAACTGATCACTCAACACCACTTATTATTGGGTGTGGAGAAAATAACAGGCGGCAAACAGGCCTTTATAAACTTCTCTGCGGACACTTTAATCCACCATTTCCCTACTTCTATTGATCCCAACAGCATGGTGATTGAAATACTAGAAACCGTACCTATTAGTCATGAACTGCTGACTGCCTGTAAAGAGCTACATAAAATGGGGTATCGCCTTGCTTTGGATGACCATAACTTTGACGCCAAGTGGGACGTATTTTTACCTTACATCAGCATCATTAAGGTCGATGTGCAGATGTTCAACATATTGCAAATAAGCAAATATCTGCGCCGTATTGCCGCCTATCCTGTCACTCTACTGGCCGAGAAGGTAGAAACTGCGGATGAATACGAACAACTAAAACAACTGGGTTTTGACTTGTATCAGGGTTACTTTTTTGCCAGACCTGAAATGTTAAAACACAAACAACTTGGCAGTAACAAACTGAATTTGCTGGCCCTGATCAGTGAATCCAGCAAGATAAGGTTAGATTTCGACGGTTTGGCAGCCATAGTTGAACGGGATTTGGATATGTCCTACAAGCTGTTAAGGTTTATTAACAGCGCCAACTTTGCCCGTAAACAAAGTATAGGTTCACTGAAGCATGCCATGGTCTATATGGGAGAAGCCGAACTAAAGAAATTTATTTCGCTACTGGCCCTGGCCAACCTTGCAGAGGGTCAATCCGATGAACTGCTCGTGATGTCTTTGATCAGGGCACGTTTTTGTGATCGGCTGGCGAATATACGTGGCGATCAGGAAAACCCTCCGGCGGCTTTTTTAACGGGTTTGTTTTCGTTGGTGGATGCGTTATTGGAGCAACCTTTGGCAGAGTTAATGGCTCAGCTTCCTCTGCTACCTGAAATAAAATTGGCTCTGTTGGAAAATATCGGCGTATTGGCCGACTATCTGGCTATAGAGCGCGCTTTTGAACAGGGCTTGTGGCAACAACAAGCTCAGCTGTCATCGCGTATGGTGCCTGAATCCGTTGATTTAAATCTGGTTTATTTTGAAGCGGTAGAATGGGGCCAACGCTTGCTGACAGTACAACAGCATTAGCGCAAAGCCCCTGATTTACAAACCTGTAGCTTCTATTTGCCTGATATTACGCCGAACTGCCAGCAGGGAGCCAACAAAACCTAAGCTGACAGCAACCAACAACAAATAACCTAACTCAGCCAAACTCAGAGGTTGCAGAGTAAAGCTACTTTCATATAGCTGAGTCACGCTGACGATGGCTTGTTTTAGCCACCACAGTAGTATTTCTTCTATTAAAAAGGTCAGAATGCCACCAAAAAAACCAAGCCAGATCCCCGTATACAAAAACGGACGCTGAATATAGCTATTGGTCGCTCCAACCAATTTCATTACTTCAATTTCATCCTTTTTATTCAGGATCATCAGCCGAATCGTATTTCCGACCACCAGCAATACAGCCACCATCAGTAGCATAGCTACGGCAATAGCTACCTGACGGACTAAACTGACGATAGCATCCAGTCGCTCCAGCCAGCCTATATCCAGCTTGGCCAGTTCAACATAACGCTCTTGCTGTAAAGTGGCGAGCAAAGCCGATGCAGCAGCGCTGGAGGTATTTTTTGGACTGACCAGCATGACATGGGGTAAAGGGTTTTCTTCGATATAACTTAAAGCATCACCAAAACCTGATTCTGCAGTAAACTCTGCCAGCGCCTGACTTTTATCAATAAATTGCACATCCGCCACCTCAGGGTTAGCCTGCAATAAAGCAATTAGTTCAGCTATCTGGGTTTCATTGGTATCTGCTTTTAAAAACAAGCTGATTTGCGCCGCCTGATCAACGCTGCTACTGACTTGTTGCAGGTTTTTTACCATTAAATGCAAAGTCACAGGTAAGGTCAAACTGACGCCCAATACAGCGACCGTTAATAATGACGAAGCCGGAGTCAGCCAAATCTCCCCTAAGCTGGCCATGGCCTGACGCAGATGATGCACCCAAAACATGACAAATCTGTTCCACAGACTTTGTTTCACCGCCGTCGCTCCTGTGGCTCGACCCTGAAATAAAATACTCATTCGTCTGCTCCATAAGACGTTAAACCGTCATTGATCATACGGCCATTTTTTAACGTCAAAGTGCGGTATCTCATACGCGCCAACAAGCTCAAATCATGACTGGCAATCAATACCGAAACGCCCACCTGATTAAAAGCTTCAAATACATTCATAATATCTTTGGATAAATCAGGGTCCAGATTACCTGTAGGCTCATCTGCCAGTAATAGAGGAGGTCGGTTGACTACGGCACGGGCAATACCCACACGTTGCTGTTCGCCACCTGATAAGGTGTGTGGCAAACAACGCACTTTATCCAGCAGCCCTACTTTATCTAAGGCTGCGTGCACCCTTTTGATCATATCTTTGCCACTGAAGCCTTCAATCACTAAAGGTAAGGCCACATTGTCAAACACGCTGTGGTTCATCAGTAGCTTGTGATTCTGGAAAATCATGCCTATATCGCGGCGCACATAAGGCACCTGCCCTCTGCTGACCCGGCTTAAGTCCACACCATTGATAAAAACTTTGCCTGTGGTCGGTCTTTCAATCAGGCTAATGAGTTTCAACAGAGTGCTTTTACCAGCTCCTGAATGCCCGGTTAAAAAAGCCATTTCACCTTTTTCCAGATGGAAGCTGACTCTGTCCAGCGCGACAAAACCGCCGCTATAACTTTTTGTGACTTGCTCAAAACGCAACATAATCATAGATCCCTGGCAAACAATGCCTTGATAAAATCTTTACTGTCAAACACCCGCAAGTCATCAATGCCTTCGCCAACACCAATGTAACGAATAGGTAATTTAAACTGGTCAGCAATCGCAAAAATCACTCCACCTTTCGCTGTACCATCAAGCTTAGTTAAGCTGATCCCCGTAATATCAACAGCCTCTTTAAATAAGCGAGCCTGACTTAATGCATTTTGTCCTGTACCTGCATCCAGCGTCAGCATTACTTCATGTGGGGCATTAGCATCGATTTTTTTCATTACCCGGACTATTTTTTTCAGCTCTTCCATCAAATGCGCTTTGTTTTGCAGACGTCCTGCGGTATCAGCAATCAATACATCTATGCCACGGGCTTTGGCGGCCTGATAAGCATCAAAAATCACCGAAGCACTGTCAGCACCACTGTGCTGAGCAATCACAGGAATCGCATTACGCTCGCCCCACACCTGTAACTGCTCCACAGCTGCAGCTCTGAAGGTATCGCCTGCAGCTAACATCACTGATTTACCTTGTTGCTTAAACTGCTGAGCCATTTTGCCTATAGTGGTGGTTTTACCCACGCCATTGACCCCCACCATCAGAATGACAAAAGGCCCGTCAGCCCCTTGCAATTGCAGAGGCTGTTCAACATCATCCAACAACAGCGCCATTTCCTGCTGCAGTTTGTCATACAAAGCATCAGCATCTTTTAACTGCTTCCGGTCTGCATGCTGCACCAACTGTTTAATCAGTTTCTGACTAGTATCAACCCCAACATCAGCCATTAACAGCTGAGTCTCTAATTCTTCGTATAAATCGTCATCGATTTTTTTGCCTAAAAACAGACTGGCTAAACCGTTACCCAAATTTTGGCTGGTTTTAGTCAATCCTTGCTTTAAACGGGCAAAAAAGCCAGGCCGCTCTGCGGGTTGAGGTTGCAAAGTACTGGCTGGAGCAATAGGAGCAAGAGACGCAGGAGTTGCTTGCTCCGCCTCGTCCACTTGAATGGGTTCACTAGTTTCCGCGACTTCTATCTGTATCCCCTCAGCTTCAGCTTTTGGTAACTGAGTGTTAGCTTGTTGCTCTGGGATTGGGTTTTGCTGTTCTGCTGCAATTTCAGCAGGAGCAGCTTCTGCTTTTTTACCAAAACCAAGCCAGGAGAAGAGTTTATTTTGCTTTGTCATAAAGGTCGCTGCCAGAAGATCCGAAAACTAAGGTAAAATTGGTTCATATAGTACCATCTTTAAGATGCAGGACAAAAATACTCAATGAAAACAGCAAAAGGCCGCAACACAGCACCGGCACATCAGGGGCCTGGTTTTGTCAGGCTGATCAGTGGCAAATGGAAAGGCCGACGTTTACCTGTGTTGGATGCTGCAGGTTTAAGGCCAACCTCAGACAGAGTGAAAGAAACCTTGTTCAACTGGCTGATGCAGGATGTAGCGGGCAGTACAGTGCTGGACTGTTTTGCCGGTAGCGGCAGTTTAGGTTTAGAAGCTTTATCACGATATGCGGATTTTGTTCTCTTACTGGAAAAAGATGCCAAAGCAGCCCAGCTTTTAAAGCAACATTTGAACAGCCTTGGCAGCAATCAGGCAGAAGTGCTGCAAACAGATACCCTGTTGTGGTTGCAAAAACCAGCACAGCGTCAGTTTGATCTGGTATTTATTGACCCCCCTTTCCGGCAAAATATGGCGATATCTTGCTGTCAAGCACTGGCCGGACAAGGCTGGCTCAAACCAGGCGCTTTGATTTATCTGGAAACAGAAAAAGAACTGGCTATGGATCAACTGCCACCTGACTGGCAATTGCTGAAAGAAAAAGTCGCAGGGCAATTGGCGTATCGGCTCTGGCAAGCCTGATTCGTGGGACTAAGAGCTGAAGCTCAGTAACGGCCAATAAAAAAGGCGCCATCGGGCGCCTTTTTTAATTTCAAATTCTATTAGCTTGCGCTACGGGCTTTGATCGCTTCCAGGATTGGAGAAGCAGCAAAACCGTTGCTGGTCGCCCATTCCACGTCGCCTGATTTAGCAACCTGGCTGCCTGGTAACTGCTTGATGATGAACTCGGCAGTATCAGCGGCGTTGTGTTTGATCGCATGACGCACTAAAGGCAAACCGTTACATACGATACCATCGTAGATGCTTTTTAAACGTAAACGGTTATCAGACAATGCTTTACGCAGGTCATTTTTGTTGTTATCAGCAACATAAGCACAGATAGATTGGACCATCTGGTCGTTTGCTGAAGCAGTTGGTGCAACAAATTGAGCGGCGGCGATAGCGATTAAAGCAACAAATTTAAATTTCATAATAAGCTCCGGTGTTGGCTAACACTGATCCTAAGATCAGGCTGATTGGTCTGTGTAAACAGGCTGAAACTTCAACGACAGCATCATTGCTGTTGTTTATCAGCGAACACGAAAGGAGGAGCTTTGATACCAGCGGGCTGGCTTAGATGCGTCCTACGTAACCCTTAGATTACGGCAGCCCAGCCATCATAGGTTTCCCCTTAGATCTGCAGCTTTGCGTGTACTCCCTTTCGGGAGACTTGCCTTTCGAGCGCGCGCATTTTAAGCAGCGACTAGTTATTATGCAAGAAAAATTTTATGACTTTTCTATAAAGTTAAAGCATTGACTCTAAAAGAACTATTCTCTCAGACCGCAAGACTTTCAGACGTCTGAATTTTGAGTTTCAGGAACAAGCTCCATCCCTAAATTGCTCAAACCTTGCTCACGAACCCAAGCTTTGAGCATTTGTACCTGTTCACGCTGAAAACCATCATTTAACGGCGTCACCAGTTCGATAAGCTCTGACAGACAGTCCATTTCATATTCCATCAGTTCGTGATCACGCACCCACTTTTTCAACTCAGCTTCTGTCGTGATATCAATATCTTCGGCCTGGTATTCAATCAGGCGGGCAACAGAAGCCTGAGATATTTTGGCCACGTTGACAAATTCTGCGGCGTCTTGCGACAGAATGCCATTGAGCATAGAGTCTAACGCCGTAGCAGTATCGATAGCAGGATAAACACCAAACATATCAAACTGGCTTTGATCCGGAGTCGCCAATTCCAGCTCGTTGCACAAGCGTTCAAAGTTAATCTTCACTTTTTTGACAAAAAGCCACTCCCACACCAGATTCAGTATGTCACGGCACAATTTTGCATCACCAAAACCCGTCACTTCGCTGAACAACTGATAGTTTGGTAGCATACGTTCCAACAAAGTTGCAGCTATAGCCGCTTGCTGATAGAAGCCAAGTTCCCGCATCTTCTGAAAATTATTCGCTTTTTGTTTCATTTTTATCCTTCCTGCTCTGGCTTCTATGGCTGCGCATCATACACAAGCACAGCCTGGCAGAAAACTCTGTTCTCTGGCTACTGTGACTAACTGTCCCATTTCATGTAATGCGAAAAACCGTTCAATAACATTTGTACGGCAATAATCACCAGAATCATCCCCATCAGTCTCTCCATTGCAGTGAGACCCCGCTCTCCTAACACCCGATGAAATAATGGAGCAAACAACAAAATAGCTGAACTTATCAGCCAGGCACCGAGTAAAGCTAAAGTCCAATCCCACATTTGTCCTGGTTGTTGGTTCGCCAATAAAATCAACGCAGCGAGAATAGAAGGCCCAGCGATCATTGGCACTGCCAAAGGAAATAAAAAAGGTTCTTCGCCCTCTTTTAAACCCACTACGCCACCTGGCTGGGGGAAAATCATCCTGATCGCTATCAAAAATAAAATGATACCGCCGGCTATGCTAACGGCTTCCGATTTTACCGCGAGTAAATCCAGAAAACTCTGGCCAGCATATAAAAACACCAACAGAACAATTAAAGATAAAATAAGCTCTCGGATCAGTACTTTATTACGTCGCTCTTCCTTAATATTTTTCAGAATAGCGACCACTACAGGCAAATTGCCTACCGGATCCATAATTAAAAATAAGGTGAGCATAGCGCTCCACAGATCCACTGACATCTTTTTCGCCTTTTCTACTTATTTTATAAGCCAGTGTACTATCGGCTTCAGGTTAATGCGAATATGATCAGAGCCTTAGACTGATTTTTTCTGCGTTCCCAGAGGTGACATTATGCTGATGACGATGACAACACCCGCTTTGTTATTTCCGGCTATTTCTTTACTCTTATTGGCTTATACCAATAGATTTTTGGTTTTAGCTCAACTGATCCGTCAGTTAAATACTCGCGAAGGTGGTGAGGTGCGGGACCTGGCAAAACGCCAGATAGAAAATTTAAGACAGCGGATGTTTTTAATCCGCTCCATGCAACGCTGGGGCGTTATCAGTTTCGTGCTTTGTACCTTGTCGATGTTTTTCTTGTTTTTACAATGGGATATAGCAGGCCAAGTGGCGTTTGGTACCAGCCTCGCCAGCTTGATCCTGAGTTTACTGGTCTCTTTATACGAAATTCAGATCTCGTGTAATGCGATAAAAATAGAGCTGGAAAGTATGGAACAAGAGCGGACCTAGCCCGCCCGCAACTCTTTGAGTTGCTGTTCCAGCGCGCTGCAATTGGCTTTAGGGTCCTGTTGCTGAATAGATAAAATAATTTCTCCGACCGGCAAACCAAATTTATACAAAGTGGATTGATTGATGAGCTGTTTAGGAGTCACCAGATACAGCCAGTCCTCCACTTTTACTTCAATGACATCACCATCATCCGGGATTTGCAACACATACTCCCAATACAAGGTATTGCCAGCCTGCTGACCAGTTGCCTGACCCGTCACATCGGCAGCTGAACCTGTCACCTGACCGGTTTTATCTACAGCTAATTGCCAAATTCGTTGCTCTACCCGACCATCACTGAAATGAAACAACTCAAATAAAGTCCCCTGCTCGCCTTGCCATTGGCCGCACAACTGGGCCTCGAAGCGCACACTTTGCTTACCTTGCCAGTTTTTCACCACACCATAGGCTTGAAGCGAACCATTGAAATAGTCGGGTAAATGAAAAACCGGAGTTTGCTGCTGATACTCCTGAACCTGATGGCTACAACCCCACAGCAGCAGAGGCGCAAACAAAGTGATAAGACGCATAAGTAAACTCCATAAATAACTCTTTGAAGTTATACGACCATCCCATCTATCTGGCTCAGTCCTGCACCAAAGCAAAACAACAATAAAAGGTTGCACCTGCTCCTTCTACTGAATCAAAGCCAATAGTGCCATTCATTCCATGCACCAATTCTTTGGAAATAGCCAGCCCCAGACCTGTGCCTCCGGTTTGCCTGGTGTCCGATGCATCTGCTTGTGAAAAACGCTGGAAAAGGCGATCCCGGAATTTGTCTGGTATACCAGGTCCCTGGTCAATTACCGCTATGCGAACCCATTTATCCTGCAGACTTAACTCCACCATAACCGTGGCTGCGGCAGGTGAAAATTTGATTGCGTTACTTAAAAAGTTAGATAGTACCTGTATAAAACGTTTGGCATCCACCTGAATGCTGGCGTCAGTAAGTTTCGCCTGGATCCCAAGCTGAATATGCCTTTCTTGCGCCATGACTTTATTTGCATCCAAAGCTTGCTGGATCAAAGGAAGCACCAGCTCAATTTTTAAATCAAATTGCATTTTACCCGCAGCAATTTTTTCAATATCCAATAAATCATTGATCAGCAGGGTCAGTCGCTGGCAGTTTTTATAGGCGATGCCAATCAGACTGCTGACTTTCTCTGTCATGTCTCCCATTACCCCGCCGTGCAATAAACCTAAAGCGCCTGTTATTGAAGTTAACGGAGTGCGAAGCTCGTGGCTGACAGTGGAGACAAATTCATTTTTTAACCTCTCAATTCGTTTTCTATCGCTGATATCACGCACTGTACAAATGTAAATTAGTCGTCCTTGCCTGCGGATCACCGACAACGCCATCTCCATAGAAAAAGTGCTACCGTCAGCTCTTAAGCCATCCAGCTCCCTATTAGTTCCCAATAAAGGTTTCACGCCTGGCACTGGTAAATAAGCTTGCTGCGATTCTTGCAGCTGCCGGTGCACTGGTGGTAATAGTTGAGTGGCATAACGCCCCAGAAAGTCTTCTGATTTACAACGAAACAACACCTGGGCGGCGGGATTCATGCTGGCAATACGACCATTTTCATCGATCGTAATAATGCCATCGACTACATTATTCAAAATAGTTTGGGTGTGCTGGGCGTATTCTTTGCTTACCTGTTCCGCATCCTTGCGCTGAGCAACAGATAAAGTCTGAGCCATCACGGCCGCAATAGCACTGACAAAAGCTTCTTCGTCAGAATGCCATTGCCTTTTAGGACCTATGTGCTCAAGACACAATATGCCCACTACTTTGCCCGCTATCATGATGCCAGCGTCCAACATAGAACTAATGCCCAAAGGCTTCAGATAAGACTCAGCAAATTCTCTGGTTGCTGGATCATTCACCGCATCATTTGCACAAATCCAACCACGTAATGCTACCGCAGCAAAGTAATCAGGGTAGTCCGTCCGTCGCAATATCAACTGTCTTTGTGGCGAGGAACTTTCAGCTTGATGTAGCGCAAGGCAAAACATCTCATCGCCTTGCTCTGATAACATCCAGACACTCACCCTGTTACAAAGCACAGCCTGAGCGGTAGAGCGCACCAAACTTTTTGCAAAGGCCAGACTGTCACCGCTGGCCACAGCCTCGTCCATCACAAGTTGAGCTAAAGTACTGCGCTGACGTTCAGTTCTATTCTGGCTGTCTTTCTCTTCCGTCTCAGATTTTTTCCTGCTGCTGATATCCAAACAAATCAGAACAAAGCCAGTAAGTTGTCCCTGTTCACTGAATACAGCATCACATTCCAGGCTCAGCCAGTAGCTTTGACCTGAAGCGGCATAATAAAGTAACTCCTCGGAGTACCCACAACCCTGGCTGATAGACTGACGGATCCGCTCCAATCTGACAGGATCCGACTCTTGATGAGCGATAACATGAAGTAAAGTTTTTCCGGTTAAATCCGCAGCTTTACGCCCGGACAGCCGTTCAAAGGCTGGATTAACCCATTCAATTACACCTTGGGGATCTGTGACCACTACCCCATTGCTGGTCCTGCTAACGACCAAGGATAAACGTTCAAGGGATGCAGTTCCCTGTTCAACTTTGTATTCTAATTGCCTAAAAGCATCATTGAGTCTGCTCGCCATCAAGTCAAAAGAACTCAATAGCCCGTTTAACTCATAAACAGGAGTCTGATACAGATGAACATCAGTTCTGTCTCCACTGGCCAGAAGATCAGCCCTTTTATGCAAAGCTTCAATAGGTTGCACCAGCTTGCGGCTTAAGACAAAAATCAAAACAGCGCCTACAATCACCGCCAACATAATTAGCCACAAAGCCTGCAAAAAGTTCTCATCGACGAAACTCATTAAATGCTGCACCGGCAAAACCACAGCTATATAGAGTTTCAATCCCTGCGGATCGCTGAATTCGGTTTGGTTTAGCAAATACTGTTGACCGTCAAACTCAAACTCTTGCTGCACGGCAGGACTTTTTCTGCCAATTAGGGCAATAGCAGCGCTTTGCAACAAGGGATTTTCGCTTTGACTGGCCAGTTGCTGTGCAGTTAACGCTCCCGGCTCAGCCACCAGGGCTGCTTTTGCTGAGCTTGCAATCAGATGGCCTTGAGGATCTGTAATGAAAATCAGGCCCTGACCTTCAACGGATTGCGCCTGTAAATACAACTCTAAATGCCGCAAACTGATATCGGCAGCCACTACAGCCTGCAAACGGCCAGCAGCATCCAGCACCGGAGCAGCCAAGCCGACTCCAAGGCCTTCATAAGACTGATACTTGTAAATGGGGTACCAACTCGCTTTACCTTGTTGCACCGCATACTGAAACCAGCTGCGGGTTCTGACGTCATAAGGAACCCCTTGTTCCAACGCCGCGCCGGGTAAGCCCAAATCCTGCAAGGTGTAGCGAACACGCACTAACTCTTTTTGATGCATGGAACTGATCAATGTCAGTTGACCATCGCCCACGTCCCGGTTGATCCCCAGATAACGACCATTTGCAAAACCAGCTGAAACATAAGTCAGGTAAGGGGCGCTGCGAATTTGCACCGTCATAAAGCGAGACAAATCCTGCTCAGACTGCAAATCTAATATACCGCTGTTGATGGATTGCACTATCGAATCCAGCACGGTTTTCGGCGCCGTCAGCAAGTACTGTAAATGAGAGTTCACCCTCAGGCTTATTTGAGCCGCCAGTCTCTGACCATAATGCTGAGCGGCCTGCTGTCCATTGACATACGAAATTAAGCTGATCAAGCCTGCTGTCAGAATAAAGAGCAACAATACAGGTACTGTAAAAAACAGTCGCAGGGACATACCCTTGTTGGCGGGGCGCTTTAAACCCATAAAAACAAATAGCTCCGTCTCAGAGGGACAAGATAGTTCCAGTATAGCGGCGATACAGACTAATACTGCACCTTAAATCAGTTAGTTATTATTGAATTAAGCCCAACTCCAAAGCCAATAAGACAGCGCGGGTTCTGTCACGCACCCCCATTTTAGCCAGAATACTGGAGATCTGATTTTTAATGGTGCCTTCTGATTTATACAAAGCACTGGCAATTTCTTTATTGGCATAACCCGATGCCATCAGCTGTAAGATTTCCAGCTCTTTATCTGATAACTCCTCAATCTGAGCTGGACGAGGAAAGTTACTGACAGGGTTTAAGCCTGACAAGAGTCGTTCTGTGATACTGCTCTGAAAACAGGTGCCGCCTTGCTGCACTGTTTGAATAGCAGATACTAAGCTGTCCAGCGACACGTCTTTGAGTAAATAACCTTTGGCTCCCAGCTGAATGCTTTTCAGAACCAAATCATGCTCTTCAAAGGTGGTCAGAATAAGCACAGGAGTTTTCAGTTGCTGCTGTTTTAACAACTCTAATGTCGCTATGCCATCGACTTTGGGCATAGATAAATCTAATAAAATCACATCAGGCTGATGCAACAGCACCAGTTCCACCACAGTGGAACCATCCTGAGCTTCGGCGACCACTTCGATTTGCCCGGAGAGCTGCAATAAACTTTTAATGCCCTGACGGATCAACATTTGATCGTCAACCAGTAAAACCCGTAATGTCATACTGCAAATCCTGAGGGTAAGGTGAGCTGCAAATGAAAGTGATTGTCTTTGATCTGCCACATCAAAGTCCCGGCACAAGAGGCAACCCGCTCTTGCATTCCGGTTAAACCGTTGCCTGGCTTCCAGTCTGGAACTACTTTGCCATTGTCATAAATAGTCAGCTGCAAATAACCAGCTACAGGCGTCACCGACAAATAAAACTCGGTGGCCTGACTGTGCCTCAAAGTATTGGTTAGAGCTTCCTGCACAATCAACAACAATTGCTGAGCAACTTTCACATCGGCCAGTTCGACACCTTGCGGACAATCCCAATGCACTCGTACACCCGGAACTGCGGTAAGCAGTTTCTCCAGTGCCTGATAAATAGAAAACTGCTGATGCTCTCGCAGGGCACTGACAGCTTCACGCACATCAGACAGCAGTAATTTGGCAATCTGGTGGCATTGGTCTACTTTGACCTTAGCCTCGCCTTGCGTTAAATGTCCTGCCACTTGCAAATTAATAGTTAAAGCTGTGAGGTGATGCCCTAACACATCATGTAGGTCGCGGGCTATACGGGTACGCTCCTGCTGCTGCGATGCCACCATCAACAAGTCCTGAGTGGCCAGCAATTGCTGGTGGGCGTGCTGCAATTCTTGCTTGGCTTTTTGCTCAGAGCGCGCCTGATTGGTCATCATAATGGCAAAAAAGTGAAAGCTGCTGAACAACAGCCCGGTGATCCACAAGGAGCGTTGCTCTAAGACCGAATCGACGCCATACCACAGCGCCATCAAAGCGACAGTGATGATCACCGAAGTTCGCATAGGCAGCAGATAAGGCAGAACCGACACCCAGATAATGCTCAGGATAGCCAGGTAATCCAGAGGTAGCAGCCAGTTTAAAGCCAAAGCCGACAACAGCTGCAGCACAAAACAGCTCAGTTCAAAAGGCGGCATAGTGCCATGACGTTCGTCACTGCGGGTAGTCAGGTAAAAACACAGGCCATTGATTAAAAAAAGAGGGACAACCCAAGGCCAGAGCGGCCAGAGTTCAGCATTAGATTGAAGCAACCATAAGCTCAGAACAAAAACTAAAAACCAGGTCAGTAACCCGGCCAACACATCCCATGCTATTACATTGTTCCGTTTCATCACTGATGACTACCTTTGTCGACTCGCCCTGCAGTATGCCTGATTTCAGTGCTGGCTCAATAGGCCAAAAGTCACAGTAAAAAATCCTGACTAATGGCACCTGCGCCGCGGCAGCGGAAGTTTTAGTCTGAGTGCATCTGCTGAAGGAGAAAAATCATGTTGATGTTACATAGCCTGTTATTAAAACTACATATTGCCTTAGGTGTCATTGCACTCTTCTTGTTCTGGATACCTATGCTAAGCCGCAAAGGCAGCACAGTTCACCGCAGCTCTGGCCGTTATTATGGTCATATCATGAAAGCTGTAGCCTTAAGTGGCATAGCGATGACAGCTCTGGTGTGGCTCGATCCCATAGCTACTAAAGGCACGGGCTTAATGGTGGATGGTAAAATCTCTCAAGGTAAATTAGATTTTTTAATGCTGATTAACCTGTTTTTATTCCTGCTTAGCCTGCTGACCTGGGTCACTATACGCCATGCCACAGGTAGTCTGTTATGTAAACAAAACCGCGACCCACTGAAACACTGGACTTATCAGGCTCCCGTCTGGTTATTGACTGCGGTTGCGCCCTACGCGGCCTGGCAAGGTTTTGTCTTTAACATGCCACTGGTTATAGTATTTTCAGCTATTTCCATCGTCAGTTGTATTGGCATTCTGAACTATCTGCATACAAAAACAGTCGCAGCCAATCGCTGGCTGATCGAACATGCCGCCGCCATGCTTGGCTCTGGTATAGCCGCCTATACTGCATTCTTCGCCTTTGGCGGCAGAGCTTTATTTGCCAACTTATTGCCGGGCTATTGGATGATGTTGCCTTGGTTACTGCCAAGCCTTATCGGCGTACCTACGTCAATCTGGTTTAAACGTCGTTTATCACAAGGTGCCAGAGCCTAAAAAAGCAGGGGGATTTCTTCGGAAATTCCCCTTTTAATTGAGCCACTTAAAAATACTTCAGAAATATTCCTGCTTTTTTATCAAATCAGGCAAACTATTTTCAGACCTGATACGACTTATCATCAATACAACTTCACAATAGATCAAAAGTGTTTAAACGCAGCGACGAGAGCTTAATAGAAAAAGCCATAGGCGGCGATGCCAAAGCCTGGCAGCAATTGGTGTCGAGATATCAGGCGCCCCTGTATTATTTTGGCCTGCGTTTATTGGGTTCGCCCGACGACGCCCGTGATTTACTACAGGATGTATTGATAGTGCTGTGCCGCAATCTGGCGCAGTACAGAGGTGACAGTTCCTTCAAAAGCTGGTTGTTTGGCATCGCCAACTACAGAGCTATGGATATGCTCAGAAAGCGCAAAACCATGACAGAATTTACCGACGAGCACGATTTTTATGATGATGAAGCCCCAAGCTTTGAACAGCAACTTTATGGCCAGCACACACAAAAGCTGGTGCAACTCCAGCTACGGTCCTTGCCTCCCGAGCAACGATTAGTAGTAGAGTTGCGGTTCTACCAGCAGTTTACTTTTGATGAAATTGCCGATCAGCTGGCGCTGTCAAGCAATACCATCAAATCCAGATTTTATGCGGCCTTAGATAAACTGCGTACGCAGTTGGAGTTAGCAGATGTCGAACAGTCAGCAAATTTTTGAAGCCTGGCTGGCCGGAAAAATTACGGCCAGTGAATGCGAGCAGCAACTGGAGCCGGATACAGAATGGTACAGCCGCTTCCAGACAGCACAGGTATTGCAGCGTCAAGCCAAAGCGCCCTTTTTTGCACCAGTACCTGAAGTGGATACCATGTCGATTTTTGCCCAGCAATGGCAGCGACCAGCCAAGAGCAGCAACTGGTGGCCGAAATTAAGTGTCGCCTTTTCGATGCTGGCTTTAGTCGTCAGCTTGTCGCCGCTGGAATTGCAAATGCAGGACAGTGGCCTGACGTTAAGTTGGCGTGGTGGCCAACAGATGCAGCAGCAACAACTGGAAAGCCTGCTGGCCAGCTATCGCAAAGAGCAACAGGATTATATCCAGACTCAATTACAGAGCACGCAGCAGCAGCAAGCTTCACAGCTTATTTTGCTGAAGGACTATTTAACAGAACAACAAACCAAAGAAAGACGCACCGACATGCTGGAACTGGTGGAATACCTCAATCAGCAACGTCAGTCTGACTGGCACTATTGGCAGGAAAATTACCAGCCAAGCCAGGCCAGACTAGATCTTGGTTCGTCACAGAACACTCAGAACAGATAACGTAGTGGAGTAACAGAATGAAGAAGATATTCAGCAAAGTATCACTGCTGGCAAGCCTGATGATCGCAAGTCATGGTTTTGCGGCAACAGAAGTGAATGCAAAACTTGGCCAAAATCTGAAAATTATGCAAGACATATTACAAAGCTCCCTCGGTGGCGAAGAACATTCCAGCATAGGACGTATTCAGCATAGCTATTTATTAGGACAAGGTGTGGCGTTTCGCGTGGACAGTAACAGCGGCTGGTTACGTCATTTTGTGATCCCACCTGTACCGCCAGTGCCTCCTGTGCCAACCATGACGCATACGGCAGCGGGTACTACTGTTGTGGTTTCTACCAATGTCGACAACCCTGTCAGTACTTCAAATAGTTTTAGCTTTAGTTTCGACGAAGAAGCCATGGAAGAAATGGCGGAGGCGGCAGAAGCTTTGGCCGAACAACAACAGGATCAAAGTGAAAAGCTACGAGATCTGCGGGAGGAACGTCGTGATATAGAAAGGGATTTACGGGATTACGAGCGGGAAAAACGCGATATCGAATTTTCTTCTAAAGTAGGTAAGCTCGATGCTGAGCAGCAAAAGAAGTTAAAAGAAATTACTCAAAAATCAGACCAACTGAAAAGCCAACTGGCGCAGTTGCAAAAGACCCTGACAGAGCAAGAGCAGGAATACAATAAAAAACGTGCTGAACAACAAAAACTGGCCGCGCAGCGCCAGACAGAGCTTGTGGCCAAAGTAGGCCAGGTGTTCAGCAATACGCTGTGTGATTACGGCGCCAGTTTACGCGATTTAAAAGAGCAGGAGTTTGTTTCTTTCCAATTAAGTTTATCTGGTCGGAACGATGCAAAAGATCACTATTGGGTGGTGAAAAAAGCTGATATTAACCAATGTGTAACAGGTAAAATTGATGCAGCGGCCTTACTGAAAAAAGCCAGTTATTACCAGTATTAAGTCTAGTGACTTCAAGACAACAGCGTTACAGAGAGCTGTTGTCTTGACAGCATACAGCTTCTGGCGTACAAAGCCGGAATTTCCTGAACACTCAAAGCAGACTGATTGAATGTCTTATCAATGGCCCACCTTAACAGACTGGCTGGAACAAATAGCCCCCGCCTTTTATCAGCATGGTTATGTAGTTCTGGAGCAGGCGATTCCGGCTGATTTGTGTCAGGACTTGTATCAGGATGTACAACAACAAGCCCTGACTGCAGCAGGAGTTGGACGTCAGGGCCTGCACCAACTAAATCAGCAAATAAGACGAGACCACACGGCCTGGCTTAGCCATAACAACCCTGTGCAACAGCGGTATTTACAGTTGATGGCCCAGCTGCAGCAGGATATGAACCGGCGTTGTTTTTTGGGCTTAATAGACTTTGAAGCCCATTACGCCCGTTACCAGCAAGGGGATTTTTATCAGAAGCATCTGGACGCCTTTGTCGGCCGTTCGAACAGGGTATTGTCCACCGTTTGTTATCTCAATACAGTGAAGCAAGGTGGAGAACTGCTAATTTATGACGAGCAGGAACAATTAGTCAGCAAAATACAGCCTAAAGCCGGAACTTTAGTGGTTTTTGAAAGTTGCCGCTTCCCACATGAGGTATTAGCTGCCTCAGAAACCCGCTACAGCATAGCGGGCTGGTTCAGACATAACAGCAGCCTTCAGGGACGGATCGATCCAGCGGCTTGAATCAGGCCTGGCAAATCAGCTGTAGGGACCGTTGCACGTCCAGCAGAAAACTGCCCCGGCCTGTTTTACGGATTTGGATAAAATCGCAGCGCTCTGCCAAACGTCTCTGCAGCAGTAGCAATCGGGTTTCAAGATTGTCATCTATTTCAGGTAAATTCAGTGCCTTATCAAGTCGCAGTTCTTTATTGGAAAACTGCACCCGACCTTGTTGCTGATACAAACTAAGTAAACGCCATAAAATTGCACCTGCAACACCTTTGATCAGGTAATCCTGCTCTACAAATACGCTGTGATCCCGACTGAAATACCGGATGCCAACCATAGCTCCCTCCGGCAGCCGATCCGGCTGGATCTCGGGACTAAATAACTCGGTTTCAGCGTCCGCCGGTTGTAATCTCACCATATGCAAGGCTAACTGCATGGCAAGACAAGTCAGCATATCCTCATCTGCATAACTAAAACGCCGTACTTGTTTACTTTCAACATACAACACAGCCAATAAACGTTGTGACGATAATACAGGAACAGCCAATTGACTTTGAGGTTGAGCCAACCCCGGATAGGCGATCAAAGTTTCTAGTGAAGGCTGTAATGCAGATTCCGGACATTTATCCAGAAGCTGCAGATAATTGTAATCCAGTGCCGCATGTCCCACTCGTATCGGCGTTTTATACAAAGCCGCTGTTCCTATTACCCCACAGCCAAAGGGGATCTCAGAGCCAATGCCCGAGTTGACATAACCAACAGTTTCTACCGTATAAAGCTTGGCTGCAGCTTCATCAGCTATCAGTAACATGGCGTGTTCAATAGCCAAACCTTGCTGTAAGCCTGACATGGTCATTTGAAACAGTTGTGCTAAATCCTGAGCCTGATGCAACTGTTGCATCAACTGCTTCAGCGTCAACAGTGGATCATAAAAGGCTGACAATGCGTGATTGGCTTTATCCTGGGCTGCAATACTCAACACCTGATAAATATCAGCCCCCTTGAGTACAAATACGTCCTGCATTCCAGACTCAGACGCCAGACCTGCCAGTTTTGCTTTCATGCTTTCAAACAAGGGGCCGGATTCTTCAGTTCGTCTGTACAACACCGCCAACTGGTATTTGGCCCCAGTATAGGGGTCAGCAATTAACAAGGTTGCCTGTGGATTTTCCAGAATATTCCGATGGGTTTTATTAAAGAACTGAAAAGTCAGAGCTATGTGCTGGCTGTCGACATAATGCACTTGTGACACATAGCTAACATTAGGAACGCCATCCGGGTCGCAAGTGGCAATAGTGGATGGAATATAGCCTTCAAAGCAGTTTCGCAACTGTTCCAGCTTTAACATCAACTCAACTCCATGGGTTCGCCGGCATTTTCGCCTGGGCTTTGTTCAAATATAGCTTCTGGCAGGAAGCTGATTGCGACCAGTTGCTCAGGATCAACATGTAAATAACGCCCGATAATATCCGGATCGTATCCCATAGACTCCAGGTCCTTAGTCAGACGTTGAACATACTGCAGCGTATATTCCAGATCTCCAGTTCTCAATTCAGTTTGTTTGGCCTGCCTGCCTTTTATCTGAATGGTTTTATGGCTGCTTGGTAAACAATACGTGGCAGCAATCCGCTGAGAACTTGCTATATCTGCCAGTAACTGCCCAGCCTGCACCTGATTTACAAAAAGATGAACAGTAGCGAAATCCGCTGACACCCGGCAGGCTAACGCCTTACTAATCGAGGGAATAAGACGAGGATCCCGAGATGCAGCTGTGATAGAGAGTCCCTGATGGATAAATTCCTGCAGTTCTTTATTCAACACTCTAACCATGGATACAAGCCCTTCCCCTTTCAGCACTGAGATGAAGCATAACGGCAAAGCAAAAAAATCTGCAACAGGTCAAAATTCCCCCAAAAAGAGAAAATGCAAATGCTTAGGGTTAATTTAGGATTATGTTAGTTGTAATTTAGCCAGTACATCTCGCTCAGCGCTTTATTATAGCGCCCTGCAGCCCTGAAGCCTTCCAACAGAACAGATAATGTACTGAGATAGCAATTACACTTTTACACATAAAAGTTGTGCTCAGCAGTAGTGAAGTCAGCCTAAAGCAGCTCTAAAGTCTGTGCCTGTGACAGTCCGGCACCAGACTCAACCTATTGAACAAGTGAAATCAGCAAAGGAATAGATAATGAAAAGCCATCCCCTTATTTTTGGTTTGTTTATTTTAATTAACTTCTGTTCAGCCAAGGCTGTGGCGACGGAAGCAACAACACAACAGCTTGAACAACTTATAAAACGCGGCGAATACTTATCACGTATTTCAGGTTGCAATGATTGTCATACCGCAGGTTATGCACAAACAGCAGGACAAATACCAAAAGAACAATGGTTGATGGGCGACCAACTGGGCTGGCAAGGCCCATGGGGCACTACTTATCCAAGCAATTTACGCTTAAGTATGAATAAGCTGACAGAACAACAGTGGCTAGAGATGGCAAAAACAGCAAAATTTCGTCCGCCTATGCCCTGGTTTGCACTGAGAGATATGCAGGAAAATGACTTAAAAGCCATTTACCAATTTGTCAAACACCTGGGGCCTGCAGGCCAACCTGCCCCGGCCTATCTGGCTCCTGGCCAAAATGCACAAGGCCCTGTAGTCCGCTTCCCTGCACCTCCAGCTCAGCCTTGAGCTCGAGGTCTGCACAATCAGCCCATTGCAAAAACTGCGGGATAGCTCGCAGTTTTTTGTCGCTTCTGGCAAAGTAACTTCTTGCCCATTTGCTAAAGTTTTTTCCTATGTCTTTCACAGTGCGTCTGGCTTTATGGCGAAAAGTCCATAAGTACCTTGGCTGGATTTTATTACTGCAATTGCTCTGCTGGTTTGGCAGCGGTCTGGTGATGAGTTTGTTACCAATAGAGCAGGTTCGGGGAGGACATTTGCGTAAGGCCTTAGCCGCACCAGACTGGAGCCAGGCGATTTCGCCTGCCGCCTTAGCCAGGCAACATCCGTCGCATCAGTTCCGACTAAGCCAACAAGGCAAGGTGCCTTTGTACCACTTCAGCAATGCTGAGCAGCATATCTATTATTCCGCCCTGACAGGGGAAGAATTGCCCGCTTTAAATCAGCAGCAAGTCAAAGAACTGGCCAGATTGCAGTATCAGGGCAAGGCCGAAATAATCCAGGTACAACAACTGCAGCAGGTCCCTTTTGAAGTACGACATTTAGCGCCTCCAGTCTGGCGGGTACAGTTTGCAGACGAGCAAGCTAGTAGCTTTTATCTGGAAGATCACACAGGCGTACTGTTATCGGTGCGCACCAATAACTGGCGTATATTTGATTTTGTCTGGATGCTGCACATTATGGACTATCAGGACAGGGAAGATTTTAATCATCCGCTACTGATCGTTTTTTCCGCCACGGCCTTATTTTTTACTCTGACAGGAGCAGTATTACTGCCATGGCGACGGAAAAAAGTATCGGCTTATAACAGGGATAAAGCTATACCAACAAATAACAGCAGGCCGCTGTAATGGTTATTTAAAAATGCCTGAAAACAGCCCGCTCCGCCCTGAGTTTTGGCTTGCCAATGCTGATGGATAAAACTCAGTAGAACCAGCAGCAGGCCAGCATAGAACAGCCAGTCCAAGCCATTTTGCTGACCGACCCAGACCATCAAGGCTAAAAAGATCAGTTGTAGGCAGGCAATAATAGGATGGCAGTAGCGGCCAAATAACAAGGCTGTAGATTTAACGCCTATTTTTTGATCATCCTCCATGTCCACCATGGCATAAAAAGTATCAAAAGCCACAGTCCAGACTAAATTCGCCAGATACAAAGCCCAAATCCACAGTGGTATGCTGCCGGTCACTTCCATAGCAGCCATAGGAATACCCCAACTATAAGCAGCGCCCAACACAAACTGCGGTAAGTAGGTAAATCTCTTCATAAAGGGGTAAACAACAGCTAAAGCTGCAGCAACCAAAGCTAACACCAATGTTGCCTTGCTTAAAAACAGCAGCAAACCGGCACTGCATAACATCAGCACAACAAAAAGCTGCAAGGCCTCAGCGCCTGTTACTTTACCGGCAGCCAAAGGTCTGGCTTTAGTACGTTCAACATGACCATCAAAGTTGCGATCGGCATAGTCGTTTATCACACAACCAGCAGAACGCATCAACACTACCCCTGCACTGAATACCAGCAATAAGGTTAGATCTGGCAGTCCGGCAGACACCAGCCACAAAGCCCACCAGGTTGGCCATAACAACAGATAAATACCTATAGGTCTGTCCAGCCGCATCAACTGGCGGTAATAAGGCCAATGCTGCCATTGCAACTGCCATCTCATAACTCAAGCACTCCGGGCAAAAAGATTTCCTGCACCAGCAATGGCCGCTGTTGTACAGAAAAAACTGAACGTCTGGCCCACAGCTCGTCCTGTCTGCCAATGACTGGTAAGCATAAACCAGCCTCAAGCAAAGCGACTTCGATCTGGCCCCGCTGCAAACTGGCATGCTGAAAAATGTACTCGCCTAAGGGCTGAGCGCCTAAACGGGCTAATGGCTGCATCTGTTCCAACGTCGATTCTGGTAACCAGCTTTGCGCATAAACACAAGCCTTGTGATCGCACCACAGAATAACGTCTCGTTTTAACCCCTGAACCTGCTGCCATTGCTGCTGTAAAAAGTCCGGCAAGGCTTGCCAGTGCTCTGTGACCAGTTCCAACCTGAAGTTCTGGCAACGACTCTTCAGCAGCGCAGTCAGAGACCCCTCGCTGACTAACCAGGATTCGAGTTGAGAGGGCAAAACCAGTTGCCCGGCGCTTTGCCAGGCAGCATCTAGCTGAAAAAGACTGTCTGTGCTGTGCATAAAATTAAACTACAACTAAGTTGCTGCGCATCATAACAATTTTGCCATTGTATTGGTATGTAATGCCTTGTGCGACAGAAATGGGTACCATAGCGGAATTCTGTCGTTGCCACTTACACTAACATGACCTTTTGCCATACCTTAATTATTGGAGCAGGCCACGCTGGCTATAGTCTGATCAAAGAATTACGAAAACTGGACCCGGACCGAGTGATTCACCTTATCAGTAGCGACAGTGCTGATTATTACTCCAAACCTTTACTATCAAACGGTTTTAGCAAAAACAAAAGCGCCGATGATCTGATCCAAAAAACAGCAGAACAAATGGCGGTGGAGCTCAATATCACTATCTGGCCTTTCTGTCATGCAGAGCAGATCCGACCGGACCAACATCAGGTAGAGACCAATAAAGGTCTGCTCAACTACACACAATTAGTACTCGCAACAGGAGCCAGTCCGGTGCAACTGGCATTACCAGAAGCAACCACAGGACGGGTTTGGTCTATCAATGATTTAGCCGATTACCGAAACTTTTTACAGCAAAGCCAACACAAAAATAAAATCACCGTGTTGGGCGCCGGTTTAGTTGGCATTGAATATGCTAACGATTTAGCTGTTGCCGGTTTTAAGGTGTCTGTTGTTGCATTAGAGCAACAACCTTTAGCTCAGCTTTTGCCACGCCCCTTAGGCAAGCTGTTGCAACAGGAACTGGAAACACTGGGAATAGAGTTTTATTGGGGCTCAGCCATAGCAGAAGCTGAATTCGAAACAGAGTTAAAGCTGAGATTGGCTGATGGCCGTTGCCTGCATACTGAATTAATCCTCTCAGCCGTTGGCTTGAAACCTAAGCTGCAACTGGCACTGCAGGCAGGAATAGACTGCGGCAAAGGTATTAAGGTGGATAAGACGATGGCAACTTCGGTCCGCGATATCTATGCTTTGGGCGATTGTGCGGAACTATGCGGCTATAACCTGATGTATATTCAGCCTATTAGTTTGTCAGCTAAAACTCTGGCGGCCACCCTGGCAGGACAAACTGCAACTGTGCAACTGCCGGTCATGCCGGTGATTGTCAAATCGCCTGCATTGCCTGTAGTTAGCTGGCCAGCGGCGCCGGATCAGCAGGGAGAATGGACTTTTAATGGGCAAGGGCTGGATTGGATTGCCCGATTTCAAAGTCCTTCGGGTGAGTTGATTGGTTTTGCTTTAACCGGAAAAATGGTGTCACAACGCTTGAAGCTGGCAAAAGAAATGCCAGCTTTGATAGCTTAACGCCTGACCTTCGGGTAAGATCCTTTTTTGAATGTTTGATAAAAATGAAAGAGTAAACCGGATGAAAAAAGCGCTGACTTGTTTTGTTTTTTTATTGTTAAGTCAAAACCTTTGGGCACAGGAAGCAGCCAATACGCCGATGAAGGCTAGTTATGCATATTTTGGTTTTGACCCTGACATAGTCACTAACTACGTTACCCCAACGACTGAAGAACTGGGTTATGTGCGTGTGACTATGGAATTGATGATTATGGATAAAAAGTATTTGGAAGTGGTTGAACACCACGAACCATTAATACTGGACAAAATAGTCGCAGCTTTTGGTCGTGAAAATGCAGACACTATTAAATCTTTAACAGGCCGGGAAGAAATCCGTTTAAAAATCCTAAATGAATTGCGTGATACCCTGAAAAAAGAGACAGGGCAGGATATTTTAAAAGACGTGTTATTTACCAAGTACTTATATCACTAAGTAATGCCATTCTGGCTTACCGCACTGTCAGCGCTGTGCGGTAAGCAGTTTGTCGGAGACCACCAACAAAAGCGCACAAAGACAACCAGCCACTAAACCAGCTAAATGTGCCCAATTCGCCATTGAAATCCATAGCAGGTCAAAAAATCCTATCAGCAGCCATATCAGCATAAAGCCCACTAAACCGGAACTGATCTGTAAACCCCAATGTGGTTTTAACCAGCCGCATATCCAATAAAAACCAAATAAGCCATAGACCAGACCGGACATGCCACCAAAGTTCGCATCGACCATGACAAACTGAGCCAGATTAGACATCAGCAACACCACAAGTGTCAGACTTATTGCACTAACACGGCCCAGTTTCAGCTCAAGTGGGCCTAATAAGTACCAAACCCAAATCAGATTAAACACCAGATGAGATGCAGAAAAATGTAGCCAGCCAGGGGTAAACCAGCGCCAGCCTTGCTCCAGACTAAGGCCAAGTTCAGGTTTTAGCTGCAGCGCCGCCAAAGCAGACCAGGGATCCAGTTGCTGCCAGCCATACACCAGCAATGTGGACAGCCAGATCAGATGCGTCAACCAACCACCTTTGCCCCATAATTGCTGCCAGTAGCCCGATAAGCCCGCAGAGCCAGTGCCGGATTCCACTACTTCAGCCCTATCCCAGGCGGCAGCCTGATAACGTTCGGCATAAGGATTCAACAGAAAGCGTTCTATCTCAGCCATCACCCGCTCCGCATGCTCCGGTGCACACCATAGCTCAGCCTGATCGATAGAATGTACTACCACGCTGACATCCAATTGCTGACTCTTACAATAATCAGCCAAACTTAAAGCAGCGGCGGAAGAAGCAAAATCGCCAATTTTAATCATGGGATTCACTGACAAAGGGCAGTTGCTGACGCCAGGCTTCAAAACCGCCATCCATGCTAAATACAGTTTCAAAACCTTGTTGCGCCAAATATTGGGCGGCACCCTGGCTAGAGTTTCCGTGATAACAAACTACAACCACAGGTGTTTCAAACTCAGTTTGCTGGATAAACTGATTCAGGCTGCCATTGGTTAGATGAAATGAGTTCGCAATATGGCCAGAGGCATAACTTTGTTCATCGCGGATATCTACCACTACTGCATTATGTTGCTCTATTTGTTGTTGCGCTGTGGCCACAGAAATACGGCTGAATTCACTCATAAGTTACTCCGGTTAGAACTTCAGATTCAAATCAATGCCGCGATTGTAGCCCAGCCAAACTATGTTGAGTACCACAGCCTGCAGAAGATCCGTTAAACGACAAAGAATCGACGAAGAAATAACCAGCATCAATGAACTAAATACCGCATTAAAACACCAAGTTAACAATTACAGCTTTAGCTCAAGCCCAAGCTTAGGTAAAATAGCGCGCCTTGTTGGTTTGGAATAAGAATACCCATGTCAGATAGTCCCTTGTATTTAATTTACGATCCTGCTTTTGATGATATGGATGCCGAAGGCTGCCCGGGATTTGGTTTTATACTGGTATTTGACGAACAGGATCTGGACAACTATCAGTCTGGAGAAAACCCACCTTTCCCTGCAGTGTCTATGTTATTTACCGACCATGCTGATGGCAGTATCAGTGGGGATCTATTAGGCTGGGCTCAATTAGATGCAGAAATATTTCAACAATTTCCTTTAGGCCAATTCTTCCAATTAATGGAACAGGCAGCTCAGGTGGCTATTAATGCCTATCGTCAGGTTGGCCAGGTACCGGATAAACTGATAGCTCAACTGCTGCCTGACGATGATTTAATTCAATTTGACGTGCAGTTCGCCACATTGGAACTGAGTGACGCTGAAGCCGAATCTCAACTGGCCAAGCAAATGATGTCAGGCCGGCCGTATTTAGATTCTTAGCCGATCCTCTTTGCTGCTGGCTCCGTACTCAGGACAAAACGGAGCCTGTATGACCCATCACAAATTACATCTTCCTCAAAAAATTTGCGCTTGCTGCGGCCTGGCCTTTAGCTGGCGGAAAAAATGGCAAAAAAACTGGTCAGAAGTAAAGTACTGCTCTGAGCGTTGTCGAAGGCAAAAGCGCTCATCACTCTAGTCCCAACAGAACTTTGTCAGAGCCTGTTAAGCCAGGCGCCAATTTACTCTTGTTTTGCAGATCCCTTTTTGCTTTTTAGGCGCAGGCCTTTTACTATATGCACTTTATTTAATCACCCAGATCGCCGGAATAGCAGCATGGCAAAAGCAATTAATATGGCAGAGGTAGAAAAAGCGTTAAGTGGCTTTACTATTCCTCCTCAGCCCACTGTTTTATTAAGTATCAAAGCAGAAATTGAAAGTGATGATCCTAATATCAAGCGTATTGCTGAGCTAATCAATCAGGATCTGGGCATTGCAGGTTTTACCCTCAAAGTAGTGAACTCTGTGTATTTCGGCTTACGCCGCAAAATCAGTTCAGTAGAACATGCCTGTAAATTTTTAGGCTTAAACCGGGTGATTAAATTAGTTAGTTCTGTGGTATTACGCTTTACCTTAAGCGAAGGCCGGACTGATCGTTTTACCGAGAATCTTTGGCAAAGTGCCGGTCATGTAGCCAATGCATCCGCTTTATTGGCGCAGCAACTACGATATGGCACAGATTGCGCTGATGATGCCTATAGCCTTGGCTTATTCCACAACGCCGGTATGCTGTTAATCAGCAGCCAGTTTAAAGATTATGCCAAAGTACTGAAGCAGGCTCATTTAGCAGGGTATGGTATGTCTGAAGGCGAAGAACAGAACTTCCAGACCACCCACGAATTGTTGGGTTATATGATTGCGCAGTCCTGGGGGTTAGCACCTGAACTGACCAACGTCATCGCCTACCATCACAGCCACGCTTTGATTCTGGCATCCAATGATATCTACGAAAAACGCTTATTTGCGCTGCTGAAACTGGCAGAACATATGACAGATGAAAGCAAAATATTGCTGGATCTGGACATAGACCCTGAGTGGGATCACAACAAAGCCACCATTCTGGATATTCTGGAACTGGACGAGCTCTCTTTGCACGATTTAGGTGACTACCTGTATCAAAACGGTGTACCTAATCATTATCACGCCTAAGTTTGGGAGCTTCGGCTCCCTTTTCGTTTGTGCATTATTTTAGTTAACCAGAGTTTGATTCAAGATGCGTATCGTATTGGCCCCAATGGAGGGCGTAGTGGACCATTTAATGCGGGATATGTTAACCCGTATTGGTGGCTTTGATTTATGCATCACTGAATTTGTCAGGGTGGTCGATCAATTACTGCCCAACCGGGTATTCACCCGTATTTGTCCTGAATTAAAACAAGGCGGCGTCACTCCAGCCGGCGTACCTGTGCGGGTGCAATTATTAGGGCAAGAACCAGAGTGGCTGGCTGAAAATGCCGTACGAGCAGTGCAACTGGGCTCGCCCGGTGTCGATTTAAACTTTGGTTGCCCGGCCAAAGCGGTGAATAAAAGCCGCGGCGGCGCTGTGCTTTTAAAAGAAACTGAAACTCTGTACCAGATTATTAAAGCAGTGCGTGATGCCGTGCCTTCGCAGTTTCCAGTCACGGCCAAAATCCGCTTAGGTTTTGACGATACCAGCTTAACACTGGACAACGCCCGCGCTATTTATGAAGCCGGAGCAAGCGAACTGACAGTGCATGCCCGCACTAAAAGTGATGGCTATAGACCTCCTGCCTATTGGCCCTGGATCAAACAAATTCGCCAGACGATTCCACTGAATGTGGTAGCTAATGGAGAAATCTGGACACCGCAGGATGCGGCGTTGTGTTTAGAACAATCCGGCAGCACAGATTTAATGTTGGGTCGTGGCGCTTTAGCCAGTCCTGGATTAGCCCGCGATATCAAGCAGCATTTTGCCAATAGCATTCATCAAAAAATGCCATGGCCTCAAGTGCTGGAGTTGCTGTTACAGTACTCAGACTATGAAATTGCAGGTGATAAAGGCCTGTATTATTCCAACCGGATCAAGCAGTGGTTCAGTTATCTCAAGCTACAGTATGTCGAAGCCGAAGTCTTGTTTCAGCAGTTACGCTTACAACAAAAAGCTCCGGATTTAGTGGCGACTTTGCGTGGGGCTTTAGAGCAGATTTCGATTACCTCTGAATATTAACCTGCTTTAAGCACATCAGCTTTATTCCAAAATTTGGCGAGAGCCTAAAAGCACTGCGGCCCGCAAACGACGCGGTCAACTACAACGCAGACACGCCGTAAATACATCCGTGTAGGCTCCTGTGAGCCCCCGGGGTTTTGCAGAGCAAAACCCGTTCAGTCGGCAGCAAGTCAGATGACTGACTTGCTGAGATCCCGCCTTCCCCCTGCTGGACAGGGTCTGCTAACGCAGTTGCCCGGCCGTTTCCCGAGACCCTTTGTATCTTCACTTTGTGCCAATAGCAGTCATTCCTCACTTTTTATGATAACTATTGCGTCAGGCCCAAAGCAGACTCAAAGAGTAAACTTTTTAAATTATCAATTGCTTGTTTGCTTGTTAGTTACTATCTCAAACTGAAAATGTTGTGAGATTTCCTGTAATCTCGTGGCGAATGTCCACAGGCTCGGGAAAAGGCGTCATTGAATCGGCTTATTGATGAAAATCCAGATTGGAATGCAATGTCTGTAATGGAAATATTTGTAGTTGTGAGTAATCTCTGTGCATGTGAAATTCTATGCAGAGTAATGTAGTTAACGAGAGTTATACCAAACGTTTTTTGAAAAAGATTCATGGCATAGTTGGCATTAAGTTTTACGTGGTCTGCAATGTCTTGCACAGTAATTTTTTGCGTATAATGTTGGGCAATGTAACAAGCAATGTGTTCAATTTTACTGAGCACCGCAATAGGCACACTGTTAAGACTTTGATGATTTTTAGAAACGGAAAATTTCAGCGCAAAGCGTGTTAAACGCGCTTGCATCTCCAGTAATACAGGTTGTTCCATATCTGCACTATCGTGCTCTAAATCCAGCATCCACTGAGTCATTAGTTGGGTGTCTTTGTCTTTCATTTCATCCGATAATTCACTCAGAAACTGGCCTTGCATCAGTGATTGTACAAATTGTGTTGGCAGTTTCCACCCCAAAAAATATTGCAGTGGGATGGTAGCGACCAAATAGTTAGTATTATCACTGAATGCAATAATTTGGTGTGGATTTGCCGCCCAAAACATGCACAGTCTGCCAGCTCTTGCTACGCATTTTTGCCCACCCAATAAATAGGTAACAGAACCAGAAGTGAGAAAATTCAGCTCAATTTCATTGTGATGATCTGGTCTCTCCATTGACGATGCTTGCCAATAAGTACACGTCAAACCATAAGGACTAAAGTCAGGCCGGTCAGGATTAAAGGAATCTACTTGCATATATTGTGTTGGTTTCTGAGAACACAGTGAGTTTTCAATTAAAACGGTGGATCAATGAAATCTTAGAATACAGGTAGTTTTTGAATTAATACAAGATGAATCATCAAATAATTATATTTATTATCAATGCCGCTAATAAAGCCAAATGTATTCAGTTAATTGAAAACAGGTTGTACGACACCTTGTAGTGTTTGGCTCGATATTAATGTCTTTAGTTGCGGAAAAACTGATTATGAAAGTAGGTTATTGGTTAATAGTTCTGGTGTTATTGCAGGTGTGTGTTGCATCGTTTTCTGTCGCAGCTACTCCATCGGCGACAGTAAATCGCGTTATCGTGTTAACTGACATAGAGGCGGATCCTGATGATACACAGTCATTAATTCGTCTCATGCTCTATTCAAATCAAATTGAGCTGCAAGGTCTGATCGCCACCACTTCCGTACATCAGAAAACCAAGATTGCACCTGAATCAATACGCAAGGTTATACACGCGTATGGAAAAGTACAAAGCAATCTCGCTAAACACGAAGCGAACTTCCCCGCTGAAAAGACCTTGCTCTCTGTAGTGAAAGAAGGTTTGCCGATTTACGGCATGGCGGCGGTGGGCGAAGGAAAAGACTCTGAAGGTTCTGATTGGATTATTAAAATGTTAGATTCCAATGATGAGCGCCCACTATGGATTTCTGTGTGGGGAGGTGCCAATACATTGGCTCAATCGCTGTATAAATTAAAAGCAACCCGCAGTGAGATGGAAGTCAAAAAGCTAGTTGCAAAACTCAGGGTGTACACAATTTCTGATCAAGATGACAGCGGTATATGGATTAGAAAAAATTACCCTGATTTATTTTACATAGTCAGTCCCGGTGGGTATGGCGCGGCAACCTGGACAGGGATGAATATGGTTGTGGAAGGGATTGATAACACCACTATCTCTAACCGTTGGTTTGCCGAAAATATTCAGCAAGGTCACGGATCTTTAGGGGCTATTTACCCCGATGTTGCTTACGGTGTTGAGGGAGACACGCCCGCGTTTTTATCGCTTATACCTAATGGTGTTAATAGTCCTGAACATCCGAATTGGGGCGGGTGGGGAGGCCGCTATGAACTCTATATACCTGAGTTATCAGCGATGGATATCAATGGGTTTAATGGCGGTATTCCAATCGAGAAAGAAAATCGGCTTATCTGGACAAATGCAGTTGATAACTATACCCCGCCTGTTGCTGGTGAATTCGGTCGCGCGACTCGGGTTGGTAATAAATCCTTTAGTGATTTTCGTGCGAGTATTTGGCGTTGGCGCGATGAATTTCAGCATGACTTTGCCGCACGCATGGATTGGACAACTAAATCCTATGCTCAAGCAAACCATCCACCAGTGGTGAAATTGACTTATCCTGAATTTATGAGCGTGAAATCCGGACAGTACTTTTCGTTGGATGCACATCAATCAAGTGATCCTGATGGCGACAGTATCAGTTTCTTTTGGTTCGTTTACTCAGAAGCAGGAAGTTATCAAGGTGATGTGAAGATCAATGCCGAAAATCTCGCGAGAATAACTATACAGGCACCTAAGGTGGAAAAAGAAGCAACATTGCACATTATTGTGAGGGTCTCGGACAAGGGAACGCCCCAATTGTCACGTTACAAACGAGTCATTGTGACCCTGCTACCTTAATCATTATTTGAGTGAAAACAGCTAAGTGGCTGATTATCAAATTTATAGAGCAAGACACTTATGATTTTTGTAATCTGCTTTGGGTCGATACCCGACCTATATTCAAGTTATCAGACAGTTCTCTGTGTGTCTGCTATTCGCTCTTTGCTGCCTATCAGAAAAGGCCATACCAACTACTGGCACCAATCCCCCATTAGGGCGCGGTACCGGTACTTCGCTGATCTCAGTACGTTCATTCGGCGGCAAGCCAAACTGTTGGCTTACCGAAAGCCCGAATGAACCCAGACAAAATTGGGTGGCCAAGGTTTTAAGGCTGGGACTGTTTGAGTGAGGAGCCGGTAGCGACGAGCGAGTTACCCAGCCGCCTTGGACGCACGATTTTGGGCCGGGCTTTATACTCACTTCGTTCGGCCCCCTTCGGGGCCAGCTAAAGCTGTTCAACGCAAGCGTTGTCGCTGCGACCTGGGGTCGCCTTTTATGAATTACATCCATGTAATTCACCCTACGGACCAGCCTTCGGCTGTTAGAAAGTGCTTCCTGCACTTTCTTGCTTTGGATACTTTCTTTTGGCGAAGCAAAAGCAAAGTATCTCGCCAAAGGCGAAAGATTCTGCGATATACATCAATGGCTAGTTGTAGCGGGTTCCAAACCCGCCGACTGCTCTGCTGATAACTCCTCAGACTGAACATCCGCCCTTAACACCAAAGCCGAAGTCGGCTGAATACAACAAGCCAAAACTTCATCCGCACTGCAGCTCATACTAGGTTCCAGCACTTGCTGGTACTCACCTTGTACAACCTTCACTTTACAAAGGCCACAAGAGCCGCCTTTACAGTCGTAATTCAGTGGCACGCGAGCGGCCAGAATAGCGTCCAGCACTGATTTATGGCCCTGGCTATCGGCAAAGACGCCATTGATTTCAATAGGGAAGCTTTGTTCACTTGCGGAGGCACTAAAGAGCTCAGCGTAACAATGCTGGGCTCCTAAAATGCCCAGATCATAAATTAGTTGTTCTGTCATTTTTGCCGAAGCGCAGAAGTAATACTGAGCCTGTGGGCCTGCCAGCTTGTATAAATAGCCCGCATCAATCCGGCCTTTAAAACCTTGCCAGTCTGCTGGTGGTTGAGTCAGCGAAATACGAAGTTGTAAGCGGGGTAAACGCCGTAATAACGGATAAAAGACTATATCTTCCAGGCGGCGCGCCTGATACACCAAAAATACCTGACGTTTTTGCCTTATAGCAGCATAAGCCATCGCCAGCATTGGCGTAATACCGACACCACCAGCCACCAGCACCAAAGGCTGGCGCGAGCGGTTTAATAAAAAATGGCCACGTGGATAAGAGCTCTCGACCAAGTCACCCACTTTTAACTGCTGGAATAATGCCTGACTTAAACGGCCATCCGTCTCCGCTTTAATCACCAGTTGGTAATAACGTTGCTGACTACAATCCTGCGCCAATGAATAAGCCCGGCTGACTGGCTTGCCCTGTAAATCTTTACCATAAAGCAGAATATGCTGCCCCGCTTTGGCCTTTGGTAATAACAAGCCATCCGGATGCTGCAGCCATAACTTCAGATACTGACCCTGACGTTTTACCCGCACTAGCTGCAATGTTAAACGCTGATTCTGTAATTTGGGCAAAGCAATATGCTGCCAATAACCACGGCCAAATAGGAAGAATGTCAAAAAAAGCAGAGCAACAGTCAGGGCGATCATTGGAGCTATGAAGTTCAGATAAGAATGATTATCAAATGATAACAGATCGCATTTATGATGCCAAGCGGGAAACAGAGGAGAGATAGAGGGGGCAGAGCCAAGGCTCTGCCCTTATAAAATTACCAGTTCAGAATGACTTTACCGGATTGGCCTGAGCACATAATCTCAAAACCTTCCTTGTAGTTTTCCATTGGCATTTCGTGGGTAACTATTGGGCTTAAATCCAGACCTGATTGAATTAAACTGGCCATTTTGTACCAGGTTTCAAACATTTCACGGCCATAAATGCCTTTGATCACCAGGCCTTTAAAAATCACTTTGTTCCAGTCCACCGCCATATCTGAAGGCGGAATACCTAACATCGCGATTTTGCCGCCGTGATTAATGGTATCTAACATACTACGAAAAGCCGACGGTACACCGGACATCTCCAGACCTACGTCAAAACCCTCAGTCATGCCCAGCTCTTTCATCACGTCCTGCAGACTTTCTTTACTGACGTCCACAGCCCGGGTTGCACCCATTTTACGCGCCAACTCTAAACGGTATGGGTTCACATCTGTAATCACAATATGGCGTGCGCCGACATGGCGGGCGACAGCGACTGCCATAATACCGATAGGGCCAGCGCCTGTGATCAGTACATCTTCACCCACTAAATCAAAAGACAAAGCAGTGTGTACGGCGTTACCAAATGGATCGAAGATAGCGGCTATATTATCCGGAATATTGTCCGGAATTTTAAAGACGTTAAAAGCCGGAATAGACAGGTATTCGGCAAAAGAGCCTTCACGGTTGACACCTACACCTATGGTGTTGCGGCACAAATGTACACGGCCAGCGCGGCAATTACGGCAGAAACCACAAACTAAATGGCCTTCACCTGATACGCGATCGCCTTTGGCAAAACCACGCACTTCTGAGCCCATGTCTACCACTTCACCGACATACTCGTGACCAACCACCATGCCATGAGGAATAGTTTTTTGCGCCCATTCATCCCATTTGTAGATATGCACGTCTGTGCCACAAATAGCGGTTTTTTTGATTTTGATCAGAACATCATTCGGACCTACTTTTGGCATTTCGACTTCGGTTTGCCAAATGCCCGGTTCTGCTTTTAATTTTGCTAATGCTTTCATTTTGGCGTCCTCAGGCAATTACGCCCATTTCTTTACCAATACGAATAAAGGCACTGATGGCTTTATCCAAATGTTCTTTGTCGTGAGCGGCCGAGATCTGAGTACGGATACGGGCCTGATCTTTAGGCACTACAGGGAAAGAGAAACCTACTACATAAATGCCTTCGGCCAGCATACGGCGCGCCATTTCTGCTGCGACTTTGGCATCACCTAACATTACAGGAATAATAGCGTGATCTTTGCCTGCTAGCGTAAAACCTGCGTCTGACATTTTTTCGCGGAAGTAACTGACGTTGTCCCATAATTTAGCGCGCAAAGCGTCACCATTGGCCAGTAAATCCAGCACTTTAATAGAAGCAGTCACAATAGAAGGTGCTAAAGAGTTAGAGAACAAATAAGGACGTGAACGCTGACGTAACCATTCAATCACCTCTTTTTTACCAGAGGTATAACCACCAGAAGCGCCACCTAAAGCTTTGCCTAAAGTGCCGGTAATAATATCAACACGTTCCAGCACATCGCAGTATTCGTGGGTGCCGCGGCCATTTTTACCAACAAATCCTACAGCGTGGCTGTCATCGACCATCACCAGCGCATTGTATTTATCGGCTAAATCACAGATGGATTTTAAGTCGGCAATCACGCCATCCATAGAAAACACACCGTCTGTGGCTATCAGTTTAAAACGGGCGCCATCAGCGTCAGCTTGTTTCAATTGGGCTTCTAATTCAGTCATATCGTTATTGGCATAACGGTAACGTTTGGCTTTACACAAACGTACGCCATCGATAATGGAGGCGTGGTTTAATGCATCGGAAATGACCGCGTCTTCAGCACCTAAAATGGTTTCAAACAAACCACCGTTGGCGTCAAAACAAGAGGAATACAAAATAGTGTCTTCAGTGCCTAAAAAGCCGCTGATTTTTTGCTCCAGTTCTTTGTGAATATCCTGAGTACCACAGATAAAACGCACAGAGGCCACGCCAAAACCATGGGAATCCAGTCCTTGTTGGGCGGCTTTAATCAGTTCCGGATTATTAGCTAAACCTAAGTAGTTATTAGCGCAAAAATTGAGTACTTGTTCATGACCTACGGTCACGGCGGCTTGTTGCTGCGAGCTTATCACTCGTTCAGCTTTGTAAAGGCCCTGCACTTTTACGTCTTCTATTTGTTGTTGTAAGTGTGCAAGGAAAGGAGTCGTTCGCATAACTGTCTCCAAAGAGGCTGTGGGCTTGGTAAAAACCGCCGTATTGTAATCACTATACCAAGGGGATGCAGCGCTTTTCTGTCAGAAAAGGCTGCAGATCGGATTAGTGGTGTAGCAAATAGTTGCCAGTTGGCTTTTAAATCGTCTGAGCGCCAGACAAAGCCTGATAATGCTGCTGCAATTTTTCTATACGCGGCAAGGCCTGAGCTGTGGCGTAAGGTTTAAATAATAACAGCACTTTGAGCACGCCCAGATAAGCCTGCTCTTTGGACATAGTGCTGTGTGGATCCTGAGTTTTTAAATAGCTGATCCAGAAGGTGACGACCAGTTTGATGGTATGAGCAAAATTAGCAATGTCCGCATCATCTATGACAATAACCTCAGCCTTTTTTAACGCACTCAATACCGAAATGACTTTTGCCAGCACAGCTTTTTGCACTGTTAAATAATCCTGCTGCAAGGCGGGATCCCGCGACAAAATATCAGGCAGGTTGGCGTAGAAAAAGTGGAAACGCCACATCAACTCAAAGACGATATCCAGATACTGAGCCAAAGAATCCAGCGCTTCAGAAGGCTGAGTCGGAGGTTGTAGTCTGCTATCGAGCAGCTTGGCATATTCACGGAAGATATTCCGTACTATGTCTTCTTTATTCCGAAAATGGTAATACAGGTTTCCGGGGCTTATACCCAGATGAGCCGCTATATGGTTAGTGGTAATAGAGCGCTCACCCTGTTGATTAAATAACTCGATACTGGCCTGCAATATCTTGTCTTTGGTTCGAAGCTTCTTATCCATCCGCGTATTTCTTTTTTATTTATTTTTTATTAATTTGCTATAGTAACGCCAATTCGATTAAAAACTCTAGTCGTGTCTGGCCTTCTCTTCTGAAGCTGTAGCTTTACTCACTGCATCACCAATGACTTTAGATTTAAACAACACAGGGATCCGAATAAAACAATGAAAACCAAAGCAATTTATCCCGGTACTTTTGATCCATTAACCAATGGCCACAGTGATTTAGTGCAAAGGGCTTCGCGTTTATTTGATCAAGTGATAGTGGCCGTCGCTTCGAATCCGAGCAAACAACCTTTATTTAGTCTGGCGGAGCGGGTGCAGCTGGCAGAGCAATGTTTTACAGATCTGTCCAATGTCACAGTAGTAGGGTTTTCTGGCTTGCTGGCTGATTTTGCCAAACAAAATCAGGCTCAGGTTTTGTTACGTGGAGTGCGGGCTGTTGCTGACTTTGAATATGAGTTTCAATTGGCCAGCATGAACCGCCAACTCAACCCGGATTTAGATAGTTTGTTTATGACACCTTCAGAAAAAAATACTTTTATCTCGTCCACTTTGGTGAAAGAAGTCGCCAGACATGGTGGTGATGTCAGCCGTTTTGTTGCCGCTCACGTCGAACAAGCTCTGAAGCAAAAATTTACTGCGGTTTAAGAAGTGGTCAAAGAATAATTCGGGTCAGAGTAAAATGACATCACAGACTTAATTTTACTCTGACCCAAATGAGTTAAAGCTTGATGATGATGTTGCGTTTGTACAGCAGCAAAGACAAGTACCAAAATCCAATCACATGCAATAATGCAAAGACAAAAGAAGCCAGTTTAGCCGGAAAGACCAGAGCTAACAGCTCAAAACCCAGCTGATACAGTGAAACTGAACCTGCCTCTGTTGGAATAAAAATCAGCTGTCCTATCAAAACAGACCATAACCAGGCTAACACATAAATAAAAAGTGGATTTGTGCCATACACCTTTAAAGGTTGCGCCGCTTGAGTCCAGCCTTTGATATCAATACACCAGACCAGAGTGGCTAATAGCAGCAAAATTAAACCATTGCTCAGCGCCAGATAACTGCCTGACCACAAAGCTTTGTTGACGGGCCAGACCCCATGCCAAAGCGCGGCGAGCAACACTAAGGCTAAGCCAGATATCAGCAACAACCTGAGCGCTTCCTGATGTTGTTTGCCCTGTAAAACTGCAGCAGTCTCAAAGCCAATCAGTACAGCCACGACACAAGGCAAGGTGCTCAACAAGCCTTCAGGGTCAAAGGCCAGCCCAAAGCCCTGATACAAGTGAGCCGCACCAAAAAGAGCTAAATCCCACTGCCTGACCAGATTATGCTCCAGACTATAAGGCTGCCCTCCTCCTCCAAGCTGCAAAGCTAACCAGTACAACACCACCAGAGCCACTGCGATAAAAGGCAAATAGCGACGCTTTATGCTTAAGACCAAAAGTGCAGCGGCCCAGTAGGCCAAACCTATACGCTGTAACACGCCGGGTAAACGTAATTCAGCCAGCTCAACGGTAAAAGGCACATAATTTAACAGCACACCAATGCCAATGAGTTTTAACGCCCTGCTGCTCACCCGCCAGACACTGTCTTTCGACAGTTCTGTATTTTTAAGCGAGTAAAACATGGCAGCGCCCACTACAAATAAAAAAGTGGGAAAAACAATATCCGCGAAGGTAAAACCATCCCAGGAAGCATGCAGTAATGGGCTATAAACATGCTGCCAGGACCCAGGTGTATTCACCAAAATCATTAAAGCTATAGCTAGTCCACGCAAGGCATCCAGCGCATAAAAACGTGGCGAGGACATCAGGCTTTTTTCCAGCACGTTAACTTATGTCCTTTCAGCGCGTAAAACAGGATAAAAGCGTAACAAGGGAACATCACCAGGTAAGCACCTTGCTGACCAAGCCCGGTGCTACTGGCAAGGCCCCAGAATAAAGGACCAAAAGCACCACCTGCTATACCCATAATTAACAAAGCTGAGCCTATGCTGGTTAAAGTGCCAAGGCCAGATAATGCCAGAGGCCAAACTGCAGGCCAGACTATGGCATTTGCCAGACCCAAAACGGCGATAAATAACAAGGTATCAGGTAAAGCTGTACCACCAAAAGGCACCAGCACCAGGTTGGCAATCCAGTAAGAGCTGGTATCGCCCAGTACTATCGCTAGCGTCAGTACTAAACCTAATACAGCAGAAAGGGCCAGAGCTTTTTGCTGAGACAGGACACGAGGGATCAATACTATGCCCAGCACATAACCCAGCACCATACAGACCATAGTGTAGGAGGTCATCACAGTGTATCGTTCGACACCTAAGGACAATGCAAATAAACCTATGGTGTCTCCTGCTATCACTTCCACTGCTACATAAACAAATAATGACACTACGCCCAACACCAGTGAAGGCTTAGCTAACACAGCTTTCAACTGAGCAATACCAGTGCCTCTTTCTGACTCTTTTGCCAACTCTGGTAAAGGCGAATACTTCACAGCAAGTGCAAGCAACCCCAAAAACACCGCCAGCCCGAGGTAAGGGAACACCAGGCTTGCCGCCATTGTGTCAATTTGCTCAGGCGTCAACACTGCATCGGCGGGTGCAGTAAAACCACTGACAATAAGTGCTGTAAAAACTAAAGGCGCTACTACACCCGCAGTTTTGTTTAAAATACCCATAATGCTGATACGCACTGCGGCCGTGTCTTCAGGACCTATTTTCACAACGTAGGGATTCACTGCGGTTTGCAACAAAGTTTGGCCAGCGCCAATGACCAGTTGAGCAAAAAGGAATAGAGCAAAAGTTTGAGTTTGTGCAGCTGGAATATACAACAGCCCCGCCAGCATCATCACGGCCATTCCTAACGCCATGCCATTTTTATACCCCACCCTGCGGATCAGCCAGGCTGAAGGCAATGCAGTAAAAGTCACAGCTATATAAAAAGAAAATAGCACCAACGAAGCTTGCAGCGGGGTGAGTTGCAGCATCTGTTTTAAATAAGGCATCAAAGAGCCATTGAGCCAGGTGGCAAAACCTAATACAAAAAACAACATGGCCACTATAACCATAGGCACAACACTACTGCGCGCCTTTGCAGTATCAACCGTCATTTCCATAATTCCTTCCTGTTGCTTTAATAATTATTATGTTGAATTTATTGGATATTTTACACTCAGATATAAGGGCGACCTTCCAGCCAGCACTGTTGCACTACCCCTTTGTCATTCAGCAATGCCAGATCAGCCATACTGCCAATTCGAATTTGGCCACGTTCTTTACTGATGCCTAAAAACTCAGCTGGATACAAAGATGCCATCCTGACCGCCTCAGACAACTCCAGACCCAGCTCATTCACCGCATAAGAGACCGCAGAGGCCATATCCAGCACTGATCCGGCGAGATTGCCGTTTAGGTTGGTTAACTTATTGCCGTCACGAATTACTTTGCCATCAAAAAAATCGAATTCGGTTTGGCTGGTTCCCACAGGAGACATCGCATCTGTGACAATCAAGATTTTGCCTTTTGGTTTAGCAGCCAAAGCGACTTTCACGGCCAGCGGATGTACATGTAAACCATCTAAAATCACACCACACCAACTATCAGGATCAGCCAGAGCAGCACCTACCACTCCTGGTTCACGCGAAGTCAAAGGCGACATCGCATTGTATAAATGCGTAAAACCTGTAGCCCCCGCAGCCAAAGCTGCCTGTACTGTGGCTGCATCTGTATTGCTATGACCTAAACAGACAATCACACCAGCATCGACTAAGTCTCTGATTTGCTGAGGGCTTATGGTCTCAGGAGCTACAGTGACTAACTTAATGCCTAAGTCAGTACGGCGATAAATCGCCAGCTCAGCTTCTGATAAAGGCCGGATATAGTTTTGCGGGTGCACGCCCTTTTTAGGTACGGACAAATGTGGGCCTTCAAAATGCACGCCCAACACTCCGGGTTCTTTGTCTGCTATAGCTTGCGCTATCACATCAGCAGCCTGCTGCATCACAGCCACAGAATCTGTAATGACAGTAGGCAATAGCGCCGTACTGCCGAACTGAGCATGAGCTTTGACCATAGTGCGCAGCGCTTCGGCGCTGGTGTTGGTGTTAAATAAAGCGCCACCACCACCGTTCACCTGAACGTCGATAAAACCCGGGACTAATGTGCCTTCAAGCACAGGCCCATCTGCGGGTCGGATCGAATGAATCCGGCCTGAGTCGATACTCAGAGTGACATTATGTTGCCAGTGTTGACCATCAAAAAGCCGTGCGACTGAAATCTGCTGCATCAGGACCTCATTAAACTGTCTTAGTAACTTTATTCAGTCCGGGAGGCGCATCAGGGTTGACGCCCCTGCTGCGGGCTACAGCTTCAACATCCAGATAAAAACGTTGTAACAACGCCAGAGGTAACACCCGCGGGTTGGACAATAAATCACTGTGATGTAAATGCACTATACGGGCTCCACGGCGACGCACTTCAGCTATTTGTGCCTGATGGGCAGCGTTGGCTTCATCCGCTATGCTGACGTCCACAATGGCAAACTGATCTTTGACCAAAGTGACAGGACCATGAAGGAATTCCGCACTGGAAAAAGCTTCTGCGTGAATGCCACAGACTTCTTTCAGCTTTAACGCTATTTCACGACTGATGGCGTAACCCGGTCCGCGGCCCAACACTACTAAATGCTCGACACTTTCCAGAGATTGTGCTGTTAGCTGAGCGGGTAACTCAATAGCCCGCTCCAATAGTTCGGGCAAACTGAGCACAGCATCCTGCAATTGGCTGTTACCTGACCAGGCCGCAACCAGCTGTAATAAAGCACTCAATGTGGCCAGATAACTCTTTGTTGCAGCTACTGCTTTTTCCGCTCCCACATTCAGGGGTATGACCTGATCTGCTTGTTCAGCCAGAGGTGAACTTTCATCGTTGACCAAAGCAACGACTAAAGCACCAGCAGCCTTAGCCATAGCTACCTGAGCGAGAATATCCGGGCTGCGGCCCGACTGCGAAATAACCAGTACTAAAGCGCCGGTTAAATCCAGCTGTTTGTTGTATACACTGGCTATAGAGGGAGCTGCCGCTGCCACAGGTAATCCAATTTCAATTTCAATCAGATACTTCGCAAAGACACCTGCATGATCAGACGAACCACGACCTACCATATAGACATAACGGGGTTGTTTCTGCTTGATCAACCGGACTATATCAGCGATACGATTGGCATTGGCTGTTAGTTGTTCTCGGATCCGGCTTGGAGCTTCTGCTGCTTCCTGCGCCATAATAGTGCGGGTCATGGTTCTGTTACTCACTGCTTAAAGTTAAGAAATACGTTGGGCTTTTTGTTGGCGCTGTTTTGCAAACCAGACAGCGCCAAATTCAGGTGCAGCCAAAGCTGGCGTGACTTTTTGCTGTACTTCTGAGGTCAAAAAAGGTTGTAGTTTGTGCGCCAGACCACCAATTAAAGATAAACGTGGCGGATTTATACTTAGTAATCGTTGAGCTATAGCACTGATATGGGCTGCAGCCTGTTGTACCAGCTGCTGCGCCAATAGATCGCCTCGTTCGGCAGCGGTAAACACCAATGGCGCGTATTTAGCATAAGTAGTTGGGCTGGCATGCATGAAAAAATCCACCAGTGCCAAAGTTTGACTGAGTTTTAATTCGTCACATAGTAAATCTGTTAGCAGAGTTTGCGGGCCTAACTGATCTTTGGCCAGCAACACATGGTGTACCATCTGCAAACCGATCCAGGCACCACTGCCGTTATCTCCGTAAGGAAACCCATGACCGCCAACTTCAATTAATTGACCTTTCACATCAGCCAGACCACAAGAACCCGTACCTGCAATGATAACAGCACCATCACCGCCCTGGTGGGCACCAATGCAAGCCACATGTAAGTCGCTGGTCAGGTGCAATTCCTGAAAAGGATGTTGCCACTCAGAAAAAATACGAAAATACTCCGGCATATTGACGCCAGCTAAACCTGCGCCAACAATTAATTTGGACATATCCTTAAAGGCCATTCCAGCACAATTTAGCGCTTGTTGAGTGGCTGCAAGAATAGAGTCGGTTGCCACTTTCATGCCACGTAACGGATTTGCAGGACCAGATAAGCCCTCCCCTATGACTTGATTATCATCTGTGACTATGATGACCCGGCATTTACTGCCGCCACCATCTACACCTAAATAAAACGGGCCATCATAGCCTACTGCTGTAGTCATCCCACCAACCTCGTTGCATTGTCCTCTGGCCTGCGTTAATCCAGTCAGATTAAGCTTTCACCCGTCGCTGTCTATTATTTCAACAAAATGGCAATTGACAGCGTTGTCATTTTTTTAATTCAGCATATAATAATTTTGACAAATAACAAGACCCTTGTTTAAAAATCGAACTTATTTTTTCGACTAAAGCAAAAAACAAAACAAATTAACCATATAAATCAAATAATTAAAAGAGGTCCATCTTGTCATTGTTCTGTCATTTTGACTATCTAAAAGATGTCAAATGCCAGTATTGTTGATCTATCCCCTCAGCGGATAAGGCAGTAAGTATTTATAACATCTGCAGCTTTAGACACTTAGGGGAATGATATCCGTCAGGGAATAACACAAGGTACAGTGTACCGCTGTTAAGGGGAGAGTACGATGAAGTATTTTTTACTACTATGGTTTTGTATTGGTTACTTTTTTAGTGGACAAGTTTTTGCTATTACCCAAACAGAACTAGCCGAATTAGCCAAAAACACCGAATTAAAGTTTGGGTTAAAAAGCAACTTTACTTCAGCAACGCAAAGTAAAGTTCAGGCTGAATTGCTGCTGCACAATAAGTCGACTGTAACTCTGGCTGCAGGAGCCGGTAGCTGGGAGCTTTATTTCCACGCGATCAGAAAACTGGATACCACAACCCAACAAGGCTTAACTTTGGAGCATGTGCAAGGTGATTTACACCGTCTGACACCCACAACAGGCTTTAAAGGTTTGAAGCCAGCTCAACAGCTGCGCTTTAACTTTTCTCCCTCTTCCGCCCTGGTCAGCTACAGTGATTGGATGCCAAGGGCCTTTATTACAGCCAAAGGTTTAACTCCTGAAATTTTCGCTAATACGGACACGGAAGATTTCAGCCGTTTTGTTGAGTCTTATACAAAACCGGAGCAGCTTCAGCGCTTTAATCAACCTGGTCCTGATCTATATCCGATAGCCACCAGCCAAAACCGCTTTGTCCTCAATCAGCAACAGCTATCTGCCTTTGAGAAACCAGAGCAACTTTCGGTAGTACCCAGCCCAAAACAAATCAGCTACCAACGCGGAAAAACGCAACTTAACAGCGATTGGGTTATTTATCACGCTGGCCGCTTAAGCTCTGAAGCGACTTATTTACAGCAACAACTAACGCAAATCACAGGTTTGTCGTTACCCTTGGTGACTAAGACTCCTGCTGCAAATCAACCTCACATTGCTTTGGGTATGTCCGGGCGCAAAGACCACCCGGAAGGCTATCAGTTGGTGGTACATGACGATCAGATCGCAATCAGCGGAAATGACAACGCTGGTGCTTTTTATGCGGTACAAACTTTATTAAGCCTGCTCCCGGTTGATGGGCAGCGCAATGTTCTGTCCAACGTGACCATCAGCGACTGGCCCCGTTACGGCTGGCGCGGCTTGCATTACGATATGGCGCGTAACTTTCATGGTAAAGAAGTAACATTGCGGATGATTGACCAATTAGCCCGCTATAAACTAAACAAGCTGCATCTGCATTTAACTGAAGATGAAGGCTGGCGCATCGAGATCCCAGGCTTACCTGAGTTAACCCAATTAGGCGCATATCGCTGCTTTGACCTGTCAGAACGAAACTGCCTGCTGACTCAGCTTGGTACAGGTCCTTTCAAATCAGGCAACGGCAATGGCTATTACAGCACAACAGATTTCATTGAAATTCTTAAATATGCAGCTGCCCGCCATATTGAGGTAATACCCGAAATAGATATGCCAGGACACGCCAGAGCTGCAGTAAAAGCCATGCAAGCCCGCTACCTGACTCTAAAGGAGCAAGGTAAAGAACAGGAAGCAACGCAATTTTTATTGTCAGATCCGCAGGATAAATCCAAGTATATGACAGTACAAAATTATACAGATAATTCAATCAACGTCTGCTTACCGTCAACTTATGCCTTTGTCGACAAAGTGCTGTATGAATTGCAGCAAATGTACCGTCAGGCCGGATTACAACTAAGCACTTTCCACATGGGCGGCGATGAAACCGGCGCCGGTTCCTGGACAGCGTCTCCTGCCTGTCAAAAGTTAATAGCTTCACCAGACAACGGTGTAGCAGGAGTCGCCGACTTAAAGCCTTATTTTGTTGCCAAAGTAGCCCATTTGGCAGCACAACGACAGCTTAGATTAGGTGGCTGGGAAGACGGACTGATGTATGACGCTAAAACTCCGTTTAACCGCAAGCAATTTTCCAATGAACAAGTCTATGCCAACGTTTGGGATAATATTTGGGAGTGGGGTGTCGCCGATCGCGCCTATCGTTTAGCCAATGCCGGTTACCAGGTAGTGCTGTCGCATGGCACCCACTTGTATTTTGATCATCCGTACGAAGCTCATCCTGAAGAAAGAGGCTATTACTGGGCTGCGCGCTTTACCGACGTCGCCAAAGTCTTCGGTTATATGCCGGATGATTTATACGCCAATGCCGACAAAACCCGAGAAGGCAAACCTATTGAAGATCTGGAAACCTTATTAGGCAAAGAGTTGCCTGCTTTGGAAAGACCTGAAAACATTCTGGGTATACAAGGACAAATCTGGACTGAGACCATTCGCACAGCGCAGCAATTGGAAGAAATGCTCTATCCACGCTTACTGGCCTTAGCCGAAAGAGCCTGGCACAAAGCAGACTGGGAAGCGGCAAAACCTGATAATGCAGCCAGGCAGCGCGATTGGCAACGTTTTGGCTGGACCTTAACTCAGAAAGAACTGCCCCGCTTAGCCGAAGCTGGCGTGGCTTTGTATTTGCCGCCACCAGGCGCGGTCCTGCAAGATGGTTTGTTGTTGGCAAACAGTGCATGGCCAGGCTTACAGATTGAATACAGTGAAGATCAAGGCAAAAGCTGGGTACCCTATACGGAAGCAATCAAAGTCAGTGCCAACCTTCTGTTACGCAGCAAAGCTAAAAATGGCGCCACCAGCAGAGTGACCAAGCTGGATTAGCGGCAGGATAAGAGCTTCGGCCCTGCCCCACCTCCGGGCGAAAGGAACTGTGTTAGATGAATTAGAGTAGTCAAATACTGGGACAGAATTTTTAACTTGGTCCCAGTATTTGTTCCATCATCCAGCTGGCTCTGGCCGCCGTTGTCCCTGTAGAGGGATGCCCCCTGCCGTGCAACAGGTCGTCTACCATGGCCTGAATATGGTAAAACTGGATATTTTCCGGATGGGCAATATCCAGACTTAACTGCTGATCAGCAGTAAACAAAGACACTGGTTGATTTTCAAAGACAGAAAACTCAATCCGACCTTTGCTGCCATAAATCACCACTTGGTCCTGACGTTCAGCAGCACCAAAATTCCAAAAACCACAACCCAAACAGCCAGATTGGAATTGCCAGACTGCCGAGACAGCATCTTCAGCGGCGTAGAGCTTTTGCTGATTCTGGCTAAAGCCCCGCACGTCCGCCACATCTCCCAGTAAATACAGTAGTAAATCAAGGCCATGGCTGGCTAAATCGATAAAATAGCCCCCTCCTGCTTTAGCGGGATCGGTGCGCCAGTTATAGTGGCCCGCCAAGTCAGCAGTATTAGGGCTGCGGCAAAAGTTCCATTGCACCTGCCGCGGCTCACCAATAAGCTGCAAATCCAGCCATGCTTTGATCTGAAGAAAACGCGGTAAGGAACGACGGTAATAAGACACATACAGAGGCAAATTTTTTTGTTCAAAAGCCCTGATTATCTCTTGGCACTCTGCTGCATTAAGCGCCATAGGTTTTTCTACGCAACAAATTTTACCTGCAGCTGCAACCTGCAACGCATAGTATTTATGACTATCAGGCGGAGTCGCTATATAAACAGCATCGACTTCCGGGTCGTTGATCAACTGCAACGCCTCACTGTACCAACGGGGCACGCTATGCCGTTTAGCATAATCTTCAGCTTTGGTCGCATCACGGCGCATCACCGCCAATAAGGTTGAGTTACCTACTTTGTTAAAAGCTGGGCCACTTTTTAATTCTGTTACATTGCCACAACCTATGATGCCCCATCTAACTTGCTGCATCTCTTTCTCCCTATATATCAGCATAGCCTTCAGGCAAACCCTGCAGCCACTTTAATAGGCCTTCCACTACTTTGCCAGCCGAAAAGGTCAACACCGGCTTGACCAGGTTGAGCTTACTGTCAGCCTATAATGAAAGCATTGAGTCTTTCGAGTTATATCATCCCGACGCTGTGCCGATCAGTAGTGACATAACCCCTTCCCCAGCAATAAAAAAAGAGGATACTGCACGCAGTATCCTCGAAGACCCTTGGGTAAGGATTGGCAACTAAAACACAATGCTCCAGATGGTGGAAAATCGGCCAAACCCAGTCTCCACCAATTCGATTCTGAGGCTTCGGTAACAGCCATCAGACGCGAACAAACTTCCGACAGCCGAATGGCGCTCACACCTGAGCACAGGCTGTTCCGGGACAGCTTAAAGATAAAGCTTTACATCAATGACAACGCTGTCATAATGATATTAGTGTTTATTTTCACCAAATCAAGTGTTTTTTGCAGTTTTAAGACTGTTTTTTTAAGCTAAAGCTTGCGGTGAAAAAATTCTTAATAGCGAGCAGGGTTACGGGACGAAATGACGGCAGAACAAAACTCAGCACAACAGTTAACCGCTATTCAACATCTGCTGCAGACGGGCCAAAATGAGCAGGCACTGCAAGCTTTATTGCAACTTCAAACAGCGCAACCAGAGCTTCTGACAGGTTATCAACTGCTGTTTCCACTGTTGTTTAAATTAAGGCGACTTACAGAGCTGCAACACTATGCGCAACTCTGCACGGAACACATGCCGCAGCATTTATTAGGCTATCAGGCACTGTCTATGGCGCAGCGTTTTTCCTTGCAGCATCAACAGGCCATTGAGAGTTTGTTGTTAGCGCAGCAACGCTGCGGAACTACAGCGGCTCTGTTACATCAATTGGGTGTATTGCATAAAGAAGCGGGCCAATTACAGCTGGCCTCGGATTATCTACAGCGGGCTATAGCACTAAAGCCGCATCAGGCTGAGAGTTGGTGGCAAAGAGCGGATTTAGTCAAACAGCTGTCACAATCCGAACTGGAACAACTGCAGCAACTCGCTACTACAGCGACCAGCCAGAAGGATCAGGCCAGCTTTTATTACAGCCTGTACAGTGCCTATGACAAGGCGGGCTTGTATCAAGAAGCTTTTGAAGCACTGCAACAAGGTGCTATGGCCAAAAGACGTACTTTAAATTACTCAGAGGCCAGAGAGCTGGCAGAACTGACCAATATTGCACAGCATTTTGCCCCGGAATTGCTGCAGCAACCTGCAGTCGACCCGGCTTTGGGCAGCCAGGTGATTTTTATTCTTGGCATGCCCCGCTCCGGCACCACCTTAGTTGAGCAGATTATTTCATGTCACAGTCAGGTGATTGCCGGTGACGAACTGTTTGAATTAGGCCGTGCCAGTTCCGACTTATTGCAACAGAAGCAAGTGCACAAAGCCTATCCTGACTGGGCCAGTGATTTCTCTGCACAAGACTGGCATCAACTTGGAAGCAACTATCTGCAAGGCACCGCCTATCTGCAACAAAAAAGCCGCTTCACCGATAAAATGCCACTGAACTTTAAAGCGATAGGCTTAATTCATAAAGCGCTGCCCGGCGCCAGGATTATTCATTGCCGCCGCAGTGCTATGGATACTATTTGGGGCTGCTACCGCCAACTGTTTGCCGATGGCATCGCCTTTAGTTACGATTTGGAAGAGCTAAAGCACTATTATCTGGCCTACAGACGTTTGATGAACTATTGGCAGCAGCAGTTACCGCAGAAGATTCTCACTGTAGACTACGAGCTGCTGGTCACAGAGCAAGAGCCACAAAGCAAAAAGCTACTAGAGTTTTTGGATTTGCCCTGGCAGGAGCAGTGTTTAGACTTTCATCAGAATAACCGCTCTGTACATACGGTTAGTAATAGCCAGGTGCGCCAGCCCATGTTTCAGTCCTCTATTGGCAGTTGGAAAAAATATCACAGCCAGCTAGCAGATTTAGCCGCAGAGCTGGAAGCTCAGCTCTGACAGCTGACTTTTTAACGATCTGAGACCAGTTTTTGCAAAAAGTCCTGTTGCGGCATTGTCATACTTACGGCTTTTTCCGACAACTGCTGCAACCGCCCAAACACCTGTTTATCAAGCTCAGTACACTGGTACTGCAGCGCTGGATAATGCTGCATGCCATACAGGATGTATCGGTAGTTTTCGTCAACAAAGGTAGTGGCATAACCACCGGCTAAGTCATGGTATTCACAGATTTTATGTTGCCACAATACCAGCTTTTCCGGCAAGCCGGGACACAACTGCGCCTTGGCTGGCATATCACGCCAGAATTCGGTGTCTGTTCTGTTGCTCAGACAATAATGCAGCACAATGAACTGCTTCAAATCCTGATAAAAGCCATTCATCGATTTATTGTAAGCGTCTTTCACCGCCTGCGCCGGCTGCTTTTGCATTAAGTGAGTGCCAAGCAAACGGGCTCCGAGATTGATCAAGTGCAAACCTGTCGATTCCAGCGGTTCAATAAAGCCTCCGGCCAATCCAACAGCGATACAGTTGCCAACCCAAAACTCCTTACGACAGCCAACGTTCATCTCCAGATGAGTGCATTTGATGAAATCCGAATCCCAACCGAGGAAATCACGTAGCTCCTGCTCAGCCTGCTCCTTGCTCAGTCTGTTCCCATCGTACACATAACCCGTACCCTGTCGGCTGGTTAAATCAATCTGCCATACCCAGCCATTACTCAGTGCTGTTGCCACAGTGTAGGGATTTGGGCTATGCCCTGGCGGTAACTCGCGTTGAATAGCCACAGCTTTATTGCAAGGCAAAGCGTCGGTAAAAGACTGCCAGTTGTCGGCCTTTAAGTGACTGATCAGCAGGCTGCGAAAACCTGTAGAGTCGATGAAGGTATCGGAGCTGTAACTGGCTTTTGCGCCATGCACGGCACAGATACAGCCATCCGCTACAGTGACATCAGTGATGGTGTCCTCAATATGCTCCACTCCAGCCTCAACAGCTTTGCGTTTTAAAAAACGCGCCAGCATAGCCGCATCCAGATGATAGCCATAAGGCACCACTCCCTGGTAAGGTTTCGAAGTCAGTGCTTTTGGGCCATGGCCTGCGGCCATTAAAGCGGCGCTTAAGGATACCCCCTGGTCGTAGCGTTCAAAGGCAAACCGGCCTTGGGCCAGCCAACTGCTGGAGATATCTAATTGCTGACCCAGTTGTTGTTGCTCAAAAGGATGAAAATACTGATGGGTCTGGCCATCAACCGGCGCCATCCAGTTCCGGAACATAATACCGGTTTTAAAGGTGGCATTGGTCTCGCGCAGCAATTCCTGCTCATCCAGCCCCATGGCGGCAAAGAAAAAACGAATGCTGTGCACAGTCGCTTCACCAACGCCAATAATGCCGATATCCGGACTGTCAATAACCCGGATCCTTACCTGGGGGCTTTGTAAATTAAACAGCCGGTTTAGATAGATAGCCGTCATCCAGCCAGAGGAACCGCCGCCTACTATGGTAATGACTTGTTGCTGCATAGTGTTGTCACCTGGCTCACACTTTTTGGAGGCCGAATTGTTTTATTTTCTCTATCAAAGCGCGATGCGTTGGCAACACAGCCAAAGCATGTTGCTGTTGCTGTTGCATCCTGTTGAAATACAACTGCGCCTGATTTGGATCCGTTAGCTGGTGACTCAGAGCACTGGCCTCTGGCTGAAAATTCATGCCGTACATCACGTACTGGTAGTTATCCAGATTAAAAATCTCAAAACGGCTGGGAAAATCATAATGGCTAGGTAATTGCTGCTGCCAGAAGGCCAGTTGCTCCACCAAGGAATCAGGTGCATAGGCAGGATCCCGGTTATCTAACCAAAACTGAGAGTCGTCCCTTTTCGATAAAAAATAATGCAATTTTATAAAATCGATCACTTTATCCCAGGAATACTGCACCTTCTGGTTAAAACGTTTCGCCACGCCGGTTATAGCTCCAACAGAGGCAGGAAACTGATCGGCCAACATCCGTGCTGTCGCATCAAACACCAATAAACCCGTAGCTTCCAGCGGCTCAACAAAGCCCTGCGACAAACCGATAGCAACACAGTTTTGTTTCCAGGCACATTGACGGTACCCAACCTGCATCGCAATACGGCGTACATCTTTTCCTGCCACAGCCGGGCCTAAATAATCACGGAATGTCTGCTCTGCCTGTTCATGGCAGGTATGGCTGCTGGAATACACATAGCCAGTACCACGACGGGTCGATAAACCTATGTCCCAAATCCAACCAGCCTCTTTGGCCGTCGCTATAGTAAAACTCGGTATCGGGCTTTGTTCGGACTCATAAGGCAGCTGAAAAGCCAGGGCATGGTCGGCAAAAAGCACGTCTTGTCTGGAAATGAAAGGGACATTCAGAGCCTGACCTAACAAGAGCGAGCTAGAGCCAGTGCAATCTACGTATAGATCGGCGCAAATTGCCCCACAGCTGTCGGTTGATACGGCTGCTATACCGCCTGCTGGCGTCAGTTGCACATCAGTCACATTCGCCAGCAATCGGCTGACACCCAGTTTCTCTGTGCCGTGTTTTGCCAGCAAAGCAGCAAATTGAGTTGCATCCAGGTGATAAGCATAGTTAGTCAGGCCAGCAAACTCAGCATGGGTGATTTGCTTAGGCCCAAGCCCCGCATCACAAACCTTGCCCTGGATAGTTAAAGCATCGGCATAACTTTGAGCTTGAGTGCCTGCTAACCAATAAGGCGTCAAATCAAAATTAAAGGCATCGGGGTAGTCAAACAGATGATGGTAATAGCTACTTTGACCAGCCACTGGATTGTGCACCCAATCCACAAATTTGATGCTTTGCTTAAAAGTCGCTTCGCAGTGACGAACCAGATCAGTTTCACTGATGCCAAGGTAACTCAAACTACGACGAATGGCTGGAACAGTGCTTTCGCCTACTCCAATGATGGGAATATCCGGGGACTCCAGCAAGGTGACTTTGACGCCACCCGCTGTGCCTGGTTTTAGCTTTTTTGCCAGATGGCAGGCGGTTAACCAACCAGCCGCACCGCCCCCAACCACTAAAACATGTTGTATTTTTTCTGTCGTTTGCGAAGACATAAGGAAACCTCAAACGACTGGCCTGACATCAGGCCGCCGTTGCGTTTTTGCTTTGGCGCTCACCTAAACGCTGCACCTGTTGCAGAGACATCAGATGGGCATAAATTCCTGGCAATAGGCCTTTTTTGCGTAAATCGAGGAATTGCTCATCTGATAATTCCTGCAGTTTCTTCTCATCAACGATATAAATACCGCTGATTTCACGTGGCTTGCCTTCAATTGTCATGGTCAAAGTCTGAGGGATCAGTAATTCCAAATCCGCCAGTGTTTTATTGAAGCCTTTGGTCATTTGCGCCAATTGAATGGTCTCACCTAAAGAAGCTGTTCTGGCTTTGAGGAAGTCAGACTCTGAGCCGTCTTCATTAAAAAGCGCAAAACCTTCTTCAGAGTTCACCATAGGACTGGATTCAATCATGGCCACTAATAATTGCTCTGGATTGTTGCCATCTTCCATTAAGGCCAGTGGGTAGTTACGTAACACGCGAGGAACATAATTGCCCTGCCATTCACCGTCCTTCACTAACAGATTCTGGCCCGGAGCCAGGGCTAGCATAGCAACAGATTCAAAAACGCCGGTTTCATCGTTTTTCACAAAAACTATGGGTAATTCAGCGGCAACACGAATAAATTCATGTGCAACTACTGGCACTATGTGTTGATTTTCAATATGAGCAAAAGCTTTTTTCCGACTGATTTTAAGCGCCGCATGCTTTTCGCGGAACAAAGGGGAAACTTGTAAAGACATGGCTATAACCTCTGACTACTACTTATTGGTTGCTTTAGCCTTTTTGAAGGCTTGTTGAGTGGCTGACCCCAAGAGACTAAAACTGCAGCAAAACGCGGCAGCTTGAAATTCTGTAGGCCTTTACCCTGAGAGACTGGAATTGCAGATATCACAAATGCAACTTCAGGTTCCAGGGATATAAAAGGGGAGTTCGCTCCCCTTTTCGAAGCCACCAACTTACCCTAAATTAGAATTTGAAACTAGCACCTAAAGAAATTCTGCGTGCCATTTCATATTCAAAGATCGGGAAACCGTCAGCAAAGCCGTTGTAGAAGCTTGGTCCCTGATTATTACCGAATTGCTTTGAGCCTTCTTCCAGTATGTTTACAACATCTAGTTTCAGATCAATCTGGTCCGTCACATGCCAGACCGAGCTCATGTCGAGGCTACCGTAATCATCGTGCAAACGGTTACCATAAGAACCCGCCTCACGGATCATGTATTCACTGCGCCAGTTATAAGACACCCGGACCTGGAACAGATCATCTTCGTAATAACCACTCAAGTTATAAGAGTGGCGTGAACTGTCGCTCAGCACACCGTTCAGATCGCTGAAAGTCGTAGGATCTGTTTCAGTATCTGTATAGGTGTAATTCACTAAGCTACCAAAGCCATTGCCGAAGTATTGTTGATACTGTAGCTCCAGACCCTGAATAGTAGCGTCTTTACCATTTTCTTTCTGCTGAACAATCCAGCCGTTGGCCGCCTCTTCAGGACGGGTTAATGGGAATGGGATCTCAGCTGCCGACGCTGAAGAGTTCACTACGTTAACGAAGTTCTTCACGTCTTTACTGAATAAACCAGCAGATACCATGGAGTTGGCATCAAAGTACCATTCAATGCCCAAATCAAATTGATCAGCGATAAATGGTTTTAAACCTATATTACCTACAATCCAGCGCTGGTTATTTGGTAAATCGTCGTTGGTACCCATTACGTTTGGATTAACATACATATCTACATACTGTGGGCGAGCCAGAGTACGGGCTGCTGAAGCACGTAAAATCACGTCATCAGCTAAATCCATCACTATATTGAAGCTGGGTAAAAACTCAGCATAATCTGCATCTGAATCTTGTTTCTTACCTGTCAGGTAATAGGTAGAGGTAGCATCTGTTGTGACATAACGCACACCAAAGTTACCGCGGATAGATTCAACACCATAGTTTGCCATTAGGTAAACCGCAGCGTTTTTCTCAGTAATTTCGCTGTAGGCGCCTAAATCTTCATTTTCACCAATGATGCTATCTTTGGCCCAGGCTTTTAAAGCATCGGGGTCAAACTTCTGAATGCTGTAATTACCTGCACCTACATCTATAGTACCGGCATTAATGTCAGCAGTAGAAATGGTAGGGTTAAAACCAGCTTTCTGAATGTATTCAAAACGACGGCTGGTGGTGTTGTGATCAGCGTAACGGAAACCAGTTTTTATCGCATTGATCGCGCCCAATTCGACGTCAAACTTAATGTCTGACTGAATATAGGTTTCACCATCTTCTTTTGGTGTGCGGTTAAAATTAGCGCCGGTTCCCATAGTGAGTGAGCCCGGATCGTAATTTGTTATGTCAAAGCCATTGGTATTCCAGGCCTGATATCCCTTAGTAAAATCATAGGTACCGCCAGGAATTGGTGTGCCGCCAGTTCCGTCATCCACCACCATTTCAAAATCTGTACCGCCAGTGGACGACGTATCACCCAACTGAGTACTCCAGACGTAGTTGTCACCTTTGTATTCAACTTTCACATCGAAAACATCTGAGTTCATAGTGGCTTCACGCGGACGAGCCTGCCAGTAAGCTACATTTAATGGGCCTTTTACCGGAGTACCTTCACCTTTACTTGGGTCACCTAACCACTCTTCCGTTGTACCGCCACCCCAGGTGGTATCGGCCTGAGTTAACCACAACGCGTAGTTGGTGTTATCAGCTTCCATTTTCATGTCCATTGCGTTAAACACAATGTTCAAAGCATCATTTGGTGCGTACTGGAAAGTTGCAGTAATAGCTGAGCGTTTGCGTTCCTGCTCAAAAGCAACAGGGCCTGCACCCCATTGCCAAAATGCTTCATTACCCTGGCGCTGCAGGCTGCGGTTTTGCACCACACCAGCCACTAATACACCAAAAGTTTCATCATCATTTTTCCAGCTGGTCATGCCGGAAAACAGCGGATCAGTTTCACCTGAATCTGTCTGATACTGGCCTTCAATAGAACCATAAATGGTCAGAGGATCTAAATCCAGTGGCTTGCGGGTGTTGACTACTACAGTACCACCAACACCACCTTCCGCCAGGTCAGCTTGTGAGCTTTTATATACTTCCAAATCACCGACAAGCTCAGAAGGTAACAATTCGTAGTTGAAACTACGACGGGCAGGTTCAAGCACGAACCAACCGGTAGAAGCAACGTTTTGACCATTTAATGTAGTAAGGGTTAAATCCTGACCTGCACCACGAATAGAAACAGCCGCACCTTCACCAAACTGACGTTGAATAGTCACACCTGGCACGCGCTGCAACGATTCAGCTACGTTTTTATCCGGGAACTTACCAATATCTTCAGCAGTAATTACGTCAATAATGGTATCGCTGAAACGTTTGGCGTTTAAGTTAGCTTCCTGCGAAGCGCGAATACCTGTGACCTGAATTACTTCAACCTGTTGCTCTTTTTTAGCGTCCGTTTTATCAGCGGCCTGATCTGCCATTGCTGGAAACGCCAAAGCGGCGGCACCAGCCATCAGACCTAATTTGACTGCTACGGCGCACTTATTCATTTTATTGTGCAGCATAAGCTTCTCTCCCATTCCTGTTTTTTTGTGCGATGATTTTTTTTGTCCTAAAACAACAGGTTTTCATGATCCCACCATGACAACGCTGTCATTGAAATTTAACATACACAAAAAAAATCAGCTTTGCAAATTCCTTTAGCTGAAAATTTAAACGAATTTAAAAAGTCCGTCAGGTTCCTTTAGAACTGATTTTTATAATAAAACTTTGTGAACCAATTGATTTCACCTCAACAAAAAATCCATATCTGCATGATTTATATAAACAATTTTTATGGCTTATTCAGGGAAATAAAAAACAGTTGTTTTTTTAACCAAAAAAGCTGGAATAAATGTTTGCCGTTTTGACAAAAAAGAGTTATCCCTTAGCTTAATCTTTGTTACAAAATGACCAGCGCTGTCATAAAGTTAGCTGGATCAGCGGAAAAACAGCTTATTTATTTTCAGCATAAGACCATCGGATCTTGTGCTTTTTGGGATCCAGCAATGAAAGTGACTATTCATGACGTAGCGGCTAAAGCAGGTGTGTCAATTAAGACAGTGTCGCGGGTAATGAACAACGAGCCGTCAGTAAAACAAGCGACTGTCGATAAGGTAAACCAGGCGATGCAGGAACTGCATTATCAGCCTAACGCTGCAGCGCGTAATCTGGCTAGCACCAAATCGTACAGCATAGGTTATATCTACGATAACCCTAACGCCTACTATGTCATTGATATGCAGAGAGGTTTACTAGATGCTTGCCGTAAGCATGGGTATGAGCTGCTGATCCACCCGACAAATGCAAAATCGCCAGGCATAGTGCGGGAAGTGATAGAGCTGGTTCAACATTCCAGATTGGCGGGTTTAGTGCTGACTCCACCATTTTCTGAAATGCCTGAAATAGCGGAAGCGTTGAGCAGTATTAATGTAGATTTTGTCCGTATTATTTCAGGTTCAACCCCGTCTCCAAAACAGACCAACTGTGTGCTGGTAGACGACTTCACTGCTGCCTTTAAAATCACCAATCATCTGTTGGAATTAGGTCACAGTCAGATTGCTTTCTTATGCGGGGATGAAGAACACAGTTCAAGCGGTGAACGTTTGGCAGGTTTTAAAGCCGCTTTAACCAAAAGAGGCATAGAAACCAACCCCAAATTTATTGTGCCCGGCAGCTATTCCTTTGAATCCGGAGTAAAAGGCGCGACGCAGTTGTTAGCGTTAGCGAACAAGCCAACAGCCATCTTCGCCTGTAATGATGAAATTGCAGCTGGCGCTTTATTCAGCGCCCGGCTGCAGCATATTGAGATCCCACAACAACTTTCTATAGTGGGTTTTGAAAATAGTCCGTTTTCACGCCAGACCTGGCCACCTTTAACTACTGCGCATCAGCCGAACAGTACCATAGCGCGAAGTGCCGCAGAGTTACTGTTTAAACACACCAGACCGGGCGGCCACAAACAGACGGACGATCAACCAGTCTTTATTCCTGAACTTTTAGTGCGGGAATCAACAACTACTGCGCCTTAAACACGGAGGGTTCAGCCTTTAAACTTCTCTGTTGACCAACAGATATAAAAGCCGAACCCTGAGCTTTTTTCTAAGGTAAAGCGCCATGCTTAAGGCGCTACATACTGCATCATTAAAGTCGATAAGTAAGCCCCATAGGTACCTAAGGCATAACCTAAAACAGCAAGTAACACACCTACAGGTGCCAGTGACGGGTGAAAAGCTGCGGCAACAACAGGAGCTGAAGCAGCGCCACCAACGTTGGCTTGGCTACCTACTGCCATGTAAAACACAGGCGCTTTAAGTAGCTTCATCACCAATAACATCACAGCTGCGTGAATAGAGATCCAAACCAGCCCCACCAAAAACATCACCGGATAATCCATAATCGCAGTCACATCCATATGCATACCAATGGTAGCGACCAGGATATACACCATCACAGAACCGACTTTGGACGCACCAGTCGCTTCCAAATGCCGGACTTTAGTGCCGGACAATAACAAACCAAAAGTAGTTGCCAGAACCACAATCCAGAAAAAGGTGCTGGTCAGACTGTACATAGCCAATTGTGGCGCCTGCTGTTCAATCCATGGAGCGATCAAATTCGCCAGAAAATGCGCTGCACCAGCCACACCAAAGCCGATGGCAATGATCATCATCAAGTCATGAGTTTTTGGATTACGTGAGTTTTCTGCCTGATAGGTTTCTATTTTACTTTGTAGATGTTGTAAGGCTCTGGTGTCAGCACCAGTACTTTTATCGATGCGGGCTGCATTGGCTGCCATCCATAACAAAGCGGCCGTCCAAATATTAGCCACTAAAACATCCACAGTGATCATGACAGAAAAAATCTCACCGCCCACTTCGAATACTTCTTTCATCGCGGCCTGATTGGCACTGCCGCCTATCCAACTGCCTGCAATAGTCGACATACCTCGCCAGGCGGCGTTCGCACCTTCTCCACCAAGCTGTTCTGGAAAAAACGGCCCGACCAATGCCAACGCCAAAGGTCCACCCAACATTATGCCTAGTGTTCCGGTCAGAAACATGATTAGAGCTTTAGGACCCAAGCCCAGAATAGCTCTGAAGTCGACACTCAAGGTGAGCAACACCAGACAGGCTGGCAACAAATAACGGGACGCCATTTGATATAGCTGTGAATGTTCACCGTCAATAATGCCGAAACTATTAAACAGTGACGGGATGAAATAACACAGCAGTACAGAAGGTACATAGCGATAGAATTTCTGCCAGAAAGGCGATGAACTATGGCTGGTATGAAACACAAATCCTAGTATCAGCGCCAGCACCCCAAGTACCACAGCATCATTAGTGATGAGTGCAGTTGATTGTTCCATATATTTTCCTCGGTTGTCACCAGAGCGCATCAGGCTCATGTCACTCTGGCTATAATTCTGCGGATATTTTGTTCAATGGCTATTATTTTCAGCTTTAACGCTATTTATTTGTGATAACAAGTAAAAGTACCAGTTATCCATGCCAATCTTCCGACAGAACTTCATAGTTATTTTTTACGTGAAGCTTAAATCTACCACAGCTGGCAAGCCAGACAAAACAAAGTTTTCTGCTACGCTATGGTTCAGCAGAAAGTTACGACTAAATACCATTTCATACAAAAATCACCTGCTATAGCACTAAAGTACCGTTGTGGTTGCCCACCAGAGCACTTAACCTGCCTTATATAAGGTCTTGTCAGCACAGGCAGTTGAAAAATGAATGTATTAATAACAGGCGGCACTGGTGGTATAGGTTTTGCGGTGGCTGAACATTTTGGCAGTCTGGGCCATCATGTGATTTTGGCAGATATCAACAGCGGTCAGTTGGAGCTTCGGCAGCAAGAACTCAAAGCTGCAGGTTATCAGGTCAGTTGCATAAATCTGGACTTAACAGAACAAAAATCGATTGATGCCTGCGCTCAGGCTTTTCAGGTAGATGTCCTGATCAACAACGCCGGTATTCAGCATGTAGCACGACTGGAAGATTTTCCTGAACACAAGTGGCAACAGCTATTGCAGGTGATGCTAACTGGTCCTGCTATGTTAACCAAAGCTGTATTGCCCCGTATGCAGCAACAAGGTTTTGGCCGGGTGATCAATATTGGCTCTATTCATGCGCTGGTAGCCTCGCCCTTTAAGTCTGCTTATGTGGCGGCCAAACATGGTTTATTAGGTTTTAGCAAAGTGGTTGCCTTAGAAAATGCTAATTTTGACTTCACCATCAATACTATTTGCCCTGCTTATGTACGCACGCCTTTGGTTGACCAGCAAATAGCAGCGCAAAGCAAAGAGCATAACCTGACAGAGCAGCAAGTGATTGAGCAGATCATGCTGGCACCTATGCCGCAAAAAGCCTTTATTGGAGTCGATGAAATTGCCAGCACTGCGGCTTTTTTATGTGAGCCGGCAGCCCGGCATATCACAGCTCAGACTTTAGTGCTGGATGGTGGCTGGACAGCGCGGTAAATGAAGCAGGTGCGACAGTTTGCTGGACAGTTACTAAAGCATCAGGGCAGAATAAAACTATTCTGTGGCCAGTGACATGACTATGACCTTACCAGCAAGCACCATTGGTCTTGGTACCATTGCCGCTTTGTCTTTGTTGTATTTACTGGTGCTGTTAGGCGTTGGAGCTTTAGGCCGCAGGCTACAACGCCGCCATCCGGTTTCGCCCTGGATTTTCAGCTTTGCTTTATCCATCTATTGCACCTCCTGGGCCTTTTATGGCGTCACAGCTCAGGCTGCAGTCAATGGCTGGTGGATCCCACCGACCTACATAGGTTCATTGATTTTATTCTGGTTTGCCTTTGGCCTGATAGGCCGTATTGCTATTGCCTGTCGTCGCTACCGTATCACCTCAGTAGCCGACTTTATTGCCACCCGTTATGGTCATTCCCGCCTATTGGCAATACTCACTACCCTGATAGTGTTGATTGCCATTATTCCCTATATTTCACTGCAGTTGCAGGCGATCAGTACCAGTATTCAGGCGCTGGTAGTGATGCAGGACAACAGACCCTGGTATCAGGACACAGGACTTTATGTCACGCTCTGGCTGGCCGTTTTTGCGTTATTATTTTCTGGCCGCAGCGCCAAAGCACATCAGCCCAATCCAGGATTGATGGCCGCTATTGCTTTTGAATCATTGGTGAAATTACTGGCGCTGCTGAGTATTGGTATTTTTGTCTGCTGGGGTATGTTTGATGGTATGGCTGATATTTTCAGTAAAGCCGCCGAACATCAGTCTGTGCAGCATATCCAGCAACAAGGCCAGCCTTCTTATGTGTATTGGGTGCATGTGCTGCTGGGTTTTATTGCCACTTTATGTTTACCCCGCCAGTTCCATGTCAGCTTTGTCGAAAATCAGCAATTGAGCCATTTGCATCAGGCTCGCTGGATATTCCCCACTTATCTGCTGCTGATGAGTCTGTTCACCCTGCCTTTGGCCTTAGCCGGTATTATGATGCTGGGGCCACAAGCCAATGTGGACTTAGTGGTACTGCAACTACCTTTAGCCGCTAACCGCACTGACATTGCCTTACTGGCTTATTTAGGTGGCTTCTCAGCCGCCACCAGTATGGTGATAGTGGCCACTGTAGTGCTGGGTATTATGATCACCAACGATTTACTCACGCCGCTGATTTACCGCAAGCAAAACACCGAAGACCCCGGTCAACAGAAAATTAAAGTGGTAACCCTAAGACGCTGGTCTATGCTGGCCGTATTATTTTGCGGTTATCTGTATTACCGTTGGATAGGCACCAGCACAGGATTGGCGCAGCTGGGCCTGATGGCTTTCGCCCTGATAGCTCAATTAGCACCAGCTCTTATCCTTGGACTATTTAGCCAGCGGATCAACCGCCAGGGTGCTATTGCCGCCTTATGCAGTGGCCTGGCGATTTGGGCTTATATTTTATTACTGCCAGAACTGGCCAGAGCTGGTTTTATAGGAGGTGATTGGCTAACAGCCGGGCCTCTGGGTATAGACTGGTTGGCGCCAACTCAACTATTTGGAGGGCAAATCGATTCCGTCAGTTTAGGTGTGCTGTTAAGTTTAACCGTCAACACCCTGATGCTGCTGGTAGTAAGCCATTTCAGTCAAACCCGTTTAGGCGAATGGTTGGAGAGTTACCGTTTCTTACGCCGCCCCAGCCAACCTAGTTCCGACAACCCAAATCCGCTACTGAGCGTACAGGACGGATACTTACTGGTGCGGCGTTTTGCCGGTGAAAAAGAAGCGAAAAAGCTGCTGCAACGTTACAGCAAAACCGGGCTGGAACCACAGCAGTGGGCCAACCCACAGTTTATGCAAGCCGTAGAACGTAGTCTGGCTGCAGTGGTAGGTGGTGCTTCAATGCGGCTTTTGCTGCAGGCCTCGGGTAAACACGCGCAGCTGCCTATCGAATCTGTGGCCCGTTTTGTCGATGAAGCCAGTCAGGTGTTCCAGTTTAATCAGGCTTTATTACACGCCACCATAGACAATATCAGTATGGGTATCAGCGTGGTCGACGCAGATTTAAGGGTGATTGCCTGGAACCAGCGTTATCTCGAGCTATTTGCTTATCCTCCCGGCCTGGTCGAGGTAGGACGACCTGTTGAAGAGCTTATTCGTTATAACCTGCAGCGGGGTTTAGCAGGACAGGCCTTGTCTGAACAGGAAATCTGCCAGGAAATACAAAAAAGGCTGAATTATTTGCGCCAGGGCAGCAGCTACAAGTTTCAGCGTCAGCAGCAGGATGGCCGTATTTTTGAAATGTTAGGCAATCCGCTGCCTGGTGGCGGTTTTGTTACCACCTACAGTGATGTCAGCTCTTTTATTGAAGTACAGCGCGAGCTGGAGCAAAGTAATAATACGCTGGAACAACGGGTGAAAAGCCGAACAGCAGAGCTTGAACAACTAAATCAACAACTGCAGCAGACCAAACAACAACTCGAAGCCACTACTGCAGCTAAAACCCGTTTTTTTGCCGCCGCCAGTCATGATCTGATGCAACCTTTTAACGCAGCCGCTTTGTTTTGTGGTCTTATCCGTCAGCAAAGTCAGCAGGACGAAGTCAAACAACTGGCTGAAAATTTAACGCATTCGCTTAATTCTGCGGAAGAGTTACTGGCCGCTATTCTGGAACTGACTAAGTTGGATGCTGGCGTGGTTAAAGCCCAACCTGAAACTTTTGCCTTGTCTGAGCTATTGGATCAAGCTGCCCGCGAAGCGGCGGTATTGGCCCAAAGCAAAGGCTTGAATTTTAAGTATGTTCCGACCCGTCTTGGCACTTTAAGTGACGCTAAGTTGCTTAAACGAGTGATCCAGAATTTATTGGCCAACGCGCTGCGTTACACGCAGACTGGCAAAATTCTGCTGGGTGTAAAACGCCAGGGTAATGCGCTTCGAATTTGTGTTTACGATACCGGCATAGGCATCAGCGAAACCGATCAGCAGAAAATCTTTGACGAATTCCAGCAAGGCAGCCAGGCTGACCAAAAAGGCTTAGGTATTGGGCTTGCGATCAGCCAACGTATCTGCAGCTTATTAGGTCATGAAGTCAGCTTTAATTCTGCGCCAGGCAAAGGCAGTTGTTTTTACATCAGAGTACCACTGGCCAGAGTCAGCCAGCGGGTGTTACCACAGCTTAAATCCAGCCAACCCAGCCGCTTTGCCGGACAACGTATTTTGCTAATGGACAATGAAGCTGTTTTGCTGCAAGCCGTGTCACAATTGCTGCAAAGCTGGCACTGTGAAGTGATGGCGGTCAGTTCGCCAAGTGAGGCTTTAAGTGCTGTACAGCAAGGATTTAAACCCGACCTGATGTTATTTGATTACCATCTGGATCATGGCGCTACAGGCGTTGAAGTCGCTATGCACCTCACAGAGCATTTTGGCATCAGTGCGCCAGTGGTGATCAACTCAGCCGATCAAAGCGGCGATATCCGTCAGCATGCACTGAATGCTGGTTTTCACTTTATGCTGAAACCATTAAAAGAAGTGTCGCTGAAACGGCTGTTACAAAGGTTATTAAACTGAAGCAAACTGGTGCTGTAAAAACTGGATCACCACTTTTAAACCTGCCTTCATATGGTGGCGGTTTGGATAGACCAGATGCAGCGGCAGTGGCTCAGGCATATAGTCCTGCATCACTTCGACCAGAGCGCCACTTTGTAACTCTTTTTCCACCTGATAGCGGGTTACAAAAAGTAGCCCCATGTCAGCGAGCGCAGCGTGTTTTAGCGCTCTGTTGCTGTTACACAATACCCGCCCACAGGTAAGAACTTCGATGCTCTGGTCCTGATAACGAAAATACCAGGTGCGATCGGCAATGGACGATCCCGAGCTTAAGCATTGATGCTGGCCCAGATCTGCCGGGCTCTGAGGAGTGCCAAACTGCTGCAGATAGCCAGGTGAAGCCACCATGGCAATAGGTAAACCAGGTAAAGAGCGGGCAATGAGGCTGGAATTAGCCAGGCGGCCAAAGCGAATACCCAAGTCCATTTTCTCAGCAATCAGGTCTATCACTTTGTCGTTTAAATCCAGTTCCACAGATAACTTCGGATACTGCTTTAATAACTCCGGTAATAAAGGAGCTATACGTAAAGTACCAAAAGTCACAGGCACACTAATGCGGATTAAGCCAGAGGGTTCATCCCGCAGTTCAGATAAGTGGTGCTCGGCTTTATCGGCTTGCGCCACCACTTGCTGACAGTATTCAAAAAAAGCTTCGCCTTCCGAAGTTAAGCTCAATTGACGAGTAGAGCGTTGTAACAAGCGCACATTTAAATGCTGCTCTAAGCGACTAATGGCTTTGCTGACAGCACCTTTGGACATATCGAGCGCCACTGCGGCCTGTGTAAAACTGCGGCTCTCTACCACTTTGGCAAATGTGGCCATATCACTTAAACGCTGAAGCAATGACATCCCTGCACCTTATTATTCTATGGTTTTCGCTGTTGATTTTAACCGGATTTTTTCACTCTGACTGTTTCTTTTAGGAAACTATCTGTCTTTGTTGAACCGGCTAATCAAAGCAATAAGCACTGTCTACACTGCTCATTATTCAAGCAGAAGGAGGGCAATACTATGTTCAAACAAAGTTTAATTCAGGTCTTTAAAGGCTTAGCTGAGTTTCATGGTTATGTGCCAGCGGCTCCTGCTCTGCCGACCGGATCCGACGAAACAACCACCTGCCAACCAAAGCAGGTTGTAGTTTCTATGCCAAAGCAACCTGCAACTATCAGTTGCTGCTAACTACCAGTTTCTAGCTAAAAGGCGTTGCCGCCTCTTGCCCACCCAAAGCGGTGGGCTTTTTTATGTACAGGAGGTACGGTACACCGAAAATGCAGGAGCATATTTTCGGTGATGCACAATGTTAACAAGAGACCCGTCGAACGACTGTTAAAACACAAAAACTGCACCATACTTTGTACCTGTTATTTTCAACGACAAGGAGAGCATCATGCGTTATCAGGTCAAAGCTGGAGATACTTTAAGTAGCATAGCTGCCAGTTATTATGGCGATAGCAGCAAAGCAAGCTGGATAGCCAGCCAGAATCATCTGAGCAATCCAAACCAAATTTATCCTGGTCAACCGCTGCAATTGCCAGACTTACCGACCACCACATCCACCTCACTAGTCAGTCCCGCTTTATTGTCTGCTTTGTGTCCAAGCCTAAGCACTGACGCTTTAACTAGTTTCTGCAAGGCGCTGGACCTGGATTTGCCTAAAGCTCAAATCACACCACCTTTATGTGTGGTCCATTTTATGGCACAAACAGCCCATGAAAGCGCTGGTTATTCACAGCTCAGAGAAAACCTGAACTACAGCGCTTCAGCCCTGACCTCTTTATTTGCTAAGTATTTTGTTGGTGTCGACGTCAACAGCTACGCCCGTCAGCCGGAAAAAATTGCCAACCGTGTTTACGCCAACAGAATGGGTAATGGTGATGAACAAAGTGGTGACGGTTGGGCCTACAGAGGCCGCGGTATTATTCAGTTAACGGGAAAAGCTAACTATCAGGCTTTTAGTCAGGACTGGGGTGTGGATGTGGTAAGCCAACCCGATTTAGTCGCCACAGATCCGGTGTTAGCCGTGGCATCAGGTTGTTGGTACTGGCAAAAGCGCAATATTAATGCAGCGGCAGAAGCGGATGATTTAACCAGAGTGACCAAACTGATTAACGGCGGCACCAATGGCATTGACGATAGAGCACGTTTGCTTGGCATAGCTAAGCAACAGATGGGACTACATTAACCTCTGCACGTCCATTGGGGTCAACAAAACCGCCGGGCTCTCTGAAATAAATATTGGAGCTGAGCGGACGACCATAAAGGTCGCCCCTACAAATTCAACCCTACTCAAGGAATAGCGGGGAGTTAAAATTCGTCTGGCAGCTTTAACTTCTCAAACAAAATCCCGGCCAAAGTGCGGTTGTTGACATTTAGTTTGCGCAATATAGCCGACACATGCTGTTTGATAGTGGTTTCCTGCACCTGCATTTCAAAGGCAATTTGTTTATTCAACAAACCGTCCGCAATCATTTTCAGCACACGGAATTGCTGGGGGGTGAGTTGATCCAGCCGGCGGGCAAAATCCTGGTCAATCAGATCTCTGGCCTTTTCTACTTCATTCACCAGTTCAGCAGGTACCCAGGTTTCCCCCGCTACGACTTGCGCTACAGCTTCAGATAATAAATCCAGCGGTGCAGATTTTGGAATATAGGCCGAAGCCCCGAGTTGCAGGGCTTGCTTAATCACAGCCGGATCTTCAATAGCAGACACCATCAAAATAGCTATATCAGGATACTCAGTGCGAAGCGAAGTTAAACCGGCAAAACCTTCGGCATCCGGCAGTTTTAAATCCAGAAAAATCAGTTCAGTATCAGGATGTTGCTGCAGTAATACCCACAGCTGCTCCATGCTATTGGCTTGCAGCAATACCGCATCAGTGCCAAGAATTTGTTGGGAAGCCTGTGCCAAAGCAACTCGGAATAACGGATGGTCATCAGCAATAATTGCAATCATAACAATACTGTATCAACACTATGAGGCCTCTTTATAACACAGTTAATCTGGCGTTTCGCCCTAGTCAGATAAGTTTATTGGCTACGCCTTTTATACCTGAAGCAGCAGATATGGGCGGGGATAAACCCCGCCCTTACAGCACAGAGCCTGCTTAGAAACGATAGCCCAGAGTTAAACTATAAGTTCTTGGGTCACCATAGTAGGCCGTGATGGTTTGTTCACCCGCCAGCAGAGGGAAGTTGTAACCGGCAATGCGGGTTTCTTTATCGCCTATATTACGTACCTGAGCAGACAAGTCCCAGTGACCATCATTGGAGTACCAGGTGGCTCCGGCGTTAAACAGGGTATAACCACCAAAGTCCAGCACTGAAGGCACTTCAAAAATTTGCGTATCGGCACGGTACGAGCCCATAACGTTATAGACGATTTCGCCTATACCGGCGCTTTGAGTGTATTTCAGACCTAAAGTACCAGTCCACTCCGGGGTATTAGCAAAAGACCACAGGTTAGACACATCCACCGAGCTTTGTGACGCAGGATCGAAAAATATCACTTCGTTAAATTTGGCGTCTGTGTAGCCTAAAATACCTGTCAGCTCCAGGTTGCTGGTCAGAACTGAAATCATCTCCACTTCAAAACCGCGGATATCAGCGCTGGCTGCGTTTAATACCTGAGAAGCCACAGTGTTGTTTACGGCACGTTGCACTGTCACCTGCATATCGTCATAGCTGGACGTGAAAGCTGCTGCGTTTAAGCGTAAGGTGCGATCATTCCATTCGCTCTTAAAGCCAAGTTCACTCGTATCAACTGTTTCTTCCTGATAAGGGTCACCCGCATTCGGGTTAATAGACTGGTTACCACGCATATCAAAACCACCGGATTTAAAACCGTCGGTATAAGAGCCATACCACATAAAGTTGTCGTTGCTCTGATACTCGAAACCTACCCGGGGTGAAAAATGACTGAAGGTCTCACTGCCTGCAAAATCCGACTGCACTGCAATAGGAGTGCCGGCGTCCCGTGGTTTTTTATAGCCCAGATAAACAAAGCGATAGACTTCGGCGTCTTTATCGTCCTTGGTGTAACGGCCACCTAAGGTGAAGGACAATTTGTCTGTGTATTGATAACTGCCCTGTGCATAAACAGCCACACTGTCAGTGTCGACACAACCGCCGTTTTCAGTGGTCACGCCTAACCCCTGCACCAGTACTGTGCCAAAAGCACCACAAGCTTCACCTTTAAAGTAATACAGGCCTGATGCCATGGTTAGTTTGTCGCCGTTAAACAACAGCTGCAGTTCTTGTGAGGTTTGTTCGTCCTCGTAAAAGGCTGGCACATCTAACGAAGGTAAACGGGTGGCATCAAAGTCGATATTGGTGTCGGTGACGCCTTCACGTTTGGCAGTAATAGATTTGAAAGTCCAGTCACTGTTGATATCCCAGGCAATAGTCAATGACTGACCTTCAGTCACCACTGAGTTATCCGCTGGCATGCTGGTATTGGAATCAAACACATTTTCTGGTGGCGGCTCTTTCGTCACCAGACTGGGGGTTAAACGATGGCCGCCTTTGGAGTTTGAGTCATCTTCAGTGCGATCGGCAGCAAAACTAAAACGTAAATTATCTGTCGCCTGATACTGCAGGCTGACACGACCGGTCAGAATATCTTTATCGTAGTTTTCTTCACCTGTATTTAAGTAAGTACCAAAACCATCGCGATTCAAAGTGGCTAAGGCGGCACCAAAAAACAGCTTGTCTGTTAATGCGGTTTGACCAGCAATTTTAAAGTCTTTTTGACCATAGTTACCTAAAGTGCCACGTAAACTCAGTTCATTGTCACCACTCAAAGGTTTAGTGATGTATTTAACTGCACCGCCTATGGTATTGCGGCCATATAAAGTGCCCTGAGGGCCACGCAACACTTCAATACGTTCTACATCATAGACGTCCATAGCAGCACCTTGAGGGCGGGCCATATAGACATCATCAATATAAATTCCAACGCCTGGTTCAAAACCCCAGAGTGGATCCTGCTGACCTATACCGCGGATATAAGCCGTTAAGGTACTGTTGGTGCCACGGGACACTTGTAAGGTGGTGTTCGGTGAATACGCCTGTACTGCGGTTAAATTCTCAATACCACGCTGAGCCAGCGCTTCAGCGCCTATAGAGGTGACAGCAACAGGCACCTGCTGCAGGTTTTCAGCGGTTTTACGGGCTGTGACCTGAATCACTTCCAGCGTCGCTTCTTCTTGTTCTGCCGTCTGTGCTACAACTTCGTCGCTGGCCTGTTCTGCCATTGCCGGATTAATTAATGCTGATCCTATCAGCACTGCTAATAAAGTGGGTTGGAATACAGTCTTCGTCTTGTTATTGTTATGGGCCATCTGGCTTCTCCTGCTAACTTGTCCAGTACCACTCTAGGCTGTCCTGTCGAAATGTTAAGCTGTACCTTAGTACTATACCCAGCACAAACTACAGGTAAGCGCATGAAAATAAAAGAATAAATAAACACAGCAGCCATAAGACTGTACCTTAGTACTATGGTTTGCCGCCCGGCTTTACACCAGACTGAAAAAAAACACACAAGGTTGTTTCTATGCTGAGTTTATTTGGTCTGTTAGCGGGGCTGGTGTTACTGATAGTGCTGACCATGCGCGGAGTAAACCTGTTTATCCTGGCGCCACTTTGCGCTTTATTTGTCGCTTTATTCAACGGCATTCCGTTTTGGCTGGCCGATAACCCGGCCAATTTTGTCCAGGGTTATATGTCGGGTTTTGCTGGTTTTGTCTCCAGTTGGTTCCTGATGTTTTTATTGGGTGCTTTGTTTGGCAAGCTGATGGAGCATACAGGCGCAGCAGACGCTGTGGCGCTTGCCATAGTCAAACGAATTGGCAAACAACGCGCTGTGCTGGCGGTGGTTTTGGCTTGTGCTGTGCTGACTTATGGTGGTGTCAGCATTTTTGTTGTGGCTTTCTCGGCTTATCCTATGGCAGTGAGTTTATTTAAAGACGCCAACCTGCCACGGCGTTTTATTCCGGCCGCTTTAGGTTTGGGTTCTGTCACTTTTACTATGACATCCGCTGGTTCACCTGAAATTCAAAACTGGATCCCTATTCAATACCTGGGAACCAGCCCTTATGCGGGCTGGGAAGTCAGTATCATAGTGGCGATTTTTATGGCCATAGTGGGTTATTGCTGGCTGATGAAGATGATCAAAACTGCGATAGCCAAAGGCGAACATTTCGAAGGCCGTGACGCGGATCCTGTGGTCGGCGACAAAGCCTTGCCTCATCCGATGATGGGTATTTTGCCTTTGCTGGTGGTGCTGCTGTTGTCGTACTTACTGCATGATTCACTACAACAGGCCGCTTTAATAGTGGCGCTGACAGGTGGTGTTACTACCTTGTATTTGTTAAATCGTAAGTTCTTAACCTCTTTGGGCCAGACTCTGGATCAAGGCGCAACAGGGGCTTTAATAGCTATAGGCAATACAGCTGCTGTGGTAGGTTTTGGCTCTGTTGCTAAGCTGACACCGGCTTTTGCTGCCGTGGTCGAAACCATGACACATTTACCGGGCTCTGAGCTGATAGGCGCTGCTGTAGCTGTTAGTGTCATTGCGGGATTAACAGGTTCAGCCTCAGGCGGCCAGGCCATAGCTCTGCCGGAAATAGCTCCAGTGTATTTAGAACGTGGGGTGGATGCAGAACAGTTACACCGTGTGGTTGCTATCTCGTCCGGCGCTTTGGACTCACTACCGCACAATGGTTATGTGGTTACTACTATTCGTGCTATCTGTGGTGAAAGCCATCAAAATGCCTATTGGCCTGTGGCTGCTGTGACTGTAGTGGTGCCGACTTTGGGCGTGATGCTGGCTATTTTCCTGTTCCAATGGCTGTGATCAAAGGTTTGCTGAAAGGATTTAAAATGAAACTATGGCTTGGTTTGATATTGCTGTTCAGCAGCCTGGTACAGGCGGCAGAGCTGCCTTTAGTACAAAAGCAGCAGCTGGAACTGGCGCACTTTACTACTCAAAGTGGCGTAGTGTTAAAGCAGGTGAAAGTCGGCTGGGAAGCCTATGGCGCACTCAATGCCGACAAATCCAATGTCATTTTAATTACCCACTATTTTTCCGGCACTTCGCATGCCGCAGGTAAATACCGCGCTACTGACTCAGCGCCTGGTTATTGGGACAAAATTATTGGCCCAGGCAAAGCCATAGATACCAACAAATTTTATGTGCTGAGTGTCGACAGCTTAGCCAACTTAAATGCTTTCTCCCCTGATGTGATCACCACGGGCCCTGCCAGTGTGAATCCGGATACTGGCAAAGTCTACGGTCTGAGTTTTCCTGTGGTAACCATCCGCGATTTTGTCGAAGTGCAAAAAGCCCTGCTGGATAAACTCGGCATTCAAAAACTTTATGCCGTGATAGGCCCTTCGATGGGTTCCTTTCAGGCCATTGAATGGGCTGTCAGTTATCCGGATAAAGTAGAACGCTTATTGCCAGTGATAGGCACTGCTTATATCGACACTTTTAGTGCAGTGCGTTTAGAACGTTGGGCTCAGCCTATTAAGCAAGACCCGGCGTGGAATAAAGGCGCCTATCCGTTAACACATCAACCAGAGGGGTTAACCCGGGCTTTGGCTTATGTAATACAGGATGCGTTGCACCCGGATCTATTTAACGCTACCTACCCTGCTCCGGCGTTGGACAAAACCATTCATCAGGATATTCAGGCCGAATTACCAGCCTGGAGCCAGTTGATCACCACAGCAAAACAACGCTCCGCCCAAATGGATGCCAATTCGCTGCTTTATCTGGTAAGAGCTTCGCAGTTATGGCGCGCCGGTATGGGCGACAACTGGCAACAAAAATTGAGCGGTGTGAAAGCCAAAACTTTGTGGTTACCAGCCACAGGAGATTTATTACTGGCACCAGCTATGGCAAAACAAAGTAAAGCGCAGATGCCTGCAGCTTTGTATGAAGAGGTTTCTGGTAAGGCCGGTCATTTAGATGGGCTTTTGAATATTCAAAGCAAAGCAGAACAGATTCGGCAGTTTTTAGCTCACTAAATTCTTCTATTACTAGTTCTATCTACCCTGTTGAGGTTGCCTGCCTCTGGTCCAGCTAAAGCTTATGCTTTAGCTGTTTTTTTGCTGGGTGGGCCAGCAATCTTGTTACCTAACTGAAACTACGCTCACCTTTGGATGCCAGAGTTATTTGTTGCTGAAGAAGGAAAAAAAATCTAATTTAAAGGCTTAGGATCACAGAGCAAATAAATAACAGGCCTCCAAAAGGGAATAATGTGCCAGCACGATTTACCCTATACGTAGATAAACCTTTTACAAATACACTTTGTGAATCAAATAATTAAATGCATCACGTCAAATGGTAGAACCAGACAAATCGTGCCAGCACAATATACAAATATTAGCTTCACTAAAGTATTGAAGGTCTTCATGGAAGTAGAAATCTTAAAAATCGCTCCTATCTCTGGTACATTTGGAGAGCATATTTTTTCAATGTCCGGTGACGTATTGTGGGTAAAATTCTTAGACTCAGACTACCTTGAGTGGGTGGGAACTTTTGACCTAGGTGACAGTTACAATTCCTCGTTTGTTCATTTAGAACCAAATTCTCTTTCTCAGTGCTTGGTAGTTGCTGGTGGTCAAGGTTATTTCGTAAGCATAAATGAAAGAAAGGTCTTGGCTAAAACGAAATGGAGCTCAATAGACTCTGCTATTTACAACACAGCTGAAAATTGTTGGGTTGTATCAAACGGGTTATATTTAGGCATACTAAAAAACATGGAGCTGGAGTGGTCAAGTGAAAGAATATCTTTAGATGGTATTACTTTCACATCACAACACGGTGAGGTAGTAGCTGGTTTGCTAAATGACCTTACTGAACAAGGTGGTCCATTTGAATTTAATATTAAAAGCAGGGAAATTATAGCTCCTTGGTTATTTCATGAAGCAGCTAACAAGTCGTTGCAGCACCGTTCCGCTTCGCTCCACTGGACAGTTTTTAAGTCGCGGTTTTATGGTTTGCTGCGCAAAATATTCCATAAAACCACAACTTAAAAACTGCCGCTGAACTCGGCGTTAGCCATCATTATGACCGAACTCCTAGATAAGCTTATAGATATCGCGAACCAGATTTCGCGAGGAGAGGTTCCTGAGTATCAGCACAATGAATGCTATACGTCAGGAGCATTTGACTTACTTTTAGTCAATGCTCATGGGCCAGAAGCGTTTAGTCTTCTATCTGATTTGTGTGCTCGTTTTGAGTCGTTAGAGGTTCATCCTGGAAATGCGAAAGGTGTATATTTGCTTGCATCACAGTTGGCCGTTCAATCAAAAACCACAGAAATGCCAATGGGTATGAAGAGTATGATTTTAAGCTGTCCTGAATACTCTCAAGAACTCAGCCAGTGGTATAGATTCAATGGCTAACAAACGGCTGTTGTCGCCCCTTCGGGGCTGGGACTGCCTTTCCGCCGCTGCGCGGCTACAAGTCCGCCCCAAAGCTGGGCGTTAT
>Ga0247725_1000113_pt1 | contig 105203 bp, 101 predicted proteins | sample OKSTACKMCFT3sol_FD_183021 | JGI IMG/M metagenome (GOLD analysis project Ga0247725, IMG submission 183021) | Subsurface sediment microbial communities from gas well in Oklahoma, United States - OK STACK MC-FT3-sol | ecosystem: Environmental > Terrestrial > Deep subsurface > Rock core/Sediment...
TGTCGTGGGTACGACGACGGTCATCACCGGTGTTCTTGCGCAGCTCGATGAATTCTTCGATGTCGAGGTGCCAGGTTTCCAGGTAGGCGCATACGGCGCCCTTGCGCTTGCCACCCTGGTTCACGGCGACGGCGGTGTCGTTGACCACTTTCAGGAACGGCACGACGCCTTGCGACTTGCCGTTGGTGCCCTTGATGTACGAGCCCAGGGCGCGCACCGGAGTCCAGTCGTTACCCAGGCCACCGGCGAATTTCGACAGCATGGCGTTGTCGTGGATCGCGTGGTAGATGCCCGACAGGTCGTCCGGCACGGTGGTCAGGTAGCAGCTCGACAGCTGCGGACGCAGGGTGCCGGCGTTGAACAGGGTCGGGGTCGAGGCCATGTAGTCGAAGGACGACAACAGGTTGTAGAACTCGATCGCACGGGCTTCTTTGTCTTTCTCTTCCAGCGCCAGGCCCATGGCCACACGCATGAAGAACACCTGCGGCAGCTCGAAGCGCACGCCATCCTTGTGGATGAAGTAGCGGTCGTACAGGGTCTGCAGGCCCAGGTAGGTGAACTGCTGGTCGCGCTCGTGGTTGATCGCCTTGCCCATGCGCTCCAGGTCGTAACCTTTCAGCGCCGGGTCGAGCAGTTCGAACTCGACGCCTTTCTCGACGTAGGCCGGCAGGGCCTTGGCGTACAGGTCGGCCATCTCGTGGTGGGTGGCGCTGTCGGCGACGTTCAGGAAGCCCAGGCCTTCGGCACGCAGGGTGTCCATCAGCAGGCGGGCGGTGACGAACGAGTAGTTCGGCTCGCGCTCGACCAGGGTACGGGCGGTCATCACCAGGGCGGTGTTGACGTCCTTCAGGGCGACGCCGTCGTACAGGTTCTTCAGGGTTTCGCGCTGGATCAGCTCGCCATCGACTTCGGCCAGGCCTTCACAGGCTTCGCTGATGATGGTGTTCAGGCGCGCCATGTCCAGCGGCGCCAGGCTGCCGTCGGCCAGGGTGATGCGGATGCTTGGGTGCGGCTCGACCACGCTGTCGGCGTTGGAGCGGGTAGCACGCTCCTTGGCACGCTGGTCGCGGTAGATGACGTAGTCACGGGCGACTTTCTGCTCGCCGGCGCGCATCAGGGCCAGTTCGACCTGGTCCTGGATTTCTTCGATGTGGATGGTGCCACCCGATGGCATGCGACGCTTGAACGTGGCGGTGACCTGCTCGGTCAGGCGCGCGACGGTGTCGTGGATGCGCGACGAGGCGGCAGCGGTGCCGCCTTCAACTGCGAGGAACGCCTTGGTGATGGCAACGGTGATCTTGTCGTCGGTGTAGGGGACGACAGTGCCGTTACGCTTGATCACGCGCAGTTGGCCAGGGGCGGTGGCGGCCAGATCCTGGTTCGAATCGGCGGCCTGAGGCGCCTTGGCCTGCGGGTTCTCGCGAGTTGTGTCGGTTTGCATGGGTGGGTGTCTCCACAGTTTCTAGTTTGTTCAGGCGCCGTTGTCGGGCGCCACCGTTCCGTCCACTTGCTCGATGGCCCGGGCGGGGATGCGCGTGAAGCACACGCATCCGCCCGCTCGGGCTTACCGACTTCGGGACAGACTCAGGAATTAGGGGCAGTAACCTGCCGCTCCCTGGCCGAAGTCAAAGGTTCTGGGCGTACCCAAAATCTGTTGCTGATGAGTGCGGGCCTTGCCTGCAACACTCATACCCGAACAAGGCCGTCTGCGGCTTGCCTCGGTCGCCCTCCGCAGGAGCGGTTTGGCTGTTGAAATCACCTTAAGTTCAGCCAGAAAATTCGCTTGAATTTGCCTGTTGACTTGTGTTTGTGATTTTGCGCAAAACCCAATATCTAGTGGTTCGCTGCGATGGGGATACAAGATAATGCGGTCCAGGGGGCTTTGCAAGGTCGGCGCCTGTGGATAACTTGTGGGTACTTTGTGAGTCATCCGTGGGTATTCGCTGTAGGCCTTGTCCCAAGAGGTTTGCACGATTTTTTGCCTGTGCTACGCCGCCGCGAAGATTTTTTAGGGCGCGCACCCTATCACAAAAAACGGTTCAGTCGAGGGCTGTTTGCGGTGGTTGGCAGGGGTGGGGGCGGGACGTAGTATCCGGGGCTGATGTTGCGCTTTGGTGAAGGCGGATTTGCTCTGCAATCAAAGGGTTGTGCTGGCCCCGCGATAAGGCCGGCACGGATAACACAAGGCCAGACAATAAACAGAAGAAGGGGAGGCCATGGACCAACCAATCAATCGCATCCTGATCGTCGAGGACGACCAGCGCCTGGCCGAACTGACTGCCGAATACCTCCAGGCCAACGGCTTCGAAGTGGCGGTGGAGGGCGACGGTGGCCGCGCCGCGCGGCGCATCATCGACAGCCAGCCGGACCTGGTGATCCTCGACCTGATGCTGCCCGGCGAAGACGGCCTGAGCATCTGCCGCCGCGTGCGCGGCCAGTACGCCGGCCCCATCCTCATGCTCACTGCCCGCAGCGACGAGCTCGACCAGATCCAGGGCCTGGACCTGGGCGCCGACGACTACGTGTGCAAACCGGTGCGCCCGCGCGTGCTGCTGGCGCGTATCAATGCCCTGCTGCGCCGCAGCGACGCCCCGGAGCGCCGCCAGGACCTGACCTTCGGGCCCCTGCATATAGACAGCCGCCAGCGCGAGGCGTGCCTGCACGGCCAACTGGTCGACCTGACCGGCGCCGAATTCGACCTGCTCTGGCTGCTGGCCAGCAACGCCGGACGCGTGCTGTCCCGCGAGGAGATCTTCACCTCGCTGCGCGGCGTCGGCTACGACGGCCAGGATCGCTCCATCGATGTGCGCATCTCCAAGATCCGCCCCAAGATCGGCGACGACCCGATCACCCCGCGGTTGATCAAGACCCTGCGCAGCAAGGGCTACCTGTTCGTCGGCGAGGCGCCATGAACTCGATCTTCCTGCGCATCTATGGCGGCATGCTCGCGGTGCTGGTGCTGGTGGCCGTGCTCGGTGTGCTGAGCCTGCACCTGCTCAACGAAATCCGCGCCGGCCAGCACCGCGAGCGCCTGGCCCAGGGCACCTTCAGCCTGATGGCCGACAACCTGGCGCAGCAGAACGCGGTGGAGCGCACCCGTTCGCTGGTGATCTGGGAGCGCCTGCTCGGCGTGCCGCTGGACCTGCAACCGCTGTCGGCCTTTACCCTCGACGGCGGGCAGCGGGCACGGCTGTACCGTGACCTGGTGGTGGTGGAGAAGACCGGCCCGCATGCTGCCCGGGTGCTGCGCCGGGTTGGCCACGAGGACCTGCTGCTGGTGGCCGAGGTCAAGCAGATCAGCGAGCAGCTGGCCCGCGCCACCCTTTATCTGTTGGCCGACGAACTGGTGCGCTACCCGGTGACCGAGCAGCAGGCGCGCCTGGCGCAGCTGCGGCAGAGCAAGGGCTTCGGTTTCGACATCGCCTTGCAGCGCATCGAGCGCGCCGCCCTGGACGACGACCAGCGACGCCGGGTGGAGGAGGGCGATACGGTGATGGCCCTGGGCAGGGACGGCGATTCGATCCGCGTGTTCTCGGGGTTGTCCGGTTCGCCCTGGGTGCTGGAGATCGGCCCGTTGTATCAGCTCAACCCCTATCCGCCGCAGTTGCTGATCCTCATCGCCTTTCTCGGCCTGTGCCTGATCGGCCTGGTGGTCTACCTGCTGGTGCGCCAGCTGGAGCGGCGAGTGTCGGGCCTGGAGGTGGCGGCCACGCGCATCGCCCAGGGCAGCCTCGACACCCGGGTGCCGGCCGGCGATGCCGACTCGGTGGGGCGTCTGGCCGAGGCCTTCAACGGCATGGCCGAGCACCTGCAGCGTTCATTGACCATGCAGCGCGAGCTGGTGCGGGCGGTGTCCCACGAGCTGCGCACGCCGGTGGCGCGGCTGCGCTTCGGCCTGGAGATGATCGAGAGCGCCGGCAGCGACGAGGCCCGGGCCAAGCACCTGGCGGGCATGGACGGCGATATCCAGGATCTGGACAAGCTGGTCGACGAGATGCTGACCTACGCCCGCCTGGAGCAGGGCGCGCCGGCCTTGCATTTCCAGGTGGTGGACCTGGACGAGCTGCTGGCGCGGGTGATCGAGGAGCTGGCACCGCTGCGCGCCGAGGTGCGGGTGGTGCGTGGCGAATGCCACGGGCTCGACGGCGGCGACGCCCGGGTCGAGGCCGAGCCGCGCTACCTGCACCGGGCCCTGCAGAACCTGGTGCGCAATGCCATGCGCCATGCGGAATCCGAAGTGCGCGTGAGCTATCACCTGGGGCAGCAACGTTGCCGCATCGATGTGGAGGACGACGGCCCCGGGATTCCCGAGGGCGTGTGGCACCGCATCTTCACCCCCTTCACCCGGCTCGACGACAGCCGCACCCGGGCCTCGGGCGGGCATGGCCTGGGGCTGTCGATCGTGCGGCGGATCATCTACTGGCACGGCGGCCGCGCCCTGGTCGGGCACAGCGAGCAGTTGGGCGGGGCGTGTTTCAGCCTGAGCTGGCCGCGGGAGCAGCCACGCGACTAAACGCTGATCAGACTGAGCAGGTGGCCGTCCTGCAGGCAGAACTGGCCATCCAGCTCGACGCCGTGGTGCCATTCGGCCGACAGGTCGGTGAGCAGGCGCAGGCGCGCGTGGCCGTCGGCGGACCATTCCAGCAGTTCGGCGTGCTCGAAATAGAAGCGCTTTTTCGTCAGTGGGTAGAGCGTCTTGAACAGGCTTTCCTTGAGCGAGAAGGTCAGGGTCACGGCCAGGGCCTGTTGGCTGCGGTCCAGGCGTTCGAGTTCCGCGGGGGTGAGGATCTCCCCGGCCAGGCGTTCGGCGCGGTCCTCGCCGAGCAGGGTTTCCTGGTCCAGCCCGAGGCCACGGCATTGGCCGTCAGCGGCGACCACGGCGGCGGCCCAGCCCTGGCCGTGGGTGATCGAGCCGTGGATGCCGGCGGGCCAGATCGGCGAGCGGTCTTCGTGGGTAGCGGGCGCGTAGTCGCGGCCATCCAGATGTTGCAAGGCTGCACGGGCGCAGACTCGGCCTGCCAGGTACTCGGCCTGGCGCTTGGCCACCGAGCGTTGCAGGCTGGCGGTCTGTTCGATGCCGGCGCGCTGGAAATCGTCCGGCGCGAGATTGGCCGGGTCGAAGGCGCAGCTGACCAGCACCGCGCCAGGGACCGGGCGCGGCAGGGGCCAGTGGTGCTGGAGCGGGGCGCAGCAGGTGGGGAGTCTGTTCATGGCGGGTATTGTGCCAGCCTGGTGGCTGGTGGTGGAGCACAGATTTTGGGGCTGCTGCGCAGCCCTTTCGCCGGCGAGCCGGCTCCCACAGGGGGGGCGTCGCCATCTTTTTGTGGGAGCCGGCTTGCCGGCGAAAGGGCTGCAAAGCGGCCTCGGCGATCATCAGTCGAGCGCATCCTTCAAGAACGCCTGCATATCCTTCCACGAGCTCTCGTCAGCTGCCTTGTCATAGCCGATATCCGGCCCGCCATGCTCGCCATGGCTCAAGCGGTCGGCATCCGGGTTGGTGAAGCCATGCTTGGCCCCCGGGATCCCGACGAACTTGTAGTCGGCCTTGGCCGCATCCATCTCCGCCTTGAACGCCGCCACCTGCTGCGGGGTGACCATGCTGTCGGCCTCGCCATGCTCCACCAGGATCTTGGCCCGGATCACCCCCGGCTTGGCCGGCGTCTGGGTCACCAGCGCGCCATGGAAGCTCACCACGCCGTCGAGCTTCTCACCGCGGCGCGCCGCGTCCAGCACCACCTTGCCGCCAAAGCAGTAGCCGATGGCCGCCAGCTGGTGCTTGTTGGTGTTGGGCTGGATCTTCAGCAGCTCCAGCCCGGCATCGAAGCGCCGGGCGGCGGCCGCTGGGTCCTTCATCGCCGCGGCCATGAACGCTTGGGCATCCTGCGGGTGCTCGGTGTTCTTGCCGTCGCCGTACATGTCGATGGCCAGGGCGTTGTAGCCCAGCGCCGCGAGGTCGCGGGCGCGGCGCTTGGCGTAGTCGTTCAGCCCCCACCATTCATGCACCACCACCACGCCCGGGCGCTTGCCCTTGATGGCGTCGTCGTAGGCGTAGTAGCCGATCAGCGCAGTGCCGTCGGCGTCCTGGTAGCGGATCTCGCGGGTCTGCACCGCCGCCTGGGCGAGGGTGGCGCCGCACAACAGGGCCAGTGCAAGCAGGGTACGCATGGTCGAGCTCCTTGTTCGGTTCGTTCAGCCCAGGTTCAGGCCGGGTTCAGCAGGGGTTCAGGGCGCCCTCCCTACTCTAGTCCCCAGACAGAAACAACGCATCCAACCCGGAGTACCTGAACCATGAAAACGCTCAATACCCTGATCGCCGCCATGGCGGTTTGCGCCGCCGGCCTCACCACCGCCGCCCAGGCCGATGACAATTTCGCCAGCCTGACCTACGGCCAGACCAGCGACAAAGTGCGCAAGTCCGGCCTGTTGCAACGCAACACCGACGGCCTGAACGCCGACGGCATCATCGGCAAGGACAGCACCTGGGGCGTGCGCCTGGGCAAGATCAACGACCAGGGCCGCTACTACATGACCTACGACAACGTCTCGGGCGATCACAGCGGCGTCAAGCTGCGCCAGGAAAACCTGCTCGGCAGCTACGACCTGTTCCTGCCGGTGGGCGATACCACCAAGCTGTTCGGTGGCGGCACCCTGGGCATGACCAAGCTGACCCAGGACTCGCCGGGCGCCAGCCGCGACACCGACTACGGCTATGCCGTGGGCCTGCAGGCCGGCGTGATCCAGGAAATCACCGACAAGGCCTCGGTGGAGATGGGCTACCGTTACCTGCGCAGCAACGCCGCCACCGAGATCGGCGCCCACGGCGGGCCGAAGGACGGCACCCTGCGCCTGACCAGCAGCGCACAGACCTACCTGGCGGCGAGCTACAAGTTCTGAGGTCGCTGTTATCCTGTACCGGCCTCATCGCGAGGATGCCCCGCGATGAGGCCGGTACAGGCATTCGCTATTGGAAGGAGAACTGCATGAAATTGCTGGTGGTCGAGGACGAGGCGCTGCTGCGTCATCACCTGTTCACCCGCCTCGGCGAGGGCGGCCACGTGGTGCAGGCGGTGGCCAACGCCGAGGAAGCCTTGTACCAGGCCGAGCAGTACAACCATGACCTGGCGGTGATCGACCTGGGCCTGCCGGGCATGAGCGGGCTGGACCTGATCCGTCAGCTGCGCAACCTTGGCCAGACCTTCCCGATCCTGATTCTCACCGCCCGTGGCAACTGGCAGGACAAGGTCGAAGGCCTGGCCGCCGGCGCTGACGATTACGTGGTCAAGCCGTTCCAGTTCGAAGAGCTGGAGGCGCGCCTGAACGCCCTGCTGCGCCGCTCCAGCGGCTTTACCCAGTCGACCATCGCCGCCGGCCCGCTGGTGCTCGACCTCAACCGCAAGCAGGCGACCCTGGACGAGCAACCGCTGGCGCTGACCGCCTATGAATACCGCATCCTCGAGTACCTCATGCGTCATCACCAGCAGGTGGTGGCCAAGGACCGCCTGATGGAACAGCTGTACCCGGACGACGAGGAGCGCGACCCGAATGTCATCGAGGTGCTGGTCGGCCGCCTGCGCCGCAAGCTCGAGGGCGACAACGGCTTCAAGCCGATCGATACCGTGCGTGGCCTGGGCTACCTGTTCACCGAGCGCTGCCGATGATCCGCTCGCTGCGGGTGCGCCTGATGCTGGCGGCGGCGTTGCTGGCGCTGCTGTTCATGCTGGCGCTGCTGCCGGCGCTGCAGAAGGCCTTCAGCCTGGCGTTGCAGGAGTCCATCGAGCAGCGCCTGGCCTCGGACGTGACCACACTGATTTCAGCTGCGCGCATAGAGCGTGGCCAGTTGCAGATGCCGGCGCTGCTGCCGGACGAACGCTTCAACCTGCCGTATACAGGCTTGCTCGGCTACATCTTCGACCGCCAGGGCAAGCTGGTGTGGCAGTCGCGGGCCACGCGCAACCGCAACATCAACTACCACCCGCGCTATGACGGACGTGGCAACGAATTCGCGCGTATTCACCAGGACGACGGCGAGGAGTTCTTCGTCTATGACGTCGAGGTCAAGCTGCTTGGCGGCAAGAGCGCGGCGTTCAGCATCGTTGCCTTGCAACCGGTCCGCGAATACCAGGACACCCTCAATGGCCTGCGCGAGAAGCTCTACTTCGGCTTCGGCGCGGCGCTGCTGGCGCTGATGGTGCTGCTGTGGGCCGGCCTGACCTGGGGCCTGCGCTCGCTGCGCCGGCTCAGCTCCGAGCTGGATGACGTGGAGAGCGGCGCCAGGGATGGACTGAGCCGCGAGCACCCGCGCGAGCTGCTGCGCCTGACCGGCTCGCTCAACCGCCTGCTGCGCAGCGAGCGCGAACAGCGCCAGCGCTACCGCGACTCGCTCGACGACCTGGCCCATAGCCTGAAGACCCCGCTGGCGGTGTTGCAGGGCGTGGGCGAGAGCATGGAGCAGGGCGACCGCGAGCAGGCGCGGGTGCTGCAGAGCCAGATCGAGCGCATGAGCCAGCAGATCGACTACCAACTGCAACGCGCCAGCCTGCGCAAGAGTGGCCTGGTAAAGCACCAGGTCCAGCTCAAGCCGTTGCTCGACAGCCTGTGCAGCACCTTGGCCAAGGTCTATCGCGACAAACGCGTTGAGGTCGGTTTCGATCTGCCGGCCGATGCGCGCGTGCCGATGGAGCAGGGGGCCTTGCTCGAGCTGCTCGGCAACCTGCTGGAGAACGCCTACCGGTTGTGCCTGGGACAGGTGCGGGTCAGCCTGCGCGAAGCGCCTGGGCAACTGGAGCTGTGGATCGAGGACGACGGCCCGGGTGTGCCGCCCGACCAGCGTGAGCGCATTCTCGAACGCGGCGAGCGGCTGGACCGCCAGCACCCCGGGCAGGGGATCGGCCTCGCGGTGGTCAAGGACATCATCGACAGCTACGACGCCGAGTTGAGCCTGGGCGACTCCGAATTGGGCGGGGCTGCGTTCCGCATCGCTTTCCGGCTCGATTGAAATCGCGCAAGACTTGTAGGCGCGCGCTGGGCGGAAATCCGCCAACCTGCCCTGTACGATTTCCGCCATCGGGCGGAAATCCGCCATTTCCCACCGGCTATTACGCCCCGTCCCGGGGCATTCACACCCTGTAATCATTGGCTGTGCACCTCAAGCGGGCACTTTGGCATCGCCCTTGCTATTCACCTGGCAGAGGCCTGCCCAGGCGCTCGAACACAACGACAAATCCCTCCGGGTACAGGAGGGTTCGCGATTCAGGTGCCCCGACATCCTGGGAAGGATGCGCCGGCCCACTTGAGGAAAAACTAGCCATGACGACTCGTCAGCCGCTGTACAAATCGCTGTATGTCCAGGTGATCGTCGCGATCACCATCGGTATCCTGCTCGGCCACTACTACCCGGAAACCGGCGTAGCCCTCAAACCCTTGGGTGACGGCTTCGTCAAGCTGATCAAGATGGTCATCGCGCCGATCATCTTCTGCACCGTGGTCAGCGGCATCGCGGGCATGCAAAGCATGAAGTCGGTCGGCAAGACCGGCGGTTACGCGCTGTTGTACTTCGAGATCGTCTCCACCATCGCCCTGATCATCGGCCTGGTGGTAGTCAACGTGGTGCAGCCGGGCGCCGGCATGCACGTCGACGTCAGCACCCTCAACGCCAGCAGCGTGGCTGCCTATGCCGCCGCCGGCGCGCAGCAGACCACCGTCGGCTTCCTGCTCAATGTCATCCCCAACACCGTGGTCGGCGCCTTCGCCAACGGCGACATCCTGCAAGTGCTGATGTTCTCGGTGCTGTTCGGCTTCGCCTTGCACCGCCTGGGCAGCTACGGCAAACCGGTGCTGGATCTGATCGACCGCTTCGCCCATGTCATGTTCAACATCATCAACATGATCATGAAGCTGGCCCCGATCGGCGCCTTCGGTGCCATGGCCTTCACCATCGGCCAATACGGCGTGGGTTCGCTGGTGCAGCTGGGCTACCTGATGGCCTGCTTCTACATCACTTGCCTGCTGTTCGTCCTGGTGGTGCTGGGCGGTATCTGCCGCGCCCACGGCTTCAGCGTGATCAAGCTGATCCGCTACATCCGTGAAGAACTGCTGATCGTGCTGGGCACCTCCTCCTCCGAGTCGGCCCTGCCGCGCATGCTGGCCAAGATGGAGCGCCTGGGCGCGAAGAAATCGGTGGTTGGCCTGGTGATCCCGACCGGCTACTCGTTCAACCTGGACGGTACCTCGATCTACCTGACCATGGCCGCGGTGTTCATCGCCCAGGCCACCGACACCACCATGGACATCACCCACCAGATCACCCTGCTGCTGGTGCTGCTGGTGGCCTCCAAGGGTGCCGCGGGCGTCACCGGTTCCGGCTTCATCGTCCTGGCCGCCACCCTGTCGGCCGTCGGCCACCTGCCGGTTGCCGGCCTGGCGCTGATCCTGGGTATCGACCGCTTCATGTCCGAAGCCCGCGCCCTGACCAACCTGATCGGCAACGCCGTGGCCACCGTGGTCGTGGCCAAGTGGGTCAAGGAGCTGGACACCGACACCCTGCAGGCCGAATTGGCGTCTGGCGGCTCGCCGCTGATCGACACCCGTCCGACCGACGACCTGGGCGTGGCCGAAGGCCCGGCGCGTTGAGCGTGAGTTGAAATGCGAAAAGGCGACCCTCGGGTCGCCTTTTTCATGCGTTGACGATTATTCGACCCGGGTCTCGCCGCTGTATACCAGGATCTCCCGGCAGCGCCGGCACAGGTAGCGTCGCCCCTGGCGCACCAGCTTGTGGCGCTGGGCGGTGAACGGGAAATCGCTTTCCGGGCACGGACAACGGTAGATGTAGCGTGTCGCCACGCGCCGCTGCACTTCGTAGTTGTGGCAGCGGTTTGGCGGCAGCTCGTACACCCCGCGCATGATCAACTGCCACTCCTCGCCATGGGCCTGGATGCGCTCGCCGAACAGCTGGTGGGCGATCAGGTGGGCGACCTCGTGGGCCACAGTCTGGCGCAGGAAGTCTTCGGCGTTCTCGCGGTACAGCTGCAGGTTGAAGCGCAGCAGGTTCTCGTGCAGGTGGGCGACGCCGGCCTTCTGTCCGCGCAGCTTGAAGCTGACCTGCGGGCGCGGGAAGGGGCGTTTGAAGAAGGTTTCGGCTTGCTGGTAACAGGTTTCGACGCGTTGTCTGAGCAGCTCGGGCATGGCGGGGTAGTTCTCCTGACCGGGCATTATGCCGCAGGCAACGGGCGGCTGCCGAGCCGCCGGTCAGGCACACGAAGCGAGGCCGCCTTGCGGCGGCCCCGGTGATGCCCCAGTGTTGGTTGGATCTGGTTGGTATGCGTTCAGTTGGTATAGACGGGCCCCACGCCCAGTCCCCAGATGATCACGGTCGCGGCCATGATCGCCACCAGAACCACGAGGCCCACCGCCAGCACCGAGCTGGAGAACAGGAAGCCTTCATCCGACGGTATGTTCATGAAGGTCGGCAAGCCGACATACAGCAGATACACGGTGTAGCAGATCGCCGCCGTGCCGATCAGCATGCCCAGCCACAGGTGTGGGTACAGCGCCGCAAGGCCGCCGATGAACAGCGGAGTGGCGGTGTAGGTGGCAAAGGCGATGCACTGCGCCATGCTCGGGTTGGCGTCGTAGGTGCGCGCCATCCAGTGGATGAAGGCGCCCATCACCGCCACGCCTGCGAGCATCGCCAGGTAGGACATGATGCTCATCCACAATGCGCTTTCCATGGTCAGCATCACGGCTGGCCGCTCGCCGATCACCCAGCCGACCTGGGTGGTGCCGATGAACGCCGACACGGCGGGGATCGCCGCCAGGATCAGCGTGTGTGTCAGGTACATGTGGCTGATGCTTTCATCCTCGCCACGAATCTCCCGCCACTCCTGGTCGGGGTGGGTGAACAGCCCAACAACGTGATGAATCATACGGGTCACTCCTATCGTCGTTGCCAAACGCCCCCCGGATGGAGCGCCTATGGCCCGAGGCCAGGACACCAGGTGCTGCGCCAATGTGGCCTTATGTCGCAGTATAGGAAGCGGATTCCCGCATAAAACCGGCTTTTTAGAGCAAATCGCGCTGTCAGGACGGTTGTTGATTCCCTTGAAGTCTTTATCGGATTCACCTACTGCGCCGCCCGGTTTGTGCGTAAAATAGCCGGCTTTTGTCACACCTCGCGGATCCAAGCGCTATGGGCACCCTCTCGGTCAACCAGAACAAACTGCAAAAACGCCTGCGTCGCCTCGCCGGCGAAGCCATCACCGACTTCAACATGATCGAGGATGGCGACAAGGTCATGGTCTGCCTGTCCGGCGGCAAGGACAGCTACACCATGCTCGACGTTCTGTTGCACCTGCAGAAGGTGGCGCCGATCAAGTTCGAGATCGTTGCGGTGAACATGGACCAGAAGCAGCCGGGCTTCCCCGAGCACGTGCTGCCGGCCTACCTCAAGGAACTGGGCGTCGAGTACCACATCGTCGAGAAGGACACCTACTCGGTGGTCAAGGAGCTGGTGCCCGAGGGCAAGACTACCTGCTCGCTGTGCTCGCGCCTGCGCCGCGGCACCCTGTACACCTTCGCCGACGAGATCGGCGCGACCAAGATGGCCCTGGGGCACCACCGCGACGACATCGTCGAGACCTTCTTCCTCAACATGTTCTTCAACGGCGCGCTCAAGGGCATGCCGCCGAAGCTGCGCGCCGATGACGGGCGCAACGTGGTGATCCGCCCGCTGGCCTACTGCAGCGAGAAGGACATCCAGGCCTACTCGGACATGAAGGAATTCCCGATCATCCCGTGCAACCTGTGCGGCTCGCAGGAAAACCTGCAGCGCCAGGTGGTCAAGGACATGCTGGTGGAGTGGGAGCGCAAGCACCCTGGCCGTACCGAGAGCATCTTCCGCGCCCTGCAGAACGTCGCCCCGTCGCAATTGGCCGACCGCAACCTGTTCGACTTCACCAGCCTGAAGATCGACGAGAGCGCCACCCCGCGCTTCCTCGACGTGTTGAATATCTGACCTTATGCGCGACTACCAGTGGTTGCATGAGTACTGCCTGAACCGCTTCGGTTCGGCCCAGGCGCTGGAAGCCTTCCTGCCGCAGCCGCGCACACCCGCGCAGCTGCGTGACATCACCGACGACCGCTACCTGTCGACCCTGGCCCTGCGCGTGTTCCGCGCCGGGCTCAAGCACAGCCTGGTGGATGCCAAGTGGCCGGCGTTCGAGCAGGTGTTCTTTGGCTTCGACCCGGAGAAAGTGGTGCTGATGGGCGCCGAGCACCTGGAGCGACTGATGCAGGACGAGCGCATCATCCGCCACCTGGGCAAGCTCAAGAGCGTGCCGCGCAATGCGCAGATGATCCTCGACGTGGCGAAGGAGAAGGGCAGTTTCGGCGCGTTCATCGCCGACTGGCCCGAGACCGATATCGTCGGGCTGTGGAAGTACCTGGCCAAGCATGGCAACCAGCTGGGCGGGTTGTCGGCGCCGCGTTTCCTGCGCATGGTCGGCAAGGACACCTTCATCCCCACTGACGACATGGCCGCCGCGTTGATCGCCCAGAAGATCATCGACAAGCCGCCGACCAGCCTGCGTGACCTGGCACTGGTGCAGCAGGCGTTCAACCAGTGGCATGCCGAAAGCGGGCGGCCGCTGTGCCAGTTGTCGGTGATGTTGGCGCATACCGTCAACCATTGAGATCGCCGGGGCCGCAATGCGGCCCCGATACGGTCAGGCACCTTCGCCGGCCAGGCGTCGATCCTGCTGGAACTTCCAGCGCACGAACAGCAAGCCGCTGACGAACAGCCCCAGGCTCACCAGCACTTCGACCCAGCCGAACAGCGCTCGGGCGGGGTCGAAGGCGGCCAGCACGCCCTTGATGAAGTAGATATTGACCACGAAGCAGGTCCAGGCATGCGCCCGGGCGCTGCCCATCAGCATGCCCGGCAGCAACAGCAGCAGGGGGATCAGCTCGATGGCCAGGATCACCTCGACCCGCGCCCCGTGCAGGTTGGCGAACCACAGGTTGTTCACCACCAGCAGGGCGATCAGGCCGAAGAAGCAGGCCAGGCTCAGGGCGCGGGTCAGCCGTACGCGTGGGGCGAGCCACTCCAGCGGCGGCAGCACCTTGGGTTTTCTAGCCACGCTGGCCACCCAGGGCCTTGGCGGTGTTGGCCAGGCGTTGGCCGAGGGCGCGGCACAGGGTGATCTCGTGCTGGTCCAGCTCGCGCTTGCCGTCGGCGCCGGCATGGTGGCTGGCGCCGTACGGGGTGCCGCCGCCGCGGGTATCGAGCAGCGCCGACTCGCTGTAGGGCAGGCCGGTGACCAGCATGCCGTGGTGCATCAGCGGCAGCAGCATCGACAGCAGGGTGGTTTCCTGGCCGCCGTGCAGGCTGGCGGTGGAAGTGAACACCGCCGCCGGCTTGCCCACCAGTTCGCCGCCCAGCCACAGGCTGCTGGTGCCGTCGAGGAAGTACTTGAGCGGCGCGGCCATGTTGCCGAAGCGGGTCGGGCTGCCCATGGCCAGGCCCGCGCAGTGGCGCAGGTCGTCGAGGGTGGCGTACAGCGCGCCGCTGGCCGGGATGTCCGGGGCCACGGCTTCGCACTCCGTGGAGATCGCCGGCACCGTGCGCAGGCGTGCCTCCATGCCGGCCATCTCGACGCCGCGGGCAATATGCCGGGCCATCTCGCTGGTCGAGCCGTGGCGGCTGTAGTACAGCACCAGGATGTAGGGTTCGCTCACGGCAGGATCTCCAGGACCTTCTCGGGTGGGCGACCGATCACGGCCTTGTTGCCTGCGACCAGGATCGGGCGTTCGATCAGCTTGGGATGCTCGACCATCGCCTTGATCAACTGAGCGTCGCTCAGGGCAGGGTTGGCCAGCTCCAGGGCCTTGTATTCGTCTTCGCCGGTGCGCAGCAGTTGGCGCGCGCCGATGCCCAGCTTGGCAAGCAGCTGTTCGAGGGTGGCGGCGTCCGGCGGGGTCTCGAGATAGCGCACGATGGTCGGTGCGAGGCCGCGTGCCTCGAGCAGTTCCAGGGCGCCGCGGGATTTCGAGCAGCGCGGGTTATGATAGAGGGTCAGATCGGTCATGACGGGTCGCATCCAGCTGGGTGTGGCGGCTATTCTAACCGCAGCGACCGACTTCAATGCTTGAAAACTTCGAGAAGGATTGACCCATGGCAAGGCGTTTGGCAGCTGCACTGGCCATCACCGCGAGCCTGCTGCTCGGCGGCTGCGGTGCGGACTACGGCGTGGACCAGCACGGCAATACGGTGAAGGCCGAACAGGTCGAGGGGCACTGGCTGGTGCTCAACTACTGGGCCGAATGGTGCGGCCCGTGCCGTACCGAAATCCCCGAGCTCAATGCTGCGGCGAAGCAGTGGGATGCCGAGGGCATCAAGGTGCTGGGGGTGAACTTCGATGGCTTGCAGGGCGCCGACCTCAAGGCCGCCGCCGAGACCCTCGGCATCGGCTTCACCGTGCTCGCGCAAGACCCGGCCGAGCGCTATGAGCTGCCGCGCAGCGAGGCGCTGCCGGTGACCTATATCATCGATGACAAGGGCAAGGTGCGCGAGCAACTGCTGGGCGAGCAGACCCTCGAGGGTTTGCAGGCCAAGATCAAGGCGTTGAAAGGCGGCGCCTGAACCCTGCATCGCGGGGCAAGTCGCATCGGCGCACCGTCGCTCCCACGTAGGAGCGGGCTTGCCCCGCGATGGTTTCAGCCTTCCTCAGGCCAGAACCGCAGCGGCTTGCCCTCGGCCGGCCAGAAGCGGATCTGCTCGATTGGCGACACGTCCCAGCGCTGCACCGTTTCCAGCGCCTGCAGGAAGCGTTTCTCCTGGTCCATCAGCGCTGGCGCGCATAGCTTGCGGGTCTTGCCGACCTTGCCGAAGCTTAAGTGCTCGCCGTCCAGCGTATAGGGCGCGAACCAGTGGTTGCAGCCGGCATTGCCATAGGCACGACCATCGCTGGCCAGGGTCAGGGTCAGGTGGCTGTAGTCGATCAGCGGGCGTTCACCGATCCACTCCAGCAGGTAGCTTTGCTCCTGCTGCAGCTTCGAAGGTTGCGACGCGCAGCCCATCAGGCCAGTGGCGATCAGCACGCCGGTCAGCAGCTGTTTCACTCAGGCTCGCTCCTGGCACTGCGGGCACAGGTGCTTGTCGCCCTGGCTGGCCCAGCCCAGCTCCTGGACACGGGCGGTGGCTGCCGGGGCGTGGCCCTTCTTGCCGAGCTTGGCTTCGGTGGCGAACTCGAAGTCCAGCACCGCGTCGCAGCCATCACACTTGACCTGCCACTCGTGGATTTCCAGTTCGTTGAATACTGGCCCCTGGGCCACGGCCACCCACTGCCCGGTGGGGTTGATCAGGTGGCGTACGCTGTCGACGGTCAGGCGCATGGACAGGGTTTTGCTGCCTTTGAGCGAAACCAGCAGTGCGTCGCCTTTCTGGATCGAGCCGCCGTTGCCGGTGACCTGATAGCGGCCCGGTACCAGCGCGCGGCACTCGATCAGGGTGTGTTGCGGGTTGAAAAGGGTGTAGCGGAAATCGTGTTCGACCATGGGTCCTCCAGAAATGCCGCGTATCCTAGCATCATCCCGTGACCAGATTCTGCGGATTGCCTGCCGCCCAGCGGGCGATGTTGTCCAGGGTGATGGCCGCGATGGCATCCAGGGCCTCGCGGGTAAGAAACGCCTGGTGCGCGGTGACGATCACGTTGGGGAAGGTCAGCAGCCGTGCCAGCACGTCGTCCTGCAGCGGCAAGTCGGAGCGGTCCTCGAAGAACAGCTGCGCCTCTTCTTCATACACATCTAGCCCCAGGTAGCCGAGCTGGCCGCTCTTGAGCGCGTCGATCAGTGCCGGGGTGTCGACCAGCGCGCCGCGGCCGGTGTTGATCAGCATGGTGCCGGGCTGCAGCTGGGCCAGGCTCTGGGCATTGATCAGGTGGCGGGTATGTTCGGTCAGCGGGCAGTGCAGGCTGATGATGCGTGCCTGGCGCAGCAGCTCGGGCAGCTCCAGGTAGCGGGCGCCGAGGGCGACCAGCTCAGGGTTGGGGTAGGGGTCGTAGGCCAGCAGCTGGCAGCCGAAACCGGCCATGATGCGGGCGAAGGCCGCGCCGATCTGGCCGGTGCCGACCACGCCGACGGTCTTGCCGTGCAGGTCGAAGCCGGTCAGGCCGTGCAGGGTGAAATCACCTTCGCGGGTGCGGTTGTAGGCGCGGTGCAGGCGGCGGTTGAGGGCCAGGATCAGGGCCACGGCATGTTCGGCGACGGCGTGCGGCGAGTAGGCCGGCACGCGCACCACGCTGAGCCCGAGGCGCTGCGCGGCAGCCAGGTCGACGTGGTTGTAGCCGGCCGAGCGCAGGGCGATCAGGCGCGTGCCGCCAGCGGCCAGGCGCTGTAGGACCTGGGCGTCGAGTTCATCGTTAATGAAGGCGCACACCACTTCGAAGCCCTGGGCGAGGGCGGCGGTGTCCAGGGTCAGGCGGGCGGACTGGTAGTGCAGCTCCAGGGCGTCCGCGCTGGCGGCGCGGGTGAAGCTTTCCTGGTCGTAGTGCTGGCTGCTGAACAACAGGGCGCGCATGGGGGCTTCCTTCTGTGAGTCGGCAACAGTCTAGGCCGTCAGGGAGATCGGGTATTGATCTGTGACGGCCCTGTCGCGGGGCAAGTCGCACCCCCGCTCCCACGACTCTTGCAAAGCCTGTGGGGGATTCAGGCGCTTTCGCGTGCCTGCTCGGCCAGTCGGCTGATGGCCTGGTCCAGTTCGTCCAGGGCCTGCAACGCCTGGGGGCTGTCCTGCTTGAGCAAGGTCTCGCTGCGCTGGCAGGCCGCGCGCAACTGCGGTACGCCGCAATAACGCGAGGCGCCGTTGAGCCGGTGCACCCGCTCGATCATGGCGTTGCGGTCGGCAGCGTCGCGGGCGGCCTGGATGGCCTCGCGGTCGGACTCCAGCGAGGCCAGGAGCATTGCCAGCATATCCGCCGCCAGGTCTGGCTTGCCGGCGGCCAGGCGTAGCCCTTCCTCTGGATCGAGCACCTTCAGCTCGCTGCTGTCGGGCAGGCGCTCACTGGGCCGTTCCTGTGGCGGTGAGCCCAGGCTCAGGCCGGTCCATTTCATCACCACCTGGGCCAACTGGCGCTCGCTGATCGGCTTGGTCAGGTAGTCGTCCATGCCGCTGTGCAGCAAGGCACGCTTTTCGTTGGCCATGGCGTGCGCGGTGAGGGCCACGATGGGCAGGGCCGGACCGCTCTGGCTGGCCTCCCACTGGCGAATCTGTTCGGTGCAGGCACGGCCATCCATGCCTGGCATCTGCACATCCATCAGTACCAGGTCGAAGGGCTCGTCCTGCACGGCCTGCACCGCGGCATAGCCGCTGTCCACCGCCAGTACCTCGGCGCCCATTCCTTCGAGCAGGGTCTGCACCAGCAGCAGGTTGGCCGGGTTGTCGTCGACGCACAGGAGCTTGGGCATGCGTTGGCCGCCGTTGCTGCGTTGCTCGCACACCGGCCGGCGCGGCTGCACCAGTTCCAGCAGCAGGCGACGCAGCTTGCGTGTGCAGGTGGGCTTGGCCAGCAACTGGCCGTGGGCGTTGGGCAGGTAAGGGTGGTAGAGCGGCTGCTCGGTGGTGGGGCACAGCACCACGCACTGGCATCCCAGGCGCTCGAGCTGTTGGTGGTATTGCCCCAGTTGTTCCGGCGCCAGGCTGCCGAGATTGACCCCGAGCACGGCGAAGTCGAACGGCTGCCCGGCCTGGCTTGCCGCCTGCACGCCGTGCAGCAGTTGGTCGCAGGAAGCGAACACTGTGACCGCCAGGCCGCAGTCCTCGAGCTGGTGCTGCAATGCCTGGCGGGCCAGGTCGTGCCCGTCGACGATGGCCACGCTACGGCCGACCAGGGCCTGGGCGGGTTGCTCCTCGGTGTCGTCGTGGGCCTTGGGCAGGTTGAGGCTGATCCAGAACTGCGAGCCTTCGCCCGGCGTGCTGTCGACGCCGATTTCGCCACCCATCTGTTCGATCAGGCGCTTGGAGATCACCAGGCCCAGGCCGGTACCGCCGGGCTGGCGTGACAGCGAGTTGTCGGCCTGGCTGAAGGCCTGGAACAGGGTGCGCACATCCTGCGGCGACAGGCCGATGCCGGTGTCCTGGACGCTGATGCGCAGTTGCACGCTGTCTTCCTGCTCGTCCTCGAGCATGGCGCGCACGACGATGGTGCCTTCGCGGGTGAACTTGATGGCATTGCTCACCAGGTTGGTGAGGATCTGCTTGAGCCGCAACGGGTCGCCCACCAGCGACAGCGGGGTGTCGCGGTAGACCAGGCTGAGCAGCTCCAGCTGCTTGGCGTGGGCGGCCGGGGCAAGGATGGTCAGGGTGTCCTGGATCAGGTCGCGCAGGTTGAGCGGGATGCTGTCGAGCACCAGCTTGCCGGCCTCGATCTTGGAGAAGTCGAGGATCTCGTTGATGATCCCCAACAGGTTGTCGGCGGATTTCTCGATGGTGCCTAGGTAGTCGAGCTGACGCGGGCTGAGCTCGCTCTTTTGCAACAGGTGGGTGAAGCCGAGGATGCCGTTGAGCGGGGTGCGGATCTCGTGGCTCATGTTGGCGAGGAACTCGGACTTGATGCGGCTGGCCTCCAGGGCCTCCTTGCGCGCCATGTCCAGCTCGATGTTCTGGATCTCGATGGTTTCCAGGTTCTGGCGCACGTCCTCGGTGGCCTGGTCGATGCTGTGCTGCAGCTCTTCGTGGGCGCTGTGCAGGGTCTCGGCCATGCGGTTGATGCCAGCGGCCAGTTCGTCGAGCTCGTGGCTGCCCATGGCTGGCAGGCGTTCGTCGAGGTGGCCGTCCTTGAGCTGGTTGACCGCGTGCTTGATGCGGTTGATCGGGTCGTTGATGGTGCGGCTCATGCGCAGGGCGAGCAGCGCGGTCAGGCTCAGGCAGGCGAGGATCAGCAGCAGGCTGGTGAACAGGTTGCGGTAGCCGCGCAGCAGGGTGCCGTCGTGGGAGAGCTCGATCTCCACCCAGCCGAGCAGGCGCTCGGCTTCGGCGGGTACGGCGTCGGTGGCCAGGTCGCGGTGATGGCCGAACACCGGCATCAGGTAACGGGTGGCATCGTTGCCGGTGCGCTGGAGCAGTTGCGTGCCGGTGCCGCCGCTGGGCGGCTGGTTGAGCATGCTGGGGCCGGCGTGGGCCAGGCGCGTGCGGTCGGCGGCGAGGAACGCCACGGCGCGCACGTCGACCTGCTCCAGGGCCTGGGCCGCGATGCGCTCCAGCTGCGCCGGGGACTGGCGGGCCAGGGCCGGCGCCGCCAGGGGCGCCAACTGCTCGGCGATCATCTTGCCGCGTTGCAGCAGCTGCGTGCGCAGGTCGCTCTGCTGCAACCAGGTGAAGTAACTGCCCAGCACCAGGGCCATCAGGCTGGCGGGGAGCAAGGCCAGCAGCAGGACGCGGCTGCGGATTCCCAAACGGTCGAGCACACCTGTCTCCTGTCATGTGCCTTGAAAAGCGCTGTTCGCGCATCAGCGGGAACGTTACTCCGCGCCGCAGGCATTTGTAAGGCTTTTGTTTGCCAAGTAACCCGGCTGTACGATGGCGCGTCAGTCGGGCGACGGTTGCCTTGCCGGGAGCGCTTGCCCAATAATCACGCAACTGAGAATCGATGGCAGTTGCCAATGCATCCTGAAGCTATTCACGCCACCCACATCCTGGCCATCGAGGACGATCCCGTGCTCGGTGCCTACCTGCGCGAAGAATTGCGCCGCGGCGGCTTCCAGGTGACTTGGTGCCGTAGTGGTCTGGAGGGGCTTGAGGAGGCGGGACGACAAGCCTTCGACCTGGTCCTGCTGGACATCCTGCTGCCCGGCCTCAATGGCCTGGATGCGCTGACCAGCCTGCGCCGACGCAGCGCCACGCCGGTCATCCTGATGTCGGCGCTGGGGGCCGAGGCCGATCGTATCAATGGTTTTGAACGCGGCGCGGACGACTACCTGCCAAAGCCTTTCAGTTTCGCCGAGCTGCGGGTGCGCATCGAGGCCATCCTGCGCCGAGTGGCTTTCGAACGACGGGCGTTGGCGCCGCGCAAGGAGGCGGAGCCGCTGTTGCGCTTTGACGAGCAAGCGGCCGATATCTGCCTTGCCGGCCAGTGGGCCGGGCTGACCCCCAGCGAATACCGCCTGCTCGACACCTTGTATCGCAGCGAGGACGAGGTCCTCAGCAAGCCGTTCCTGTACCAGCAGGTGCTGCAGCGCGGATACTCGCGCCATGACCGCAGCCTGGACATGCACGTCAGCCAGATTCGCCGCAAGCTCAAGGCCATCGGTTATCACGAGCGGCAGATCCGCACCGTCTGGGGCAAGGGCTATGTATTCGGCGTGGGCGAGGTCGACTGAGTCGTGCTCGATCGCCATTCGCTGTTCTGGAAATTGGCCGTCCTGCTGGTGGGCTTCTGCCTGCTGATGATCGGCCTCAGCTACAGCTGGGGTCGCCATATGGAAACCCAGGACGCCTTCCTTTCCGAACCCGCGCGTCAGGTGCTGCGTGGTTACGCGGCCGAGGCGGAGCTGGCCTGGCGCAGGGACGGCGCTGATGGTGTCGATGCCTGGCTGGCCGAGATGCGTGGGCGCGAGCAAGGCTGGGCGGGGGTGCTCGATGGCGACCTGCAACCGTTGGGCAACGCCGATCTCACTGCCCGGCAGGCCCAGCGCCTGACCCGCCTGCGCGGCGTTGACTGGCCGATGAGCCGGCGCAGTATCGGCCAGCCCTGGTTGCGCCTGCCGTTCCCCGGCGCGCCGGAGCAGGGCATGCTGGTGATCGAGCTGCCGGAGCGCTTCAACCCGGGCCAGTACCGGTTGTTCTGGCGCATCGTCACCAACGGCATCATTCCTGGACTGTCTACCCTGCTGTTGTGCGTCGGCCTGTACCGCATGCTGATCGTGCCGCTCAACCAATTGCGTGAACAGGCCAGCGCCTGGCGCGCCGACCAACTGGCGGCGCGCCTGGATCCGCGCACCACCCGGCGCAAGGACGAGCTGGGCGAACTGGCCAGGGCCTTCGACCAGATGGCCGAGCGCCTGCAGGGCACCGTGGCCTTGCAGCAGCAGTTGCTGCGCGACCTGTCCCACGAGATGCGCACGCCGCTCAGCCGCCTGCGCGTGGCCTGCGACGGCGAAACCGACCTGCAGCGCCTGCGCGAACGCCTGCACCGCGAGGTGGACGGCATGCAGCAACTGGTCGAGGACACTTTGCAACTGGCCTGGCAGGACGCCGAGCGCGCCCCGGTGAACCTGGAACCGATCCAGGTGCCGGCGCTGTGGGACCTGCTCAGCGAGAATGCCTGTTACGAAAGCGGCTGGGCACCTGGGCAGTTGCGCTGTGCGTTGCCGGCGGACTGCTGGGTGCGGGGCAGCCTCAACGACCTTGCCCAGGCGCTGGAGAACATGCTGCGCAACGCCATCCGTCACTCGCCGGAGGCGGGTGTGGTGCGCCTGGGCGGCTGGCGTGAAGGCGGGTATTGGCGTATCGACCTGGAGGATGACGGCGGTGGCGTGGCCGAGGAAGACCTTGAGCGGATCTTCGCGCCGTTTTCCCGGTTGGACGGGGCGCGGCCCGGGGACGGTGGCTTCGGCTTGGGCTTGAGCATTGCCCGCAATGCGATCCGCCGCCAGGGTGGGCTGGTGTGGGCGGTCAATGGCGAGCGTGGCCTGCGCCTGTGCATGCGCCTGCCTGCCCATGAAGCGGGGCCGTCGGTAGGTCCGGCGCGGACAAGCCCGGTGCCAGGGAACAATTGCTTATAGCTACCCGCTATAACCACCGACAATTGCGTGATATGGCCGCGCCGGGTTTGCCGGTATGATAGGCGCCCCTGCCGTCCGGATTGCGAAAACGCCCATGACCCTGCAGTACCCAACCATCGCCGACTGCGTCGGCCATACGCCGCTGGTTCGCCTGCAGCGCATCGCCGGGAACACCAGCAATACCTTGCTGCTCAAGCTCGAAGGCAACAACCCGGCAGGTTCGGTCAAGGACCGCCCGGCGTTGTCGATGATCACCCGTGCCGAACTGCGTGGCCAGATCAAGCCCGGCGACACTCTCATCGAAGCCACCTCCGGCAATACCGGCATTGCCCTGGCCATGGCCGCAGCGATCAAGGGCTACAAGATGATCCTGATCATGCCGGACAACTCCACCGCCGAACGCAAGGCGGCCATGACCGCCTATGGCGCCGAGCTGATCCTGGTGACCAAGGAAGAGGGCATGGAAGGCGCCCGCGATCTCGCGGAAAAACTGCAGGCCGAAGGCCGTGGGCTGGTGCTTGACCAGTTCGCCAACGGCGACAACCCGATCGCGCACTACAACAGCACGGGCCCGGAGATCTGGCAGCAGACCCAGGGCACGATCACCCACTTCGTCAGCTCCATGGGCACGACCGGCACCATCATGGGTTGTTCGCAATACCTCAAGGAGCAGAACCCGGCGGTGCAGATCGTTGGCCTGCAGCCGATGGAAGGCTCGGCCATTCCGGGCATTCGCCGTTGGCCCCACGAGTACCTGCCGAAGATCTTCGACGCCACCCGGGTCGACCGCGTGGTCGACATGTCCCAGCAGGAGGCCGAGGAAACCACCCGTCGCCTGGCCCGCGAAGAGGGCATTTTCTGTGGCGTATCCTCCGGCGGGGCGGTGGCGGCGATGTTGCGTCTGTCCCGTGAAGTCGAGAACGCGGTGATGGTCGCCATCATCTGCGACCGCGGCGACCGTTACCTTTCCACCGGCCTGTTCGATCCGACCTGATGTCCAGAAAGAAAAGCAATACCGGCCTGCGTTTTCAGCCGGCCGGCGGCAACCGTGCCGCACAAGTGCCGGTGGGCAAGAAGCAGCGCTTGCTGATCGAGCGCGTGGCCGGTGACGGCCGTGGCATCGCCTTCAGCGAGGGTCGTACCTGGTTCGTCAGCGGCGCGCTGGGCGGCGAAGACGTCGAGGCGCGGGTGCTTGCCGCACGCGGCAAGGTGGTCGAGGCGCGCCTGGAACGCTTGTTCCAGGCCAGCGCCGAGCGCCGCGAAGCGCCCTGCCGTCACTACGCCCGCTGTGGCGGCTGCAACCTTCAGCACCTACCCCATGACGGCCAGCTGGCGCTCAAGCAGCGCCTGCTCGCTGAGCAGTTGCAGCGGGTGGCCGGCGTGCAGCCCGAAGAGTGGGCTGTTCCCTTGTGCGGACCGGAATTCGGCTACCGTCGCCGGGCGCGGGTAGCGGTACGCTGGGACACCAAGGCGCGTCAGCTGGAGGTCGGTTTCCGCGCCGAGGCCAGCCAGGACATCGTTGCCATCGACGACTGCGCGGTGCTGGTACAGCCCTTGCAGGCGATCATGCGCCACCTGCCGACCGTGTTGCGCAGCTTGAGCAAGCCGCAGGTGTTGGGGCATGTGGAGCTGTTCAGTGGTACCGCGGAGGCAGTGATGGTCCGGCATGTGGCGCCCTTGCCAAGTGAAGACCTGGCGCGGCTCGAGGCATTCTGCCGCGAGGCCGGCGCCCAGTTATGGCTGCAGGGCGAGGGCGAGCCGGCGCCAGTAGACGCCGCGGCGCAACTGGGCTTTGCTTTGGAGCCCTGGGGCCTGGAGCTGGCCTGGCGGCCGGGGGATTTCGTCCAGGTCAATGCCCAGGTCAACACCTCGATGATCCAGCAGGCTTTGACCTGGCTGGCGCCCCAGGCGCATGAGCGGGTCCTGGACCTGTTCTGCGGCCTGGGCAACTTTGCCTTGCCACTGGCCCGCCAGGCGCGCGAGGTGGTGGCGGTGGAAGGCGTGCAGGCCATGGTCAGCCGTGCCGAGGCCAACGCCCACGCCAACAATGTGCATAACGCACGGTTTTTTCAGGCCGATTTATCGCAGCCTTTGGCAGGCGCTGGATGGGGTACCGAGGGCTTTTCTGCGGTACTCTTGGATCCACCGCGCGACGGGGCTTTCGAGGTAGTGCAGGGCCTCGCCCGGCTGGGTGCGAAACGGCTGGTCTATGTATCGTGCAACCCCGCCACGCTGGCGCGTGATACGCAAGTGCTGGTCGGGCAGGGGTACCGGTTAAAAAGGGCCGGGATTCTCGACATGTTTCCTCAGACGGCGCATGTCGAAGCCATGGCGTTATTCGAAGCGGGCTAGCCGGGCTGGCCCTCTTGGTGCGGCCATCAGGGATTGAGGGACGCACAGGTGATAGCCAGTGCACCCGCGTGGTGCGCTGTATGGAAAGGTAAAGCAAAGATGGTACAGGTGAGAGTGCACCAGCCGGTCAACAACGACGGCAGTATCAATCTCGAAGCATGGCTCGATCATGTGGTGAGCGTCGATTCGCAACTCGATCGCCCGGGGTTGAAGGAGGCCTGCGAGTTTGCCCACGAGGTCGAGAAGAAAGGCAACCCTGCCAAGCATTCCTGGGCCGATGGCACGTCCAGTTTCCAGGCGGGGCTCGAGATCGCCGAAATCCTCGCCGACCTCAAGCTCGACCAGGATTCCCTGGTGGCGGCTGTCATCTACCGTTCGGTGCGCGAAGGCAAGGTGACCTTGGCCGAGGTCGGCCAGCGCTTCGGGCCGGTGGTGTCCAAGCTGATCGACGGCGTACTGCGCATGGCGGCCATCAGTGCCAGCCTCAGCCCGCGCCAGTCGCTGGTGCTCGGCTCCCAGGCGCAGGTCGAGAACCTGCGCAAGATGCTGGTGGCGATGGTCGACGATGTACGCGTGGCGCTGATCAAGCTGGCCGAGCGTACTTGTGCCATTCGGGCGGTCAAGGCGGCCGATGACGAGAAGCGCCTGCGTGTGGCGCGCGAGGTGTTCGATATCTATGCGCCGCTGGCGCACCGCCTGGGTATCGGCCATATCAAGTGGGAACTCGAGGACCTGTCGTTCCGCTACCTCGAGCCCGACCAGTACAAGCAGATCGCCAAGTTGCTGCACGAGCGCCGGCTGGACCGCGAGCGCTTCATCAGCGACGTGATGAACCAGTTGCAGAACGAGCTGCTGGCCACCGGCGTCAACGCCGATATCAGTGGCCGGGCGAAACACATCTATTCGATCTGGCGCAAGATGCAGCGCAAGGGCCTGGAGTTCAGCCAGATCTACGACGTGCGCGCGGTGCGCGTGCTGGTGCCGGAAGTGCGTGACTGCTACACCGCGCTGGGCATCGTGCACACCCTGTGGCGGCACATTCCGAAAGAGTTCGACGATTACATCGCCAACCCCAAGGAAAACGGCTATCGCTCCCTGCACACCGCGGTGATCGGCCCCGAGGGCAAGGTGCTCGAGGTGCAGATCCGCACCCATGGCATGCACGAGGAAGCCGAGCTGGGTGTCTGCGCCCACTGGCGCTACAAGGGCACCGATGTCAAGCCCAGCTCGAACCACTACGAAGAGAAGATCTCCTGGTTGCGCCAGGTGCTGGAGTGGCACGAGGAACTGGGCGACATCGGCGGCCTGGCCGAACAGCTGCGCGTCGATATCGAGCCGGATCGCGTCTACGTGTTCACCCCCGACGGCCACGCCATCGACCTGCCCAAGGGCTCGACGCCGCTGGACTTTGCCTATCGGGTACACACCGAGATCGGCCACAACTGTCGCGGCGCCAAGATCAACGGGCGCATCGTGCCGCTGAACTACAGCCTGCAGACCGGCGAGCAGGTGGAGATCATCACCAGCAAGCACGGCAGCCCGAGCCGCGACTGGCTGAACTCCAACCTGGGCTACGTGACCACTTCGCGGGCCCGGGCCAAGATTGTCCATTGGTTCAAGCTGCAGGCTCGCGACCAGAACGTCGCCGCCGGCAAGACCCTGCTCGAACGCGAGCTGTCGCGCCTGGGCCTGCCGCAGGTGGACTTCGAGCGCCTGGCCGAGAAGGCCAACGTCAAGACCGCCGAGGACATGTTCGCCGCCCTCGGTGCCGGCGACCTGCGCCTGGCGCATATGGTCAACGCCGCCCAGCAGTTGCTCGAACCCGAGCGCCTGGAGCCGGTTGAGCTGATCCCGCGCCAGGCGCGGGGCATCCGTTCGGGCAAGCGCAACGACATCCAGATCCAGGGCGTCGGCAACCTGCTCACGCAGATGGCCGGCTGCTGCCAGCCGCTGCCGGGCGATGCCATCGTCGGCTACATCACCCAGGGCCGTGGCGTGAGCATTCACCGCCAGGACTGCGCCTCGGTGCTGCAGTTGGCGGGCAAGGAGCCGGAGCGCATGATCCAGGTCAGCTGGGGACCGATCCCGGTGCAGACCTACCCGGTCGACATCATCATCCGTGCCTACGACCGCCCGGGTTTGCTACGCGACGTTTCGCAGGTGCTGCTCAACGAGAAGATCAACGTGCTGGCGGTAAACACCCGCTCGAACAAGGAAGACAACACCGCCTTGATGTCGCTGACCATCGAGATCCCTGGCCTGGACGCCCTGGGGCGCTTGCTCGGCAGGATCTCGCAGTTGCCCAACATCATCGAGACGCGGCGTAACCGTACCCCTTGAGACAGAACGGGGCCGCTGTGCGGCCCATCGCTGGCAAGCCAGCTCCCACAGGTACGGCATAACCCTGTGGGCGCCGGCTTGTCGGCGATCGAGGGCAAGGCCCTCGCTGAGGAAAGATATTCATGACCTACACCCTCGACGACCTGCTGCACCTGATGGCCCGCCTGCGTGACCCGCAATACGGTTGCCCCTGGGACCTCAAGCAGGACTACGCCAGCATCGTCCCGCACACGATCGAAGAGGCCTACGAAGTGGCCGACACCATCGAGCGCGGCGACTTCGAGCACCTGCAGGGCGAGCTGGGCGACCTGCTGTTCCAGGTGGTCTACTACAGCCAGCTGGCAAGGGAAGAAGGGCGTTTCGAGTTCGACGGCGTGGTCGATGCGATCACCCGCAAGCTCATCCGCCGCCACCCCCATGTATTCCCCACCGGCGAGCTCTATGCGCCGCTGGACACCCCCATGCTGGACGAGGCCCAGGTCAAGTCGCGCTGGGAAGAGATCAAGGCCGAGGAGCGCGCCGAGAAGAGCGAGCCTGAACAGCTCTCGCTGCTCGACGACGTGCCGGCGGCCTTGCCTGCGCTGTCACGGGCGGCCAAGCTGCAGAAGCGCGCCGCCACGGTCGGCTTCGACTGGCCGGACGCGCTGCCGGTGCTGGACAAGGTCCGTGAAGAGCTCGACGAAGTGCTGCAGGCCATGGCCGATGGCGACAGCGATGCGCTGGAAGATGAGCTGGGCGACCTGTTGTTCGCCACCGTCAACCTGGCCCGCCACCTGCGCCACGACCCGGAAAACGCCCTGCGCCGCGCCAATCGCAAGTTCGAGCGGCGCTTCCGATTCATCGAACAGGCATTGCGCGAGCAGGGCCTGAACATCCAAGATCGTACCCTCGACGAGCTGGACGCCCTGTGGGGCGAGGCCAAGCGTCAGGAAAAGAACCTGCCCAGCTGCGGCTGAGCTGATGCATAAGTGAGTGAACTTCCATGAGCCTTTCCCTTCGCGACCAATTGCTCAAAGCCGGTCTGGTCAACCAGAAACAGGTTTCTCAGACCAACAAGGCCGAGAAAAAACAGAAACGCCTGGAGCACAAAGGCCAGGTCGAGGTGGACGACAGCCAGCAGCGCCTGGCCAAGGAAGCCCAGGCCGAGAAGGCCCGAAAAGACCAGGAGCTGAACCGCCAGGTCCAGGAGAAGGCCGAGCAGAAGGCCCGTGCCGCGCAGATCAAGCAGTTGATCGAGGCGACCCGCCTGCCCAAGCTGAATACCGAGGACTACTACAACTTCGTCGATGACAAGAAGGTCAAGCGCATCGCCGTCAACGCCCTGATGCGCAGCAAGCTGAGCAACGGCGCGCTGGCGGTCGTCGCCCATGGCGGTGGCTACGAAGTGATTCCACGCGAGGCGGCGGTGAAGATCCAGGAGCGCGACCCCAAGCGCATCCTGCTGCTCAACACCCATGTCGAGGAGGCGGACGAGGACGACCCGTACGCAGCCTACAAGATCCCTGACGATCTGATGTGGTAAGCATGAAGAACCCCGCCTAGGCGGGGTTTTTCGTTTGAAGAGGGTGTTATTGCGACGGTCGCTGGTTCTCTAGGTATTCCAGCTCCATGCGGTATTGCTGGGCCTGGTGCTCATCATGGAACATGCCGACCAGTTGGCCCTGTTGATGCACATCCCAGATCCGCACACCAGCGGCCAGGCCTTCGTGGGACATTTTCGATTCGTCGCGTTCGGTTACTTGGACTGTCATCGTTAAACTCCACTGCTTCAGTTGGCTGCGACAGCGTGTCGCACACCCTCTTTATAGAGTTTGTTAGCAGGCTAAGTAAATAAAACAGCGATGAAACAAGTTTCATGAAGAGGCCAGTCGCGGGGCAAGCCCGCTTCCACGAATCGAACACAAATACGTGCGGGCTTGGCCCGCGATTGGGCGGTGCAGGCACTCACCGAAAAAGAAGCCCCGCACAAGGCGGGGCTTCGGGTATTGCAGGCAGCGCCATCAGTTACCCTTGACCGCCTTGCCGTCTACCGTGCCATCCTGCAGCACGATCACGTATTCCTTGCCATCGGTCTCGACCTGGCGCAGTTGCACCAGCAGGTAATCCCAGTCCTTGGCGAACCATAGCTCGGTGATGCGCTTGCTCTGGCTAGGATCGCGCACGCGCTCGACCTTGACCGCATCGACCTGGCCGGTCTTGGTGGCCACTTTCTCGGTGCCCAGCACGCGGAAGTCGTAGGTGTCGATCTCGTCACCGTCGACCACCTGGTAGGTCATGCTTTTCTTGCCGGCGGCCACGTCATGCTGCAGCGCCAGTTGATAGGACGACTTGTCCAGCACGCCGCGGTTGAGCGGCAGGCTGATCGCGTCGCCACGGTCGCTGCCGGTCACCTTCTTGCCGGTCCAGTCGAAGGTGAGGTCGACTTTCTTCGCCTTGCCCAAGCCGCCACGCTCGAAGTGGTACTTCTGCGGCAGCAGGGTGTCATTGTCGAGCTTGAGGGTGCTTTGCTCGGTCAGGCTGGCGATCATCATGGAGGCCTTGAAATTAAGGTCCCAGGTACCGTTGGCGTTCTTCACCAGGCTGCGCTCGGCAGTGCCGCTCATGGGCAGCTGCTTCCAGTCGGCGGTGTAGCTGGCCGCGAAAGGCTTCAGATCAGCTGCCTGGAGGGGCAGGGCGAGCACGGCGAGAGCCAAGAGCAGGGCGCGACGCATAAATTCTCCTAGGATCGAATCAAGTGACCGCTGGCCGCCAGCGGCTGGCCATCCAGTAATGCACCGTGCTCGCCCAGACGCAAGCGTCCTTCGGCGAACCAGCGCACCGCCAGCGGGTAGATCTGGTGTTCCTGCAGGTGCACGCGCTCGGCGAGCGTCTGCTCGGTGTCGTCCGTTGCAACCGGCACCACAGCCTGTACGACCAAAGGCCCGCCATCGAGTTCCTCGGTGACGAAGTGCACGCTGCAGCCGTGCTCGGCATCGCCAGCCTCCAGCGCGCGCTGGTGGGTGTGCAGCCCTTTATACTTGGGCAACAGTGACGGATGTATGTTGAGCAAGCGGCCTTGATAGTGGCGCACGAAGCCGCCACTCAAGATGCGCATGAAACCGGCCAGCACCACCAGGTCGGGGGCGAAGCCGTCGATCAGCGCCATCAGCGCCGCATCGAAGGCTTCGCGACCGTCGAAGCCGGTGTGCGCGAGCACCGCGGTGTCGATACCGGCGGCCTTGGCGCGTTCCAGGCCGTAGGCATCGGCGCGGTTGGAAATTACCGCGCGGATGCGTACCGGGCTGTCACTGGCGCTGTTGCTGTCGATCAGCGCTTGCAGGTTGCTGCCGGAGCCCGACAGCAGTACCACGACGTTGCAGGTCTTGCCCGGCATCAGTGTGCCTTGAGGTTCTTGAGCTCGACCTGGGCGGCGCCTTCGGCGGCTTCGGCGATCTGGCCGATGACCCACGGCTGCTCGCCGGCGGCGCGCAGCACGTTCAGGGCGTTGTCGACCTGGTCCTGGGCCACGCAGATGACCATGCCCACGCCGCAGTTCAGCACGCGGTGCATTTCATGTTCGTCGACGTTGCCTTTTTCCTGCAGGAAGTCGAACACCACCGGGCGCTGCCAGCTGGCCACGTCGACCACGGCCTGGGCGCCTTTTGGCAGTACGCGCGGGATGTTGTCCAGCAGGCCGCCGCCGGTGATGTGGGCCATGGCCTTGACCGCGCCGGTCTGTTTGATCAGCTGCAGCAGGGGCTTGACGTATATGCGGGTCGGCGCCATCAGCAGGTCGGCCAGCGGCTTGCCATCGAGCTGGGTGTTGTCGATGTCGGTGCCGGACACTTCGAGGATCTTGCGGATCAGCGAGTAGCCGTTGGAGTGCGGGCCGGAGGATGGCAGGGCGATCAGGGCGTCGCCGGTGACCACTTTCGAGCCGTCGATGATCTCGGCCTTTTCCACCACGCCGACGCAGAAGCCGGCCAGGTCGTAGTCTTCGCCTTCGTACATGCCTGGCATCTCGGCGGTTTCACCACCGACCAGCGAGCAGCCGGCCAGTTCGCAACCGGCGCCGATGCCGGTGACCACGGTGGCGGCCACGTCGACGTTGAGCTTGCCGGTGGCGTAGTAGTCGAGGAAGAACAGCGGCTCGGCGCCGCACACCACCAGGTCGTTGACGCACATGGCGACCAGGTCCTGGCCGATGCTGTCGTGCTTGTTCAGGTTCAGCGCCAGGCGCAGCTTGGTGCCGACGCCGTCGGTGCCGGAGACCAGCACCGGCTGCTTGTAGCCGGCCGGGATCTCGCAGAGGGCGCCGAAGCCGCCCAGGCCACCCATGACTTCAGGGCGTGCGGTGCGCTTGGCGACGCCCTTGATGCGTTCGACCAGTGCTTCGCCGGCGTCGATGTCTACACCGGCGTCTTTGTAGCTCAGGGAGGGTTGCTTGCTCATTGATCCAGGCCTTTAGGAGGGAGGGATTCAGAAAAACGACCGGGACGGCCAAGGCCACTTTCAGAAACGGCGGCTGCCTGTACGTCACTGGTCTGCGAAGGCGCGCGATTTTATCAGGGTTGCCCCAAGGCGGCCATCCTCAGGCCGACGGGCAGGCGGGAAATCTGGGCAAAAAACGCTGTTTCACCCTGTGCGACTGGTTGCCGCGTCGGCGCCTGTATAAGGTATAGGCATGGCGACGCGCGCAAAGGCGTGGCGCGGCGGAGCATTTTCCGGCGTGGCGCGGTCACAGCCCACAGGCAAGGGCGCGTCGCCCCAAGGTCATCTGGACAGGAATCCTCAATGCGTCTTCTCAATTTCCTTGCTGGCGCCTGCCTCGTCGTGGCCGGCACCCTCGCGCAGGCCGAAACCGTCTCGGGCCTGTATCAGGTTCGCGAGCCCGTCGAAGGGCAGGGCAGCGAGGCCCGCGCCCAGGCGACCGGCAAGGCGCTCGACACCCTGGTGTTGCGCCTGACCGGCGACCCCAAGGCCGCGCAGAACCCGGCACTGGCCGCGCTGCGCAAGGACCCGCAACAGATCATCAATCAGGTCGGTACCGAGGCAGGCCCACCGGAGTCGGTGCTGGTCGAGTTCGACCCCGGCAGCACCGAGCGCGCCCTGCGCCAGGCGGGGCTGGCATTGTGGGGCAGCAACCGGCCGTCGGTCCTGGGCTGGTGGCTGAACGACAGTGTCGAGGGCAGCAGCCTGGTCGGCGATGGCCAGAGCGCCGCCGAGCCATTGCGTCGGGCAGCCCAGCATCGCGGCCTGCCCCTGCGCCTGCCATTGGCCGATCTGCAGGAGCAATTGGTGGCCAATGCCAAGCTGCTCGAGGGTAACGACCCCGCGCCGCTGCGCGAGGCGTCCGAGCGCTATGGTGCCGACGCCTTGCTGGCGGTGCACGCCCATGAGGCCGACGGCAAGTGGCAGGGCAAGTGGCAGTTGTGGCTGGGCGACAACCGCGAACAGGGCAACGCTGAAGGCAGCGACCAGGCGGCCCTGGCCGATGCGGTGCTGCTGGCAGTGAGCAACCGCCTGGCGCCGCGTTATGTCACGCGGCCCGGCGCCAGCAGCGACCTGCAGGTACAGGTGCAGGGGATGAACCTGCAGCGTTACGCCGAACTGAGCCGGGTGCTGGAACCTTATGGCGCCCGCTTGCAGATGGCAGAAGGCGACACCCTGACCTACCAGGTCAGCGGCAATCGCGAGCAATTGCGCGCCCAGCTGGGCCTGGCCAAGCTGCAGGAGCTGCCTGCCGAGCCAGCCGCCGCCACGCCTGCGCCGAGCGCGCAGGGCGATACCGGCACACCGCCGCCCACCACTGCCGCAACGCCGTTCGACGGCCTGCGCTTTCGCTGGTAAGGAGTGGCGCGAATGACTGACATGCGTCGTTGGATCTGGCTGGGCGCGGCCCTGGTGATCGCCGTGCTGCTGTACTTCCTGCACAACATCCTCTCACCGTTCCTGGTGGGCATCCTGCTGGCCTACCTGGCCGACCCGCTGGTCGATCGCCTGGAGCGCCTCGGGCTGTCGCGCACCTGGGGCGTGGTGGTGGTGTTCAGCCTGTTCACCCTGATCTTCCTGGCCCTGCTGCTGGTGCTGGTGCCGATGCTGGCCAAGCAACTGCTGCGCCTGTACGAGCTGGCGCCGCAAATGCTCGACTGGCTGCAGCACGTGGCGCTGCCCTGGGTGCAGAGCCGCCTGGGCCTGGCGGATGGCTTCTGGAAATTCGACAAGATCAAGGCCGCGATCGGCGAGCACATGGGCCAGACCACCGACATCGTCGGCGTGCTGTTGTCCCAGGCCACCGCCTCGAGCCTGGCGCTGATCGGCTGGCTGGCCAACCTGGTGCTGATCCCGGTGGTGGGCTTCTACCTGCTGCGCGATTGGGACCTGATGATGGCCAAGCTGCGCAGCCTGCTGCCGCGCCAGCGTGAGCCGCAGGTGGTGGGGTTGGCCGGCGAGTGCCACGAGGTGCTCGGGGCGTTCGTGCGCGGGCAGCTGCTGGTAATGCTGGCGTTGGGCGTCATCTATTCCTCGGGGCTGATGCTGGTGGGCCTGGAGTTGGGCCTGCTGATCGGCATGCTGGCGGGGCTGGCGGCGATCGTGCCGTACATGGGCTTCATCATTGGCATTGGCGCGGCGCTGGTCGCCGGGTTGTTCCAGTTCGGCGGCGACCTCTATCCCATGCTCGGTATCGTCGCGGTGTTCATGGTCGGGCAGGCGCTGGAGGGCATGGTGCTGACTCCACTGCTGGTGGGTGACCGCATCGGCCTGCATCCGGTGGCGGTGATCTTCGCGATCCTGGCTGGCGGCGAGCTGTTCGGCTTCACCGGGGTGCTGCTGGCGCTGCCGGTGGCGGCGGTGATCATGGTGCTGCTGCGCCATGTCCACGACCTGTACAAGGAATCGGACATGTACGCCGGGGAAGTGGACCCGGATCTGTGAGTGATCACGGGGCAAGCGCGCTCCCATGCCCGGAGTCTTGAACACTAGAGGGCGTGGCAGCGGGCTTGCTCCGCAACGCAACTGCTTGATTTTACTTGTGCTATTCCCCTGCCGGATTGTGCCGCCCGCGTTGCGGGTATAGACTTTGCACACTGTTCATCAAAGGCCCCCTGTGGTCCCCGCGACCGCCCGCGAGCATGAAACCGATCCAGTTGCCCCTGGGTGTGCGTCTGCGCGACGACGCCACCTTCATCAACTACTACCCCGGCGCCAATGCCGCGGCACTGGGCTATGTCGAGCGGCTCTGCGAAGCCGACGCCGGCTGGACCGAAAGCCTCATCTACCTGTGGGGCAAGCAGGGCGTGGGCCGTACCCACCTGTTGCAGGCCGCCACCCACCGCTTCCAGCAACTCGGCGAGCCCGCCGTGTACCTGCCCCTGGCGCAATTGCTCGAGCGTGGCGTCGAACTGCTCGACCATCTCGAGCAATACGAGCTGGTGTGCATCGATGACCTGCACGTGATCGCGGGCAAGGCCGACTGGGAAGAGGCCATGTTCCACCTGTTCAATCGCCTGCGCGACAGTGGCCGGCGCCTGCTGCTGGCAGCCTCCAGCTCGCCCCGGGAGTTGCCGATCAAGCTGGCCGACCTCAAGTCGCGGCTGACCCTGGCGCTGATCTTCCAGATGCGCGGGATGTCCGACGAGGACAAGCTGCGCGCCCTGCAACTGCGCGCCTCGCGCCGCGGCCTGCATCTGACCGACGAAGTCGGCCACTTCATCCTCACCCGTGGTACGCGCAGCATGAGCGCGCTGTTCGACCTGCTCGAGCGCCTCGATCAGGCCTCCTTGCAGGCCCAGCGCAAGCTGACCATTCCGTTCCTCAAGGAAACCCTCGGCTGGTAGCGCTGAAAACACGGTGCCAGAGCGTCGAATCAGAAAAGTCACATGTTTTTCGATAAAATTTGCAAATGGGTCCGATAGAAGGCATAGTTTCCCCCTTCTAAAGGACTACAGACACGGTCGTGCCCATGCTGAAGCGCTTCGCACCCCTCGTGCCACTTGCACTTGTCACCCTTCTTTACGGCTGTGCCTCCACTGGCCCGGTCGCGCCTTCGCAGGATCAACGCATGGCCACCGAGCAATCGGTCAAGGCCAAGGCCTCTGCCTCTTCCGTATTCACCGAGGAAGAGCTGGCCAGCGAAGATGACCTCGAGGCCTTCTCCAGCAACAGCAAGCCGTACCAGTTGCCCGTATTGGCCGACAGCATTCTCGAACGCGGCATGGCGCTGATCGGTACCCGCTACCGCTTCGGTGGCACCTCCGAGAAGTCCGGCTTCGACTGCAGCGGTTTCATCGGCTACCTGTTCCGCGAAGAGGCCGGCATGAACCTGCCGCGCTCGACCCGCGAGATGATCAACGTCGACGCACCGAAAGTCGCGCGCAACAAGCTCAAGCCCGGCGACCTGCTGTTCTTCAGCACCAACGGTCGTGGTCGCGTCAGCCACGCTGGCATCTACCTGGGTGACAACCAGTTCATCCATTCCAGCAGCCGCCGCAGCGGTGGCGTGCGCATCGACAGCCTTGGCGATCGCTACTGGAGCAAGACCTTCATCGAGGCCAAGCGCGCGCTCGCCATGGCGCCGACCACGATCTCGCGCAATTGAATTGATATCAAAATGCTGTACCCTGCCACGGCGGCGTAGCTGAAAAGCTCGCCGCCGTGCGCATTTACAGAAAGCGTCTAATCTAAATTCTCAACTCTTTTTACCTTCGGCCATGGCCGGGGCTTCCCGACAGGACGTTTACATCATGGCGATGTTGGCGCGCTTCGCATTCCTCTCCCTCGTGGCCCTGCTCGCGGCCTGTTCCAGTCGTGCTCCCGCTCCGGCGACAATGCCCACGGCGCCGGTGGTGTTCAATTCGTCGCCGTCTTCGCCCGCGGCGGATGATGTGCTGTTTCGTGCCATCGGGCTGGTGGGCACGCCCTATCGCTGGGGCGGCAACACTCCAGACTCTGGTTTTGATTGCAGTGGCCTGATCAGCTACGTATATCGTGATGCCGCGGGTATCAGCCTGCCACGCACCACCCGCGACATGATCGTCATGCGTGCGCCGAACGTGGATATCAATGCGCTGCAGTCCGGCGATCTGGTGTTCTTTGCCACCAGTGGCGGCTCGCATGTCAGCCACGCCGGGATCTACGTGGGTGAGGGGCGTTTCGTCCATGCGCCCTCCACGGGGGGCACCGTGCGTCTGGACTACCTGTCGAACAGCTACTGGGCCAAGGCCTATCTTCAGGCCAAACGGGTGCTACCCCCTGAACATCTGGCGCAGAATCCCTGACTGCTGTTCGCTAGATAAGGACGCGGACAGCGTCTGGTTGTTCATTGGCCTGTGCCAGGGGCATCAAGCTTGCTTGAGCAGTAATGCCACGCCGGGATAGTACTGGCCCAATTCGTTGTGCAGTTTGCGGTAGCCATAGGGGAAGTACCAGGCGATCGCGCAAGCGGTGTGTTTCTGCAGGTCATCGACCAGGTCCTGGAGTTCCTCGGGGCTGGCATGCTGGCCGGCCTTCCACGGAGTGACGAACAGCGCCCCGGCCTTGAATTGGCTGGCGTAGGCGATCGTCTTGGCGTGGTTGGCGGTTTCCTGCAAGGCCGGGCCCATGTCGAGACGGGCCATGCGCGGCCAGCGTTGGCTGGTGTGCAGGTGGATCGACTCTTCGGCGCTGTTGATACTCAGGTCGCCGCGGGCCTCACGCTCGCCTTCGTCACGCTGTTTCTTGCTCGTGTACTGCTGCAGCGCCGTCAGCTCGGCCTGCCAGGCGGCCGCTGCGAGCAGTCCGGTGTTGGCGGCGGCGCCATGCCAATAGGGGGCTTCGTTGTCGCCCTGGAACTGGTTGAAGCGGTCGATGCAGTCGACCCAGCGTTCCAGGGCCGGGCGCAGGAATTCCAGGCGCGGGTTATTGATGATCAGGCCTTGCATGCTGCGCTCCTTGTCATTGTGATTGAGGCCAGCCGAAATGGTGGCTAAGTGATATCACCGCTTTGAGTGTGGCACAAGCTGGCGGATCGGCCATTGACCCAGGCCAGAACGGTCTTCGTTCGATTGACGCTCCCGGTGCAACCCTCTAACCTTCGCGGCGTGTTTCAGGTGCCCGGCGAACTGCGGTTCGGCAGGGTGAAACTGGGAAGCCGGTGAGCGCCAGCAGGCGCGAGTCCGGCGCTGCCCCCGCAACGGTAGGTGAGTAAAAGACGGCGCATGGCCACTGGGTACAGGTATCCGGGAAGGCGCGTCGTCCGGGCATGTCCCGCTCGCGAGCCCGGAGACCGGCCTGTCACTGCCAACGGCATCACGGAGGGTGATGTGCGGTGCGATGTGGCCTTGGGCCACGGCCCCTGCGCGTTCTCCGTCTGCCCGCCTTTTCCCTGTCGCCAACCGGCGACAGCCTGCGGAGACCCCTGATGAGCGAATCCACCGAACGCGACGAACGTCACCTGGCGCGCATGCTGCGCAAGAAGGCGATCATCGACGAGCGCATCGCCAATTCCCCCAACGAGTGCGGCCTGCTGCTGGTACTGACCGGCAATGGCAAGGGCAAGAGCAGTTCGGCCTTCGGCATGCTCGCCCGCGCCCTGGGCCATGGCATGCAATGCGGTGTGGTGCAGTTCATCAAGGGCCGCAACAGCACCGGCGAAGAGCTGTTCTTCCGCCGCTTCCCCGAGCAAGTGCGCTATCACGTGATGGGCGAGGGCTTCACTTGGGAGACCCAGGACCGCCAGCGCGACATCGCGGCCGCCGAAGCGGCCTGGGCGGTATCGCGCCAGTTGCTGCAGGATCCGTCGATCCAGTTCGTGGTGCTCGATGAGCTGAACATCGCCCTCAAGCATGGCTACCTCGACCTCGACCAGGTGCTGTCGGACATCCAGGCCCGCCCACCGATGCAGCATGTGATCGTCACCGGCCGTGCGGCCAAGCCCGAAATGATCGAACTGGCCGATACCGTCACCGAGATGGGCATGCTCAAGCACGCCTTCCAGGCCGGTATCCGCGCACAGAAGGGCGTCGAGCTGTGAGTGACTCGCGCCAATGCCCCGCCGTACTGATCGCGGCCCCGGCCTCGGGCCAGGGCAAGACCACGGTCACCGCTGCCCTGGCCCGCCTGCACCGCAACCTCGGGCGCAAGGTGCGGGTGTTCAAGTGCGGGCCTGACTTTCTCGACCCGATGATCCTCGAGCGTGCCAGTGGCGCGCCGGTCTACCAGCTGGACCTGTGGATGATCGGTGCCGAGGAGAGTCGTCGCCTGCTGTGGGAAGCGGCGGGCGAAGCCGACCTGATCCTGATCGAAGGCGTGATGGGGCTGTTCGACGGCACGCCGTCGAGCGCCGACCTGGCCCGCCATTTTGGCGTGCCGGTGCTGGCGGTGATCGATGGCACGGCCATGGCCCAGACCTTCGGCGCCCTGGCCCTGGGCCTGGCACGTTACCAGCCCGACCTGCCGTTTGCCGGGGTGCTGGCCAACCGGGTTGGCAGCCTGCGCCATGCGCAGTTGCTCGAAGGCAGCCTCACCGAAGGCCTGCGCTGGTACGGCGGGTTGTCCCGCGAGCGTGGCATCGAGCTGCCCAGCCGCCACCTCGGCCTGGTCCAGGCCAGTGAACTGAACGACCTGGATGCGCGCCTGGATGCCGCCGCCGAAGCGCTGGGTGCCAGCTGCGATGCCGCATTGCCGCCACCGGTCGGTTTTGCCCGACCTGAGCTGCTGGGCGTGACCACGCCGCTTGCCGGGGTGCGCATCGGGGTGGCCCACGACGAAGCCTTCGCCTTCACCTATGGGGCCAACCTGGATCTGCTGCGCAGCCTCGGCGCGCAGCTCGAATTCTTCTCGCCGTTGCATGATCGTGAGTTGCCTGATGTAGACAGCCTGTACCTGCCAGGCGGCTACCCGGAGCTGCACCATCAGGCCCTGGCCGCCAACGCACCGATGCTGGAGGCGATCCGAGGCCACCACGCCGAGGGCAAGCCGTTGCTGGCCGAATGTGGCGGCATGCTCTACCTGCTCGACGCACTGACCGATGTGGCCGGTGTGCGTGCGCCGTTGGCAGGCCTGCTGCCGGGCGAGGCGACCATGCAGAAGCGCCTGGCGGCCCTGGCCCTGCAGGCCGTCGAGTTGCCCGAAGGCACCCTGCGCGGCCACACCTATCACCATTCGCTGACCAGCACCGAGCTGCAACCGATAGCCCGGGGCCTGAGCCCCAACGGCGGCCGCGGCAACGAGGCGGTCTTCCGCCTGGGCCGGCTGACCGCTTCCTACGTGCACTTCTATTTTCCGTCCAACCCCGACGCGGCGGCGGCGCTGTTGCGACCATGAGCGAACACGCGTACAGCGCCGTTGAACGCGCGGCTATCTACCGGGCCATCGGTGAGCGCCGCGACATGCGCCATTTCGCCGGCGGCGAGGTGGCGCCCGAGTTGCTCGGGCGTCTGCTGGCCGCGGCTCACCAAGCCCCCAGCGTGGGCCTGATGCAGCCCTGGCGCTTCATTCGTATCAGCCAGCGCGGTTTGCGCGAACGTATCCAGGCTTTGGTGGAGGAAGAGCGGGTGCGCACCGCCGAAGCCCTGGGCGAACGCTCCGATGAGTTCATGAAGCTCAAGGTCGAAGGCATCAACGACTGCGCCGAGGTGCTGGTGGCAGCGCTGATGGACAAGCGCGAGGCGCATGTCTTCGGCCGTCGCACCCTGCCGGAGATGGACCTGGCTTCGCTGGCCTGCGCCATCCAGAACCTGTGGCTGGCGGCGCGGGCCGAAGGGCTGGGCATGGGCTGGGTGTCGCTGTTCGAGCCCCGGGCCTTGGCCGAGCTGCTGGGCATGCCCGCGGGCGCCAAGCCCATGGCGGTGCTGTGCCTGGGGCCGGTGACCGAATTCTACCCGGCGCCGATGCTGGTGCTGGAAGACTGGGCCGAGCAACGGCCGTTGAGTGACATGCTGTACGAGAACCAGTGGGGGGAATGTCCATGAGCGTGGCCTTGCTGACCGTGGCCGGCGTGGCCCTGGACGCACTGCTGGGTGAGCCGCGGCGGCGCCATCCCCTGGTCGGTTTCGGCAACCTTGCCGCGCGCCTGGAGCAGCGTTTCAACGCCGGTGGCCGGGGCTGGCGCAGCCACGGTGTCACGGCCTGGTTCCTGGCGGTGGTGCCGCTGACCTTGCTGGCGCTGATCCTTTCCTGGCTGCCTGTTATCGGCTGGCTGGTGGATGTGCTGGCGCTGTATTGCGCCCTGGGCCTGCGCAGCCTGGGCGAGCATGTGCTGCCGGTGGCCCAGGCGTTGCGCCAGGGCGACCTGGAGGAGGCGCGGCGGCGCGTCGGTTACCTGGTCAGCCGCGAAACCCGCGAGCTGGACGAGCCTGCCGTGGCCCGGGCGGCCACTGAGTCGGTGCTGGAGAACGGCAGCGATGCGGTATTCGCCGCGCTGTTCTGGTTCGTCGTGGCCGGGGCGCCGGGGGTGGTGCTGTATCGCCTGAGCAATACCCTGGATGCCATGTGGGGCTATCGCAACGAACGTTTCGAGCGCTTCGGCTGGTGCGCGGCACGCATCGACGATGGGCTGAACTATATTCCCGCCAGGCTGGTGGCGCTGACCTATGCGCTGCTGGGCAAGACCCGCCTGGCCCTGGCCTGCTGGCGCAAGCAGGCGCCGCTGTGGGACAGCCCCAACGCCGGCCCGGTGATGGCGGCGGGGGCCGGAGCCCTGGGCGTGGAGCTGGGCGGCCCGGCGGTGTACCACGGCGAGTTGCACGAACGCCCGCGCCTGGGCGAGGGGCCGATGGCCGACGCCGACGCCATCGAGCGTGGCTGGAACCTGGTACAGCGCGGCGTCTGGCTGTGGGTGCTATTGATCTGCGTGGGAGCCTACCTGAATGCTTGAGCACGGTGGCCGTCTGCTACGGGCGGTGAAACAGTACGCGATCCCTCGGCACCAGTGGCTCGACCTGTCCAGTGGTATCGCGCCCTGGCCCTACCCGATACCACCGATTCCCGTGGACGCCTGGGCTCGACTGCCCGAGACCGAGGACGGCCTGGAGGCGGCTGCACGGCGCTACTATGGCGCGCAGCCGCTGCTGGCGGTGGCCGGCTCGCAGGCGGCGATCCAGGCTTTGCCGTACCTGCGTTCGACCGCTCGGGTCGGGGTGCTGACGCCATGCTATGCCGAACATCCGCATGCCTGGGCGCGGGCGGGGCATGCGCTGGTCGAGCTGGATGAGGCCCAGGTCGAGGACGTACTCGACAGCCTGGATGTCCTGGTGCTGGTCAATCCCAACAACCCCACCGGTCGCCGTGTGCCCCGCGAACGCCTGCTGGCCTGGCATGCGCGTCTGGCTGCGCGGGGTGGCTGGTTGCTGGTGGACGAAGCCTTCATGGACAACACGCCGGCACACAGCGTGGTCGATCAGGCCGGACAACCCGGGCTGATCGTACTGCGCTCGTTCGGCAAGTTCTTCGGTCTGGCCGGCGTGCGGCTGGGCTTCGTCGTCGCCGAGGCGGATGTGTTGCGGCAACTGGCCGAGGCGCTCGGGCCCTGGACCGTCAGTGGCCCGACCCGCGTGCTGGGGCAGGCGTGCTTCGCCGACGAGGCGACGCACCTGGCGCAGATTGCCCGTTGCGCCCAGGCCAGCCAGCGTCTGGCCATGACGCTCGAAGGCGCTGGCCTGCCACCCAGTGGCGGTTGCGACCTGTTCCAGTACGTGCGTGACGAACGTGCCGCGCACCTGCATGACTATCTCGCTCGCCGGGGCATCCTGGTGCGGCTGTTCGAGCGGCCATCGGCGCTGCGTTTCGGCCTGCCCGCCACGGCGGCGGACGAACAACGTCTGGCCCAGGCTTTGGCGGACTACCACAAGGAATCGGCATGACCACCCTCATGGTGCAAGGCACCACCTCCGATGCCGGCAAGAGCACGCTGGTCACCGCCCTGTGCCGCTGGCTGCTGCGCCAGGGCATCGCCGTGGTGCCGTTCAAGCCACAGAACATGGCGCTCAACAGCGCCGTGACCGCCGACGGCGGTGAGATCGGTCGCGCCCAGGCGGTGCAGGCCCAGGCCTGCCGGCTGGCGCCGCACACCGATATGAACCCGGTGCTGCTCAAGCCCAACAGCGACACCGGCGCCCAGGTGATCGTCCATGGCCGGGCGGTGACCAGCATGAACGCCGTGGCCTATCACGACTACAAGACCATCGCCATGCGGGCGGTGTTGGCCTCCCATGAGCGCCTGAGCGAGGCCTATCCGGTGGTGATGGTCGAGGGCGCGGGCTCTCCGGCGGAGATCAACCTGCGGGCCGGCGATATCGCCAACATGGGCTTCGCCGAGGCCGTCGACTGCCCGGTGATCCTGGTGGCCGATATCAACCGGGGCGGCGTGTTCGCCCATCTGGTCGGCACCCTGGAGCTGCTGTCGGCGAGCGAGCAGGCGCGGGTCAAGGGCTTCGTCATCAACCGTTTCCGTGGCGACATCGCCTTGCTGCAGTCTGGCCTGGACTGGCTGGAGCAGCGCACCGGCAAGCCGGTGCTGGGCGTGCTGCCCTACGTCACCGACCTGCACCTGGAGGCCGAGGATGGTATCGATACGCGCCAGGGCGAAAAGAGTGAGCGCCTGCTGAAGGTGATCGTCCCGGTGTTGCCGCGCATCAGCAACCACACCGACTTCGATCCGCTGCGCCTGCACCCTCAGGTGGACCTGCAGTTCATCGGCCCCGGCCAGCCGATCCCGCCTGCCGACCTGATCATCCTGCCTGGCTCCAAGAGCGTGCGCGGCGACCTGGCGCAACTGCGCGAGCGCGGCTGGGACGCGGCCATCGCCCGGCACCTGCGTTATGGCGGCAAGCTCATCGGCATCTGCGGCGGCCTGCAGATGCTCGGCGAGCAGGTGCATGATCCCCTGGGCCTGGAAGGACCGGCCGGCTCCAGTGATGGTCTGGGCCTGCTGGCGTACAGCACCGTGCTGGAAGCCGAGAAGCAGTTGCGTAACGTGACGGGCACGCTCGATCTCGAGCAGGCCCCGGTGGCGGGGTATGAGATCCATGCCGGCGTCACCAGCGGGCTTGCGCTGGAGCGCCCCGCAGTGCAGCTGGCCGACGGCCGTGCCGATGGCGCGATCAGCGCCGACGGGCAGATCCTCGCCACCTACCTGCATGGCCTGTTCGAGGGTAGCCAGTCGTGCGCCGCGCTGCTGCGCTGGGCTGGGCTGGCCGACGCGCAGACCATCGACTACGAGGCCCTGCGCGAGCGCGATATCGAGCGCCTGGCCGATCTGGTCGAGCAGCACCTGGACACCGCGCGCCTGCGCGAACTGTGTGGAGTCGCCTGAAATGCACAGCCTGATCCTCGGCGGCGCCCGTTCGGGCAAGAGCCGCCTGGCCGAACAACTGGCCGAAGCCAGCGACCTGCCGGTGACCTATATCGCCACCAGCCAGCCGCTGGACGGCGAGATGAATGAACGCGTGCGCTTGCACCGCGAACGGCGTCCGGCCCATTGGGGGCTGGTGGAGGAGCCCGTGGCGCTGGCCGCCGTGCTGCACGCCGAAGCCGACGAAGGGCGCTGCTTGCTGGTGGACTGTCTGACCTTGTGGCTGACCAACCTGCTGATGCTCGAGGATGACCAGCGCCTGGCGCAGGAGCGCGACGCGCTGCTCGCCAGCCTGGCGCAACTGCCGGGCACGATCATCCTGGTCAGCAACGAAACCGGCCTGGGCGTGGTGCCCATGGGCGAACTGACCCGCCGTTATGTCGACCTGGCAGGCACGTTGCACCAGGCCGTGGCCGAACGCTGCCAGCGCGTGGTGCTGACCGTCGCCGGCCTCCCTCTCATGCTCAAAGGACCCGCCTTATGACCCCGATGTGGTGGCGTGACGCCTGCCAACCCCTTGACAGCGCCGCCATGGACCAGGCCCGCGCCCGTCAGCAACAGTTGACCAAGCCGGCCGGCTCCCTCGGCCAGCTCGAAGGCCTGGCGGTTCGCCTGGCTGGCTTGCAGGGGCGCGAGCGTCCCAGTCTGGAGCGGGTCGCCATCACCATCTTCGCCGGCGACCATGGCGTGGTGGAGGAGGGCATCTCCGCCTATCCGCAGGCGGTGACCGGGCAGATGCTGCGCAACTTCGTCGGCGGTGGCGCGGCGATCAGCGTGCTGGCGCGCGAGCTGGATGCCGAGCTGCAAGTGGTCGACCTCGGCACCATCGACGCCAACCTGGAGCTGCCTGGCGTGCATCACTTGCGCCTGGGGGCCGGAACCGCCAATTTCGCCCGCCAGCCCGCGATGACCGAGGGGCAACTGGCGGCGGCATTGCAGGCTGGTCGCGACAGCGCCTTGCGCGCCATCGACAAGGGCGCCCAACTGTTCATCGGCGGCGAAATGGGCATCGGCAATACCACTGCTGCGGCGGCCCTGGCCAGCACCCTGCTGGGCTGCGCGGCACATGAGCTCAGTGGCCCTGGCACTGGCCTGGACAGCGCAGGTGTACGCCACAAGGCCGAAGTGATCGAGCGCGCCCTGGTATTGCACGGTTTGCGCGCCGACCAACCGCTGCAGGCATTGGCCTGTGTCGGCGGCTTTGAAATCGCCGCGCTGGCAGGTGCGTACCTGGCCTGCGCCCAGCATGGCGTGGCGCTGCTGGTCGACGGCTTCATCTGCAGTGTCGCCGCCCTGGTGGCGGTGCGCCTCAACCCGCAATGCCGTCCGTGGCTGCTGTTTGCCCACCAAGGCGCCGAGCCAGGCCACAAGGCCCTGCTGGCGGCGCTGGAGGCCGAGCCGCTGCTGGCCCTGGGGCTGCGCCTGGGCGAGGGCAGTGGAGCGGCGCTGGCGGTGCCGCTGATGCGCCTGGCCTGCGCCCTGCACGGGCAGATGGCGACCTTTGCCGAGGCCGCGGTGGCGGATCGTCCGGCATGATCCTCGAGCTACTGCGCCATGGTGAGACCGAGCTCGGCGGCGGCCTGCGCGGCAGCCTCGACGATGCCCTTACCGAAAACGGCTGGGCGCAGATGCGTCAGGCCACCGTCGCTGCCGGCCCCTGGGATGTGCTGGTGAGCTCGCCGTTGCAGCGTTGCGCGGCGTTTGCCGAAGAGCTGGGGGCCCGGATCAACCTGCCGGTGCAGCGCGAGGCCGGTGTGCGCGAGCTGCATTTCGGCGACTGGGAAGGGCAGAGCGCCGCCCAGATCATGCAGGCCGACGCCGATGCCCTGGGACTGTTCTGGAGGGATCCTTATGCGTTCACCCCGCCTGCGGGCGAGCCAGTGCTGGTCTTTGCCGAACGGGTGCTGGCCACGCTCAAGCGCCTGCGCCGCGAGCATGCCGGCAAACGGGTGCTGGTGGTGACCCATGGTGGGGTGATGCGCTTGCTGCTGGCGCGTGCACGCGGCCTGCCACGTGAGCAACTGTTGCAGGTCGAGGTCGGCCATGGGGCGCTGGTACGCCTGGCCGTGGCACAAGACGGTCAGTTGCACGAGGTGCGCTGAGATGCTGCCGTTCTGGATTGCCCTGCAGTTTCTCAGCAGCCTGCCGGTGCGCCTGTCGGGTATGCCGACGCCACAGGAAATGGGGCGTTCGCTGCTGTTCTATCCCGTGGTGGGGCTGCTGTTCGGCTTGCTGCTGTGGCTGGCCAGCCAGCTGCTGGATGGCGTGGCGGCCCCTCTGCACGCGGCCTTGCTCCTGGCGCTGTGGGTGTTGCTCAGTGGCGCGCTGCACCTGGATGGCCTGGCCGACAGCGCCGATGCCTGGCTGGGTGGCTTCGGCGACCGCGAGCGCACCTTGCAGATCATGAAGGATCCGCGCAGCGGGCCGATCGCCGTGGTCACCCTGGTACTGGTGCTGTTGCTCAAGTTCTGTGCCCTGTGGGTACTGGTCGAGCGGGGGGCTGGCGGCCTGCTGGTGCTGGCACCGGTGGTCGGGCGCGCGGCGATGCTGGGGTTGTTCCTCGGTACGCCCTATGTGCGCCCCGGTGGGCTCGGGTCGGCACTGGCCGAGCATCTGCCGCGGCATGGCGCTATCTGGGTGTTGCTGGCCACTGTGGCACTCTGCGTGGTCATGGGCGGCTGGCCGGTGCTGGGGGTAATGCTGCTGGCACTGCTGGTGTTCGCCTGGCTGCGACGGTTGATGTGCAAGCGGTTGGGTGGGGCCACCGGGGATACCGCCGGGGCACTGCTCGAATTGCTGGAACTGGTGGTGGTGCTTGGCCTGGCGTTGCAATAGGCCGCCGGCCGGGTGATCTGGTCGAGTATGCCGATCTTGTACGGATGAAAAAGTGGCGGGCCCGCGGGCGGTTCGGGTCGCATGACCTGCCTGCACTCAAAGCCCGTCGACACCTGCTGCCTGGCCTCACTTCCTGAAATGTCTTGCAACGTTGTGGATGCGGGTATATACACGTATCCATGCTGACCAGTGAATGCATCTGCACCCATCTACGTCGTGCCGCCCGTGGGGTGAGCCGGCATTACGACGAGGCCCTTGTCGGCTTCGGCATCAATGTCGCCCAGTTTTCCCTGCTGCGTCATGTCCAGCGCCTCGACCGCCCCAGCATCACTTGCCTGGCCGAGGCCATGGGCCTGGAGCGCAGCACCTTGGGTCGCAACCTCAAGGTGCTCCAGGCCGAGGGCTTGGTGCGGCTGGCCGACGGAGAAGACCAGCGCAACCGTGTGGTGCTGTTGAGTGAGGCGGGCAGGGCATGCCTGGATGCCGCCTACCCGGCCTGGCAGCAGGCCCAGGCGCAACTGGTGAAGCGGCTGGGTGAGGGGCAGCGTGACGAGTTGGTGCGCTTGTTGGAGCAACTTGCCTGATATTCGACGATTAAAAGCGGGTATATACCCGCATCAACCTTGCGATGGGCTGGAGACAACGACAATGACTTCCCTTTGGCGGAGCAGCGGTTGGGTACTTCTGGGGGCGGCGCTGATCCTCGCGCTGTCGCTGGGGGTGCGGCATGGTTTCGGTCTGTTCCTGGCGCCGATGAGCGCCGATTTCGGCTGGGGTCGCGAGGTATTCGCCTTCGCCATCGCCCTGCAGAACCTGATCTGGGGCCTGGCCCAGCCGTTCACCGGGGCCTTGGCCGACCGCCTGGGCGCGGCCAAGGTGGTGATCATCGGCGGCATTCTCTACGCAGTCGGCCTGGCGATGATGGCCTTTGCCGATTCGGCCTGGTCGCTGTCGCTCAGCGCCGGCCTGCTGATCGGCATCGGCCTGTCCGGCACTTCGTTCTCGGTGATCCTCGGCGTGGTCGGCCGCGCCGTGCCGGCGGAGAAGCGCAGCATGGCGATGGGCATCGCCAGCGCCGCCGGCTCTTTCGGTCAGTTCGCCATGCTTCCCGGCACCCTGGGCCTGATCCAGTGGCTGGGCTGGTCGACAGCCTTGCTGGTGCTGGGCCTGCTGGTGGCCTTGGTCGTGCCGTTCGTAGGCATGCTGCGTGACCGCCCGCTGCCCAGTCATTGCGCCGAGCAGACCCTCGGCCAGGCATTGCGGGAAGCCTGCGCGCATTCAGGTTTCTGGTTGCTGGCGCTGGGCTTTTTCGTCTGTGGTTTCCAGGTGGTGTTCATCGGCGTGCACCTGCCGGCCTACCTGGTCGACCAGCACCTGCCGGCGACTACCGGCACCACCGTGCTGGCGCTGGTCGGCCTGTTCAACATCGTCGGCACCTACACCGCGGGCTGGTTGGGTGGGCGCATGTCCAAGCCGCGCCTGCTCACCGGCCTGTACCTGCTGCGCGCCGTGGTCATCGTGCTCTTCCTCTGGGCGCCGGTGACCCAGTTCAGCGCCTACCTGTTCGGTATCGCCATGGGCCTACTGTGGCTTTCCACGGTACCGCTGACCAATGGCACCGTGGCCACGCTGTTCGGCGTGCGCAACCTGTCGATGCTCGGTGGCATCGTGTTCCTGTTCCACCAGCTGGGCGCCTTCCTCGGCGGCTGGCTGGGTGGCGTGGTGTATGACCAGACCGGCAGCTACGACCTGGTATGGCAGATCTCGATCCTGCTCAGCCTGCTGGCCGCGGCGCTGAACTGGCCGGTGCGCGAACGCCCGGTCGCCCGCCTGCAGGCCCAGGCGGCATGAACCGCCTGTTGGGGCACGGCCTGCTGGTGGTTGCCGCAGTGCTGGTATTGGCGCTGGTGTGGTGGGGCTGGCACAAGGGTGGCCTGGCACTGATGCAGTTGGGCATGAGCCTGTGTTAAGCGCTAACCTGCACATTCAAGGAATCATGTGCAGGAGACCGATATCATGCATGCGCGCTGGCTGACCCTACCCCTGCTGGCCCTGGCCGCCGCCACTTCGAGCTGGGCGGCGGACTGCCCGGCGCTGCTTCAGGGCAGCCTGCCCGAGCTGCGCGGCAAGGAGCAGATCGACCTGTGCCAGCGTTTTGCCGGCAAGCCGCTGGTGGTGATCAACACCGCCAGCTATTGCGGCTTCGCTCCGCAGTTCGAGGGGCTCGAGGCGACCTACAAGGATTACCGCGAGCAGGGCCTGGAAATGCTCGGCGTGCCGTCCAACGACTTCAAGCAGGAAGACGCCGACAGCGAGAAGACCGCCAAGGTCTGTTACGCCAACTATGGCGTGACCTTCACCATGACCAAGACCCAGGCTGTTCGTGGCAAGGATGCGATCCCGATGTTTGTCGAGCTGGCCCGGCAGAGCAGTGCGCCGAAGTGGAACTTCTACAAGTATGTGGTGGATCGCAAGGGCAAGGTGATCGGTAACTTCTCCAGCCTGACCAAGCCGGATGATCCGGCGTTCAAGGCGGCGATCGACAAGGCGATTCCTTCGCAGCCTTGAAGGCGCTCAGGAATAGACGCGGAGCGTCTGGCCTGGCGTTATTCAGGGTGTACAGTCAGTGATACCAGCCGGAGGACTACTGGTCGAACCATCAGGACACAGAAAAACGCCACCGGCATCGCTAGTTGATAAGCCTTCAGCACATTGTGCAGGTAGTCGGCATCGATCCCGCCGTTGGCTGCGGTAATCACGAAGCACATCAGCAGTGCCATGATAGCCGACATGTAAAAAGCAAAAACATAGGGCGTTGTGCCTCGGTGCAGCTTGCGTCGGCGACGCGGCGTAGCGAGTCCAGTCATGGTACTTCCTCGACGATGGGGTGGAGGCGCAGGTTAGCAACGGGGGGGCGAGGTGCTGTAGACCTTGATTGGTGAGTTCTTTATAAAGAGAAACTTACGAATCAGCCAGGCATCCCATGGATCTACTCAATATTCATGGAATACCTGCAACAGTGCCTGGGTGAACAATGGCCCGTACAGGCATGAAAAAACCGCCACAAGGGCAGCTTTTCCTGCAGCGGTGTAATAGGTCCAACGTGGAGCGAAAGGTGGGCTGACCTGATATTTTTACCAGTTACCTCCGGCGTCTGAGTGATGCACGCTTGCTGAAGTCATACGTGCGCGGAGAGCATCATGGCAATGCAAAATCTAACAGTATGTGACCAGCAACAGTCAGTTCTGGCCTCGGCGGATGCTGCTCGAAGCTATCCGCCTTATGGTGCATTGCCAGTAGCCATTGGCCCACGGCTGGCGTATTGTGGTCAGGCGCGTGAAGCAGCGACGGGCTTTTATCACTTGGGTAATGGGTATCGAAGTTATGATCCTTGCTTGATGCGTTTCTTGTCTCCCGATGCGTTGAGCCCGTTCGCAAAGGGAGGTATCAATGCATATAACTATTGCGCTGGAGATCCGATCAACTATCAGGATCGAAATGGTCGGGCGCCTCTCCGTAATACTTTGCCGGCGATTGGCGCACCTGGTTGGAACCTTAGAGGTAATATGTTCCAATCCGCCCCTAGCCCTGGAAGTACTTCCCCAATACTGACCTCGACACAAACTTATGACATAAGTACGTCGCCCTCGCCGGCAGGTGCCCTAGGGGTGGACGAATATGCATTGGCGGTTGGTTCAGCGGCTGCTGCCATGGGGCATGCACTGGTGGGCTTTAAACAGCTTGGCAGTAATCGCAAAGCAGCGCTTGCTAATTTTTTTGCAGCAGGCGTCCATTTCGTGGGGGCGGGCGTCGCAGCGGTGGAGTCTCGAGCGGGTTTATGGAACGATATTCCCGATCAAGAAAATTTACACCTTAGTCAATTCGGCTTTGGGGTGCTTTCAGGTTTTGTAAAAGGTGCACAAGCTGTAAGTAGCGCTTATGCAGCTTATCTGTCTGTGCCTGGTTCTAATACAAGGGCTAATGATGGACAGTCAGAAATTGGTATTGAGCTGCAGGTGCTTAATCCAGGTGCAAGTTCTTCGTCAGCTGCAGCTGGAAATAGTATAGAGGGCGCGCAATTGCGTGGCAGCAATTGAGCACCTTTTAGAGACAGTCATAATCGAAGGATTCGTCCGAAGTCCAGGGCCCGGGTGACGACTTTACTGCGTCACCGCACGCTCGTTGCGGTGCGAGGTGAAGTTCATGCAAATGGATTTGGGCAAATAATGGCCCGTGCAGGCATGAAAAAACCGCCACGAGGGCGGTTTCTTCATGCAGCGGGTGACACTCAGAAGCGGTAGGTCAGCGAAGCACCAATGCCGTGGGCACTGTTTTCGTACTTGGCCTGGTAGCTGCCTTTGAGGCCGGCTTCGGTCGGGCTGTGCGGCTGGTTGTTGACCTTGGTGTCCTCTTCCCACAGGTAGGAGTAGGCCACGTCGATGGTCATGTCGTCGGACGGGCTCCAACCGGCACCGATGCTGAAGATCTTGCGATCGCCAGTGGGGATGCGCGGCGAACGGTTGGTGTTGTTGGTCGGCGACTGGTCAACCGAGAAACCGGTACGCAGGACCCATTCCTTGTTCACCTTGTACGAGGCACCAATGGCGTGAGCCCAGGTGTCGTGCCAGTTCTGCTCTTCGTTGATGGTCGCGAACTGCCCGGCAGGGCCTGCCGGCACTTCGTTGTTGACGGTGATGTTCTCCAGGCGGCTCCAACGGGTCCAGGTGCTGCCTGCGTACAAGGTCCACTGGTCGTCAAGCTCGTGGGTGACCGAGAAGTCCACCGACTCGGGAGTCTTGATCTTCAGGGTGGCATCGAACTTGTTGCCGTCCAGGCCAAGCAGCGGGTAGCTGACCTTGGTCTTGCCTTCGAGCTTGTAGTCGACCATCGAGTGGTAGGTCAGGCCGACGCGGGTGCGGTCGGTGGCCTGGACCAGGATACCGATGTTGTAGCCAACCGCGGTGTCGTCGCCCTTGATCTTCACTTCGCCATCGGCCGGACGCAACGGCGAGATGCTGGCCAGGTTCGAGCCCAGTTCACCCTCGATGCGGTTGATGGTCGGACCGAAACCGATCGAGACCTTGTCGTTGAACGCATAGCTCACGGTCGGCTGGAAGGTCACGACCTGAACATGGCTTTTCTTGCCCCAGTAGCGCGCGGCATCGTCGCTGCCGTAGTCGGTGACCAGGCCGAATGGCACGTAGACGCCGAAACCGACGCTCCAGTGATCATCGATGGACTTGACGTAGTAACCCATCGGCACGCCGACCAGAGGCACCATGTCGCCGTCCATTTCCCCCCCTTTGTTGCTGCCGCGTCCGGAAATATCGGATTTGGCGATGACCGCGGCACCACCGACGGTCATTTGATCGCGCTTCAGGCGGGACATGCCCGCCGGGTTGCCATACACGGTGCTGGCATCTTCGGCAGAAGAAGAACGACCCGCAAAACCTGTCCCCATGCCGCTGATGCTCTGTTCGTTCAGGGCAAAGCCGCTGGCGAGCAATTGGCTGGAAGCGAGGGCAACGGCAACGCCGAGAGAGGTTTTGAGCATAACTTTTTTCATTATTAGAAACTCCTTGGGATCTCCGGGGCGAAACGCTACCAACAAATGCCGCGCTGCGCTATAGGCTAGAACGCAGGAGATAGAGCGGTTTTGTAGGACAATCCGACCAAAATTCCGTTTATTCCGGTTGTAGGACGTGGCTGTTCAGGAGGCGTGGGTAAGCATCGGCTCGATGCACTGGTGCCAGGCGTGGGTGAAATCCCGCAGGCGCCCCTGGGGGTGGAAGGTCTGCCGCCAGATCCGCGCCAGGCCCAGTAGATCGTCGGCGGCTGGAAGCGGCGTGGCCTGCTCTTCTATGAGCATCCAGGCGATGGCGGTGGCGTAGCGCAGGTTGACGGTGAGTTCGAGGTGGGGGCCACCGAGAAAGGCGTGCTGACTGGCCAGACCGCGGACCAGGCTGGCCAGTTCGGGGTCGCGGGCCAGGTATTCGTCCCACAAACAACTGTGACGATTCTCACCGATCCGGTAAAGCCCATGGCCGCGTCGGTCATGCAGGGCAGCGCCCAGCCCCGACTGGCTTGCGGCAACGCCCAGTAACAAAGCTTCTGCGCTGTCGCAGTGGCGGCCCAGGTAGATCAGGGTCGGTCGGATCACGTATCGACTCAACTCGTTCGCAGCGATGCCCATGATGGCCTCTTACGAAAAGGGCCGACGGGCGCTGGAGCTTGGCAGCTGGTGAGTGGTCAGGCCCGCCGGAAGCGGCAGGTGCCGCTCGAGTTGAAGTGTAGTGTGATAACTGTGGTGTAAAGGGCTGTTTTTAAATCGATTGCAGCCAGAAGGCGTGGAGCATATGCCCGCTGGCGATTAAGCCAATTACCTTCAGGCTGGCGCGTGCAGGGTGTATTCATGGGGTGAATCACCTGCCATTCATTCATGCGGTCAACGATTGGCGCGCACGCTCGATCACGGCCTGCAGCGGCTCGGCCCGGTTGTATTGGTCCGGATAGAGACGCTCGCTGTGGCAAGCCACACCGTATTCGTCGACCAGGGTGAAGCTGAAGCTGCCCTTGCGTGGGGCAACGATAAGGCACTTGAGTGGAGCGAAGGCCTGGGAAAGGGTGCCAAAGGCAGCCTGGATTTGTTGATGGTTACTCATATTGTTGGATGTTCCTGCATAAGACACGGTATGTGATCCGTGCACAATAGAAACGTTCCAGTGACGTCTTTATTAAGGAGACGCAGAACCTGACTGGAACAGGGCAGCCAGAGGGGCGCATGCAATAAGTGGCGCTGGGCTGACTGGTAGGTACGACAGAAGGCAGGCAGCACACCGACACCAGGGTTCTGGGCGCCGGGGAAGATCCTGATCAATCTGAAAACGTGATTCGTGCTGGGCAGGGTCTGCCGAGTGAATCATCGAATGGGCCGGTCCCGATGGGGCAGCGCCTGCTCGTCTTGAGCGCCGGGCTGTAGGGACTAAGTGGCCAGAATGACTTCAGCTGGGTACTAACAGGGCGCAACCCTACGCGAACATACAAGGGTTGGCAAGCTTTTTTTTTATTGCGGGGAGCCGAACATTATGTCGCCTATTGCACCTGCTGTGAAGAGGGGTAAATGCCCCGGCAATCGCCTGGATGTGCCGTTTTCGGGCGCAGTCGTGCCGTTTGATGGTGCACTTGTACACACTCGCCCGGAGACTTGTAACGCACTTGCAACATCCTGTGGAAGGCTCGCCAATGACTTGACTGCGGGCTTAAGTCAATGAAAAAAAACACTAATTTTTGCTGGTGAAAAAATCGACAGTTTGACTGAAAGCCCCATTTCACAGGGGTTTGCGGGCTGCCTTCAGGGGTTGTCCACCGACTTATCCACAGGTTCTGTGGATTGTCCCGGGCGCTTGCTCTAGGACGGGCGTGCCAGCTGTTTCATCGATTGTCCGACAATTGGTGGCGCGGTCTGGCATGGGCATTTTCACCGTGAAAACGTCAAGAAAAAATCATCGAAAAAAATGTCGATCAGCCGAAAGTCGCCCAGGCCAGTTTGCAAAAAATCGAGTAGAGTGGCGCGCCTCTCGAGTCACCCTTGCTGTTGGTCATGAAGCTTCGCGGTAAACACTTCGCCAGTCCTGATGCCTCTCCAGCGCTGCCGTCCCCCAAGCGCTTTTCCCTGAAAGTGGCCCTGTGGCTGCTCGACAGCCCGCGCCTGGGCGACAAGCCCAGCGTCAAGCACCTGGCCGGGCGCATGCTCAAGCAACCGGCGCGCCAGGGCGTGGTGGTGGCGCAAAGCCGCCTGGGGCAGATGCTTTGCCGGGATTGCGGCAATGCCCGCGACCGGCGTATCGGTCATGAGCTGTTGCGTCAGGCGGCCCGTGCCGGTGACCGTCGGGCACAGCTGGAGTTTGGCCGGTTGTGCCAGGCCCAGGAGCCTGAACAGGCCCGTTATTGGTTGGAGCTGGCGGCGGGGCAGGGTTCGCAGGAGGCGCGGCGGCTGTTGCGTCAGTGGTTCCCCGCCTGAACAGGCGCGGGCTTGCCCGCGACAGGGCTGCACAGGCAACCGCGCCAGCAGCCTGATAAGCTGCGCAGCATCAATCAGTGTTCGATCGGGGTAGGCATGACAGTGGATCTGACCAGCATTCTGCTGGGCTTGGTGGCAGGTGCCGTGCCTTGCCTTGGCTGGGTCATGCAGGTACAGCGCGGCCAGGGTGCGCGCAAGGCCGAGCAAGCACTGCTTGCAGAGCGCCTTGCCGCCGCGCAACTGGCCCAGGCTGGCCTGCAGGCGCAGCTGGAGGCCAGCCGTGACGAGATCAGCGACCTCAGCGAGGCCAACACCGTCAAGCAGACCCAGCTGGCCGCCCAGGGACGTGAGCTGGAGTTGCTGCAGATCGACCGCGACAACAGCCGCGATGCCGCCCACGCCTGGCATCTCGAGCGCGCCAACCGTGAGGCCGAGCTGCGCCGCCTGGAGGCGCAGGCCGCACGGCTGGAGGCCGAGTTGCGCGAGCAGCAGGAAAGCCACCAGCAACGCCTGGAAGACTTGCAGCAAGCCCGCGACACCTTGCGTGCCCAGTTCGCCGACCTGGCCACCAGAATCTTCGATGAGCGCGAACAACGCTTCGCCCAGACCAGCCAGCAGCACCTGGGCCAATTGCTCGACCCGCTCAAGGAGCGCATTCAGGCGTTCGAGAAACGTGTCGAGGAAAGCTACCAGCAGGAAGCCCGCGAGCGGTTCTCCCTCGGCAAGGAGCTTGAGCGTCTGCAACAGCTCAACCTGCGCCTGTCCGACGAAGCCACCAACCTTACCCAGGCACTCAAGGGCCAGAAGACCCAGGGCAACTGGGGCGAGCTGATCCTGGAGCGGGTGCTGGAGCACGCGGGGCTGGAGAAGGGCCGCGAGTACCAGACCCAGGTCAGCCTCAAGAGCGCCGACGGCGAGCGGTTCCAGCCCGACGTGCTGATCATGCTGCCGGGCGACAAGCAGGTGGTGGTCGATGCCAAGGTCAGCCTCACGGCCTACCAGCAGTTTGTCGGCAACAACGACGAGGCTGCGCTCAAGCAGCACGTGCAGTCGCTGCGCAATCACGTCAAGGGTTTGTCGAGCAAGGACTACAACCGCCTGGAGGGCCTGCACAGCCTCGATTTCGTGCTGTTGTTCGTGCCCATCGAGGCGGCGTTCTCGGCGGCGCTGCAGGCTGAGCCCAACCTGTTCCAGGAGGCCTTCGACCGGCAGATCGTGATTGTCAGCCCGACCACCTTGCTGGCCACACTGAGGGTGATCGACAGCCTGTGGAAACAGGAACGCCAGGGCCAGAACGCCCGCGAGATCGCCGAGCGCGCCGGCTGGCTGTATGACAAGTTCGTGCTGTTCATCCAGGACCTGGACGAGCTCGGCGCCCGCCTGGCCCAGGTCGACAAGGCCTATGCCGCGGCACGCAACAAGCTGTGCGAGGGGCGCGGCAACCTGGTCAGCCGCAGTGAGCAGCTCAAGCTGCTCGGCGCACGGGCCAGCAAGAGCCTGCCGGCCGAGCTGGTCGAGCGCGCCCTGAGCGACGAGGTCCTTACTGAACCAGGCTCAGATGCCGATTGAGCAGGGCGCGCAGCGCTGCCGGCTTGACCGGCTTGGCCAGGTAGTCCAGGCCTGCGGCATGGACCAGGGCGATGGTCTCGTTGCGTCCGTCGGCGCTGATCACGACACCGGGCACTGGCTCGCCCAGGCGCGCCCGTAGCCAACCCATCAGACCGGTACCGGTCTCGCCGTCATCCAGGTGGTAGTCCACCAACGCCAGGTGCGGGCGCAGGCCCTTGCCGAGCAGGGCCTCGCATTCGGCCTGGTTGCGCGCGGTCCACACCTGGCAGCCCCAGCGGCTGAGCAGGCTGTTCATGCCGATGAGGATGCTGTCTTCGTTGTCCACGCACAGCACCTGCAGCCCGGCCAGCGGCTGGCCGGCCTGTTCCACGGGGGCGGGCGTCGCGGGCGCGGGGCTGCGGGCGATGGGCACGCTGACGCGGAACACGCTGCCCTTGCCCGGCCAGGAACGTACCTCCAGCGCGTGCCCGAGCACCCGGCACAAACCATCGGCGATCGCCAGGCCCAGCCCCAGGCCTTTCTCGGCGCGGGTCTGGTGGCTGTCCAGGCGCTTGAACTCCTGGAAGATCACCGCCAGCTTGTCGTCGGCGATGCCGGGCCCGCGGTCCCACACTTCAAGCCAAAGACGTTCGCCCTTGCGTCTGGCGCCGAGCAGGATCGGACCCTTGCCGTAGCGCAGGGCATTGGTGAGGAAGTTCTGCAGCACCCGGCGCAGCAGTTTCATGTCGCTGTCGACCTGCAGGCGGCTGCCACGCAGGCGAAACTCCAGGCCCTTCTCGGCGGCCAGCACCTTGAACTCGGCGCCAAGGGTGTCGAACAGCTCATGGAGGGCGAAAGGCTTGATGTCGGGGGTGACCTTGCCGTTCTCCAGGCGCGAGATGTCGAGCAGGTCGCTGATCAGCTCTTCGGCGGAGCGCAGCGAACTGTCCATGTGCTGCACCAGTTGCCGGGCTTCGTCGTTCATGCCTTCGGCCTGCTGCGACAGGGCGGCGGAGAACAGCCGGGCGGCGTTGAGCGGTTGCATCAGGTCGTGGCTGACCGCGGCAAGGAAGCGGGTCTTGGATTGGCTGACCGCCTCGGCGCGGCTCTTGGCCTCGGTCAAGGCTTGGTTCAGCTGTGACAGCTCATGAGTACGCTCGGCGACCCGCTGTTCCAGCCCTTCGTTGGAGTCGCGCAGGGCCTGCTCGGCTTCGCGGAACGGGGTGATGTCGGTGAAGCTCATGACAAAGCCCCCGCCGGGCATAGGGTTGCCGATCAGCTCGATCACCCGGCCATTGGGGAACAGCCGCTCGGAAGAGTGGGCACGGCCCTGGCGCATCCAGTGCAGGCGCCGCGCCACGTGCACCTGTGCCTCGCCCGGGCCGCACAGGCCGCGTTCGGCGTTGTAGCGGATGATGTCGGCGATCGGTCGGCCGACGCTGATCAGCCCGTCGGGGTAGTTGAACAGTTCGAGGTACCGGCGGTTCCAGGCCACCAGGTGCAGGTTCTGGTCGACCACGCTGATGCCCTGGTTGATGTTCTCGATGGCCCCCTGCAGCAGCGCACGGTTGAACTGCAGCACTTCGCTGGCTTCGTCGGCGATGCGCACCACGTCCTCGAGCTGCATGTCGCGGCCTTCGATGGCGGCCTTGACCACCGCCCGGGTCGAGGAAGTGCCGAGAACGCCGGCCAGCAGTCGTTCGGTGTGCTCGATCCAGTCGCCGTCGGCGTTCTGGTTGGGGTTGAAGCCCTTGCCCTGACGGTAGGCGAAGCGGATGAAGCTTTGCCGCGCGCGCTCTTCGCCGACGAATCGCGCGGCGAGCTTGAGCAGGTCGTCGATCTGCACTGCCAGCAAGGGTTTGCTGGAGGGGCGGGCATTGGTCTGCTGGCCGATGAAGCGTCCGGCTTGCCAGTGCTCGGAGACCCGCGTGCGCGACAGGATCGAAACCCAGACGAACAGGGTGAAGTTGCCCGCCAGTGACAGCACCACGCCCTGGGTGAGCGGGGTTATCGGCAGGTTGAGTGGGTTGCCGTGCAGCCAGGCCAGGCCCGGGAACACTTGCAGTGGCCAGCCCAGGCTGTGGGCTGCGATTGGCAGGACCAGGGTGTAGAACCACAGGAAGATGCCGGCGGCCAGTCCTGCGAATACGCCGCGGCGGTTGGCCTGCTTCCAGTACAGCGCGCCGAGCATGGCCGGAGTGAGCTGGGTGACTGCGGCGAAGGCGATCTGGCCAATGGTCGCCAGGCTCGCGGTGGAGCCGAGCAGGCGGTAGCTGACATAGGCCAGCAGCAGGATCACCACGATGGTCACCCGGCGCACCGAGAGCATCCAGTGGCGGAATACCTCGAATGGCCGTTCGGCGTTGTTGCGCCGTAGCAACCAGGGCAGCAGCATGTCGTTGGAGACCATGGTCGACAGCGCCACGGCCTCGACGATGACCATGCCGGTGGCCGCCGAGGCGCCGCCGATAAATGCCAGCAGGGCCAGGCTCGGGTGGGCTTCGGCCAGCGGCAGGCTGATCACGAACGAGTCGGAGATTACCGCGCCCGGCAGCAGCATTTGCCCGGCCAGGGCGATGGGCACCACGAACAGCGCTGCCAGGGCCAGGTATAGCGGGAACACCCAGCGCGCCAGCCGCATGTCCTGGGGCTCGATGTTCTCCACCACGGTGACGTGGAACTGCCGCGGCAGGCAGATGATCGCCATCATCGCCACGGCGGTCTGCACCACCATCGACGGCCAGTTGATGGTTTCTTCCCAGTAGTCGTTCAGGTGCACGGATTGCCGGGCTTGGGTGAACAGGTCGTCGAAGCCGTCGTACAGGTTGAACACCACGAAGGCGCCCACGGCAAGGAAGGCCAGCAGCTTGACCAGCGATTCGAAGGCGATTGCCAGGACCATGCCGCGGTGGTGCTCGGTGACGTCCAGGCTGCGGGTGCCGAAGACGATGGCGAACAGCGCCAGCACCAGCGATACCACCAGTGCGGTGTCCTGCACCCGGCTGCCGGTGGCGTCGGCGTTGGCGCCGATCAGCAGGTTCACCCCCAGCACGATGCCCTTGAGCTGCAGGGCGATGTACGGCAGGACGCCAACCAGGCAGATCAGCGCCACCACCACCGCGAGGCTCTGCGACTTGCCGTAGCGGGCAGCGATGAAGTCGGCGATCGAGGTGATGTTCTGCTGCTTGCTGATCAGCACCATCTTCTGCAGTACCCAAGGCGCGAAGATCAGCAGCAGCACCGGGCCCAGGTAGATGGGCAGGAACGCCCAGAGCTGCTCGGCGGCCTGGCCGACCGCGCCGAAGAAGGTCCAGCTGGTGCAGTAGACGGCCAGCGACAGACTGTACACCCAGGCGCGCAGACGCGGCGGCAACGGTGTGCTGCGGCGGTCGCCGTAGAAGGCGATGGCGAACATGATGGCCATATAGGCCAGGGCGACCACGGCGATCAGCCCGCTGGACAACGACATGCAAACTCCGGAGCAAAAAAGAAAACGCGGTCCCGATCAATCAGTCTGGCACGCAGGGCGCGGTTCGTCAGCGCCGACGATGGTCGCAGTGGCAGGACGTCGCAGGGCCCGCGATGGGCCAGTATTGCCAACTAAGCCTGGCGGGCCCTGCGTATGCCCATCCAGTAGAACACCGCCGCCAGTAGCACCGACCCGATCAACAGGTAGAACACCGTCACCGGCACCACATGCCCCAGTGCCAGCCCTACCAGGATCGGCCCGAGCCCAGCGCCGAGGTTGGAGAGGTTCTGCGCGCCATAATAAACCCCGCGCAGATGCTCCGGCGCGATCAGGTCGATGAACATGAATTCGGCCGGAATCACGATGATCTCGCCCAGGGTGAATACCAGCATGGCCAGGCACCATGCCGGCGCCGAAGCGGCCACCGAGAACCCTAGCAATCCGGCAACGAACATGGCCATGCCTGCCATCAGCCAGGGCATCAGGTGCTGACGGGTGATGCGTCGGCCGATCAGGTACTGCAGGCCGATTACTGCCAGGGCATTGGTGGTGACCAGGTAGCCGGCCAGACGCGCCACCTCGGCGGGATCGTTCAGGGTCACTACCAGGTATTGCGAAAGGTAGGCGGTGAACTGGCCGAACACCACTGCACTGAGCACGCCGCCCAAAGTGAAGCACACCAGGCGCCGGTCGCGCAGCATGCCCAGGGCGACCTGGGTGAAGCCCGCTGCCGGCCTTTCCTCGCGCAGGCTCAGCAAGTTGCGTTCGCCAAGGCGGTAATAGACCAGGCTCAGGCTGAGGCCGATCAGGGCCGAAACCACGAACGGCAGGTGGTCGTCCGCCTCGATCAGCAGCACCCCCAGCATCGGCCCTGCGGCCCAGGCGATGTTGTTGAAGGTGTACTTGATGGCGAACACTTCGCCGCGTTGGTTCTCCGGCAGCAAGGCACAGAACCCGGCCTTGGCGGCAATGTCCACCACGGTCTGGGCCAGGTAGGCGATCACCAGGAAGCAGAAGAACAGTGCAGCCGAAGTGCTGGCCACGATGCCGAGGAAGGCCACGGCGAACACCAGGGTGCAGGCGACGATCAGGGTATGACTGTGCAGGGTGTCGACCAGGTGTCCGCCATAGAGGCTGAGCATGGAGGCCAGGAGCATCGCGCCGCCGACCAGCAGGCCGGTCTGGCCGACCGACAGGCCCAGGTGCGTTGACAGGTACACCACTAGATAGGGCAGGGTGATGGCCCGGGCCATGGTCAAGGTGAAGGTGGTGAACAACAGCAGGCGAACCGCAGCGGGGTAGCCTTTGAGGGCGCGTAGCATCGACTGATCCTTGTCATTGTCAGCGGTCAAGCATATGTCAAGTGCGGGCCGGGCTGCTATATCTTTGAAATCGATAACAGATAGAGAAATTACCCGTTATATAGATATTCTTTCCAGGCATAAGATATTCATACCTTACACAAGGGCAGGAGACAGCTTATGCCATGCACCCAGACCCGCGCGCCTTCCTGGCGCCCGTTCAGCCAGTTGGCCCACCCCCGCGAAGTTATCCGCCAGTTCACCCCCAACTGGTTCGCCGCGACCATGGGTACCGGCGTGCTGGCGCTGGCCTTCCATCAGGTCCAGGTGCCGGGGTTGGACTGCGTGGCCGAGGGCCTGTGGTGGCTGACCATTGGCCTGTTTACCCTGTTCTGTGTCCTGTACGGCGCCCGCTGGGTAATGTTCTTCGATGAGGCGCGGCGGATTTTCGCGCACTCCACCGTGTCGATGTTCTTCGGCACCATCCCCATGGGCCTGGCCACCATCCTCAACGGTGCCCTGGTATTCGGCTTGGCGCGCTGGGGCGAGGGCGTGGTGCCGTGGGTTGAAATGCTTTGGTGGCTGGACGTGGGCCTGGCGCTGCTATGCGGCGTGGCGATTCCCTACCTGATGTTCACCCGCCAGGAGCACAGCATCGACCAGATGACCGCGGTGTGGCTGCTGCCAGTGGTGGCTGCGGAGGTCGCCGCCGCCAGTGGCGGGCTGTTGGCGCCGCACCTGGTGGATGCGCACCGGCAGTTCCTGGTGGTGATCACCAGCTATGTGATGTGGGCGGTTTCGCTGCCGGTGGCGTTCAGCATCCTCACCATCCTCATGTTGCGCATGGCCCTGCACAAGCTGCCGCCGGCCAACATGGCCGCCTCCAGCTGGCTGGCGCTGGGCCCGATCGGTACCGGCGCGCTGGGCATGCTGGTGCTCGGTGGCGATGCGCCAGCGGTGTTCGCCGCCAATGGCCTGGGCGGTCTCGGTGAGGTGGCGCGTGGGCTGGGGCTGGTGGCCGGGATCGTGCTGTGGGGCGCCGGGTTGTGGTGGTTGCTGACGGCGGTGCTGATCACCCTGCGCTACATGCGCCAGGGCATGCCGTTCAACCTGGGCTGGTGGGGGTTCACCTTCCCGCTTGGCGTGTACTGCCTGGCCACGCTGAAGTTGGCGGGCTGGCTGCAGTTGAGTTTCTTCAGCGTATTCGGCCAGGTGCTGGTGGTGGCCTTGGCCATACTCTGGGCGCTGGTGGCCAGCCGAACCTTGCGCGGGGCCTGGCGCGGCGAGCTGTTCGTGTCGCCGTGCATTGCCCAGCGCTGAGCGGCTTCACAGGTTAGGGGTGTAGTCGAAGGCGCTGGTGGCTTGGTCATCGGTGAATGGGGTGACGGCCGAATGCTTGTTCATCACGCTGTTGACCAGCGACCCTGGGAACATCTGGATGCTGTTGTTGAAGCGCTCCACCTCGCCGTTGAAAATCACGATGGCCGCGCCGACGTTCTCTTGCTGCTCGGCAATTTCACGCATGAGGTTGTTCATCAGCTCCGAGGCCTTGAGCTCGGGGTAGGCCTCGAAGGCCACGCGCAGCCCACCGAGCAACGAACGGGTGGCGCCCTCGGCTTTGGCCAGGATCTTGCCGTCCGCTTCCACAGGCAGTTCGGCAATGGCGCTGCGCAGGCGGGTGATCCCGGCCAGCACGCTTTGCTCATGATCGCGGTACAGACCAGCCTGCTCCTGCAGCGCATCGAGGACCTTGGTCTTCTGCCGCTCATAAGTCAGCACATTGGCCCAGGCGCGTTTGACGCGGTTATGGTTACCGACGATGCCGTTGTACAGGCTGATGACGATCAGCGGTACGCCGATCAGTGCGGCCAGCAGGATAAGGGCGAAAAGGTCCATGTCAGTGCTCCGTCTGGATCTGTACCGGGGTAGGTAGATTGAAATTGTCGTCGTGCTGCTCGGCCAGTGTGTGCACGGCGTCGAGCAATACGGTGAGCTGCGGCAGGTGCACGCCGTGCTCGATCAGCAAGCGGAAATCGCTCGTGCGGGTCAGCTCGCAAGTCAGCTTGAAGCCAAGCGGGTTGTCGTTGCAGCTCAGGCACAGATGCCCGTTCTGCGAGAACTCCAGGTTGGGCGTCTCAAGCTGGCGATGCAGTTCGATCAGGAGCTGGCCGCTACTAGCGACCAGGCTAGGCAACGGGCTTGCCTTTATCGTGCATTCCCGTGCAGATTTGTGGCTTCGGGCGCTGAGCGTGCCTCCAATGACAAAGCCCAACCAGGTACAAGGACGATGAGTCACCCCTCGCAATTCACCCTGCTCGGCAAGCGGCGCTTCCTGCCGTTCTTCATCACCCAGTCGCTGGGTGCCTTCAACGACAACCTGTTCAAGCAGTCGCTGATCCTGGCGATCCTCTACAAGCTGAGCCTGGAAGGCGACCGCTCGATCTGGGTCAACCTGTGCGCCTTGCTGTTCATCCTGCCGTTCTTCCTGTTCTCGGCGCTGGCCGGGCAGTTCGGCGAGAAGTTCGCCAAGGACCGCCTGATCCGTGCGATCAAGCTGGCCGAGATCGTCATCATGGCCATCGGCGCGACCGGTTTCGTCACCCATCATCTGGAACTGATGCTGGTGGCGCTGTTCGCCATGGGCACCCACTCGGCGCTGTTCGGCCCGGTGAAATACTCGATCCTGCCCCAGGCCCTGCGTGAGGAGGAACTGGTGGGCGGCAACGGCCTGGTGGAAATGGGCACCTTCCTGGCGATCCTGGCCGGCACCATCGGCGCCGGTATGCTGATGTCCTCCAACCAGTACGCGGTGCTGGCCGCCACCGGGGTGGTGTGCACCGCGGTGCTGGGCTACCTGGCCAGCCGCTGGATCCCCCGCGCCGCTGCTGCCGCGCCGCAGATGAAGCTGGACTGGAACATCTTCAAGCAGTCCTGGCTGACCTTGCGCCTGGGCCTGGGCCAGACCCCGGCAGTATCGCGCTCGATCGTTGGCAACTCGTGGTTCTGGTTCGTCGGCGCGATCTACCTCACGCAGATCCCGGCCTACGCCAAGGACTGGCTGCACGGCGACGAGACCGTGGTCACCCTGGTGCTGACCCTGTTCTCGGTAGGCATCGCCGTCGGGTCGCTGCTGTGCGAGCGCTTGAGCGGGCGCAAGGTGGAGATAGGCCTGGTGCCGTTCGGCTCGTTCGGCCTGACCCTGTTCGGCCTGCTCTGGTGGTGGCACTCGGGGGATGTCCCGGTCGGTGCCGTGCCCCATGACTGGCTGACCTTGCTGGCCATGAGCCAGGCCTGGTGGATCATGCTGTCGATTGTCGGCCTGGGTATTTTCGGTGGCTTCTACATCGTGCCGCTGTACGCGCTGATCCAGGCGCGCACCGCGGAGGGCGAGCGGGCCCGGGTGATCGCCGCCAACAACATCCTCAACGCGATGTTCATGGTGGTGTCGGCGATCATCACCATCGTTCTACTGAGCCTTGCCAAGCTGAGCATCCCGCAGCTGTTCCTGGTGGTGTCGCTGCTCAACATCGCGGTCAATGCCTACATCTTCCGCATCGTGCCGGAATTCACCATGCGCTTCCTGATCTGGCTGCTCAGCCACTCGATGTACCGGGTCGAGCACCGTGAGTTGCAGCGCATTCCCGACGAAGGCGCGGCGTTGCTGGTGTGCAACCATGTGTCGTTCGTCGATGCGCTGCTGATCGGCGGCGCGATCCGCCGGCCGATCCGGTTTGTCATGTACTACAAGATCTACAACCTGCCGGTGCTCAATTTCGTGTTCCGCACCGCGGGCGCCATCCCCATTGCCGGGCGCGGCGAGGACGAGGCCACCTACGAGCGCGCCTTCGCCCGCATCGCCCGGTACCTGGCCGATGGCGAGCTGGTGTGCATCTTCCCTGAGGGCAAGCTGAGCGCGGATGGCGAGATCGATGTGTTCAAGGGCGGGGTGAACCGCATCCTGCAGGAGACGCCGGTGCCGGTGATCCCGTTGGCGTTGCAGGGGTTGTGGGGCAGCTTCTTCAGCCGCGACCCGAACAAAGGCTTCTTCAAGCGCCTGTGGTCGCGGGTGACCCTGGTGGCCGGCGCCGCCATCCCGGTGGAGGCGGCGCAGCCCGAGGCGCTGCGCGAGCAGGTGAGCCTGCTGCGCGGCGACGTTCGCTAGGGGTAACGGAGGAAGGTCAGCTGGCGCTGACCTTCAGGCCGACCAGGCCGGTGATGATCAGGGCGACACTGGCCAGGCGGATCAGCGCCATGGATTCACCGAACAGGATGATCCCGGCGATCACCGTGCCGACCGCGCCGACGCCGGTCCAGATGGCATAGGCGGTGCCCAGCGGCAGCTCCTTCATGGCCAGGCCCAGCAGGCCGAGGCTGATGACCATGGCGCCGACCGTCAGCACGGTGGGCAGGGGGCGGGTGAAGCCGTCGGTGTACTTGAGGCCGACAGCCCAGCCGACTTCGAACAGGCCGGCGAAGAACAGGATGATCCAGGACATGGTGAGTCTCCATCGTTATCAAAGATGGGGCCGTCCCCGGTATGTTCACGCACAGCGTCGTGAGGCCGTCCTCACAGTGCGCACTATAGTGCCCATTTGCCGAGGCTGGGGCAAGTTTCAAGGATCGGTGGTTGCCTCATCGCCGGCAAGCCGGCTCCCACAGGGTTAGCGCATGGCTGGCTTCATGCGGTCGGTGTGGGAGCCGGCAGGCCTGCGATGAGGCCGGGTCAGGCAACATCAATTTCTGGCAGATACGATGTTCTCAACCTCGGGCGCAGGCTCCTTCATCCGCCGGAACCACGTCGACAGCAAAGCCCCGGAGATGTTGTGCCATACGCTGAACAGCGCACTGGGCACCGCGGCCAGGGGTGAGAAGTGCGCCGACGCCAGGGCCGCGCCCAATCCGGAGTTCTGCATGCCCACCTCCAGTGCCAGCGCCTTGCGCTGGGCCAGCGGCAGCTTGCACAGCTTGCCGGTCAGGTAGCCCAGCAGGAAGCCGAAGCTGTTGTGCAGCACCACCACCGCCATGATCAGCAGCCCCGATTCGGCGATCTTCGCCTGGCTGACCGCCACCACCGCGCAGACGATCATCACGATGCTTACCACCGATACCAGCGGCAGCACCTGCACCGCCAAGTGCACCCGGGCGCCGAGCAGGCGCTGGGCGAGCACGCCGAGCACGATCGGCAGCATCACCAACTGCAGGATCGACCAGAACATGTCCATGAACGAGACCGGCAGCCACGCCGAGGCGAGGAACCAGATCAGCGCCGGGGTGAGCAGCGGGGCGAGCAGGGTGGTCACCGCGGCGATCGCCACTGCCAGTGCCAGGTCGCCCCTGGACAGCCACACCATGACGTTCGACGCCGTGCCGCTCGGGCAGCAGCCGACCAGGATCACGCCCACGGCGATTTCCGGCGGCAGATGGAACAGCTGGCACAACAGCCAGGCCACCCCGGGCATGATCACGAAATGCGCCATGACCCCCAGCGCCACCCGCCAAGGCTGGCGGGCGACGGCGGCGAAGTCGTCGAGCTTGAGGGTCAGGCCCATGCCGAACATCACCAGGCCCAGCAGCGGCACGATGGCGACCTTGAGGGCGACGAACCACTGCGGCTGAAGGAAGGCTAGGCAGGCGAACACCAGCACCCACAGGGCGAAGGTGTTGCCGACGAAGCGGCTGAGGGCGGCGAGGGCACGCATGGGGCAATCCTTGTTGTTCTGTTCAGCTGCCCCCGATCATACTCAAGACCAGCTCAGAATGGGCCAGCCGTTGGTTTGCGCGTGCTCGCGCAGCACCGGGTCCGGGTTGACCACATGGGGGTGATCCACCTTCAGCAACAGCGGCAGGTCGTTGCGCGAGTCGGAATAGAAGCTCGCGCCCTCGAGGTTTTCCTGTTCCTGGTCGAGCCACTCCAGCAGGCGGGTGATCTTGCCTTCGCGGTAGGTGAGCACGCCGTGGGTCTTGCCGGTGAACACGCCGTTGACCGCTTCCAGTTCGATGGCCAGGTATTCGTCCACGCCCAGGCGCGCGGCGATCGGGCCGACCAGGTGAGCACCGCTGGCCGAGATGATCAGGACCCTGTCGCCACGCTGGCGGTGCTCGGCGATGCAGCGGCACGCATCACCGTAGATGATCGGCTCGATCACATCCTCGACCCAGGGCTCGACCAGGTGCTCCACCTCTTCCAGGGTGCGCCCGGCGATCGGCTCCAGGCTGAAGGCCATGTAGTCCTCCATCTGCAGGTGGCCTTTGCCGTAGGCTTCCATCAGTTCATGGTCGCGCTTGAGGAAACTCTTGCCATCGACCCAGCCCAGTCGGGCCATCTGCTTGCTCCACAACGACGCGCAGTCGCCGTGGATGAGGGTTTCGTCCAGATCGAAAATTGCCAGTGCCATGCGTTGAATCTCCTTAGGCCACTTCCCGTAGCGCCGTGGGGTCGATCGACAAGGATACCCGTTGTCCGTCCGCGTGCAGATCGCTGGCGCAACGATTGAGTACGTCCACCACCAGTTCCACGCCGCGTACCTGGACGCGGTAGCGGATCACGTTGCCCAGCAGGCTGTGGCTGCGGATCTCGCCATCCAGCTCGCCGTTCAGGCTCAGGGTGATCGACTCTGGCCGGATCGCCAGGCGCGCGTCCACCGGGCGTTGCAGCAGGCGGCTGGCGCTGTCGGCGTCGAGCAGGTTGTAGTTGCCGATGAAGCCGGCGGCAAACAGGTCCACGGGCGCGGTGTAGAGGGTTTCGGCATCGCCGCTCTGGACGATGCGTCCCTGGTTCATCAGGACGATGCGGTCTGACATGGTCAGCGCTTCTTCCTGGTCATGGGTGACGAAGATGGTGGTCAGCCCCAGCTCGCGCTGGATGGCGCGGATCTGTTCGCGCAGGTGCTTGCGAATACGCGCATCCAGCGCCGACAGTGGCTCGTCGAGCAACAGCAGGCGCGGGCGGGTGACCAGCGAGCGGGCCAGGGCCACGCGCTGGCACTGGCCGCCGGACAGCTGGTGCGGGTAGCGCCCGGCGAAGCTGCCCAGCTCGACCAGGTCGAGTACCTCGCGCACCCGTGCCTGGCTTTCGTCGGCCTTGACCTTCTGCATGCGCAGGCCGAAGGCGACGTTCTGTTCCACGGTCATGTTGGGGAACAGTGCGTAGCTCTGGAACACCATGCCGATGCCGCGCTTCTGCGGGCTCAACGGCACGATATCCTGGCCGTCGAGCAGGATCCGCCCGCTGTCCACCGGGGTCAGCCCGGCGATGCAGCGCAGCAGCGTGGACTTGCCGCAGCCGGAGGGGCCGAGCAGGGTGACGAACTCGCCGCGTTCGATCTGGCAGTCGATGTTCTCGAACACCGGGCTGCCGGCGTAGCTCTTTTGCAGTTTCTGTACGCTGACGAAGCTCATGTCAGGTCTTGTCCTTGTTCAGGCGGTTGGCAACCCAGGTCAGCACCAGCACGAAGGCGAAGTAGGAGATCACCAGGGCGCTGTTGAAGTGGCCGCTGCTGTTGCGCATGTTGTTCAGGTACACCTGCAAGGTCTCGTAGCGGGTGCCCACCAGCAGGTTGGCGAACACGAACTCGCCGAACAGGAACGAGAACGACAGCAGCAGCGCCACCATCAGGCCCTTGCGCAGGTTCGGCAGCACCACCAGGAACGCCGCCTGCCAGGTGCTGGCGCCGAGCAGTTGCGCGGCGTCCATCAGGTCGCGCAGGTTGATCGCCTGCAGGTTGTTGGTAATCGCCCGGTACATGAACGGCAGGGCGATGGTGAAGTAGCAGCCGATCAGGATCCACGGCGTGCCGACCATGGCCATCGGCCCGCTGCCATAGAGTTGCAGCAAGCCCACCGCGGACACCACCGGCGGCACCGCGAAGGGCAGCAGGATGAGTACGTTCATCAAGGCGTCGAGCTTGGGGAAGTGGTAGTGGACCACGAACAACAGCGGCAGGATCAGCACCACAGACAGCACCAGCGCGCCCACGCACACCAGCAGCGACTGTCCGAAGGCGGCGAGAAAGCGCGGTTCGCTCCACAGTGCCACATACCACTTGATGGTCAGCCCGCTGGGCAGCAGGGTCGCCGACCAGCTGGTGGCCAGCGAATAGAGCAGGGTGCCGGCCAGTGGCAGCAGCAGGATGAGGAACAGCAGGTAGACCACCGCGCGGTGGTAGAGCCCGCCGCGTTTGTTTTCAGCGCGCATGGTAGCTCCTCTTGAGCAGCCATTGATGGGCCACCGTGACCACGGTCATCAGGCCCACCAGCACCATCGCCAGGGCGCTGGCCAGGTTCGGGTCGAGGCTGATGTCGCCGGCGACAAGACCGGCGATGCGAATCGGCAGCACGTTGAAGTTGCCGGTGGTCAGGGCGTAGACGGTGGCATAGGCGCCCAAGGCGTTGGCCAGCAGGATGACGAAGGTGCCAAGCAGCGCCGGGGTAAGCACGGGCAGGCCGATGTGCCGCCAGAACTGCCAATGGTTGGCGCCCAGCAGCGCGGCGGACTCACGCCAGTCTTCGCGCAGGGCGTCGAAGGCGGGGTAGAGCAGCAATACGCCCAGGGGGATCTGGAAGTAGGTGTAGACCAGGATCAGGCCGGTCTTGGAGTAGATACTGAAGTCGCCGAGCAGCCCCATCTGCTTGAGCAGCAGGGTGAGCGCGCCATTGAAGCCGAGCAGGATGATAAAGGCGAACGCCAGGGGCACGCCGGAAAAGTTGCTGGTCATGTTGGCGAAGGCGCTGACGAAGTCGCGCAGTTTCGAGTCGACCTGGCGCAGCGAATAGGCGCCCAACGTGGCGATGACGATGCCGAACAGGCTCGACCAGAAGCTGATCTCCAGGCTGCGTTGCAACGCTTGCAGGTAGAACTTCGAGGCGAAGATCTTGCTGAAGTTGGCCAGCCCCCAGCCACTCTCGCTTTGCAGGCTGTTTATCGCAACCCAGGCCAGCGGCGCGATCTGGAAAATGATGAAGAACACGGCGAACGGCAGCAGGCAGAGCAGGGCCAGGTAGCGGCCGCGATGGCTTGCATTCACTTGAGCAGCTCCCGGCAGACCGGTTTGTCGTGGGCGGCGCCGAGCAGTTCGCAGATCGTGCCGCACAGCTCGGTCTGCAGCGGCTTGGCCGCAGGGTCGAGGCTGAAGGCTTCACCGAACACGAACAGCGGCACTTCACGCTCCTCGGCGAGCAGGCCGTTGTGCGAGCGGTCGTTGTTCATGCCGTGGTCGGCGGTGACCAGCACCTGGTAGCCCTCCTCGAGCCAGCGCGGCAGGTAGTCGGCCAGCAGGATGTCGGCGCTGCGCGCGGCGTTGCGGTACTGGCTGCTGTCCAGGCCATGGCGATGGCCGGCGTCGTCGATGTTCATCGGGTGCACCAGGAGGAAATTCGGCGCATGGCGACGGCGCAGGTATTCGGCGTCGGCCAGCAGGTGCGAATCGGGGTAGTGGTCGGCGTAGTAGAACAGGCCATGCTGGATCGGCAGCTTCGGCGCGTGGGTGTGGCGGTCGCGCAGCGGGTCGAACGGCGAGCGGTTGTACAGTTCGCTCATCCAGTGGTAGGCCGCCGCCGCGGTGCCCAGGCCGGCCTCGCGGGCGTAGTGGAACACGCTGCGCTGGTTGGACAGGCGGTTGACGTTGTTGTGCACGATGCCGCTGTCGATTGGCGGTACACCGGTGAGAATGCATTCGTAAAGTGGTCGCGACAGCGACGGCAGCTCGCACTCCACGCGGTACAGCGCGGCGCGGTCGGCCTCGACATAGGCGTGCAGGTGGCCCATGGCGTGATGGGCCACCTGGTGGTTGAGGCCGTCGAGCAGGACCAGGATGACGTTGTGTGACATGTTGGCTCCAGGGGAAACGGGGCCTCGTGGGAGTGGCGGTGCGCCGATGCTCCCACGAGGTGGATGGCGCTTACTCCATCTCGATGATCACCTGCTCCTGCCACTTCTGTGGCAGGGCCTTGGAGGTCGCTTCCCAGGCCGCAGCATCTTTGATTGGCTGGGCGGCCTTGTACTGCTCGTTGGGCAGCAGCTTGGCCTGTACATCCGCCGGCAGCTTCAGGTGTTCGGCACGGATCGGTCGGGCGTGGCCGATGGCCAGGTTGGTCTGGCCGGCATCGCTGAAGATGTATTCACGGGTCAGCTTGGCCGCGTTCGGGTGCTTGGCGTATTTGTTGATGATGGTGGTATAGCCGGAGATGACCGACCCATCGGAGGGGATCAGCACCTCGAAGCGTTTCGGGTCGATCTGTTCGCGGTAGCTCAGGCCGTTGAAGTCCCACACCACGCCCACTTCCACCTCGCCTTTCTCCAGGGTCTGGATGGTTGGGTTGGCCAGCGACAGGCGCTTCTGCTGGGCCAGCTTGGTGAACAGCTGCAGGCCCGGCTCGATGTTCTTCTCGTCGCCCTTGTAGGCGATGGCGGCGGCAAGCACGCCGTTGGCGGCCTGGGCGGCGGTGCCTACGTCACCGATGGCGACCTTGTACTTGCCCTTTTCCAGGTCGTGCCAGGTGCTTGGGCGGTCCTCTTCCTTCACCAGGTCCTTGTTGATGATGAAGGCGATGGTGCCGGTGTAGGCCAGCGCCCAGTGGCCGTCCTGGTCCTTGGCCCACGCCGGGACCTGGTCCCAGGTGCTTGGCTTGTAGGGTTGGGTCACGCCCTTGGCGACCGCGATCGGGCCGAAGGCCGCGCCGACGTCGCCGATATCGGCGCTGGCGTTGTCCTTCTCGGCATCGAACTTGGCGACTTCCTGGGCCGAGCTCATGTCGGTGTCGCTGTGCTTGAGGCCGTATTTTTTCGCCAGGTCTTCCCAGGTGCCTTTCCAGTTGGCCCAGGCATCGGGCATGCCCACGCTGTTGACCGTACCTTCCTTGCGGGCGGCGTCTTCAAGGGCCTTGAGGTCCTGGGCCATGGCCGAGGTGCAAAAAGCGATGGCCGAACCGAGCAGTGACGCCATGAACAACTTTTTCATCCGAAGCTCCTTTGGTGGGTGCCTTGCATTCGTTGTTATGAACTGAAGCGGTGCTTGCGACCCCTTGGTCTAGGTCAGCAAACCTTGCGCCAAGGTAGGCCTGTTGCGTGACAGTTTGATGTAAGGGGCGGGGGCGGGTGGCAGGCCCAAGGCCCTGGAACTACAGCGTAGACCAGATCGAAAGCCTTGATTCGCGTGGGCTGGCGCGGATCTGGCAGATCTGGCAAGTGCCCTGTGGCGCCTGTGTCACAGGATGTTCATCAGCTGTGCCTAGGCTTGCACTACGCTCCAACTGCCCCGTTTCGGAGCTGGACTAGTCCAGATAGGTAACCTTTGATGCAAGCGACGCCACCGCGCGCGGTAACAGCTATCTGCCATGCGCTGCAGGAGCAGATCGAACACGGCCTGCTGGCACCCGGCGGCAAGCTGCCGGCCGAGCGCAGGCTCAGCGAGGTGTTCGACACCACGCGTATCACCCTGCGCGAGGCGCTGGTGCAGCTCGAGGCCATGGGCCTGATCTACCGCGAGGAGCGCCGTGGCTGGTTCGTCGCGCCCGAGCGGCTGACCTACGACCTGATCGAGCGCAGCCATTTCCATGCGATGGTGCGCGACCAGGGGCGGGTGCCGAGCACTGAGTTACTGTCTGCGCGCCTGCAGCCGGCCTCTGCGTCGATCTGTGCGCGCCTGCGCCTGCCGGCGTTGTCCAGCGTGGTGAGGATCTGCCGTTTGCGCCGGATCGATGGGCGAGCGGTGCTGTATGCCGAGCACTATCTCAACCCGCGTTACTTCCCGGGGATCCTCGAGCTGGACCTGGCGCGGTCGCTGACCGAGATCTACGCGCGGGAATACGCCATTCACTATGGGCAGGTGTGCTTTGAAATCCTGCCGACGGCGTTGCCGGCCGAGGCGGCGGCTGCCTTGAAGGTGTCGGCTGGCAGCCCCGGGTTGCATATCACCCGGGTCAACAGCGACCAGCATGGGCACCTGATCGACTGCGACCTGGAATACTGGCGTCACGATGCGATCCGCATTCGCGCCGAGGCTGGGTAGGGTGAACATCGCGGTGCGCCGATGCGACTTGCCCCGCGATGCGATCTAGCTGGAAACGTTGCTCTGAGCCATTGCCCCTCCGCCAGCCGTCACCACCTGCACCGACAGCCGTGGCGTCGCCAGATCCAACCCCGCTTCATCGAGCTGGCGCTTCAACGCCAGGTTGAACGCCCGCGACACCTCCCACTGCTTGATCGGCGCGGTCTTGAACCGCGCCCGCAGGATCGCCGAGCCCGACTCGAAGCTCTCTACCCCCTGCAACTCCAGCGGCGACCAGATGTTGCGGCGCATCAGCGGGTCGTTGCGCAGTTTCTGCCCGACCTCGCGGATCAGGGTGATGGCCTGGTCGATGTTCATGCTGTGCGGGATGGCCACGCGGAAGATCGCGTAGCCGAATTCGCGCGAGTAGTTCTTGATGCTCTTGATCTCGCTGAACGGGATGGTGTGCACGATGCCGTCGATGTCGCGCAGGCGCACGGTGCGGATGGTCAGGCCCTCGACCGTGCCCAGGTGGCCGCCGACATCCACGTAGTCGTCGATGGCCAGGGAGTCCTCGATGATGATGAACAGGCCGGTGATCAGGTCGGCCACCAGCGACTGGGCGCCGAAACCGATGGCCAGGCCGATGACACCGGCACCGGCCAGCAGTGGGGTGACGTTCACGCCCATGTTGGCCAGGGCGACGATCACCGCGATGATGACGATCACCACGAACATCACGTTGCGGATCAGCGGCATCATGGTCTGCGCACGGGCGTTGGCCAGCCCGCGCCGCGAATGCACCAGGGCATGGTGCACGGCGGTGTCGGCGAGGATCCACACCAGCCAGGCGACTATCAGCGTACCGGCCAGGCCCAGCAGGCGCAGGCTGACTTCATGGCCGTCACCCTCGGCGAAACTGATCATCGAGTGGCCCCAGACGCGCAGGCCCAGTTCGATGAACAGCAGCCAGATGAACAGGTGCACCAGCACATAGCCGAAGTTGCGCAGGCGTTCGGTATAGACCGCCTGGCGCTTGTTGGCGCGCCTGGGCTTTGCCGCGTGGCGACGGACCAGGCCATTGAGCACCATGCACACCACCACCAGCACCGTGCACATCAGCGACTGGCGCAGGGCGGTGCTGGTGTCGCCGGCGGAGACGAAGGTGGCGAACAGCGAGATCGCTACCAGGATCAGCGCCGGGAGGTACCAGAAGCTGCCGAGCAGTTCGATGGTGTCGCTCAGGGTGCGCCGGGTCAGTCGCCGGGACAGGGGCTGGTTGCGGATCAGGTGGGCGATCGGGCGGCGGAAGCGCAGGATGAACAGCCCCGTGCACAGAGCTGCGACCACATTGGCCAAGGTGGCCAGGGCATGGGCCAGGTGGCTGCCCAGCGCGGTGGTCAGGCGTGGGTCGCTCATCGCCTCGCCGAACGCGGCGAAGCTGCCGATCAGCCACAGCGGGCGGAACGCCTGGTGTCGCAGGATATGCAGGGCGCGGTGGCGATGCGGGCCGTCGAGCAGCGAGAAGGCAATTACGCAGATGGCCGAGAACAGGGTGCCGACCACCAGCGCGTAGGCCAGCACCATGGCCATCGACTTGCCCAGCGAGGAGGGCAGGGCGAAGCTCAGGTACACGGTGAACACCAGCGCCACCAGCCAGGGCCCCAGCTTGCGCAGGGCAAAGCGCACCAGGTCCCAGGTCCGCGGGTGTTGCGGCAGGTCTTCGGTCAGGCCGAAACGCAGGCGCACACGGTGGCCGATCCAGTTGAAGGCATAGGCCAGCAGGCCCCAGACCAGGATGACCCCGGCGAAGCCAAACAGGATCGCCGGCCATTGATGCACCGGCACCACCAGTGCGGCCAGTTCGTCCTGGGCTTGGTCGATTTCCAGGGACCAGCGCTTGAACGGGCTGGCATCGCCGCTGAACTGTTTCTCGAAGTCGTGCAGGGCACCGCCGATCAGGCCGAGCACCCCCTGTTCGACGGTGGGTTGCGATTGCCGGGTGGCGTCGCGCAGCTTTTTCAGGTCGGCCAGCAGCTTGGCGCGTTGCTGGTCGTTTTCCAGGTTCTTGATCACCTCGTCCAGGGACTTGCCCAAGGGCTCGCTGGCTTCGGGCTGGGCGGGCGTGCTGGAGCCGAGCAGGCCTGGCAGGCCGGCGGCGTGCGCTGGCGTGACGAGCAACAGGAACAGCAGCGTGATGCAACGCAGGAGGGCTGGCACCGGGAAATCTACCTCAGGTCAAACGTTTGCCCGAGTGTAGAGGTTTACGACGGCAGTTTCTCGAGGATCTTCCAGCAGGTGAGGCCGAAAATGCCGAGGGTGCCGATCCACATCATCAGCACGCCGACATTGCGTTCGCGCAGGCTGAAACCGATGGTCAGCAGCATCAGGAACAGGAACACCGGCACGAACAGGGACAGGAACGGCGATGACATGGACAGCATCCTTCTGTTTTGGGGGCCATGTATCAAGCATAGCGCTTTGCAAGCGAGGCGGATTGACCGGGGGCAGGTGCTGATCCGATCGCGGGGCAAGCCGCTCCCACAGGTCCGCGTGGGAGCGGGTTGGCCGTCAGGGCAGTTCGCGGCTGCGGTAGAAGGCGCCGAGCACCTTCACCAGGTGGGCCAGGTCATGGCTGCCGCACAGTTCGCGGATCGAGTGCATGGCGAAGGTCGGCAGGCCGATATCCACCGTGCGCACGCCCAGGTGGCTGGCGGTGATCGGGCCGATGGTCGAGCCGCAGCCCATGTCGCTGCGCACCACGAAGCTCTGCACCGGGACTTCCTCGGCCATGCACAGGTGGCGGAAGAACCCGGCGGTTTCGCTGTTGGTGGCGTAGCGCTGGTTGTTGTTGACCTTGATTACCGGGCCTGCGTTGAGCTTGGGGCCGTGGTTGCCGTCGTGTTTGTCGGCGTAGTTGGGGTGCACGCCGTGGGCATTGTCGGCCGAGACCATCAGCGAGCGCTGGATGGTGCGCACATAGTCGTCGCCATCGGGCAGCAGGCGTTGCAGGGTCTGCTCGAGCATCGGGCCATCAGCGCCGCAGGCCGAGCAGGAGCCGACTTCCTCGTGGTCGTTGCACACCAGTACGCAGGTCTCGTCGCCTTCGGCGTTCAGCAGCGCCTGCAAGCCGGCGTAGCACGACAGCAGGTTGTCCAGGCGGGCGGCGGCGATAAAGTCGCCGTTCAGGCCGATCAACGCGGCGTCCTGGGTGTCGTAGAAGCTCAGCTCGTAATCCAGCACCACGTCGGCGTTGAGGTCGTGTTCGCGGGCTAGCTGCTCGGTGAGCAGGGCGCGGAAGTCGACGCGCTCGTCGCCGGCGACCTGCGCCAGGATCGGTGGCAGTTCGGTCTGCGGGTTGATCTGCCAGCCTTCGTTGGCGGTGCGGTTGAGGTGGATCGCCAGGTTGGGGATCACCGCGATCGGCAGCTTGAAATCGATCAGCTGGCTTTCCACCTTGCCGTCACGGCGGAAAGTGACCCGGCCGGCCAGCGACAGGTCGCGGTCGAACCAAGGGGCGAGCAGGGCGCCGCCATAGACTTCGACGCCCAGTTGCAGGAAGCCCTGGCGCTGCAGTTCGGGCTGCGGCTTGACCCGCAGGCATGGGCTGTCGGTGTGGGCGCCGACCATGCGGATACCGCCGATCAGCGGCGAATGCTTGCCGAGCTTGATGGCGATGATCGAGGAATCGTTACGGGTCACGTAGTAGCGGCCGCCAGGCACGGTGGCCCAGCTGTCGCGTTCGTCCAGGCGCTGGTAGCCGGCGGCCTCGAGGCGTTGCGCGAGGCTGGCGGTGGCGTGGAAGGGCGTCGGGGAGGCCTTGAGGAATTCGATCAGGCCGGCGTTCAGGGCATCGCGCATAAGTCACTCCAGACAGCAGTGGCGCGAGTTTAGCGTAAATGCTCGAAAAATTGTGTCAGCCCTATCGCGAGGCGTTGGAGCGGGCTTGCCCCGCGATCGGGCCCGAGTCTCAGAACGGCGCCGGACACTCGAATTTCAGGCGTTCGCCGGACACCGGATGGGTAAAGCTCAGCATCGAGGCATGCAGGCACAGCCGCTCATGGGCCGCCAGCGCCTCGGGGTTGGCGTACAGCCGGTCGCCGAGCAGCGGGTGGCCGATCGACATCATGTGCACGCGCAGCTGGTGCGAGCGCCCGGTGATCGGCGTCAGCTCGACCCGGCAGTGATCGCCGCAGCGCTCGACGATGCGCCAGAAGGTCAGGGCATGCTTGCCCTGCTCATGGTCGACCACGTGGCGCGGCTTGGTCGGCGGGTCGTAACGCAGGGGCAGGTCGATGCTGCCGCTGTCGAGCGCGGGCTGGCCCCAGCACAGCGCGGTATAGGCCTTTTCGGTCTCGCGGTCGTGGAACTGGCGTGACAGTTCACGATGGCTGTCGGCGTCGCGGGCGAGCAGGATGATCCCCGAGGTTTCCCAGTCCAGGCGGTGGACGATCAGGGCTTCCGGGTAGCCGTTTTCCTGCAGGCGGGTGATCAGGCAGTCCTTGTTGTCCTCGGCGCGACCCGGCACCGACAACAGCAGGGTCGGCTTGTTGATCACCAGGACGGCGGCGTCTTCGTGAAGGATCTGGATGTTCGACAGCGGCATTGCTAGGTCTCGGTGAAATGGCGGAAAGCACTGGGGCCGCCTTGCGGCCCATCGCCGGCAAGCCGGCTCCCACAGGGTCCCGCGTTGTCTGTGGGAGTCGGCTTGCCGGCGATAGACTGCAAAGCAGCCCCAATGATTACACCCAGCTGCGCGATCAGCGATCAGGCAGGGTGATGTTCAGTTCCAGAATCGAGCAGCTGCCCTGGTTTTCCAGTTCAATCTGTACGTCGTCGTTGCCGATGTTGACGTACTTGCGGATCACCTCCACCAGCTCCTTCTGCAAGGCAGGCAGGTAGTCCGGGGTGCTGCGCTGGCCACGCTCGTGCGCCACGATGATCTGTAGACGCTCTTTCGCTACCGACGCGCTGCTCTGTTTCTGTCTGCCACGAAAGAAGTCAAAAAGGTTCATGGTTTATTTGCCTCCAAACAGGCGCGCGAAGAATCCTTGCTTCGGCACTTCGATGAACCGCAGTGGCTTGGGCTTGCCCAGCAGGCGGTCGACGGTGTCGCTGTACGCCTGGCCTGCATCGCTCTGGTCATCGAGGATGACCGGGATGCCCTGGTTGGAGGCTTTCAGCACGGCTTGGGATTCGGGGATGACACCCAGCAGTTCGACCGAGAGGATTTCCTTGACGTCCTCGACGCCAAGCATTTCGCCTTTTTCGACGCGCTCGGGGTGGTAGCGGGTGATCAGCAGGTGTTCCTTGATCGGGTCTTCACCCTGTTCGGCGCGGCGCGACTTGCTCGACAGCAGGCCGATCATGCGATCGGAGTCACGTACCGACGAAACCTCGGGGTTGGTCACGACGATGGCTTCGTCGGCGAAGTACATCGCCAGGTGCGCACCTTTCTCGATACCGGCCGGCGAGTCGCAGACCACGAAGTCGAACTGGTCCTTGAGCTCCATCAGTACCTTTTCGACGCCTTCCTTGGTCAGGGCGTCCTTGTCGCGGGTCTGGCTGGCGGCCAGCACGAACAGGTTTTCCAGGCGCTTGTCCTTGATCAGGGCCTGCTGCAGGTTGGCTTCGCCGTTGACCACGTTGACGAAGTCGTACACCACGCGGCGTTCGCAGCCCATGATCAGGTCGAGGTTACGCAGGCCGACGTCGAAGTCGACGATGACCGTCTTATGCCCGCGCAGTGCGAGGCCGGTACCGATGGCGGCGCTGGTGGTGGTCTTGCCCACACCCCCCTTGCCGGAAGTGACGACGAGAATCTTGGCCAAGGTGTTTCACCCCTAAATAAACGGGACGTGGGTCCCTGCAAATACGAAAAACGGCAACGTGAAAAAAGTTGCGCTAAAAATGCCGGCAAGTATCCGTTAAAGACGGGTGATGTTCAACACGTCGCCGGACAGGCTGACCTGCACCCCCGAACCCCATAACGGATCGCGGCGCAGGTCTTCGCACACTTTGTACTGGCCGGCGATGGAGACCATTTCCGCAGTCATCTGCAAGCAGAAGATGCGTGCCTTGGTATTGCCCTTGATACCGGCCAGGGCGCGACCGCGCATGGCGCCGTACACATGGATGTTGCCATCGGCGAGAAGTTCCGCGCCGGGGCTGACCGAGCCGGTCACCACCAGGTCGCCGCCCTGGGCGTAGATCTGCTGGCCGCCGCGCACCGTCGAGGTGATGATCCGCGTCGGGCGCACTTCGGGTTCGGCCGGCGCAGGTGGAGGCGCTGGGACTGGCTCGGGCTTCTTCACCTCGGGTTCCGGCTCGAGCGGACGTTCGCGGGCCCCGGACGGCGGCAGCACCGGCAGGTCGATGGCGATGGCGGCGGCGATGTCCTCGATGCGGCTGGCGCGGATCGCCAGGGTGCGCAGGCCATGGTGACGGCACACGCGCATCAGCCCGGGCAGGTCGATGGCGCCTTCGTCATGGGGCAGCTTGTCCAGGGCCAGGACCAGCGGCGTGTTGCTGAAGAAGTTCGGCGCCTGCGCGACCTTCGCCGCCAGTTGGCGGTCGAGGGACTCGAGGTCGTTGCGCGCCAGTTCCAGTACGGTGATGGCAAGCATGCTGCCCTTGAGCTGGAACACGGGGGCGTTGTCGGGTGTCTGGTTGGTGCTCATGGTCTGCATAGACGGCTTGTTGCGAAAAAAGTGCCCTGACTTATAGCGATAAGACCGTTTGCCCGCAACCGATGTAGAATGCCGGGCTCATGTCTTGCCGGAAGCTTCAATGGAACGCCCGCGTTTTCGATCCTCTTTCCTTCACCCGCGATTCTGGGGGCTGTGGCTGGGCCTGGGCCTGCTTTGGCTGGTCGCCCAGCTGCCGTACCGGGCCTTGTTGGCGCTGGGGCGCGCCCTGGGCGCGGTGATGTACCGGCTGGCGGGTGAGCGCCGACGCATCGCCGCGCGCAACCTGGAACTGTGCTTCCCGGCGCTGTCCGGCGACGAACGGCAGCGCCTGCTCAAGGAAAATTTCGCTTCCACTGGCATCGCTTTCTTCGAGATGGCCATGAGCTGGTGGTGGCCGAAGGCCCGGCTGGCGCGCCTGGCTCACATCGAAGGTATCGAGCACCTGCAGGCCGCCCAGCGTGAAGGTGAAGGGGCCATCCTTATGGCCGTACACTTCACCACCCTGGAAATCGGCGCCGCTTTGTTGGGCCAGGTCCATACCATCGACGGCATGTACCGTGAACATGGCAACCCGCTGTTCGACTTCATCCAGCGCCGCGGCCGCGAGCGTCACAACGCCGACTCGCTGGCGGTGGAGCGCGACGATGTGCGCGGCATGCTCAAGCTGCTGCGCAAGGGCCGTGCGATCTGGTACGCGCCGGACCAGGACTACGGCATCAAGCAGAGTATCTTCGTGCCGTTGTTCGGTATCCCTGCGGCCACCGTCACCGCCACCACCAAGTTCGCCCGGCTGGGCAAGGCGCGGGTGATTCCATTCACCCAGAAACGCCTGGAAGATGGCAGCGGCTATCGTCTGGTGGTGCATCCGCCGCTCGAGGACTTCCCCGGTCAAACCGAGGAGGACGATTGCCTGCGCATCAACCAGTGGGTCGAGGGTGTGCTGCGCGAGTGCCCGGAGCAGTACCTTTGGGCGCATCGGCGCTTCAAATCGCGGCCTGAAGGCGAACCACGGCTGTACGACAAGAAAAAGCGTTAGGGAGCGGGCTTGCCCCGCGATAAGGCCGGTACTGGCAACCACTGACTCCAGGAAGGATGCATGACCTCAACCACCGGCCTGATCCTCTCAGGCGGCGGTGCCCGCGCCGCCTACCAGGTCGGCGTGCTGGCCGGCATCGCCGAGCTGCTGCCGCCGGGCGCCGCCAATCCTTTCCCGGTGATCGTCGGCACCTCCGCCGGTGCTATCAACGCGGTCAAGCTGGCCAGTGGCGCCACCCGCTTCGCCGAGTCGGTACAGCATCTGACGGCCTTCTGGCAGAACTTTCGCAGCCACCTGGTGTTGCGTAGCGACTGGCCAGGGGTGATCCGCCAGGCCAGTCGCTTCGTCGGCCACAGCCTGCTGGGCCTTGGCGGCCAGGTCCCGGTGGCGCTGCTCGACAGCCGCCCACTGCGCGGTCTGCTGCACGAGCATCTGGACCTGGACGGCATCGCCCACTCCCTGGCGGCCAATCAGTTGCGCGCCATTGCCGTGACCGCGTTCGGTTACGAGTCCGGCCAGGCGGTGACGTTCTACCAGGGCCGCCACACCATCGAACCCTGGCTACGACATCGCCGCATCGGCATACCCACGCCGTTGACCATCGACCATCTGCTGGCCAGTTCGGCCATCCCGCTGCTGTTCGCGCCAGTACGCCTGGGTGAGGAATATTTCGGTGATGGCGCCGTGCGCCAGTCAGCGCCGATCAGCCCGGCGCTGCATCTGGGGGCCAGTCGCGTACTGGTGGTCGGCGTCAGCGGCAACCCCCAGCGACCGTCGCCCCCCTTGCCGACCCAGCGCGTGTTCAGTGGCCAGCAACCGAGCCTGGCGCAAATCGGCGGGCATATGCTCAACAGTACCTTCATCGACAGCCTCGAGGACGATATCGAGTTGCTGCAGCGGCTCAACCATCTCAGCCATCTGCTGCCGGCGCACCTGGACGCCCGGCGCCTGGGGTTGGCGTCGATCGAGGTGCTGGTGGTGGCGCCCAGCCAACCGCTGGACGAGATTGCCGCCCGTCACCGCCGCGAGCTACCGGCGGCGCTGAGGCTGTTCCTGCGCGGGCCGGGGGCGACCAAGACCAGCGGGGCAGGGGTGTTGAGCTACCTGCTGTTCGAGGCGAGCTATTGCAGCGAACTGATCGAGTTGGGGCGCAAGGATGCCTTGGCCAAGAAGCGGGAGCTGTGCCAGTTCCTGGGGATATGAGGGCCGCTGTAATGGCCTTTCCCTGGCTCGTCGTGGCGACGACCCGCCGCGAAAGGGCCGCGTAGCGGCCCCATGCTTACTATTCGGCGATCTGCAACTTGCGCGACTGGGTATACACGTATCGCAGCTTCTCGTACTCGAACGGCGAGTTGGTCTGCCCGTAGCGGAAGTTGGTGGTGTAGCGCTTGTCCACCGCCCGCAGGACGGTCAGTTCCGGGTGGTCGCTGGCGGTCTCGGGCACGTTCAGGTAGTTGATTTCCTTCTCCCCCACGTAATCCACCACCAGCCCGGTGGTGTCGCGCAGGTTCGACGGCCCGAAGATCGGCAGCATCAGGTACGGTCCGTCCGGCACCCCGTAGAAGCCCAGGGTCTGGCCGAAGTCCTCGCTCTGCCGAGGCAGGCCCATCTTGGTCGCCGGGTCCCACAAGCCGCCGACCCCGATGATGGTGTTGAACATCAATCGGGCGGTGATCTGTGCCGAACGCTGAGGCTTGAGCTGTAGCACACTGTTGAAAAGGTTGGGCACATCACCCAGGTTGTTGAAGAAGTTGCTCACCCCGGTGCGCACGAAGCTGGGGGTGATGTAGCGGTAGCCGTCGACCACCGGCAGGAACACCCATTGGTCGAAGCGGTAGTTGAAGTGGTAGATGCGCCGGTTCAGCGACTCCAGCGGGTCATAGATGTTCAGCGCGGCCAGGGTCGAGCGTTCGAATTCGCGCTGGTCCAGGCCGGGATTGAATTTCAGTTCGCGCAGCGGGTCGACGAAACCGTCCGATTCCACGGTGAGGGTTTCGGTCTTGTCGGCCTCGACCACGCTGGCACGTGGCGCGACTTCCTCGGCCAGGGCGCAGCCGCTGGCGAGCAGGGCGGTGACGAGCAGCAGTCTGTTAACCACGGAAGAACTCCAGCATGGCGTCGCTGTTGACGCGGTAGTTGAGGTTGCCGCAATGGCCGCCATGGGGGTAGAGCGTCAGGCGTTCGCCGAATACCCGGCGCAGGAAGCCGATATCGCCTGGGCCGAGAATCACATCGTCGGCGTTATGCATCACGGCGATCTTCGGGTTGTCACGCAGATAGTCCTCCAAGGCGTACAGGCTCACCTGGTCGATCAGTTGCAGCAAGCTGTTGCCGTCGGTGCGCGCGCGCCACATCGGGATCACCTGCTCGGTCAGGTAGCAGTCGAAGTCGCACTGCAGGGCCCGTTTGAAGAAGGGTTCCAGGCTGCTGCCCTCGGTGATCGGGAATTTAGGCGGAATGATCAGCCCGCGACGGTTGATCAGGTCGGAGGTAAAGGCGATGTCGGCGGCCGAGAAGCGGAACGAGGTGCCGATGAGCATGGCCATCTGCTCGTTGGACAGGTGCTCCCGCGACTTCTGGAAGTCGTAGAGCAACGCATCATTGAGGTCGATATAGCCCTTGTCCTGGAAGTAGCGGGTGAGCTTTTCCAGCATCAGTTCATAGAAAGTGGTGCTGCGGTCGATGCCCTTGACCCGGGTCTGCACCAGCTTGTCCAGGTTGGTGATCGAGGTGTAAAGGTTGACCGGCGGGTTGAGCAGCAGCACACGCTTGAACTTGAAGCTTTGGCGGGTTTCGTCGAGCTTGCTGACGAACGCCGCGTCCAATGCACCCAGGCTGTAGCCGGTCAGGTAATACTCGCTGACCGGCAGGCGTGCCTGCTGGGCGCGCACCGCCTGCATGACCCGGTACAAGTCCTTGGCATCTTCGCTCGACACCCCAGGGGTAGCGAAGCGCGAGGCGGCGCTCATGAAGTCCCAACTGGTGGGCGAGGACAGCTGCACCACATGGTAGCCGGCCTGGTAGAACAGCTTCTTCAGGTATTCGTTGATGCTGCTGGAGTAGGGCGCGCCGGTGCCGGCGATCAGGAAGATCAGCGGCGCTTCGTGATCTTGCCTGGCCAGGCGGTAGCGCAGCTTCTTCACTGACCAGAAGTTGTCGGGCAGGGTGAACTCGCGTTCCGGGCGCAGGGTGAGGCTGTAGTCGGCCTGGTCGATGTCATCGTCGCTGGGCAGCGTCGGGCGCTTTTCCGGCGGCGTGGTGGCGATGGTCGCCTCGAACGGGTTGGTCAACGGGTAACCGTAGCTCGCGGCATCGACATCCCGCGCCGAGGCGGCCGCAGCCATGAGCAGGCCGCCGAGCAGGGCGGCGAGGCGCAAAGATCGAAGCATGTAGTCCCCCAAGGAAAACGCAAGGTCGTGCATTACGCAGGCTAGGACCACTGCAGACTGTACAAAGTTGCCCGTCGCCCTGTCGTTCGTCGCACCAGATGTTGCCGCGCCAGCCAACGTTTGTCTTGTGCAACATAGCTGCTAGGCCATGATTTTGCCTTTCAGCACTGCGCTGGGGGATCATGCAGCGTTTCCATTACCGCTGTTGGAGAACCGGATGTCTCGTACGTGGCCACTCTATGTCCTGCTGGCGTGCCTGGGCCTGTGGCTGGCGGCCAGCTATGGCGTGCGTTATGGGTTGATGGAGGATGCCCGGTGGGTCGGGTTGTGCAGTGCGTCAGGGGATACCTGGCAATGCCAGGCGCGATCATTGCTCGGGTTGGCAATCCACTTTCAGGTAATGGCCTGGGCGGCACTGGGCCTGGCGTTGGTCTGCCAGTTGTGGCCGGGGCGGGGCGGCTGGTGGCTGGCGGTGCTGGCGTTGGTGTTTGGGGGGCCGGCACTGGTGCTGTATACCGCGAGCATCGCGGTGTTTGCGTTGGTGCTGGCGGGGTTGCGGCTGGTGCGGTAAATGCGCGGCCGCTGGGCGGCCCTCGCCGGTAAGCCGGCTCCCACAAGGTCTGACACGCTTATCTTTGGGAGCCGGCTTGCCGGCGAATCGAGGACGAAGTCCTCGCGCTGGGTTTCACGCCGGGCGCAACCTCAGGCTGCGCCACAACGCCCCGACCATCAATACGCTGACCACCGCCCACCCCCACGCCTGCGGGTTCTGCAGCCCTTCGCGGAACAACTGTGGCGCCACCCCGGCACCCACGATGAAGGCGAGCAGGGCCACCTCGGCTCGCCGCGCCGGGACTGGTCGCAACAGATAGACCAGCGACGGCAGCAGCAACGCAGCGCTGGGAAAGCTGCGATAGCGGGGGTCGAATACCATCGCCAGCATGCTCACCGCCCCCGCGAACCCTGCCGCCAGCAACCATAAGCCTGCGTGCGCCTCGAGCCAGGCGAACAGCCGCTGGCGCCAGCCATCACGCCGGGCCAGCGCCAGTGCGCCGTGGGCCAGCACCAGCAGGTTCAGCCCGGCCAGGGCGAATGCCCATAACCACTCGCCGGCAAAGCGGGCATTGGTGCGAACCAGCTCCCCCCACAACCCCAGGCAGCCGGCGCCCAGGGCCACGAGCAACGGTAGCAGCAAGGTGGCGCGCTGGTCGGCTGGACGCCCGGCCAGGGCAAGGACCGCCAGCATCAGGGCCACGCTGGCCAGCAACCAGTGTGGCCACAGTGCCAGGTTGCTCACCGGCCCTTCGAGCACGCCCTTGTCCTGGCGGTCGGCGTCGTACAGCCCCCAGTAGCCGCCCACGGCGCCTTCGCTGGCGCGCTTCCACGGCTGGTCGAAGGCTTCGATCAGGTTGTAGCGCCAGCCGTTGGCTTCGGCCAGGGCGACGAAGCCGCGGATGAAGCGGGCCTCGTTGACCCGGCTCGGCTCGGCGGTTTCGCGCTGGCGGCCCTCGCTGGGCCAGCCGGTTTCACCGATCAGGATGTCCTTGGGCGCAAAGCGGTTGCCGAATACCTGGCGCACCTCGGCGACATGGGCCAGCGCCGCATCGATGCCGCGGGGCTCGTCCTCCCAGTAGGGCAGCAGGTGGATGGTCAGGAAATCCACCGCCGGTGCGATCTGGGGATGCTGCAGCCAGAACTCCCAGACATCGGCATAGGTCACTGGCACGCTGACCTGGCTTTTGACCTTGGCGATCAGGCCGGCCAGGCGCTCGCCGGTGATTTCCTTGCGTAGCAGCGCCTCGTTGCCGACGATCACCGCGCTGACCACGTCGGGGTTGGCGTTGGCCGCGGCGATCAGCAACTCTACTTCCTTGTCGGTGTCCAGCGGGTTGGCGTTGACCCAGGCGCCGAGCATCACTTTCAGCCCGTGCTTGCGCGCCAGCGCCGGGATCGCCTCGAGGCCGGTCATCGAGTAGGTACGGATGCACTGGAAACGCTCGCTGAGCAACGCCAGGTCGGCATCCATGCGCGCCGGGCGCAGGCGCAACGGCTGGTCGAAGGGCGACTGGTCCTTGTCGAAGGGGGTGTAAGAGGCGCACTGCAGCTTGTGCGTCGGGCTAGCGGCATCGGGCAGGTGCACGGGCCTGCCGAGCCCATACCAGAGGGCGGCGAGAAAGAGGAAGGCGAGCAGGCTGGCGAACAGGTAGAGCGTGCGCAACATCGGGCGGTCCATCGTCGTATTCGGGAGCTGGGGCTACTGCGCGGCCCCTGGGACCCGTGATAGTAGCCCGGCGCCAAGCATTTGGCATGCAAGGATCGCGCAGGCTGCCCTGACTGGGTGACGCTAATGGCACAGTGCTGTCGCTGATCGCTCGCTGAACGTCGCTGCCAGAGCAGGTCGCAGGCGCAGGCAGGTCGATGATGCAATCTCCAAGACCTGACGAGGGATGCTTTGATGGCGACTATTACAAGAATGCGACGTTTCCTGGGCGTGAGTACCGCCCTGGTTTTGGCCATGAGTACTGCGCAGGCAATGGCCAAGGAAGTCAGCATCGGTTACGTGGATGGCTGGTCCGACAGCGTCGCCACCACCAACGTGGCCGCCGAAGTGATCAGGCAGAAACTCGGCTATGACGTGAAGCTGCAGGCCGTTGCCACCGGCATCATGTGGCAGGGCGTGGCCACCGGCAAGCTCGATGCCATGCTCTCGGCCTGGCTGCCGGTGACCCACGGCGAGTACTGGACCAAGAACAAGGACAACGTGGTCGATTACGGCCCCAACTTCAAGGACGCCAAGATCGGCCTGATCGTCCCCGAGTACGTCAAGGCCAACAGTATCGAAGATCTCAAGACCGATCAGAGCTTCAAACAGAAGATCGTCGGGATCGATGCCGGCTCCGGGGTCATGCTCAAGACCGATCAGGCCATCAAGGACTACGGCTTGACCGGGTACAAGCTGACCGCCAGCTCCGGCGCGGCGATGACTGCGGAGCTGGGCCGCTCCTACGCTAAACAACAATCCATCGCCGTGACCGGCTGGGTACCGCATTGGATGTTCGCCAAATGGAAGCTGAAGTTCCTCGAGGATCCAAAAGGCGTGTATGGCGCCGCTGAGACGGTCAACAGCATCGGCAGCAAGGAATTGGCGAGCAAGGCTCCGGAAGTTGCCGAGTTCCTCAAGAAGTTCCAGTGGCAGTCCAAGGATGAGATCGGTGAGGTGATGCTGGCGATCCAGGAAGGCGCCAAGCCCGAGGCGGCAGCCAAGGACTGGGTGGCCAAGCATCCGGAGCGGGTCAAGGAGTGGACCGGCAAGTAAGCGCTGGAAGAATCGCGGGCAAGCCCGCTCCCACAAGCATCGTGGGGGCGGGCTTGCCCGCGATGCGTTTGCGGTTGTTGCAAATTTTGCAAAACACCGTTGCATCTAAGACTAAGGTCGTCTGGTTGGCGTCCATCGGCAGAATAAAGTGGAGTCGGGTTCTCCCTAATCTGTGCTGCTAGGACAAAAACAATGAACGACAGCATTTACCAATCGATACAGAACAGTCCGCGCTTCAAGGAACTGGTCACCAAGCGCGAGCGTTTCGCCTGGATTCTCTCGGCGATCATGCTCGGTCTCTATTGCGCCTTCATCCTCCTCATCGCTTATGGCCCGCATGTGCTGGGTGCCAAGCTCAGCGCCGGCTCGTCGATCACCTGGGGCATCCCCCTCGGTGTCGGGCTGATCCTCTCGGCATTCGTGCTCACCGCGCTCTATGTCCGCCGCGCCAACGGCGAATTCGACGAGTTGAACAAGGCGATCCTCGAGGAGGCCAAGCAATGATCCGACACGCCAAAACCCTGGCCGTCCTGGCCTGCGGTGCCTTCGCACCCGCCGTGTGGGCCGCCGATGCCTTGACCGGTGAGGTGCAGAAACAACCGCTGAACGTCGCTGCCATCGCCATGTTCGTGGCCTTCGTCGCTTTCACCCTGGGTATTACCTACTGGGCCTCCAAGCGCAACAAGTCCGCGGCGGACTATTATGCCGCCGGCGGCAAGATCACCGGTTTCCAGAACGGCTTGGCAATCGCCGGTGACTACATGTCGGCAGCCTCGTTCCTGGGTATTTCCGCCCTGGTGTTCACCTCGGGCTACGATGGCCTGATCTACTCCATTGGCTTCCTGGTCGGCTGGCCGATCATCCTCTTCCTGATTGCCGAACGCCTGCGCAACCTGGGCAAGTACACCTTCGCCGATGTTGCCTCGTATCGTCTCGGTCAAAAGGAAATCCGCACCCTGTCGGCTTCCGGTTCGCTGGTGGTGGTGGCGTTCTACCTGATCGCGCAGATGGTCGGTGCCGGCAAGCTGATCGAGTTGCTGTTTGGCCTGGACTACCATGTCGCAGTGATCCTGGTCGGTATCCTGATGTGCCTGTATGTGCTGTTCGGCGGCATGCTGGCCACCACCTGGGTGCAGATCATCAAGGCGGTGCTGTTGCTGTCCGGCGCCAGCTTCATGGCATTGATGGTGATGAAGCACGTCGGCTTCGACTTCAACACCCTGTTCTCCGAAGCGATCAAGGTACACGCCAAGGGCGAGGCGATCATGAGCCCGGGTGGTCTGGTCAAGGACCCGATCTCGGCCTTCTCGCTGGGCCTGGCGCTGATGTTCGGCACCGCCGGCCTGCCGCACATCCTGATGCGCTTCTTCACCGTCAGTGACGCCAAGGAAGCCCGCAAGAGCGTGCTCTACGCCACTGGTTTCATCGGTTACTTCTACATCCTGACCTTCATCATCGGCTTCGGCGCGATCCTGCTGGTCAGCACCAACCCCGACTTCAAGGATGCCGCCGGCGCCCTGATCGGCGGCAACAACATGGCAGCGGTACACCTGGCCGACGCGGTAGGTGGCAGCGTGTTCCTCGGCTTCATCTCGGCAGTGGCCTTCGCCACCATCCTCGCGGTGGTCGCGGGCCTGACCCTGGCTGGTGCCTCGGCGGTGTCCCATGACCTGTACGCCAGCGTCTGGCGCAAGGGCAAGGCCAACGACAAGGACGAGATCCGCGTGTCGAAGATAACCACCGTCGCCCTGGGCGTGCTGGCGATCGGCCTGGGCATCCTCTTCGAGAAGCAGAACATCGCCTTCATGGTCGGCCTGGCCTTCTCCATCGCCGCCAGCTGCAACTTCCCGGTGCTGTTGCTTTCGATGTACTGGAAGAAACTGACCACCCGCGGCGCCATGATCGGCGGCTGGATGGGCCTGGTCAGCGCGGTGGGCCTGATGATCCTCGGCCCGACCATCTGGGTGCAGATCCTCGGTCATGAGAAAGCCATCTATCCCTACGAGTACCCGGCGCTGTTCTCCATGATCATCGCCTTCGCCGGTATCTGGTTCTTCTCGGTCACCGACAAGTCCAAGGCAGCCGAGAACGAACGTGCACTGTTCTTCCCGCAGTTCGTCCGTTCGCAGACCGGCCTGGGGGCCAGTGGCGCAGTCTCGCACTGATACCTCGCGCGGAACACACAATGCCCCGGCCAATGCCGGGGCATTGTGCTTCCAGGCTTGTGACATGACTTGCCGCTAGGAAATTTCTTAGGCTCGCTCGGAACGGTCTTAGTCATCGTCGTGACGTATTCACCAATACTTCTCCTCACCCGCTGGCCATGCGCCGGCAGGCATTGACCACTTCAAGGAGATCAGATTCGTGAAACGTACGTTACTCGCCCTTCCCCTGGCCATGTTCTTCGCGGGCTCCGCTTTTGCGGTGGACCCGATCGAGAAGCAGGTCCAGGTGACTGCCCAGGTGCCGACCGACGCTTTCTTCGTCGAACCGGTGGGCGGCAACTGGATGAACGACCCGCAGGAAATGGCCTGGAACTCGTATCAGGCCAAGCTCGATCCGATCCGCAAGGAATTGCAGGTCAAGAGCACTGTGGGCCCGATCACCGCCTATCTGGTTTCGCCGGCGGTCATCGCCAGTGGCACCGAAAACATCGGCCTCGACGTCAAGGTCGGCGACACCGTGTTGCAGACCACCCCTGCCGAAGTCGTCAGCGCCACCCAGGCGGCACCGGGCGCGATCATTGGCTTCGAGGTGGCGGCCCAGCCTGCGCCAGCTAGTGGTTATGTGCCGGGCAACTACCAGGGCCTGGTGAGCATGATCTTCGAAACCGCCGCACCCTGAGTCCTCTCTCTTCGTTCATCCGTTGTTCCCCCTGACCCTCGGCTCCCGCCGAGGGGCGGGTGGGTATTGCCTGCAAGCGACGCCTCATGACCAATCATTCCACCCTGGCGGCCATGGGCCGCTGGTTGCTGTTGCCGGCCTGGCTGGCCGTCCATTCGCCCGCCAGCCAGGCCGCCGGCAATGCACTTGGTGCCCTCGATGGCCTGCCGCGCGAGTTCGAAGCACATTTTTTTGATGTGCCGCTGGCAGTCCGGGTCGACCTCGATGGGCGCTACCTCGGTGATGCCATGGTGGTGCTCAGTCGCGATCAGCGCGTGCAACTGCTGGAGTTCACCGATACCCTCGACAGCCGTGAACCGGAAAGCCTGCGCCGCCGCTGGCGCGAGCGCCTGATTGACGGCCGTCCGTTGGGGGACTGTCGCGCCGATTGCCCCGACGGCCTGCGCGCGGTGCACTACAGCCTGGTGAACTCGCAGCTGTCGCTATTGACCGACCAGGCCGAGATCTCCGATGTCAGTGAACGTTTTCATCGTCAGCCGGAGCAGGGCAGCTATGGGCTGCTGCTGCGCAACCAGCTCAACCTGGTCAATGACGGCCATGCCACCAGTGGTCGTTATGCCTTGCAGGGCCAGGGCAGCGTGGGCAACTGGACCACCTTGGCCGACGGCCAGCTCGACCGGGGCAGCGACAGCCGCCAGGGCACGCGCCATCGGGTCGACCAGTTGTATGCCGAGCGCCTGGTGGAAAACCAGTTCTATCGGCTGGGATACTTCACTCCCAGCGCCCAGGGTTTGACCCGCCAGCCGCGGTTGATGGGCTCCAGGGCTGACACCACCCTTGGCCTGATGCTTGGCAGCAGCGACAGCCTGACTATCGACACTGGCGCACCCAGTGCCACGCCGATCTACGTGACCCCCAATCGTCCAGCCGTCGCCGAGGTCTATCGCAATGGCGTGCTGATCAACAGTCAACCGGTGCAGCCTGGTTTGCAGGCCCTCGACACCAAAGTGCTGCCCGGAGGCATCTACGAAGTCGAGGTGCGCCTGGTCGAAGACGGCCAGGAAACCTCGCGCAGTCAGGAATTCATCTACAAACCCAGCAACTGGCGCAGCACCGACGCGCCCTGGCGCTACAACCTGTACCTGGGGCGCCAGAGCACGTTGTTGAGCAACTGGGAGCGGGGCAACGACGACAGCCTCGCCGCTGGCGTGCTGGCCAACTACATGCTGCATCCGCGGGCGATCCTGGGCTTGTCGGCGCAGCGCGTCGATGACGCCCTGCAGTATGGCACCTCGCTGGACTGGGACATGCGGGAGCGGTTCAAGCTTTACGCCAACCTGTTCCAGACGCAAGGCCAGGGCAACGGCTACGACTTCCAGCTGATCCATGCCTATGACAGTGGCTCGTTTGTTGCCAGCCACAGTCGAACCTGGCTGGCGCGCCCTGAATGGCGTCGCCTCGATGATGGAGCGTCGCGGCCATTCCAGGCACGCCAGACGCAGTCGTCCCTGTCGCTGAGCCATCGCCTCGATCCGCGCAATACCGTCAGCATGCGGCTGTCGCAGGCTGAAGGCGCCAATGCCGGCACCGGTCTCGACCTGGGGTGGTCGTACTATGGCCGGCTGCTGGGCTCCGATGCCAACTGGCGGTTGTCGCTGTTCGATCGTCCAGGAACGGCAGCCACCGGCGAGTCTCGCAGCCGCGGCGTCAACTTGAGCCTGAGCATGAGTCTGGGTGGCGGCAGTGGTCGGCGTGTGTCCGCCAGTGTCGGCAGCCGCACCTCGCGCGACGGTGGTCGCGACCTCAACGCCTCGCTGGCCTACCAGCAAGATGTCGATATCGGCCCACTGCGCAGCGTCGGCGCTACGCTCACTGCGGACCGCTACGGCGCAGGGCTTGGCGGCGACACCCAGTTCGAGAACCAGGTCGTGCACGGCGACGCCTATATCCAGCGTTCGTCCTACAGCGGCGACTTCAACGGTGGCCTCAATCTGCAGAGCATGTTGGCCGTGGGAGCTGGCAAGGCGGCCATGAGTGGTCAGTACCTGCCGCACCAGGCCGGGCTGATCGTAGATGTCGAGACCGATATCGACGGGTTGAAGCTGCGCGCCGACGACCGCCATGGCGGTTCCGCCAACCTGCGGCCTGGGCGCAACGTGATCCCGGTTGCAGCCTACAAGGCCGGGCATGTGCAGTTCGACTTCGAGGGCAGCGCGGGCACCGCAGCCGTCATCCAACCCGCGAGCCTGGACTATCACCTCAACCGTGGCGGCATCGAATACCGTCAACTGCGGGTGTTGCGTACCGTTACCGTGTTGGGGCGCCTGTTTGACGAGCATGGCAAGCCGATGCGCGGCGCCCAGGTGATCAATCACGCCAGCCGCAGTGTTACCGAAACCGATGGCTTCTTTGCGGTCGAGATGAGCGAGTCGACCCCTAGCCTGGAGGTTCGCCAACAAGGGCGAGCGGTGTGTCTGCTCAGCCTGGACATCAACACCCTCGAGCGCGAGGACGATGTGCTGCTGGCTGGCGATCAACGTTGTGTGCCTGGGGTGGCGCAGGTCGAAGCAGCGGTTGCACGCAATGGGCAGGGTTAAGCCGTTCAGTAAGACGCATCTCAGGTGATAGCCCTGCACAGAGCAAAGGCCTACTGCCGTTTGGGACGTTTCAGGTTGCCATGCGGGAAGGATCCCGCTGGTTCGGCCATGGCCACGGAGCCACTCCCCATCAATACTTTCCCGTCAATGACGCACGGAGTTCGCATCATGAATATTTTCCGCCTGCTGGCCTCGACACTGCTGACGCTGCCCCTGGTCGCCAGTGCCGCCCCCGAGCTCAATGTCGGCGCGCTTTACGACTACATTGACGGTGACAAGAGCACCTTGCTCAAGCGGGTACGCAACAGCGGCGACACCACTGCGTTCGTCAAGGTCAGCGTCGCCGAACTGGTGTATGACGCAACTGGCGTTGCCCGTGAAATTGTCACTGATGGGCTGCCACTGGAGCAGCGCGGCTTGGTCGCCAGCCCGGCGCGGCTGATCGTACCCGCCCAAGGCATGCAAGCGGTACGCCTGCTTTACCGTGGCTCACGGGAGCAGGAGCGCTATTTCCGTCTGCGCTTCGTGCCGGTGCTACCGGAGCAGGGCGATGGTTTCATGGTGGATGAGCAGGAGGCTGAAAAGTACCGTGACAGCCTCAAGGCTGGGGTCAATCTGCTGGCCGGATATGGCTCGCTGTTGTTCGTCCGGCCTGCCGAGACACGTTATCAGACCCACGTAGGGCGCGCAGGCGGACAACTGACGGTCGTGAACCAGGGTAATGCCACGGTCGTGCTCGATCATTTTCGCCTGTGCCAAGCCGCAGGGCAGAAATGTGGGCCCGCCACCAAACACCACATCCTGCCGGGTCGCACCCGACAGTTCGATGGGCAGGTCGGCAAGGTGCATCAGCTCGAGTTAATCGAGGGCGGTAATGCCAAGGCAATGGTGGTGGAGGGATGATCGTGCGTTTTTCTTCCACCAGACAGCGAGGGTGGGCGCGCTGGGGCTGGGCGATTGTACTGTGCGGGGTCATGCCAGTGGCCAGCGCATTGGAAGTGACTATCAGCGCACAGTATCGGGGTGGCGGATCAGGTCGCTTCGAAAACACAACCCCACCGGGTGGGGTGTGCAGGTACTGGCCTGCCACGTGCGGAGGGGTCACGACGGTCGACTTGCCGATTACCTTCACGAAAAAAGCGGTACAGGAGGCGGCGGATCCGCGCGACGAGTTCTTCCTGCAGCTTCCCGGGCGGCGTGAGGTGGATGTCTACCACGATGAAACCGGTGAGCCGCGACGAATGAGCTTCGAGTGGACGTTGTTCAGCGTGGTTGCCAAGAGCGCAAGACTCGATCGCAATCCAACCTATAGCCGGATACTCGGAGGATGTGTTTCCGGTGGTGGAGCGTCCGGCGGTTGGGGGGATGGCAGGGCTCGGGTGCTTTGGCGTCTCAGTGATTCGCTGACGCCTGGAGCTTGCTGGTCGCGTAGCACCTATGCCCCCGCAGGCACTGTGATGCAGGCTGACGTGGAAGAACTCAGTGTGGGTTTCAACCTGAACATACCGCCACCTTACCGGCTCAAGGCCGGCAAGTACCGGGGCTTCACCACCTTTCGCATCGGACCGGGCGGTGATTTCGACTTTGGTAACGATGTCAGCAACCTGAGTGGTGACAGCCTCACCGTCAATTTCGAACTTGATGTGCAGCACGCCTTCATGTTCGAGTTTCCACCCGGCTCTGATCGCGCTGTGCTGGAGCCCAGGAACGGCTGGCAGGCCTGGTTGGCAGGTGGCAAGGCGCCGCAGCGCATCTATCGCGACCTGCCGTTCAGGGTGTGGTCCACCGGCCCGTTCAAGGTCTACAAGCTTTGCCAGCACGACATGGGCGCGCATTGCGCGATCAGCAGTGACGAAGGGGAACAGGTGGCCGTGGAGGTCGCCGTGAGTCTGCCTGCGGGTATCCAGCACCGGGGCCAGGCGGTGGAACGCCTGCAGTTGCCTACTGGCCGCTTCGCGGCGCTTCAGTTCGAGGCCGCCATGCCAACGCTGAACCGACCAGGCCAGTTGCATTTCGAGGTGGGACGCAATGATGTACAAGCGATGCTCAAGCACCCTGGCAGTAATTATGCCGGCCAGGTCACCGTTGTCTTCGACGCCGAGCTTTAAGCGGCTGACGTAGCGCGCGAGGTAAACGCTATGCACAGAGCCCTTGTGGTCGACGACCACCCTTTCATCCGCAGCACTGTCTGTATGCTGCTGCGCCAGCAACGCCTGGAGATCATCGGCCAGGCCGACAATGGCATCGACGCGGTGCGCCTGGCCCGTGAGCAGACACCGGACCTGGTGATTCTCGATATCGCCATGCCGGGCCTGGACGGGCTGGAAGTAATCGCCCGGATCAAGGCCCTGGGGACGCTCACCCGTATAGTGGTGCTGACCTCGCAACTGGCCGAGTCCTACTCGTTGCGCTGCATGCAAGCTGGGGCCGTTGGGTATGTGTCCAAAACCGATGATCTCGATGAACTCGGCAAAGCGGTACGCGCAGTTCTGTCAGGCTACAGCTACTTTCCCGAAGTGGCGCTCAGCTCGGTCAACCGCCGCGACCTGCAGGCAACCGAGGCACAGTGCATCGCCAGTTTGACCGATCGCGAGTTGATGGTCCTCCAGCACCTGGCGCGAGGCTATAGCAACAAGGCCATCGGCGAGGCGATGTTGCTGAGCAACAAGACCATCAGCACCTACAAGATTCGCCTGCTGGAAAAGCTGCGACTCAGCTCGTTGATCGACCTGGCGGATTTCGCCCGTCGCAACGCGCTCATCTGAGCGCGGTCCCCGTGTTCCTGCGTGCCTTGCTGATAGGGATACTGGGGGGGGCTTAGCTACCTGCCAACTTGCGGGGCCGTGCAATTGCATGCACGTCCCGCCCCACAGACGCCGCCGCCGGCCCTGGATAACGAGGAACTGCGTTGGCTGTGGGAGCACCGCGAGTTGCGCCTGGGCGTGATCGCCCGTGACAATCCACCGTTCGACATGCTTACCACAGGGCAGGCCTACGAGGGCATCACCGCCGACTACGTCGGGCTGCTGGCGAGCCAACTGCGCCTCGAAGTGCAGTTGCAGGTGTTTGCATCGTTCGCCGAGGCGGCAGCTGCCCTGCGCCAAGGCAGTATCGACCTGCTCGGGTCCGTCAGCCCACAGCAGGCGCTTGAGGCAGGTTTGCATCTGTCTGCGCCCTATGCTCAGGATCGCCCCTTGCTGGTCGCCCCGCAGCAGCATGCGCGGGAACGAGTCAGCAGGGGCGCCAGCTTCAGGTTGGCGCTGGTCGACGGATACCGCCCGCGTGAACAGGTTCAGGCGTTGTACCCCTTGGCCGAAATCCAGCTTCATCCCTCGCCGTTCAGTGCCTTGGCGGCCCTCGCCTTGGGTGACGCCGACCTTTATCTGGGCAGCACGCTGGGAAGCCGTTATCTCCTGGGCCGCAACCAATGGAACGGTGCCGAGGAAATTGGCCATGCGGCCCTGGCCCGCCAGGCTGTCGGTTTTGCCATGGCCCGGGACAACAAGGCGTTGATCGGCCTGGTGGATCGGGTACTGGACGGCCTTGGTGATCAGCATGCGGATATTCACGAGCGTTGGCACGCCCGACCTGCTGCCGTGCACAGGTCGCCAGGCATCCCGCTGAGCGATGCCGAGCGGCACTGGCTAGCCGAAAACCCACGCATCAAGGTCCTGGTGAATGAACAGGCGATGCCGCTGAGCTATCGCGATGGTAAAGGGCAACTGCAAGGGCTGAGCCTCGATCTGTTGCAATTGCTTGGTCGGCGAACGGGCTTGGAGTTTCAGGTCGAAGCAGGTGGTACTACGGCACAGATGGTCGAGCAGGTGCGTATGGGAAAGGCACAACTGATTGCCGGCCTGCCCTACAGCCCGGCGCGTGGAGAGCGCCTGGGATTCAGTCGAGGCTATCTGAGCTCTGCGTATGTACTGGTGATGCAGGGGCACGCCGACCGGCCAGCTGAGCTGGCCCAGCTGAACGGGCGGCGGCTGGCACTGGAGGAGGGCAGCTTGGCGCAGGTGTTGCTGGCCCAGGCGTATCCGAGGGTCGTACAGTCACCGGTCAGTGGCGCATTGGAGGCGGTACACGCGGTGGCCGCCGGGAGGGTCGCGGCAGCCGTTTTGCCCCTCGACCAGGCCCGCTTGCTGGTCGCGCGCTGGTACCCGGGGCGGCTGCGGATCAGCAGTCTGGCCTTGCCAGCGGCGCATTTCGCGTTCGCCAGCAGCCCGGGGACGGTTCATCTCCAGAGCATCCTTGACAAGGCAATGCTCGACCTTGCCCCACGCGAAATCGATGCTTTGGTCCGGCGCTGGCGCAGTCCGCTGATCGTTGCCGCCAGTGCCTGGCAGCGGTACCGGCCTCACCTGCTGCTGGGATTTCTCGGCGCTTTTGTCGCATTGGTGGTGGCGCTGCTGTGGATCCGCTACCTACGCCGTCTGCAGGTGCAGCTGCGGCGGGCCAAGCAAGGGGCCGAGGCAGCAAGCCACGCCAAGACGCATTTTCTGGCAGCCATGAGCCATGAAATCCGTACGCCGTTGCATGCCCTTCTGGGCATGCTGGAACTTGCCCAGCGCAAGGCGGGCCAGGGCGTGCTCGATCACTTGGCCATCGAGGTGGCCGCTGACGCTGCCCGGGGACTCCAGGAGCTGATCGGCGATATCCTCGATGTAACCCGTATCGAGGCGGGCGAGTTGCAGTTGACGCCGGCAGTGGCATGCCTGCGCCAACAGGTGTCGCAGGTTATCCAGTGGTTCGACCACCAGGCCCGTGACAAGGGATTGCGGCTCGATCTGACTGTTGAGGGAGAAGTTGACCGCCCGGTGCTGCTTGACCCGGTGCGCTTTCGGCAGGTGTTGGCGAACCTGTTGAGTAATGCGATCAAGTTCACCCCGCAGGGGCGGGTACAGGTGAGTGTCTGTGCTCAGTCCCGCAGCGATCGCCTGGTGGTACGCCTGATCGTCGAGGACACCGGTATCGGCATTGCCAAGGCCGAATTGGCCGAGCTGGGCCAGCCCTTTCGCCAGGCCAGCAACCAGTCCCAGTCCCCGCGCTGCAGTACCGGGCTTGGCTTGGGCATCTGCCGCAGCTTGTGCCAGATGATGGGCGGTGACTTGCAGTTGAACAGCGAGCTGGGCAGGGGCACCCAGGCGCAAATTCACCTGGAGCTGCCAATTCCCCCACTGGATCCGTCAGCGACCGTGGTTGAGCCATGCAGTGATGCCCCTTCGGATGCTGTACCGCTGCGCGTGCTGGTGGTGGACGATTATCCGGCGAATCGATTGCTGTTGGCTCAGCAACTCGACTACCTAGGGCATCAGGCGCGGGTTGCCGAAGATGGAGCGCAGGCTCTACGGCTGTGGTTGAACGAGCACTTCGATGTCGTCATCAGCGATTGCAGCATGCCGCGGCTCGACGGTTATGGTTTGGCCAAGGCGATTCGTCTGCATGAGCGACGCAAGGGCCGGACCGCGTGTCGGTTGGTCGGGCTCACCGCCAGCGCGTTGGCGGACGAACGACGGCGATGCCGTGCGGCAGGCATGGATGATTGCCTATTCAAACCCCTAGGCTTGCAGGCGCTGATTGGCGCCCTGGGCGGTAGTGTTGCGCAGCAGGGCAAGCGTCTGGGGGCTCAGTGCGCGGACAAGGCGGTGTTCGATTTCGAGCATTTGCGACAGTTGGCGGACAATGATCAGGGCGCGCTGGAGGCGGTGCTCGCCGACCTGCGTCGCAGCAACCGTGATGATCTCACCCGCCTGGCAGATTCAGCCGAGGACCCAGTGGCTCTGGCGGTCTTGGCGCACCGGGTCAAGGGCGGCGCACGCATCTTGCGCGCGGTTGACCTTATCAACGCCTGCGAGCGGCTCGAAGGCAGTTGTGCCCGCGAGCCCTTGGATCTTGAACGACTGCGCCGAGATGCTCAGGCCTTGCATGCGGTGATGCAAGACCTGGAGCGCTATCTGGCCAGTTTCACTCAGGGATGAGCCTCATGCCAGACCGGGTTCATATCCTGCCAAGCAACAAGAGGATCAACAGGACCACCAGTACCACCCCGATAATGCCGGACGGGCCGTAACCCCAAGCGCGGGAGTGAGGGAAAACCGGTAAGCCGCCGATCAGCAGCAGGATCAGGATGATGATGAGTATCGTGGTCATGGCGAAGTCCTTGCGTTATGGAAGGGCTGGGGCATAGCGGTAGCCGCTTAATGTTTCCGACCGGTGCCTTTGGATAAAAATTCAATCCACCTGCCTGGCGATTTAATGGCCTGCCGCCCGATGGCGCCGTATTCAGCAGTTTGATGCCGTACCGGCAGCCGGGGTGTTGTGGCTAGACTCCAGCCATTCCCACTGTTCAAGGCGCTGCACCATGCACAACCGAATGATGATCACTGGCGCCGGCTCCGGCCTTGGCCGCGAGATTGCCCTGCGCTGGGCCCGGGAGGGCTGGCATTTGGCCCTGGCAGACGTCAATGAGGCGGGGCTGCGCGAGACCCTGGCCTTGGTGCGCCAGGCGGGTGGCGACGGCTTCACCCAACGCTGCGACGTGCGCGATTACAGCCAGCTTACCGCCCTGGCCCAGGCTTGCGAGGAGAAGTTCGGTGGGGTCGATGTGATCGTCAACAATGCCGGAGTGGCCTCTGGTGGCTTTTTCGCCGAGCTGTCCCTGGAGGACTGGGACTGGCAGATCGCGGTCAACCTGATGGGCGTGGTCAAGGGCTGCAAGGCGTTCCTGCCACAGCTCGAGCGCAGCCGCGGGCGAATCATCAACATTGCCTCGATGGCGGCGCTGATGCAGGGGCCGGGCATGAGCAACTACAACGTGGCCAAGGCCGGCGTATTGGCGCTCTCTGAGAGCCTGCTGGTGGAGCTGCGTCAGGTGGAGGTAGCGGTGCATGTGGTGTGCCCGTCATTTTTCCAGACCAACTTGCTCGATTCGTTCCGTGGGCCAGATCCGGCGATGAAGGCGCAAGTGGGCAGGCTATTGGAAGGCTCGCCGATCAATGCGGCCGATATCGCCGAGTACATCCATGCTCGGGTGGCTGCTGGAGAGTTCCTGATCCTTCCCCATGAAGCCGGGCGACAGGCCTGGAAACTCAAGTGTCAGGCGCCTCAGCGGCTATACGATGACATGGCGGACATGGCGGTCAAGATGCGGGCAAAGTCGCGTAAAGCTAACTAATCAGAGAGTTTCTGTAGGTTTTCTTTACCTTCACAAGTAGGAAATGTCTATTTCTGCGACGAAGGATTGAGTAGGCGAAAGCTGGCGAGGCAGTCTCCGATTTTCCCTTGAGCGAGAGGCAACGGAGCATGCTGGTTATCGGACGCGAAGTGGGCGAAGTCATCGTCATTGACGGCGGCATCAGGATTCAGGTGATGTCGGTGGAGAACGGCCAGGTGCGCTTCGGCATCTGCGCTCCTCGAGATGTTGAGGTGCATCGGATAGAAGTCTACAAACGTATCAAGGCCCTGGAGCTACAGAAGCAGCGGGCCTGACGGGCCGTTACTCCAGCAGTTCCCGCGGCACTTCATGCCGGGCCAGCAACTGGCATTGCTGGCTTTCCAGGTCGAACAAGATGAACGCCTGCCCTTTGGCCAGTGCCTGGCGTACCCGAAGCACCCGTGTTTCCAGCGGTGTGTCGTCGCCATTGTCGGTGCCGTCGCGGGTGACGAAATCCTCGATCAGGCGGGTCAGGGTTTCGCTTTCGAGTTGGTCGTGGGGAATCAGCATGGGATTGCGCAGTGGTGAAGGGAATGAGCACATGCTACGTGAAATCATCTGTCATGCGCAGTCGATTGGCGTAGGAGGTCTGTGTAGGAGCGGCGCAGCGTCGCTCCTACAGATTGTGCACATCGCTATCAGCCCTTGTTGCCCACCAAGCTGTCCACCGCCGGCACCCTGGTGTCGCTTTCCATCTGCGCATCGTGCTCCAGCTGGTGGCTGAAGCGCTCCAATGAAGCGTTGGCTGGCTGTGAATCGCTGGCGAACACCGGCGGGCTCAGCAGGTAGGCACCGAGCAGCCGGCTGAGGGCCGCCAGACTGTCGATATGGGTGCGCTCATAGCCGTGAGTGGCGTCGCAGCCGAACGCCACCAGGGCGGTGCGGATATCGTGCCCGGCGGTCACTGCTGAGTGGGCGTCGCTGAAGTAATAGCGAAACAGGTCGCGGCGCACGGGCAGGTCGCGGTCACCGGCCAGTTTCAGCAGGTGGCGCGACAGGTGGTAGTCGTAAGGTCCGGACGAGTCTTGCATGGCCACGCTCACCGCGTGCTCGCTGGACGCCTGTCCCGGTGCCACCGGCGCGATGTCGATACCGACAAACTCGCTGACGTCCCACGGCAGGGCAGCCGCGGCCCCCGAGCCGGTTTCCTCGGTGATGGTGAACAACGGGTGGCAGTCGATCAGCGGTTGCTGGCCGCATTCCACCACGGCCTTGAGCGCTGCCAGCAACGCCGCCACGCCGGCTTTGTCGTCCAGGTGACGTGCACTGATATGGCCGCTTTCGGTGAACTCAGGCAAGGGGTCGAAGGCGACGGAGTCACCGATGGCGATGCCCAGTGCTTCACAATCGGCGCGGGTGGTGCAGTAGGCGTCCAGGCGCACCTCCACATGCTCCCAACTGATCGGCATCTGGTCGATGGCAGTGTTGAAGGCGTGACCGCTGGCCATCAACGGCAGTACGCTGCCGCGGTACACGCCCGTGTCGGTGAACACGCTGACCCGGCTGCCCTCGGCAAAGCGGCTCGACCAGCAGCCCACCGGTGCCAGGGCCAGGCGGCCATTGTCCTGTAACTGGCGAACGCTGGCGCCGATGGTGTCCAGATGCGCCGAAACGGCACGGTCGGGCGAGCTCTGGCGGCCCTTCAGCGTGGCGCGAATGGTACCGCGACGTGTCAGCTCGTAGGGGATGTTCAGTTCATCCAGGCGCTCTGCGACGTAGCGCACGATGGTGTCGGTGAAACCGGTGGGGCTGGGGATGGCGAGCATTTCCAGCAGAACGCGTTTGAGGTAGTCGAGGTCAGGTTCGGGGTGTTTCTCAGGCATCAGGATTACTCCTTTGTTTCGAGGGCCTCATCGCGGGGCAAGCCCGCTCCCACGCGATTGCGTGGGAGCGGGCTTGCCCCGCGATGGATTTCAGGCCAAAGCCCGGCTATGCGGGAACAACAAGTCGACGAAGCGCTCGGCCGTCGGTTGCGGTTCATGATTGGCCAGCCCGGCGCGCTCGTTGGCTTCGATGATCACATAGTCCGGGTGCTCGGCATCGCGGACCATGAAGTCCAGGCCGACCACTGGGATCTCCAGGGCGCGGGCGGCGCGCACGGCGGCATCGGCCAGCACCGGGTGCAGGCGCTCGGTGACATCCTCCAGGGTGCCACCGGTATGCAAGTTGGCGGTGCGACGCACGGCCAGGCGTTGCCCGGCGGGCAGGATGTCGTCGTAACCCAGGCCCTCTGCTTTGAGCGTACGTTCGGTCTCGTCATCCAGCGCAATACGGCTCTCCCCGCCCGTGGCGGCCTGGCGCCTGCGGCTCTGCGCTTCGATCAGGGCACGGATGCTGTGCTTGCCGTCGCCGATAACGTGAGCCGGATGGCGAATCGCCGCGGCCACCACTTCGAAGCCAATCACCACGACGCGCAGGTCGTAGCCGGCATGGAAGCTTTCCAGCAGTACACGGTTGTCAAAGCGCCTGGCCTGTTCCACGGCGTTGCTGACTTCCTCGATCGTCGTGAGGTTGACCGCCACCCCTTGGCCCTGCTCGCCATCAACCGGCTTGACCACAACAGCGCCATGCTCTTCGAGAAACGACAGGTTGTCGTCGGCGTTGCCCGCCAACTGCTGCGCCGGAACCTGCAGGCCGGCATTGTGCAGGGCGCGCTGGGTCAGGCGCTTGTCCTGGCACAGCGTCATGGTCACCGCGCTAGTCAGGTCGCTCAACGATTCGCGACAGCGGATCCGCCGCCCACCCAGGCTGAGAGTGAACAGGCCGCTGGCGGCATCATCGACCTGCACCTCGATGCCACGTCGCAGCGCTTCGTCGACGATGATCCGCGCATAGGGGTTGAGCGTCGCCTCGGGGCCGGGGCCGAGGAACAGTTGCTGATTGATGCCGTTCTTGCGCTTGATGGCGAAGGTCGGCAGGTTGCGGAAACCGAGCTTCTTGTATAGACGCTTGGCCTGGCGGTTGTCGTGCAGCACCGAAAGGTCGAGGCAGGCCAGGCCGCGGCTCATGAAGTGCTCAATGAGGTGGCGCACCAGCACTTCGCCGACGCCGGGACGCGTGCACTGAGGATCCACCGCCAGGCACCACAGGCTGCAGCCGTGTTCAGGATCATCGAAAGCCTTGCTGTGGTCCAGGCCCGTGACACTGCCAATCACTGCTTGGCTGTCCTCGTCCTCGGCCAGCCAATACACCGGTCCGCCGAGTTCTCGTGGGGTCAGCAGCTCGGGGTCGACCGGCAGCATGCCGCGGGCCTGGTACAACGTGTTGATCGCCTGCCAGTCCGCTGGCCCCTGCGCCCTGCGGATGCGAAAACCACGGAACACTCGTTGTGCAGGACGATAGTCGGTGAACCAAAGGCGCAAGGTATCGGAAGGGTCGAGGAACAACTGCTGCGGCGCCTGGGCCAGTACCTGTTGAGGCGCCGCGACATACAGGGCGATGTCGCGCTCGCCCGCCTGCTCCTGCAGCAGGTCTTCAGCCAGGCTGAGCGGATCGGGGTAGGTATGCCCGATCAAGAGCCGTCCCCAGCCACAGTGCAGCGCCCGTGGCCTGTCGTGAGGCTCGCTGCCATCACCGGCCAGGCGTGCCTGCAGACGCTCGTAGGATGGCGCCTGGCCGCGCAGCAAGCGCTGGCCGTAGGCGATCTCATGGGCTTTCATCGGTCAGATTCCTTGTTCGCTGAGCCACAGGTTCAGGGCCGCCAGTTGCCACAGCTTGGAGCCGCGCAGGGGCGTAAGCTGGCCGTGTGGGTTACTCAGCAGGCGGTCGAGCATGGCCGGATCGAACAGGCCGCGATCCTGGCTCGGGTCGGTCAGCAGCTCGCGTACCCAGCCCAGGGTGGCACCTTCCAGGTGTTTGAGGCCGGGTACGGGGAAGTAGCCCTTCTTGCGGTCGATCACCTCGTGGGGGATGACCCGGCGCGCCGCCTGCTTGAGCACCTGCTTGCCGCCGTCAGGCAGCTTGAAGCGCGCCGGGATGCGCGCCGACAGCTCTACCAGGCGATAGTCGAGGAACGGCGTGCGCGCTTCCAGGCCCCAGGCCATGGTCATGTTGTCGACCCGCTTGACCGGGTCGTCCACCAGCATCACCGTGCTGTCCAGACGCAGCGCCTTGTCCACCGCGTCCGCCGCGCCGGGGCGGGCGAAGTGCTCGCGGACGAAGTCGCCGGCCGCGTCGTTATCCAGCCGCCAAGGCGCCTGCACGGTGTCGCGGTACTCGGCATGGCTGCGGTCGAAGAAGGCCTTGCGATAGGCCGCGAAGGCATCTTCGGCGCCATCGACCTGCGGGTACCAATGGTAGCCGGCGAACAGTTCGTCGGCGCCTTGGCCGCTCTGCACGCCTTTGCAATGCTTGGCCACTTCCCGGGACAGCAGGTAGAAGGCGATGCAGTCGTGGCTTACCATCGGTTCGCTCATGGCGCGGAATGCCGCCGGCAGTTGCTCGATGATCTCGTGCTCGGCGATGCGCAATTGGTGGTGGCGCGTGCCGTAGTGCCGGGCGATCAGGTCGGAGTACTGGAACTCGTCGCCGCGTTCGCCGCCGGCATCCTCGAAGCCGATGGAAAAGGTCGACAGGTCGTCCACCCCGGCCTCGCGCAACAGGCCGACCAGCAGGCTGGAGTCGACACCGCCGGACAGCAGCACGCCGACATCCACCGCCGCGCGCTGACGGATGGCCACGGCGTCGCGGGTGGCGTCGAGCACGCGGCTGGTCCAGCCTTCCAGGTCGAGTTCGCGCTCGTCCGGGTTCGGGCCGTAGTGCAGCTGCCACCAGGTCTGGCGCTCGACTTCACCATGGCGGTCGACGCGCATCCAGGTGCCGGGCTCGAGCTTCTGCACATTGGCCAGCAGGGTACGCGGCGCGGGCACCACGGCGTGGAAGTTCAGGTAGTGGTTTAGCGCGACCGGGTCGATCACCGGGTCGATATCGCCGCCCTTGAGCAGCGCCGGCAAGGTCGAGGCGAAGCGCAGGCGCTCGCCGTTTCGCGACAGGTACAGAGGTTTGACGCCCAGGCGGTCGCGGGCCAGGAACAGGCGCTGGTTGTCGCGCTCCCAGATGGCCAGGGCTGTTGGCGCTGATGGAAAATTGACCCACCCTGCCGATTGAAATTTGACCCAGGGCGGATTGCTGATTTTGTTACCAGCAACTGTGGATAAGTCTACCAGCGCAGCTGCTGTTGCCCCCACTCCTT
>Ga0247725_1000115_pt1 | contig 104139 bp, 84 predicted proteins | sample OKSTACKMCFT3sol_FD_183021 | JGI IMG/M metagenome (GOLD analysis project Ga0247725, IMG submission 183021) | Subsurface sediment microbial communities from gas well in Oklahoma, United States - OK STACK MC-FT3-sol | ecosystem: Environmental > Terrestrial > Deep subsurface > Rock core/Sediment...
GTGAAACGATGCATCGCCGATGGTAGTGTGGGGTTTCCCCATGTGAGAGTAGGTCATCGTCAAGATTCATTTCGCAAAACCCCTATCTGCGCGAGCAGGTAGGGGTTTTGTCTTTGTGCCCGGAAAACTCATGGCCTGACCGGGCAGCATCGCGAGCCCCCGCCTGCTGTCTCCGTGATAAGGTTTCCCGTCAGCATCAACCGCATTCCCGAGAGCTCCTATGCCGCAGACCACCTCACTCCACCCAGGTTTCATGATCGTCCAGGGCAATCGCCTGGACGAGCTGCGCAATCTGGTGGTGAGCGTGATGCGCCGCTACCCCCTGGCGCCGCTGGAGAACGAGATTGCGCTGGTACAGAGCAACGGTATCGCCCAATGGCTGAAACTGGCCCTGGCCGAAGACCCGCAAGACGACGATCAGGGCGGTTGCGGCATCGCCGCTGCCATTGATGTGCAGCTCCCGGGCAGCTTCATGTGGCAGCTGTACCGCCGAGTGTTGGGCCGTGATGAAATCCCCGAGGTTTCGCTGCTCGACAAGGCCCCCCTGACCTGGCGCCTGATGCGCCTGCTCCCGGAAGTGATCGAACGCCCGCACTTCGAACCACTGCGCCGCTTCCTCACCGACGACAGCGACCTGCGCAAGCGCTACCAGCTGGCCGAACGGCTCGCCGACCTGTTCGACCAGTACCAGGTCTACCGCGCCGACTGGTTGAAGGACTGGGCAGATGGTGCCCACGTACTCAATACCGCCCGTGGCGAGCGCAAGCCGTTGGCTGCTGGCAATCGCTGGCAGGCCGAGCTGTGGCGGCTCCTGCTCGAGGACGTGGGCGCGGAGGGCATGGCCCAGAGCCGAGCTGGTGTGCACCAGCGCTTCATCGAGCGGATCAACAGCCTGGAGCAGGCGCCCCCAGGGCTGCCCGCGCGGTTGATCGTGTTTGGCATTTCCTCGCTGCCGGCACAGATCCTGGAAGCCTTGGCAGGCCTTGCCCGTTTCAGCCAGGTGCTGCTGTGCGTGCACAACCCCTGTCGTCACCACTGGGGCGATATCGTCGCCGACAAAGACCTGCTGCGGCACCAGTACAAACGCCAGCAACGCAAGCAGGGCATGCCTTTGCAGCTGGACGACGAGCTGCTGCATCAGCATGCCCATCCGCTGTTGGCGGCCTGGGGCAAGCAGGGGCGCGACTATATCAACCTGCTCGACAGCTATGACGACCCTGGCAGCTACCAGAATGTCTTCAGCGAAGGCCGTATCGACCTGTTCAGTGACGCCCAACCCGAGACCCTGCTCAACCAGCTGCAGGACGATATCCTCGAGCTGCGGCCTTTGGCCGAGACGCGTACGCAATGGCCAGCAGTCGATCCGGCCAAGGACCGCTCCGTGCGCTTCCACCTGGCCCATAGCCCGCAGCGCGAAGTCGAGATCCTCCACGACCAGTTACTCGCCCGCTTCAGCGCCGACCCGACGCTGCGCCCCCGCGACGTCATCGTCATGCTGCCGGCCATCGACACCTACGCGCCGCACATCCGTGCAGTGTTCGGCCAGCTCGATCGCAACGACCCGCGCTTTATCCCCTTCACCCTGACCGACCAGGGCCAGCGTGGTCGCGACCCACTGCTCATTGCCCTGGAGCATCTGCTCAAGCTGCCTGACAGCCGCTTTGCCGTCAGTGAAGTGCTCGACCTGCTGGACGTACCGGCCGTGCGCGCCCGTTTCGCCATTCAGGAAGGCGACCTGCCGACGCTGCATCGCTGGATCGAAGGGGCGGGCATCCGCTGGGGGCTAAGTGCCGAACAGCGCGCCAGCCTGGGGCTGCCGGAAGGGCTGGAGCAGAACAGCTGGCGGTTCGGCCTGCGCCGGATGTTGCTGGGGTACGCGGTCGGGGTGGGCGAAGGCTGTGATGGCATCGAGCCTTATGATGAAATTGGCGGCCTCGATGCCGCTTTGATCGGGCCGCTGGTGGCCTTGCTCGATGCCCTGGAGGTCGCTTGCCAGGCCCTGACCCAGCCGGCCTCGGCGCCAGACTGGGGCGCACGGCTGCACGCCCTGCTGCAGATCTTCTTCCTGGCCGAGAACGAACACGACGAGCTGCTCCTGGTGCAACTGCAGGACCTGCGCGACGCCTGGCTGGAGACTTGCGAGGCGGTTGGCCTCCAGGACCTGCTGCCGCTAACGGTGGTGCGCGAGGCCTGGCTGTCGGGGTTGGACCAGGGCAAGTTGTCGCAACGCTTCCTTGCCGGTTCCGTGAACTTCTGCACCCTGATGCCCATGCGCGCCATCCCGTTCCGCGTTGTCTGCCTGCTGGGCATGAACGATGGTGACTATCCTCGCGCCCAGCCGCCCCTGGACTTCGACCTGATGGCCAGCGACTATCGCCCGGGCGACCGCTCCCGACGGGAGGATGACCGTTACCTGTTGCTCGAAGCCCTGCTGTCGGCACGTGACCAGCTCTATGTCAGCTGGGTCGGGCGCAGTATCCGCGACAACAGCGAGCGTCCGGCCTCGGTGCTGATCGGACAACTGCGCGATCACCTGGCTGCCGGCTGGCAGCTCGCCGGGGCCAAGGCCGGGTTGCGCGATGACGCTGGACAGCAGTTGCTGCATGCGTTGACCCAGGAGCATCCGCTGCAGCCGTTCAGCCAGCGCTATTTCCAGAAAGGCAGCCCGCTGTTCAGCTTTGCCCATGAGTGGCTGGCCTTGCATCAGGCCGAGGACGGCGCAGCGACCGCCGCTATCGGGCTGTCGCCCTACGTCAGCGATGAACCGCTGAACCTGGTGCAGCTTCAGGATTTCCTGCGCCACCCGGTACGGCATTTTTTCAGCCAGCGCCTGAAAGTGTTCTTCGAAACGTTGGAAGCGCCGACGCCGGACGAAGAACCCTTTGTCCTCGATGCCCTGCAGCGCTATGGCCTGAGTGAAAGCCTGCTTGGCGCCGCGCTGGCCGACCCCGACAACGCCGAGCGAGCCCTGCAAGCCCAGGCCCGGAGGCTGCAGGCCTGTGGGCTGCTACCGTTGGCCGGGTTCGGTGAGGCCTTGCAGGCGGAGCTGATCCAGCCGCTGCCGGACTTGCTGCAACGCCATCGACAATTGCTGCAGCGCTGGCCGACGCTGGTCGAGGGTGCCCTGCCGATTCACTTCGAACAGGGCGCGCAGCGCCTGGAAGGCTGGCTCGGCCGTGTGTACCAGGGCGAAGACCAAAGCCTGCTGAGCATCGCCACTGTGCCCAATACCCTCAGTGCCGGGCGTAACAGCCTGAAATGGCATCGCCTGATTCCGGCCTGGGTCATGCACCTTGCCGCCTGCGCCTCGGGCTATCCGCTGCACAGCGCGTTGGTGGCCAGCGACCTGACCTTGCTGTTGGCACCGCTGCCGCAAGCCGATGCGACGCAGCGCCTGGGCGAGTTGCTGGTGGCACGCCAGGCGGGAATGAACGCGCCCTTGCCCGTCGCGGCCAAGACTGCCTTCGCCTGGCTGGCCCAGGAGGATCCGGACAAGGCGCTGGCTGCAGCAGCCCGGGCCTACGAAGGTGACGGCCAGAACAGCTTTGGCGAGCGCAGCGAGAGCCTGGCCCTGGCCCGTCAATACCGTGACTTCGCCGCACTGGCCCTCGAGGAAACCTTCGAGGGTTGGTGCGAAACCCTGTATCGCCCCTTGTTCGCGGCGCCCTGGCAAACCCTGGGCAACCCGGAGAGCGCCCAATGACCCAAGCCCGCCCCCTGGCGCTGAGCTTTCCTTTGCACGGCAGCCAACTGATCGAGGCCAGCGCCGGCACCGGCAAGACCTTCACTATCTCGGCCCTGTACCTGCGCCTGATCCTTGGGCATGGCGGCGAGCAGGGCTTTGCCCGCGAGCTGCTGCCGCCGCAGATCCTGGTGGTGACCTTCACCGATGCGGCAACCAAGGAACTGCGTGAGCGTATCCGTGCGCGCCTGGCTGAAGCGGCGCGCTTTTTCCGCGGCGAACTCGAGGATGCCGACCCCTTGCTGCACCTGTTGCGCGAGGATTATCCACAGGCGCACTGGCCACGCTGTGCCAACCGCCTGGAAATCGCCGTGCAATGGATGGACGAAGCGGCGGTATCGACCATCCACGGCTGGTGCCAGCGCATGTTGCGTGAGCATGCGTTCGACAGTGGCAGCCTGTTCACCCAGAGCCTGGAAACCGATCACAGCGAGTTGCTGGGCCAGGTCATGCGCGACTACTGGCGGCGCTTCTGCTACGGCATGCGTGGCGAGTCGCTGGCCTGGGTGCGCGGCAACTGGGGCAGCCCCGATGCTTTGTTGCCAAGGATCAGGCCATTGTTCGGCCGCGTCCGAGGCCAGACGGACGATCAGGAGCCGCAAGCCTTGATCGAGGCGACCCTGCGCCAGCGCACCGAGCAACTGGCCCAGCTCAAGGCCCCTTGGGCCGCCTGGGCCGACGAGCTGCAGCAGATCTGCCGCGATGCCGTGGCGGCCAAGCAGGCGGATGGGCGCAAGTTGCAGGCACGCTACTTCGAGCCCTGGTTCGACAAGCTGCGCGCCTGGGCCGGTGATGAGCAGGCCATGGAGCTGGACCTGGGGACCGGTTTTACCCGGCTGACCCCGGCGGGCATGGCCGAGGCGTGGAAGGCCGGCGAGCCACCGCAGCACCCGGCGCTGCACGCCATGGCGGCCCTGCGTGAACAGTTGCAGGGGCTGGCCAGCCCCGATGCGCGCCTGCTGGAGCATGCCGCCGCCTGGGTTTCGGCGCGCTTCGAGGTGGAGAAGCGTCGACGCGCCGAAATGGGCTTCGACGACATGCTGCTGCGCCTTGAGCATGCTCTGGGCAGCGATGCCGGCGAGCGCCTGGCCGCGTTGATCCGCGAGCAGTTCCCGGTCGCGTTGATCGACGAGTTCCAGGACACCGACCCCGTCCAGTACGGCATCTTTGAACGTATCTACCGTATCAGCGAGAACAATCCGGACACCGGCCTGTTCATGATCGGCGACCCCAAGCAGGCGATCTACGCCTTCCGCGGCGCCGACATCTTCACTTACCTGGCCGCGCGCCGCGCCACCGCCGGGCGCCTGCACAGCCTGGACACCAACTACCGCTCGAGCCAAGCCATGGTCGCGGCGGTGAACCGGGTATTCCTCCAGGCCGAGGAGCGTGCCGAGGGCCGTGGGGCATTCCTGTTCCGGGCCCATGGCGACAACCCGCTGCCCTTCGTCGAAGTACGCGCCAAGGGCCGTGGCGAGCAATTGCTGGTGGCCGGGCAGCCGAGCGCGGCCCTCTGTTGCTGGCAGCTGGATAGCGATGAGCCGGTATCCAGTACCTTGTATCGCCAGCAGCTGGCGGCCAGTTGCGCGAGCCATATCGTCGAGCTGCTCAATGGCGGGCAGCAAGGCATCAGTGGTTTCGCCGACGCCGCTGGCAAGCTGCGCCCCTGCCTGCCCTCCGATATCGCCATCCTGGTGCGCGACGGCCGCGAGGCCCAGCTGATCCGCGCCGAGCTGGCCGCCCGCGATGTGCGCAGCGTGTACCTGTCGGACAAGGACTCGGTGTTCGCCGCCCAGGAAGCCCACGACCTGCTGGCCTGGCTCAAGGCCTGCGCCGAACCGGACTCGGAGCGCCTGCTCAAGGCCGCCCTGGCCAGCCTGACCCTCGACCTGCCGCTGGTCGAACTGGAGCGCCTGAACCAGGACGAACGGGTCTGGGAGGGCTGGGTGATGCGTTTTCGCCGCTACCGCGACATCTGGCAACGCCAGGGCGTGCTGCCGATGCTGCGCCGCCTGCTGCATGACTTCCAGCTGCCCCGCGCGTTGATGGGCCGCAGTGACGGCGAACGCGTGCTGACCAACCTGCTGCACCTGGCCGAGCTGTTGCAGCAGGCGGCGGGCGAACTGGATGGCGAGCAAGCGCTGATCCGCCACCTCACCGAGCACCTGGCCAACGCCGGGCAAGCGGGCGAGGAGCAGATCCTGCGCCTGGAAAGCGACGAACAACTGGTCAAGGTGGTGACCATCCACAAGTCCAAGGGCCTGGAATACCCGCTGGTGTACCTGCCGTTCATCTGCACCAGCAAACCGGTGGATGGCCAGCGTCTGCCCCTGGGCTGGCACGATGAGCAAGGCGTGGCGCACCTGACTCTGACGCCGAATGCCGAGCAGATCGAGCGCGCCGACGACGAGCGCCTGGCCGAGGACCTGCGCCTGCTCTACGTCGCCCTGACCCGCGCCCAATACGCCTGCTGGCTGGGCGTCGCCGACCTCAAGCGCGGCACCCAGCGCAGCTCGCAACTGCACCGTTCGGCACTGGGTTACCTGCTCGGCGGCGGGCTGCCATTGCCTGCCTCCAGCCAGCTGGGCGAGTGGCTCCAGGCACTGGCAGCGAGCAACCCGGCCATCAGCCGGGGGGCGCTGCCCGAAGTACAGACACAGAGCTATCGCACGCCGGACAGCCAGCGCGAACTCCTGCCGCCGCGCAAGCCACGGCGCGCCGCCGCGGAACACTGGTGGATTGCCTCCTACAGTGCCCTGCGGGTGGGCGACCAGACGCTGATCGCCGACAGCTCCCAGGCCCAGCAACTGCTGGACGACGAGGTGCTGGACAGCCAGCTGCTGCGCGAGGTCCCGGCCGAGGCGGGCGATATCCACCGCTTCCCCCGTGGGCCGAACCCGGGGACCTTCCTCCATGGCCTGCTCGAATGGGCGGGTCGCGAAGGTTTCGCCGAGATCAGCAGCCAGGCCGAGGTGATCGAGCGCACCGTGGGGCGGCGCTGCAATCGACGCGACTGGACCGGCTGGATCCCCACGCTGACGCAGTGGCTGCAGCAATTGCTGCTGCAACCCATGCCGCTGCAGGGGGCCACCCTTACCCTGGCGCAACTGAACCACTACCAGATCGAAATGGAGTTCTGGTTCGCCAGCCACCAGGTCGACGCCCTGCGCCTCGACTACCAGGTGGCGCGCCATACCCATGCCGGCGCGGCGCGCCCGGCCGCGCAGCCGACCTTGCTCAATGGCATGTTCAAGGGCTTCATCGACCTGGCGTTCGAGCTCGATGGGCGCTACTACGTGGCCGACTACAAGTCCAACTGGCTTGGCCCCGATGCCGAAGCCTATGGCGCCCTGGCAATGGAGCAGGCGATCCTCGAACATCGCTACGACCTGCAGTACGTGCTCTACCTGCTGGCCCTGCATCGCCAGTTGCGCGCCCGCCTGCCTGACTACGACTACGATCGGCATGTCGGTGGCGCGGTGTTCATCTTCCTGCGCGGCGTCACGTCGGCAGGCCACGGGCTGTATCATGCGCGGCCACCCCGGGCGCTGATCGAGCAGCTCGACGCGATGTTCCGGGGTGAGCAAGAACCTGAACAACAGGACCTGTTTGCCGGAGCCGCGCCATGAGCCGCAACCTCGATGACCTGCTGCCCACGCCATTGCAGGCGGAGCATCTGAGCGCCCTGGCGCCGCTGAGCGCCAGCCACGACCTGCTGGCGTTGCTCGATCGCTGGGTCGAGCGCGGGTGGTTGCGTGCCCTGGATCGGGCCTTCGTGAGTTTTCTCGAGGAACGGGCGCCAGGCAGTGACCCGTTGGTGCTGCTGGCCGCGGCGCTGGCCAGCCACCAGCTGGGGCATGGGCATGTCTGTCTGGACCTGCGCCAGACTCTCGCGGAACCAGACTTCGCCCTGTCGCTGCCTCCGGAAGGCGATGCCCTGGCCGGGCCGCTGCTGCTGCCTTCGCAACTGCTGGCCAGCCTTGACCTGGGTACTTGGCTGCAACGGATCGCCGAGAGCTCGCTGGTCGCGGCGGGCGATAGCGTCGAACAGCGCGCCCGGCCACTGGTGCTCAGCGCCGAGCGTTTGTACCTGCGCCGCTACTGGGCTTACGAGCGGCGGATCGACGGCGCCCTGCATGAGCGCCTGGCACGCCGTCAGCCTCAGCCCGCCGATCTGGCCCAGCGCCTGGCGCAGCTGTTCGACGGCGGCTCGGCGGCCGGCGAGGTGGACTGGCAGAAGCTGGCATGCGCCCTGGCCACCCGAGCGGGTTTCAGTGTGATCACCGGCGGCCCCGGCACCGGCAAGACCACCACCGTGGTGCGCCTGCTGGCGTTGTTGCAGGGGCCGGCGGTCGAGCAAGGCCGACCGCTGCGTATCCGCCTGGCGGCACCGACCGGCAAGGCCGCGGCGCGCCTGACCGAGTCCATCGGCCAGCAGGTCGAGCGCCTGCAGGTGGACGTTGAGGTACGGGCGCAGATCCCCACCGAGGTCAGCACCGTGCACCGCCTGCTGGGCAGCCGCCCAGGCTCTCGGCATTTCCGCCATCATGCCGGCAACCCGTTGCCGCTGGACGTGCTGGTGATCGATGAAGCCTCGATGATCGACCTGGAGATGATGGCCAACCTGCTCGATGCCCTGCCGTCCACCGCCCGGCTGGTGCTGCTGGGCGACAAGGACCAACTGGCCTCGGTGGAAGCCGGGGCGGTGCTGGGCGACCTGTGTCGCGACGCCGAGGAAGGCTGCTACTGGCCCCAGACCCTGGCCTGGCTTGAGCAGGTGGGCGGGCAGTCGCTGGCGGGCATTGGCCTGAAACCGGGCGATGGGCAGCGCAATCCGCTGGCCCAGCAGATCGTGATGCTGCGTCATTCGCGGCGTTTCGGCGAAGGCAGCGGCATCGGCCAATTGGCGCGCCTGGTCAATCGCCAGCAGGCGCTGGAGGCGCGGGCGCTGCTGGCGACCCGACCTGCGGACGTTCATTGCCTGACCCTGGGCGGCGAACACGACAAGCGCTTCGATCGCCTGTTGCTCGACGGCCTTGGCCAGGGCGGCGAAGGGCCGCAGGGTTACCGTGGCTACCTGCGCACCATCGGCCGCTTGCGCCCGCCGCCTGGCACGCCGGGCGACGATCCGCGCTGGGAGCGTTGGGCCGCCGAGGTACTGCAGAGCTTCGAAGCCTTCCAGCTGCTTTGCGCCGTGCGCAGGGGCGCCTGGGGTGTCGAAGGCCTGAACGAACGCGTGGCCCGGGTGCTGCACAATGCCGGACTGATCGATAGCCAGCAACCCTGGTACGAGGGCCGCCCGGTACTGGTCACCCGCAATGACTACGGCCTCGGCCTGATGAACGGTGATATCGGCATTGCCCTGCGCCTGCCGGACGAGCAGGGCGAGGCGTTGCTGCGCGTGGCCTTCCCGCGCAACGATGGCAGCGGCGGGGTGCGCTTCGTCCTGCCCAGCCGGCTCAGCGAAGTGGAAACCGTGTTCGCCATGACCGTGCACAAGTCCCAGGGCTCGGAATTCAGCCATACCGCGCTGGTGCTGCCCGATGCCTTGAACCCGGTGCTGACCAAGGAGCTGGTGTACACCGGCATCACCCGCGCCAAGCATTGCTTCAGCCTGATCGAGCCGCGCGCCGGGGTGTTCGAGGAAGCGGTGGAGCGCAAGGTCAGGCGAGTCTCGGGGCTGATGCTGGAGCAAGTCTGACTCTGGAGTTCGCCGCCGATATGCTATCGTTGCGGCATTATCCGCAAACATTTTGTGAGATTTTCCCCCATGACTGTGGCTGTCTCGGTCTTGAGACGAGTGACGGGTTGTGCGCTCTCGCTGCTGATGGCCACGCTGTTGTCGACCGGCGCTCCCGCCTGGGCGGGCACTGCCGCGTCGGATGCGCAGGCGCAGCAACGGGCCAAGGCCGTGACCCAGGTGGTACTGGGGATCCTCAGCTACGCACGCTGGCCTGCCGACCCCAACCCCTTGCGCCTGTGCCTGGTCGGCCCTACCGAGTACGCCGACGACCTGATCAAGGGCAATGTGCAGAACTCCGGGCAACCCCTGCAGGTGCGCCGTCTGCTGGCCGACGACCCGAGCGTGGCCAATGCCTGTGATGCCATCTATATCGGCAAGCTCGACAAGCTGGAACGTGAGCGGTTGTTCCAGCGGGTCAATGGCCACCCATTGCTGAGCATCAGCGAGGCCGATGACCCGTGCACCGTGGGTAGCCTGTTCTGCCTGCGGGTCAGCGACCAGCAGGTGGCGTTCGACGTCAACCTCGACTCGGTGGCGCGCAGCGGTGTGCGCATCCACCCCAGCGTGCTGCAGCTGTCGCGACGGCGGGCAGGGCAGCCATGAAGCGTTCAGCCAAGCGCTTCAGCCGGCCGACCCTGCGTGCTGTGCTCGGCCGTCGTCACCTGAGCGTGGCGCTGCTCGCCGCGGGCCTGGCCGGTGTGCTGGTGACCCTGCTCGGCGTGGCGGCGTTGCGCGTCTATGCCAATCACAACCTGCACCTGATCGCCCGCTCCATCAACTACACCGTCGAGGCGGCCGTGGTGTTCGACGACAGTGCCGCGGCCAACGAAGCGCTGGCATTGATCGCCTCCACCGAGGAGGTCGCCGACGCCAAGGTCTATGACAACGACGGCGAACTGCTCGCCCATTGGCAGCGTGATACGCCCGGCGTGATGGCGCAGTTGCAGACCCAGGTGGCGCGCGGACTGCTGGAAGAGCCGATCAACATGCCGGTGCAACACATGGGCCAGCGCGTCGGGCATATCGAGTTGACCGGGCAGGGTGGCAGCCTGGTGCGCTTCCTGCTCAGCGGCCTGGCCGGGATCCTGGTGTGCACGGTGCTCAGCGCGGTGCTGGCGCTGTATCTTTCACGGCGCCTGTTCAGCGACATCATCCGGCCCCTGCGCAACCTGGCCAGCGTCGCCCATGCGGCGCGGCGCGAGCGCAGTTTCGACCGCCGCGTGCCGGAAACCCAGATCGCCGAGCTCAACGAGCTGGGCAACGACTTCAATGCCCTGCTCGATGAGCTGGAGGTGTGGCAGAGCCACCTGCAAAGCGAGAACGAAACCCTCGCCCACCAGGCCAGCCATGACAGCCTGACCGGCCTGCCCAACCGCGCCTTCTTCGAAGGGCGGCTGAGTCGCAGCCTGCGCAACGCAGCGCGCACGCAAGATCATCTGGCCCTGTTGTTCCTGGACAGCGACCATTTCAAGCAGATCAACGACAGCCTCGGCCATGCGGTGGGGGACGAAGTGCTGATCAGCGTGGCTAGTCGGGTGCGTGCGCAACTGCGCGAGCATGACCTGGTGGCGCGCCTGGGCGGTGACGAGTTCGCCGTGCTGCTGACGCCGCTGCACTCGCGAGAGGATGCCAAGCGCATCGCCGAGAAAATCGTCGACAGCATGAAGCTGCCGGTGCAACTGGAGGATGGTACCAGTCTGACCACCTCGCTGAGTGTCGGTATCGCCTATTACCCGGACGACGGCCGCGACCCGGCCAGTCTGCTCAATGCCGCCGATGTGGCGATGTACCAGGCCAAGCGCAATCGCCGCGGCCATTGGCAAGTGGCACAGACGGAACGCTGTGCCAACGATGCAAAGAACAGGAGCTGAACCGTGACCAAGCGTTTTTCCGTACTGCGTTTCCCGTTATTCACCCTGCTGCTGGCGCTGTTCGCCCTCACCGGCTGCCAGAGCGTGCCGCCCAAGGGGCTGACACCCGAGCAGGTCGCCGTGCTCAAGCGCGAGGGCTTCGCCCCGACCGATGACGGCTGGGCGTTCGACCTGTCCGGCAAGGTGCTGTTTGGCAGCGACCTGGATAGCCTCAACAGCCAGAGCGAATCGATCGTCGAGCGCATCGGCAAGGCGTTGCTGTCGGTGGATATCCAACGCGTGCGCATCGACGGTCACGCCGACGCCTCGGGCAAGGCCGCCTACAACCAGCAGTTGTCCGAGCGCCGCGCGCAGAGCGTGGCCAAGGCCTTGGCCGGCATCGGCATGCAGCCGCAGAACATCCAGACCCGCGGCATGGGCAGCAGCCAGCCGGTGGCGGACAACCGCACCGCCGCAGGGCGCATGGAGAACCGCCGGGTGTCGATCGTGGTGGGGTCGGAGTGATACCGACATCGCGGGGCTTGCCCCGCGATGATGCCTTCCCTCAATCCCGAGCGAACTTCATCTCCCGCGTCTCCCCCATCAACAACGGCGCATTGGCCTCGGTCACCTCACGGATGTAATCCCACAGCAGGGTGATCCGCTTCAACTTGCGCAGGTCCTCCCGGCAGTACATCCAGAACTGCCGCGTCACCTCGATCTGCTCCGGCAGCACCGTCACCAGCCGTGGGTCCTGCGCCGCCAGGAAGCACGGCAGGATCGCCAGCCCACGCCCCTGCAATGCCGCCGTGTACTGGGCGATCACGCTGGTGCTGCGCAGGTGCGCGTTGGCGTTGGGGATCAGGTTGGCCAGATACAGTAGCTCCGAGCTGAAGGCCAGGTCGTCCACGTAGCTGATGAACGGGTGGCGCCCCAGGTCGGCAATCTCGCGGATGGGTTCATGGCTGTCCAGGTAATCCTGGGTGGCATACAGGCGCAGGCGGTAGTCGCACAGCTTGCAGCACACGTAAGGGCCATGTTCCGGACGCTCCAGGGCGATGACGATATCGGCTTCGCGCTTGGACAGGCTGATGAAGTGCGGCAGCGGCAGGATGTCCACAGAGATCGCCGGCCAGGCATCGACGAAGTGGCTCAGCTGCGGGGTGACGAAGAAGCTGCCGAAGCCTTCGGTGCAGCCCATGCGCACATGCCCCGACAATGCCACGCCCGAGCCCGAGACTTGCTCGCAAGCCATGTGCAAGGTGCTCTCGATCGACTCGGCATAGCCCAGCAGACGCTGGCCCTCGGCGGTGAGGACGAAGCCGTTGGTCCGCGATTTTTCGAACAGCAAAGTGCCCAGCGCCCCTTCCAGTGAACCGATGCGCCGCGACACCGTGGTGTAGTCCACGGCCAGGCGCTTGGCCGCACTGCTGGCCTTGCGGGTGCGCGCTACCTCAAGAAAGAACTTGAGGTCGTCCCAGTTCAGCGCGCTCAGGGAGGTGAGGTCTTTTTGCATGATGATCCGGTTTTTTTGTGCATTCTTGTTGGATGTTTGCACATCTATACTCGATCTCAGCCCCTGTACGCCACCCCGTGTCCATGCCGGCGTAGGCGTCTTCGTTCCGACAATAATTCCAAGGAGAGCGCAGATGAACGCACCCCAGACGCCCGACCAGACCAAGGTCGAGCAGGTCAAGCTGCTGATCGACGGCCAATGGGTCGAGTCGAAAACCACCGAGTGGCGCGACATCGTCAACCCGGCCACCCAGCAGGTGCTGGCGCGTGTGCCGTTCGCCACCGTCGAGGAAGTGAACGCCGCGGTGGCCGCCGCCGAGCGCGCCTTCAAGACCTGGCGCGACACTCCCATCGGCGCGCGCATGCGCATCATGCTCAAGCTGCAGGCGCTGATCCGCGAACACAGCAAGCGCATCGCCGTGACCCTCAGCGCCGAGCAGGGCAAGACCATTGCCGATGCCGAGGGCGATATATTCCGTGGCCTGGAAGTGGTCGAGCACGCCGCCTCCATTGGCACCCTGCAGATGGGCGAGTTCGCCGAGAACGTCGCCGGCGGCGTCGACACCTACACCCTGCGCCAGCCGATCGGCGTGTGCGCCGGCATCACCCCGTTCAACTTCCCGGCGATGATCCCGCTGTGGATGTTCCCGATGGCCATCGTCTGCGGCAACACCTTCGTGCTCAAGCCGTCCGAGCAGGACCCGCTGTCGACCATGATGCTGGTCGAGCTGGCGCTGGAGGCTGGCGTGCCGGCCGGCGTGCTCAACGTGGTGCATGGCGGCAAGCAAGTGGTCGATGGCATCTGCACCCACCCGGACATCAAGGCGATCTCGTTCGTCGGCTCGACCGAAGTCGGCACCCACGTCTACAACCTGGGCAGCCAGCACGGCAAGCGCGTGCAGTCGATGATGGGTGCCAAGAACCACGCCGTGGTGCTGCCCGACGCCAACCGCACCCAGACCATCAACGCCCTGGTCGGCGCCGCCTTCGGCGCGGCCGGCCAGCGCTGCATGGCCACCTCGGTGGCGGTGCTGGTGGGCAAGGCCCGCGAATGGCTGCCGGATATCAAGGACGCGGCGAGCAAGCTCAAGGTCAATGCCGGCAACGAGCCGGGCACCGATGTCGGCCCGGTGGTCTCCAAGCGCGCCAAGGAGCGTGTGCTGGGCCTGATCGAAAGCGGTATCAAGGAGGGCGCCAAGCTCGAACTGGACGGCCGCGACGTGAAGGTGCCGGGCTACGAGCAAGGCAACTTCGTCGGTCCGACCCTGTTCTCCGGGGTGAAGACCGACATGCAGGTCTACACCCAGGAAATCTTCGGCCCGGTGCTGGTGACTTTGGAGGTGGATACCCTCGACGAGGCCATCGCCCTGGTCAACGCCAACCCGTTCGGCAACGGCACCGGCCTGTTCACCCAGAGCGGCGCGGCGGCGCGCAAGTTCCAGAGCGAGATCGACATCGGCCAGGTCGGCATCAACATCCCGATTCCGGTACCGGTGCCGTTCTTCAGCTTCACAGGTTCGCGCGGTTCCAAGCTTGGCGACCTCGGCCCGTACGGCAAGCAGGTGGTGCAGTTCTACACTCAGACCAAGACCGTCACCGCCCGCTGGTTCGACGATGACAGCGTCAATGACGGTGTGAACACCACCATCAGCCTGCGCTAAGGAGCTCGTCATGCGTATCGCATTCATCGGCCTGGGCAACATGGGCGCGCCCATGGCCCGCAACCTGATCAAGGCCGGGCACCAGCTCAACCTGTTCGACCTGAACAAGACCGTGCTGGCCGAACTCGCCGAGCTGGGCGGGCAGGTCAGCACCTCACCGAAGGACGCCGCCGTCAACAGCGAGCTGGTGATCACCATGCTGCCGGCCGCCGCTCATGTGCGTGGCGTGTACCTGGATGAAGAAACCGGCGTGCTGGCCGGCATTCGCCCCGGCACTCCGACCGTGGACTGCAGCACCATCGATCCGCAGACCGCCCGTGAGGTCTCCAAGGCCGCCGCGGCCAAGGGCATCGACATGGGTGATGCGCCGGTCTCTGGCGGCACCGGTGGCGCGGCGGCCGGCACCCTGACCTTCATGGTCGGCGCCAGCGCCGAGCTGTTCGCCACGCTCAAGCCGGTGCTGGAGCAGATGGGCCGCAATATCGTGCATTGCGGCGAAGTCGGCACCGGGCAGATCGCCAAGATCTGCAACAACCTGCTGCTGGGTATCTCGATGATCGGCGTGTCCGAGGCCATGGCCCTGGGCAATGCGTTGGGCATCGACACCAAGGTGCTGGCCGGGATCATCAACAGCTCGACCGGACGTTGCTGGAGTTCGGACACCTACAACCCGTGGCCAGGCATCATCGAGACTGCCCCAGCTTCACGGGGGTATACCGGCGGCTTCGGCGCCGAACTGATGCTCAAGGACCTGGGGCTGGCCACCGAGGCCGCGCGCCAGGCGCACCAGCCGGTGATCCTGGGTGCCGTGGCCCAGCAACTTTACCAGGCCATGAGCCTGCGCGGCGAAGGTGGCAAGGATTTCTCGGCGATCGTCGAGGGGTACCGCAAGAAGGATTGACCCGCGAGTGGACTTGATCGCGGATCGTATGGTCCTCCCCCTTGTAACTGCGCACCTTGGGGGAGGGGCATGTGCTCCGCGATTTTTTTGCTTCGAGCTTTCAGGCAAACACGAAGTATTTGCGCACCGTCTCGACCACTTCCCAGGTCCCTTTCATCCCCGGCTCGATCACGAACACATCCCCCGCCTTCAGATGCTTCGGCTCCTCGCCTTCCGGGGTGACGATGCAGTAGCCATCGAGGAAATGGCAGTACTCCCACTTCTCGTAGTTGACCTCGAACTTGCCCGGCGTGCAGATCCAGGTGCCCATGATCTTGCTGCCGTCGGCGGACAGGTAGGCGTTCAGGTTGACGGTGTGCGGGTCGCCGCCGATGCGCTTCCATTTGGTCGCGTCGACCACCGGGGTCGGACAGGTTTCGCGCAGGACGGTGATGAAGTCGGACATGGCATGGCTCCAGGTAACAGGTGAGATGACGCGTCACCATAGGGCCATCGAAGTACGGGCAGTTGCCTGGGCTCGACGTCCAGCTGTCAGAGCGCGCTATCTCAACCCAAGCCTGCCGATCGGCCAGGCTTCACGCCCACCAGTAACGCACGAAGTGGAAGAACACGGGCGCTGCGAAGCACACCGAGTCCATGCGGTCGAGCATGCCGCCGTGGCCTTCGATCATGTGGCCCCAGTCCTTCACTCCGCGGTCGCGCTTGATCGCCGACATCACCAGCCCTCCAAAGAAGCCCATGGCATTGACCGTCAGCGCCATCAGCGCCGCCTGCCAGAAGGTGAACGGGGTGATCCAGCACAGCAGGGCGCCGACCAGGGTCGCCAAGGCCACGCCGCCGGCCAGGCCTTCGACGGTCTTCGACGGCGACAGGTTGGGCGCCACCTTGCGCTTGCCGAACAGCTTGCCGCAGACGTACTGCAGCACGTCGCTGATCTGCACCACCAGGATCAGCCAGGCGATCAGCAGCAGGTTGCGGCCTTCGTAGCCGGGGATGTCCAGGGTCATCAGCGCCGGCACCGAAGACACGCAGTACACCGCGATCATCAGGCCCCACTGCACCTTCGAGGCGCGCTCGAGGAAGCGCGTGGTGTCGCCGCCGAAGCTGGCGAGGATCGGCAGCAGCAGGAACAGGTACACCGGGATGAAGATGCTGAACAGGCCGTACCAGTCCATGGCGATCAGCAGGTACTGCACCGGCAACGCCACGTAGAACGCCGCCACCAGGGCGGGGTAGTCGCTGCGTCGGGTCGGGGTGAGGGTCATGAACTCGCGCAGGGCGTAGAACGAGACGCCGTAGAACAGCACGATGACGCCGTACTTGCCGAACAGGAAGGCGATGCCGATCACCAGCACCATCACCCACCAGGCATTGATGCGCGCGTTGAGGTTGTCGATCACCGCATGTGGCGCGGGGCCGGCACGCCACTTGAGCAGGCGGCCGACGAGGCTGGCGAGCAGCAGCAGGGCGCCGATACCGGCGAATAGCGACAGGGTGTTGTGATCCATCTCAGGCTTCCTTCGGGGCCAGGTTCAGCAGGGCCTGGCGGGCCCGCTCGAGAAAGGCATGCTTGGCTTCGTCCTGCTGCAGGTGCAGCGGCTCGCCGAAACTCAGGGTGCACAACAGCGGCAGCGGCAGGGCGCGTCCTTTGGGCATGACCCGGTTGAGGTTGGCGATCCACACCGGCACCAGCTCTACCTGCGGGTTGGCCGAGGCCAGGTGGAACAGGCCGCTCTTGAACGGCAGCAGCGGGTCATCGGTGAGGTTGCGCGTGCCTTCCGGGAAGAAGATCAGCGAGTCACCCTGGGCAAAGGCGTCGAGCACCGGTTGCAGTGGGTTGCCCTCGCAGGCCTGCTGGCGATCGATCAGCACGCCGTTGAACACCTGGCGGATCAGGAAGTCGCGGATGCCCGGCTTGCACCAGTAGTCGGCGCCGGCCACTGGCCGGGTGCGGCGGCGCAGCGGCTCGGGCAGCGCGGCCCAGAGCAGCACGAAGTCACCGTGGCTGCTGTGGTTGGCGAAGTACAGGCGCTGCACCGGTTGCGGCGTGCAGCCCAGCCACAGGGCGCGGGCACCGGTGATCAGGCGGGCGGCGGAGGTGATGACGAAGGCAGTCAGGCTGGCGAGCATCGGGGTTATCCGGTGAAGGGAAGGGTGACGGCGAGCAGCACCTGCGCGGCCAGGCACAAGGCCTGACGGCGCAGCAGGGCCAGGGCAGCCTCGCTGCGTGCAGGCCAGCCGCGTGGATCGTCGGCGGTCGGTTTCAGGCGCAGTTCGAACAGGGCACGGTCCAGGGCCTGGGTATCAGCGGGCAGGCTGTCGCGGCTGGCGAGCCGGGCGAACAGCTCGGCATCCAGGGCAACGCGTATGGCCCAGTACTTGTGCGCCAGGCCAAGCGCCAGCAACGTTGCGCAGAACACCCGGGGCAGCGCTGGCAGCGGCACGCCCAGCATGGGCGCCAGGCTGCAGGCCAGGGCCAGCAAGGTGATGCCGTCCGACCAGCGCTCCAGTTGGCGGCCACGGGCGAGCAGGCTGGCGACGACGAGCAGGTTCATGGCTGTGTCTCCAGCGGCTGCAGGGCCTGGCGGTGGGCTGGATGCAATACCACGCCGGGGCGCGCCTGGCGGATCAGTGTTTCGGCATGCGCGATTGCCTTGCAGCGACCGCTGACCACCAGCCAGGCGGCGACTGCGCTGGCGCTGCGTGAGTAGCCCAGTGCGCAGCAGACCAGTACCGGGCCGTGCCGGCGCAGGTGTTCGATAGCCTCGGCAGCTTGCTGCAAGGTCTGCGTGTCAGGGGCGACCAAGTCCAGTGACGGCAGGTTCAGGTAGGACTGCGAAGCCTGTGGCGTCTGCTCGTGGCAGCGCGCTTGCCCCGCGATGAGGGCTCTGCAGGCGAGCTCCGCGCTGAGGTCGATCACCGCCTGGAACTGCACCGCGTCACCCGCGCCCGGCACACGCCCGAGGTATACCCCCTCGCATACCTCATCCGCCTGCGGGTGGCGCCAGGTCCACAGCCTTGAATTGATCCAGGCCGCAATCAGGTAAGGCGCCAGCAATGCCGTCGCCGCGACCGACAGCCGGCCATCGCTGTCTTTCTGGAAGCCTTGCGCCCCGAACAGTGCGTAGTTCAACGCTACCAGCAGCAGTGAAAACGCAGGCCAGAGCAGCCACAAGGCGGAGTGCCCCAGCTTGAACCCGAGCACGGCCAGCAGCAGCGCGCCCAGTCCATAACGCAACGCCAGCCGCCAGCGTTTGGGATCGCGTGCCAGGCGCGCCTGCTGCCAGGGCAACGGCCCTTGTTGCGGCCACAGCCACAGGCAGACGAACCCGGCCAACGCCCCGGTCGGCACATCGATGAAGTGATGCTGCCAGGTGCTCAGGACCGACAGCCCGATCAGCCCCATCCAGCCGTGCACCAGCCAGCGCCAGGCGGGATGCCGCGCATGGCGGGCGAACATCGTCCAGATGATCACCAACAGCGCGATATGCAGCGAAGGCGCCTGGTTGTAGGGCTTGTCGAAGCCCATCAGCACATCGAACAGCCAGCCGAACAGCCCCGACAGCTCGGGGCGCTCGAAGGTGAAGCGCAGCGGCCAGAGCAGGAAGCAGGCCACGCAGATCACCTGTGCCGTGAGCAATGCCAGGGCATGTCGGTCCATCTCGCGACGTGTACGCGGCAGCAGGAACGACAACCCGTACAGCAGGTCGATCGACCAGTACGGGATGATCGTCCACGGCCACAGCGGCATGTGCCGTTCCCAGGCGAACACCAGGCTGCTGATATCGTCGCGTCCGGCCGTGTAGGAGTTGGCCAGGCCGTAGCTGAGGAAAAACAACGGCCCGAGTAACAGCAGCCAGAGCACGCCACGGCGGATCAGCCCGGTTTCACGGACCATCAGCGCACCCGCTGCGCCAGGCTGACGCTGAAGATGCCCCATTCATCGATGCGCTGGGTGATCTTGCGGAACCCTGCGGCCTCGACCAACTGATCCATCTCTGCCTGGCTGCGTCGGCGCATAACCCAGGCCTGGCCGCCGCGGTGGCTAGTCAGGGCGCGAGCGATCATCTCCAGCTGCGGATGCCAGGGCTGGCCTGTGTAGACCAGGTAGCCGCCGTCCTCGACGGCATCGGCCAAACCCGCCAGTGAATTGCCGACCAGCTCGTTGCTGGCGAACAGCTCGTAGAGCCCCGAGACCACCGCGAGGGTGGGGTGTGGGGTGAGGCTGGCCAGGCTTTGCCGATCGAAGGCATCACCCTGGACGAAGCGGGCGATCTCGCCGAGGTCTTTTTCGCTGATCAGTGCGTTGCCCTGTTGCACGTTCAGCTCGCTGTAGTCGCGCAGCAGGATCGAGTCGGGCAGTTGCTGCAGGCCTTGCAAGGCCTCGAGGATATAGCGGCCATGGCCGGCGGCGATATCGACGATATGGACCGGGCGCTGCTGCTCGCGCAACCGGGCGATGGCCAGGCGCAACAGCTCCTCGACGTTCAGCTTGCGCTGGCGGATACCGCGCCAGCCGATGGCGTCCAGGTAGTTCCGGTCGACCAGCTCGCCCAACCGGCCTTTGCCGGTTGGTGTATTGCGGTAGACGTAGTCGAGGGTCGAGCCGGAGTCGAAGCCGGTGTCGAAGCCCAGTTTCACCCCCTCGGAAAGGCCCTTGCCCAACTGCAGGCCGGCGCGGGTGGCGCGCCAGTAGAGGTCGCGTGGCGAATGGCGTGGCAACGGCGCAGCCAGGCTCTCGGCCTCGGCGCAGCTGGCGCCGCTCCTGTCGGCGTCCAACAAGGAAGGGCGCGCTGGCGGCGCGTCGAAGCAGTGCTCGACGAAGCGTTCGATCCGCGCCAGGGCGTGGGCGCGGTCGCGCTCGCCAAGGGTGTCATGGAAGAAGCCTGGCAGGATGTGCTTTTCCTTGCGTGCGCTGCCCAGGCGATCGAAGAAATGCTCCTGCGGCTTGCGCTCGACCACCAGGTCCGCGCCGGAGATCAACAGTTGCGTCGGCACCTGGATTGCCTGGGCGTCGGCCAACACGCGGTCGGCGGCGTCATACAGGCCCAGCAGCATGGTGACCGAAATGGGCCGGCTGATCAGCGGGTCGGCGACATAGGACATGACCCGCTCCGGGTCATGGGTCAACAGGCGCGGCTTGACGTAGCTGTTGACGAAGAAGTTGCCGCGCAGGGCCTTCATCAGCTTCAGCCCGGGGCGGGCGAAGGGCACATAGAGTTTGACCTTGAACGCCGGCGAAGCGAGCACCAGGCAGCGCACCCTGGGCGCATAGTCGTGGGCCCAGGTGGCGATCAGTACCGCGCCGACGCTTTGCGCCAGCACCACCATATCGGGTTCGGCGATGCCATGGCTGGCCTGGAGGTGCTCGATGAAGGTCTGCACGTCGCGCACGCTGGTGGCGAAGCCCGGGCTGTCGCCGCGTGCTCCTGGCGATTGGCCATGGCCACGGGCGTCCCAGGCGAAGAAATCATAACCGGGCATGTTCAGTTCGTCGGCCAGGTGGGCCATGCGCCCGCCGTGCTCGTGGCCGCGGTGGAACATCACCACGGCGCGGCGTGGTTGATGCTCGTTGCGCGTGGCGGGCCAGTGGCGATAGTGCAGCTCGACGCCGTCATGGGTGCAGAAATGCAGCGATTGCGCTTGGCGCATGGCGAATATCCTTGTCCGGCAGCGAGGGGCTCAGCGGGTTTCGGCCAGGCCGTGGCGAACCCGGTTGTACAGGGTATAGAGCGAGAGCAGCAGGATCACCAGCAGCAGGCCATTGATCCAGCTCGCGGCCAGCAGCCCGAACGCCACGCCAGTGCCCAGCACGCCGAAGGCGAAGGCCCGGTCGCTCTTGCCCATTGGCCCGTCGTAGCGGCGTGACGCGCCGGCCAGCGGGCCCATTACCCCGGCGTATTCGCTGATCACGGCGAACACCACCACCAGCACCACCAGTGCCGGCGAAACGCCGGGCAGCAGGGCGAACGGCAGGTACAGCGCGGTGTCGGCGATCACGTCGCACAGTTCATTGAGGTAGGCGCCGAGCCTGGACTGCTGGCCGAACTCGCGGGCGAGCATGCCGTCGACCGCGTTCAGCGCCATGCGCAGCAGCATCCACAGCGGTATCAGGATGAACAGCCAGGTGGCCTGGTGCTGCCAGGCGAGCAGCAGGCCAAGGACGATGGAGACCGCCGCGGCGGCGACGGTGACCTGGTTGGCGGTGACGCCACGCTCGTACAGGCGTTGCACCGAAGGGCGCAGCAGCGCCTGGAAGCGGGGTTTGAGCTGGTAGATGGATGGCACGGCGAATTCCCTGTCATGGTGCGGCATGGCCGCGATTGTGGGGAATCAGGCCGGGGGCAGGCAAGGGGGCAGGTGAGGGCTTTCGCCTGGTTTCGTGACGCAGCGCTGCAAAGCGGCGCCGCTCTCAGCGAATCCAGCGGTCGCGCTGCTGCAAACGCCACCCCAGCCACCCCAGCGTCACCGCCCGCAGCACCATGAAGCCGAGGAACGCCCACCACAGCCCATGGTTGCCGAACCCGCGCATGGCAAGCGCCAGGGGCAGCGCGACCGCCACCGACAGCAGCATCGCATTGCGCATCTCGCGTGCCCGCGTCGCGCCGATGAACAAGCCATCGAGCAGGTAGCTCCACACGGCTACCAATGGCAGCACCGCCAGATAGGGCAGATAGGGATACGCGGCTTCGCGCACACTGGCAATGTCGGTCTGCAGGTCGATGAACAGATGCCCGCCCAGCAAGAACAGCACGGCGAACACCAGGCTGACGATCAGCGACCAGCCGCAGGCCACCACCAGTGCCTGCTTCAGGGCACTGCGGTCACGGGCGCCGATGGCATGGCCGCACAGGGCCTCGACCGCATGGGCCAGGCCATCGAGGGCATAGGCGGTGAGCATCAGCCCATTGAGCAGCAGGGCATTGGCTGCCACCGTAGCCTCGCCCAGGCGCGCACCCTGCACGGTGAGCAGTAGGAACACCAGTTGCAGGGCCAGGCTGCGCAGGAAGATGTCGCGGTTGACCGCCAGCAGCGGCCGCCAGCTCTGCCAGCGTTTCAACGCGGCCCAGGCGACCTGCCCGGGGTAGGCGCGCAAGGCCGGGCGGGTGAGGGCCAGGCCGAGCAGGGCGGCGCTCCATTCGGCGATCACCGAGGCCCGCGCCGAGCCGACCACCCCCCAGTCCAGGCCAAGTACGAACCACAGGTTCAGGGCGATGTTGAGCAGGTTGGTCGTCAGCAGGATCGCCAGCGGCGCCCTGGCGCTCTGGGTGCCGAGGAACCAGCCGACCAGGGCATAGCTGGCCAGTGCTGCCGGCAGGCCGAGCAGGCGGGTGTGGAAGAAGGCTTCGGTCGAGGCATGCAGCGCCTCGCTGGGCTGCATCGCCTGCAGTGCCAGTTGGCTGAAGGGTAGGGCCAGCAGGCCGATCAGCACGGCGAAAGCCAGCGCCAGCAGCAGCCCCTGCACAAGTACCTGGCGCAGCGCGGCGCCGTCGGCGCGGCCGGCGGCCTGGGCGGCGAAGCCGGTGGAGCCCATGCGCAGGAAGCCCAGCAGGCCGACCATGAAGGTGAACAGCGTGGCACCGACGGCCACCGCGCCCAACTGATGGGCATGGGGCAGGTGGCCGATCACCGTGCTGTCGACCAGCGCCACCAGCGGCACCGAGATGTTGGACAGGATCATCGGCGCGGCCAGGGCCCAGACCTTGTGGTGGGTGGGGCGGTTGCGCCAGGCGGTGGACAGTGAAGACATGCGGGCTCCTGCGTGATTGCGCAACGGATTGTACCGGCCCGGCAACCTATTGGCGCGAACACGGTCTCACTTGCCGCGCATCGCCAGGAAAGCCTCGAGCCGTTGCGCTATAGTTGCCCCCCTCACGTACACGCTGCCGAAGAGTTCTCTCTCAAATGCTCAACAAAGGATTGTTGCTGGCCTGCGCGCTGGCCCTGCTCAGTGCCTGTGATTCTTCCACCCCGGACAAGCCATCGGCGCCTGCTGCTGACGCCGCTGCCGTCGCGCCTGTCGAAACCCGGACGGCCAAGCGCGAAGATCCGGCAGTGCTCGCCAAACGCTATGCCGGCCGTGAACTGACCGTGCTGGACGTCTCGGAAGTGCAGCTCGACGGCGCCAGCACCCTGTCGGTCAGCGTCTCCGCGCCGCTGGACGCCAATCAGGACTTCGCCGGCAAGTTGCACCTGGTCGACACCGTCAAGGGCAAGGTCGACGGCGCCTGGGAACTCTCCGACAACCAGATGGAACTGCGCCTGCGCCACCTGGAGCCGCAGCGCAAGATGGTCCTGACCATCGACAAGGGCCTGCTCTCGGTCAACGGCAACCAGCTGCAGGCCGAATCGGTCAGCCGCTTCGAGACCCGCGATATGCAGGCCACGGTGGGCTTCGCCAGCCGCGGTTCGCTGCTGCCCACGCGCCTGGCCGAAGGCCTGCCGGTGATTGCCCTGAACGTCGACAAGGTCGATGTCGAGTTCTTCCGCATCAAGCCGGACATGCTCTCGAGTTTCCTGGTCAACTGGGGGCGCAACAGCAGCCTGTACTACTACCAGTCCAAGGAAACCCTGGAGATGGCCGAGCTGGTCTACAGCGGCCGTTTCGACCTCAACCCGGCGCGCAATACCCGCGAAACCGTGCTGTTGCCGATCGCCGGGATCAAGCCGCTGCAGGAGCCAGGCGTATACCTGGCGGTGATGCGTGCCTCGGGCACCTATGACTACTCGCAGCCGGCGACCCTGTTCACCCTGAGTGACATCGGTGTCTCGGCGCACCGCTATCGCGATCGCCTGGACGTGTTCACCCAGGCTCTTGAGGGCGGCAAGGCGCTCAAGGACGTCACCCTCGAGCTGCACGACGACAAGGGCAAGTTGCTGGCCCAGGCCAAAACAGACGGCGACGGTCATGCGCAGCTGCCGATCACCGCCAAGGCCGATACGCTGATCGCCACCCAGGGCGTGCACACCACCCTGCTGCGTCTGAACACTGCGGCGCTGGACCTGGCCGAATTCGACATCACCGGGCCCCAGGCCAACCCGCTGCAGTTTTTCATCTTTGGCCCCCGTGACCTCTATCGCCCAGGCGAGACCGTGCTGCTCAACGGCCTGCTGCGCGACCAGGACGGCAAGCCGGTCAAGGCCCAGCCGGTGAACGTGGAAGTACGCCGCCCCGATGAGCAGGTCAGCCGCAAGTTCGTCTGGGAGGCCGACCAGAACGGCCTGTTCCAGTACCAGCTGCAACTGGCCAGCGAAGCGCCGACCGGCCGTTGGCAGTTGCTGCTCGACATGGGCGGTGGCCGCAAGCAGGTTTACGAATTCCTTGTCGAGGACTTCCTCCCCGAGCGCCTGGCGCTGGAGCTCAAAGGCAGTGCCGCGCCGCTGGCGCCGGAGCAAACCGCCACGATCCAGGTCAATGGTCGTTACCTCTATGGGGCTCCCGCCGCCGGCAACCGCCTCAGTGGCCAGGCCTACGTGCGTCCGTTGCGTGAAGCGGTGAAGGCGCTGCCGGGCTATCAGTTCGGCGCGGTCACCGAGACCGAGCTGAACCAGGACCTGGAACTGGACGAAGTCACCCTCGACCAGAACGGCAAGGCCCGCATCGACATCGAAAGTCGCTGGGCTGAAGCCCGCTCGCCGCTGCAACTGACCGTGCAGGCCAGCCTGCAGGAGTCCGGTGGTCGGCCGATCACCCGGCGCCTGGAGCAGCCGATCTGGCCTGCCGAGCGTATGCCGGGCCTGCGCGGCCTGTTCGACGGCGAAGAAACCGATGGCGACGGCCCGGTGGAGTTCGAGTTCCTGGTGGCTGATCGCGACGGCAAGAAACTGGCCGCCGACAACCTGAAGGTACGGCTGATCCGCGAGCGCCGCGACTACTACTGGAACTACTCGCAGAGCGATGGCTGGAGCTACAACTACAACGAGAAGTTCCTTACCCAGGCTGAAGAAACCGTCAGCGTGAAGGCAGGTTCCACCGCCAAGCTGAACTTCCAGGTGGAGTGGGGTCCGTACCGTGTCGAGGTGGAAGACCCGCAGACCGGCCTGGTCTCCAGTGCCCGCTTCTGGGCCGGCTACCGCGCCCAGGACAACGCCGAGGGGGGCGCCGTGCGCCCTGACCAGGTGAAGATCGCCCTGGACAAGCCAGCCTACAAGGAAGGCGGCACCGCCAAGGTCACCGTCACCCCGCCGGCCGCCGGCAGCGGCTACCTGATGATCGAGTCCGCCGACGGCCCGCTGTGGTGGCAGGAAATCGAGGTGCCGGCCGAGGGCAAGACCTTCGATGTCGAACTGGACAAGAAGTGGGCGCGCCACGACCTGTACATCAGCGCCCTGGTGATCCGCCCGGGTGAGCGCAAGGCCAACGCCACGCCGAAACGCGCCGTGGGCGTGCTGCACCTGCCGCTGGACCGCGCCGAGCGCAAGCTGGCCGTGTCGCTGCAGGCGCCGGAAAAAATGCGGCCCAAGCAACCGCTGACCGTCAAGGTCAAGGCGGTCAACGCCGATGGCAGCGTGCCCAAGCAGGTGCATGTGCTGTTGTCGGCGGTGGACGTGGGCATCCTCAACATCACCGACTTCAAGACCCCCGATCCGTTCGCCAGCCTGTTCGGCCGCAAGGCCTATGGCGCCGACCAGCTGGACATCTATGGCCAGTTGATCGAAGCCGGCCAGGGCCGCCTGGCCAGCCTGGCCTTCGGCGGTGACGCCGCCATGGCCAAGGGCGGCAAGCGCCCGAACACCACGGTGACCATCGTCGCCCAGCAGAGCCTGCCGGTGACCCTCGATGAAAAAGGCGAGGGCCAGGCCAGCGTCGATATTCCCGATTTCAACGGTGAACTGCGCCTGATGGCCCAGGCCTGGACCGAAGAACACTTCGGCATGGCCGAGGGCAAGACCGTGGTCGCCGCGCCGCTGATCGCCGAGCTGTCCGCGCCGCGCTTCCTCGCCGGTGGCGATCAGACCCGCCTGGCGCTGGACCTGGCCAACCTGTCCGGCCGCGCCCAGCAACTGAGCGTGCAGGTGTCCAGCGAAGGTCAACTGAGCCTGGTCGGTGGCGCTCAGCAGAACTTCACCCTCGCCGAAGGCCAGCGCACCACCCTGATGATCCCGGTGCAGGCCCAGGGTGGCCTGGGCCAGGGCAAGGTTCGCGTGCAGGTCAACGGCCTGCAGCTGCCGGGTGAGCCGGCTAGTACCTTCGAGCGTGAATGGACCCTGGGTATTCGCCCGGCTTACCCGGCGATGCTCAAGCACTACCGCGTGGCCCTCAAGGACCAGCCCTGGAGCCTGCCCGACAGCGACCTGGCCGAGTTCGAGCCTGCGGGCCTGGAGGCCAGCCTGGCGTTATCGAGCCGCCCACCGCTGAACCTTGCCGAGCAGATCCGCGCCCTGGAAGCCTACCCCTACGGCTGCCTGGAGCAGACCACCAGTGGCCTGTACCCGTCGCTGTACGCCGATGCCGACAGCCTCAAGCGCCTGGGCATCAAGGGTGAGCCGGCCGATGTGCGCAAGCGCAAGATCGAGATGGGCATCGAGCATCTGCTGGGCATGCAGCGCTACAACGGCAGCTTCGGCCTGTGGAGCTCGGACAGCGAGGAGGAATACTGGCTGACCGCCTACGTCACCGACTTCCTGCTGCGCGCCCGCGAGCAAGGCTACGGCGTACCGGCCGAGGCGCTGAAGAAGGCCAGCGAGCGCCTGCTGCGCTATGTGCAGGAGCGCAACCTGATCGAAGTCGACTACAGCCAGAACGCCGACCACACCCGCTTCGCCGTGCAGGCCTACGCCGGCCTGGTGCTGGCGCGCAGCCAACAGGCGCCGCTGGGCGCCTTGCGCAGCCTGTTCGAGCGTCGCGCCGACGCCCGCTCCGGTTTGCCGCTGGTGCAACTGGCGGTGGCGCTGGACAAGATGGGCGACAAGCAGCGTTCGCAGCAGGCGCTGCAGGCGGGCCTGGCGGTCACCCGCGGCAAAGGCTGGCTGGCCGACTACGGCAGCGCCCTGCGTGACCAGGCGTTGATCCTGTCCCTGCTGCAGGAGAACAACCTGGCCGCCAATCAGGTCGACCAGCGCCTGTTCGGCCTGTCCGACGAGTTGGCCGCCAACCGTTGGCTGTCCACCCAGGAGCGCAACGCGCTGTTCCTTGCCGGCCGTGGCCTGCTGGGCAAGCAGGAGGGCAACTGGAAGGCCCGCCTGGACAGCGCCGGAGAGGTCCGCGAGTTCGACAACAATGACTCGGGCATGAAGCTCGAGGGCCCGCTACTGGCCTCGCCATTGACCGTGCAGAACCAGGGTGGCGAGACCCTGTACCAGCAGCTGACCCTGTCCGGCTACCCGCGCCAGGCTCCGGCCGCCAGCGGCAATGGCATGGAAATCCGCCGTGAGTACCTGGGCATGAATGGCCAGACGCTGGATGTGCGCAACCTGCGCAGCGGTGACCTGGTGCTGGTGCACCTGGCGCTCAAGGCCCAGGACCAGGTGCCCGACGCCCTGGTAGTGGACCTGCTGCCGGCAGGCCTGGAGCTGGAGAACCAGAACTTGGCGCAGAGCGCTGCCAGCCTGGACAATGCCAGCAGCGCGGTGAAGCAGTGGCGCGAGTCGATGCAGAACGCCAGCGTGGTGCACCAGGAGTACCGCGACGACCGCTACGTGGCCGCGCTCAAGCTCGACAGCTACGGCACCACCCACTTGCTGTACCTGGCCCGTGCGGTGACGCCGGGCAGCTATCGCATTCCGCCACCGCAGGTGGAGTCGATGTACCGGCCCAACCTGCAGGCGATTGGTGATAGCCAGGGCGAGATGATTGTAAGAGCTCGCTGACCCTCAAGCTGCAAGCTACAAGAGAAAGCAGTCGATGCAGGCTGCTTTCAACTTGCCGCTCGTAGCTCCAAGCTTGCAGCTGCTTTCAATGCACCACCCAGCTCAACACCCACAACCCCAGCAACGCCCAGATGATCCCGAGGATGATCGATGCGCGCATGAATGCGCGGACCGCCGAGTACAGCAACATCAGGCCGACGATAAGCGCCAGGATGCTCACCAGCGAGGTGTCCATCCCCAGCGTGCGCGCCAGGCCATCGATGAAATTGCCACCGGCGTTGGCCAGCAGGTTGAACAACCCGCTCAAGCCATCGACGATGAACCGGATCACCGAACCCAGTGCCTGGCCCAGCCATTCGAAAAAACCTTCTACATGCATAGTCGCTTCCTGATCAACGAATCGGCGATTCCCAGCCTTTGGCCATCACCTGGCCCGGTCGGTTCCCGATGCCAAGCTTAGCGCGCCCGCGCCTGACCAGGCTGCTGCGGCGTGTCGCCGTCAGCGTGCTGCTGGGCATGGCCCTGCTGTGGCTGGCTGACCGTATCTGGCCATTGCCCATGCCGGGCGACGACCTGGCGCGGGTGGTGCTGGCCGAGGACGGCACACCGTTGTGGCGCTTCGCCGACGCCGACGGCGTCTGGCGCTATCCGGTCAGCCCGCAGGAAGTCTCGCCGTTGTACCTTGAAGCCCTGCTCGCCTACGAGGACCGCTGGTTCTATCGCCACCCCGGGGTTAACCCCATGGCCCTGGCCCGGGCTGCATGGCTCAACCTGCGTGGCGGGCGGGTGGTGTCTGGTGGCAGCACGCTGTCGATGCAGGTGGCGCGCCTGCTCGACCCGCACGACCGCACCTTGCCCGGCAAGCTGCGCCAGCTGTGGCGCACGGTGCAGCTGGAGTGGCACCTGTCCAAGGACGAGATCTTGCAGCTGTACCTCAACCGGGCGCCGTTCGGCGGCACCTTGCAGGGCGTAGCGGCAGCCAGTTGGGCGTACCTGGGCAAGTCGCCGAAACACCTGACTCCGGCCGAAGCCGCGTTGCTCGCGGTGCTGCCCCAGGCGCCGAGCCGGCTGCGTCCGGACCGCCACCCTGAACGCGCCCAGCGTGCCCGGGACAAGGTGCTGCAGCGCCTGGCCGAGTACCAGGTGTGGCCAGCCCAGCGCATCGACGAGGCGCGTGAGGAGCCGCTGTTGCTGGCGCCACGCCAGGAGCCGGCGCTGGCGCCGCTGCTGGCCCGGCGCCTGAATACGCCGAACAGCCCGCCACTGATCCGTACCACCCTGGACGCCGCCTTGCAGCGGCGCCTCGAAGACCTGCTGCTGGGCTGGCGCGCTCGCCTGCCCGGGCGCACTTCGGCGGCGTTGCTGGTGGTCGAGACCCAGAGCATGGCCGTGCGCGCGTATCTCGGCTCCATCGACTTGAGCGATGAGCGCCGCTTCGGTCACGTGGACATGATCCACGCCCTGCGTTCGCCCGGTTCGACCCTCAAGCCGTTCCTCTACGCCATGGCCATGGACGACGGCCTGATCCACTCCGAATCGCTGTTGCAGGATGTGCCACGACGCTACGGCGACTACCGCCCCGGCAACTTCTCCATGGGTTTCAGCGGCCCGGTGTCGGCCAGCTCGGCGCTGGCGCTGTCGCTCAACTTGCCGGCGGTGCAACTGCTCGAGGCCTACGGCCCGAAACGCTTCGCCGCGCAGATGCGCATGGGCGGGATGCCGCTGGTGCTGCCGCCGCTGGCCGAGCCGAACCTGTCGCTGATTCTTGGTGGCGCAGGCAGCCGCCTGGAGGACCTGGTCGGTGGCTATGCCGCGCTGGCTCGTGGTGGGCTCAGCGCGCAGGTGCGCCTGCAACCTCAGGACCCGCTGGTGGAACGCCGCTTGCTGTCGCCGGGTTCGGCCTGGATCACCCGGCGCATTCTCAGCGGCCTGGCGCGGCCGGACCGTGACCCCCACGCCGAGCTGGTGCAGCGTCCGCAATTGGCCTGGAAGACCGGCACCAGCTACGGCTTTCGCGATGCCTGGTCGGTGGGCGTCGGCCCGCGCTACCTGATCGGCGTATGGATCGGCCGCCCCGACGGCACCCCGGTGCCGGGCCAGTTCGGCCTGGCCTCGGCGGCGCCATTGATGCTGCAGGTGCATGACCTGCTGAGTAACCGCGACAGCCAACGCGGCATCGAAGTGCCGGTCGAACCAGTGCCCGATTCGGTCGGTGTGGCGGCGATCTGTTGGCCGCTGGGCCAGCCAATGAACCGTCAGGACCCGAACTGCCGTCGGCAACGTTTCGCCTGGACCCTCGACGCTACCACGCCACCGACCTTGCAGGCTGCCGACCAGCCGCTGGGGCTGGGTTTGCGCGAAACGGTGTGGCTCAACGAGCGCGGCTTGCGTGTCGATGCCTCTTGTCCCGGTGCCAGGGCGCATGATGTCGCGCTATGGCCGGCCCCGCTCGAGCCGTGGTTGCCCAGCGCCGAACGCCGGGCAGCGCGGCTGCCGACTGTCGACCCCGCCTGCCCACCGCGGATGGCGGCCAGTGCGCCACCGCTGTCGATCGTCGGGGTGCGGGCCGGCGACAGCCTGCGTCGCCCGGCCACCAGCCATGAGCCGCTGCAGGTGCGGGTGTCGGCATTGGGTGGGGCGGGGCGACGCTGGTGGTTCCTCAATGGCCTGCCCTTGGGCGAGACCCAAGGGCAGGACAGCCTGCAGGTAAGTTTCGAGCAGGCCGGGCGCATCGAGTTGAGTGCTTTGGATGAAAGCGGCGAGACGGCGCGGGTGGAGTTCCAGGTCAGCGAGTAAGCACGTTGCCCAGGCTCAGCCTTTGACCGGGTTCAGATCGAAGGCACCAGCCTGGTACTGGAACAGCAGGCAATCGGCCGCCGCGGTGCAGCCGCTTTCATGCACCAGGTTGGCGGGCAGTTTGTAGTAGGCGCCTGTCGGGTACTCCACCCGCTTGCCATCGATCACCGCGTAGAAGGTTCCGCTCAACACCATGGTCGGCAGGGTCTGGCTATGGGTGTGCAGGCCATTGTCGGTGCCTTTGCGGAATTTTACGTAGGCCGAGTACGGCCCCTTGCCGAACAGGTCGCCTTCGACATTGGCGTAGCTCACCGCGCCGTGGGTGCCGGGCACCTGCTGCCATTTCAGCGAAGCGCTGTCAGGGACCGAACTCAGGGTGTCGCCAGCGGCGCTGGCGGTGGCGGTAATAGTGGCCAGGGTGAGGCCGGCGAAAATCGTGTGCAGTGCTTTCATGGGAGGCTCCTTCGCCAAGTGACAATGGGCGAAGGTTAAACAATCAAGTTATGCACAAATACTTCTTCATAGTGCCATAACCTGTGCGTTTTAAGCACAAATCAATGTTGCCATCGCTGCTCTGCGTAGTACGCCTGCACGTAGTCGAGGAGTGCCCGTACCTTGGGCGCCACATAGCGGCTCTGCGGGTAGACCGCGTATACAGTGCGTGAGGGCAGCGACCAGTCCGCCAGCACCGGCACCAGGCGCCCGTCGCGCAAGGCATCGTGGGCGATGAAGCGGTCGAAGCTGGCGATCCCCAACCCGCCGATCGCTGCCGCGCGCAGGGCCATCGGCGAATTGGCGCTCAGGCGCTGAGGCATCAGCAACTCCCGGCGCTCGCCGGCGGGGCCGGTCAGTTGCAGGCGCTGTGGATGCGGCAAGCGGCTGTAGCCGAGCAATGGGTGGGCAGCCAGGGCGTCGGGGGTGGTCGGCGTGCCGTGACGCTCCAGGTAGCCGGGAGCGGCCACCAGCAGCACCTCGCTGTCTGCCAGCCTACGGGCTACGAGGCTGGAGTCGGGCAGGTGGTCGGTGACCCTCAGGCAGACATCGATGTCTTCTTCCAGCAGGTCGATGAAGCGGTCGCTGCAATGCAGTTCGACCTGCAATCGCTCGTGACGTCCGACGAAGTCGGGTAGCCAGTGTCCGAGTTCCAGCTCGCCAAAGGCAGTGGCCACACCCAGGCGCAGCGTGCCGCTGGGCTGTTGTTGATGCTCGGACAGTTCAAGGTTCATGGCCTGCATCTGCTCGAGAATCCGGGTGCAGTGGCGATAGAACAGCGCCCCGGCTTCGGTCATTTGCAGGCGACGGGTGGTGCGGTTGAGCAGTTGCGTGCCGAGATGGCGTTCGAGGTGCTTCACCTGGCGCGACAGCACGGTGTGGGAAACGCCCGCCTGGTGGGCGGCGGCGCTGAAGCTGCCGAGGTCGACGACCCGGCGGAAGGTCTGCATGGCGCTCAACTGGTCCAATGGCACATCACTCCTTGCAGCGAACGGCGGGGCCCTGGCGGCCCCGCGTCGTCCCGGGTCAGCGCCGAACCAGCAGCACCCCGCTTTCCATATGGTGGGTGTAGGGGAACTGGTCGAACAGCGCGCAGCGTTCGATACGGTGGGTATCGTGCAGTTGGGCGATGTTCTGCGCCAGGGTTTCCGGGTTGCAGGAGATGTACAGGATGCGCTCGAAGCGACGGGTCAGCTCGCAGGTGTCCGGGTCCATGCCGGCGCGCGGCGGGTCGACGAACACCGTGCCGAAGTCGTAGCTCTTCAGGTCGATGCCTTCCAGGCGGCGGAACGGGCGGACCTCGTTCAGGGCCTGGGTCAGCTCTTCGGCCGACAGGCGCACCAGGCGCACGTTGTCCACGCCGTTCTCGTCGAGGTTGTGCAGGGCGGCGTTGACCGAGGTCTTGCTGATCTCGGTGGCCAGCACCTGGCGGGCGCGGGTGGCCAGCGGCAAGGTGAAGTTGCCGTTGCCGCAATACAGCTCGAGCAGATCGTCCTGGCGCTCGCCCATGGCCTCGAAGGCCCAGCCGAGCATCTTCTGGTTCACCGCGCCGTTGGGCTGGGTGAAGGCGCCTTCGGGCTGGCGATAGCTGAAGGTGCGCCCGGCGATGTCGAGCTTCTCCACCGCGTAGTCGCGGCCGATCACCACACGCTTGCCTTTCGAGCGGCCGACCACGCTGACACCGAGGTCGGCGGCCAACTGCTGCGCGGCGGCCTCCCAGGCCTCGTCCAGCGGGCGGTGGTAGCACAGGGTGATCATTGCGTCACCGGCCAGGGTGGTGAGGAACTCCACCTGGAACAGCCGGTTGTCGAGGTCTTCATTGGCCTGCCAGGCGGCTTTCAGGCGCGGCATCAATGCATTGATGCGCTCGCTGGCGATCGGGAAGTCGTCGATCAGGATGGCCTTGTGCTTCTCGCCCGGGGCGAACATCGCATAGTGGCGCTGGCCGCCTTCGCGCCACAGGCGGAACTCGGCGCGCAGGCGGTAGTGTCCGCGCGGCGAGTCGAACACGGCCGGCTCCGGCGCGTCGAACGGGGCCAGCAGGTCGCGCAGGCGGGCGGCCTTGGCCGCCAGTTGCGCGTCGTATTGCGCGGGATCGTAGGCAGCACTCATGCGGGGAACCAACCCAGCTTGATGACGAACAGGATGGACAGGATCACCAGCGCCGGGTTCAGGTCATGGCGACGGCCGGAGATCAGCTTGATGGCGGTCCAGGCGATGAAGCCGAAGGCGATGCCGTTGGCGATCGAGTAGGTCAGCGGCATGGCCAGGGCGGTCACCACCACTGGCGCGGCTTCGGTGACGTCGTCCCAGTTGATCTCGGCCAGGCCCGAAGCCATCAGCACGGCGACGAACAGCAGCGCCGGAGCGGTGGCGAAGGCCGGCACGCTGCCGGCCAGCGGGGCGAAGAACAGCGCCAGCAGGAACAGGATGGCGACCACGATGGCGGTCAGGCCGGTGCGCCCGCCGGCACTCACGCCCGCCGCCGACTCGATGTAGCTGGTGGTGGTCGAGGTGCCCAGCAGCGAACCGGCCATGGCGGCGGTGCTGTCGGCGATCAGGGCGCGGCCCATCTTCGGCATGTGGCCGTCCTTGCCCATCAGACCGGCGCGTTTGGCCACGCCGATCAGGGTGCCGGAGTTGTCGAACAGGTCGACGAACAGGAAGGCGAAGATCACGCTGATCAACCCGACATCCAGGGCGCCGGCGATGTCCAACTGCAGGAAGGTCGGGGCCAGCGACGGTGGCATCGAGACCACCCCGCCGAACGGCGTGACGCCCAGCGCGATCGCGGCCACGGTCACCGCCAGGATACCGATCAGCACGGCGCCGCGAACCTTCAGCGACTCGAGGGCGACGATCAGGAAGAAGCCCAGGGTGGCGAGGATCGGCGCGGGTTTGCTGAGGTCGCCCAGACCCACCAGGGTGGCTGGGTTATCGACGACGATGCCGGCGTTATGCAGGGCAATCAGCGCCAGGAACAGGCCGATGCCGGCAGCAATGGCCGAGCGCAGCGGCAGCGGGATGCTGTTCACGATCCATTCGCGGATGCGGAAGATCGACAGCAGGAAGAACAGCACCGCGGAGAGGAACACCGCGCCCAGCGCCACCTGCCAGGTGTGGCCCATGTGCAGGACCACGGTGTAGGTGAAGAAGGCGTTCAGGCCCATGCCCGGCGCCAGGGCGATCGGGTAGTTGGCGATGATGCCCATGGTCACCGAGCCGATGGCCGCGGCCAGGCAGGTGGCGACGAAGAGCGCGCCCTTGTCCATGCCGGTCTCGCCGAGGATGCTCGGGTTGACGAACAGGATGTAGGCCATGGCCAGGAAGGTGGTGACGCCCGCGAGAATCTCGGTGCGCACGTTGGTGTTGTGTGCTTTTAGTTGAAACAGCCTTTCCAGCATGCCTGCTCCCCGGGCGCGCTCGCGCCGTGAATGTATCGACCCCAACAGCAAAGCACAGACCGTACCGGGTGCCGTGGTTTTGTGTGGGGTGGAAAAAAGCCGCGCATCATACCAGCAAGGATGGCGGGGGCCTATGGCCATTGGGGAGAGAGGCCATTCGGGCCCTCTCGCGGTTTTTCGCCTCGCGAGGGGGCGAACACGGTTTTCAGCCGTTATGCATACGGTCGCGATGGGTCAACGTCGGGAACAGCTTCATCCATACCCCGGTCACCAGCAGCGTGCCCACGCCGCCGAGCACCACCGCCGGCACTGTGCCAAACCAGTGCGCGGTCAGCCCCGACTCGAACTCGCCGAGCTGGTTCGAGGCACCGATGAACAGCCCGTTCACCGCGCTTACCCGGCCGCGCATCTCGTCCGGCGTCTCCAGCTGCACGAAGGCGCCGCGGATGACCATGCTGATCATGTCCGCCGCGCCGAGCACCACCAGCACCGCCAGGGAGAACCAGAACGAGGTCGAGAGGCCGAAGGTGATGGTCGCCACCCCGAACACGCCGACCGAGGCGAACATGATCAGGCCTACCTTGCGCTCCACCGGGAAGCGCGCCAGCCACAGCGACATCAGCAGCGCGCCCACCGCCGGCGCCGAGCGCAGCAGGCCCAGGCCCCAGGCGCCGGTGAGCAGGATGTCCTTGGCGAACACTGGCAGCAGCGCGGTAGCGCCGCCCAGCAGCACGGCGAACAGGTCTAGGGAGATGGCACCGAAGATGTCCGGACGGCTGCGGATGAAGCGTACCCCGGCCAGCAGCGATTCCAGGTTGGCCCGACCGCGCTGGGGCAGTTGCTGGCGCGCGTCGAGGCTCAGGGTCAACAGGCAGGCGATGAGGTAGAGGGCCACTGTCGGGCCGTACACCCAGGTACTGCCGAAGGCGTAGAGAAAGCCGCCGACCGCCGGGGCGACGATGGTCGCCGACTGGGTGGCCGACGCCGACGCCGCCACGGCCCGTGGGAACAGCCCTGGCGGCACCACGTTGGGTAACAGCGCCTGGGTCGCCGGCATCTCGAACGAACGGGTGGCGCCGAGCAGGAAGGCGAGGATGAAGATCAGCTCGCGGCTGACGTTGTCGGTGACGCTGCCCAGTGCCAGCGCCAGGGCGATCAGCGCCTGCAGGGTCTGGCACAGGGCGGCCACCTTGCGTCGGTCGTAGCGGTCGGCGACATGGCCTGTGTGCAGCATGAACAGCACCCGGGGCGCGAACTCGACCAGCCCGACCAGGCCCAGGTCGAGGACATCCCCGGTCAGTTGGTAGAGGTGCCAGCCAATGGCCACGGTCAGCATCTGGAAGCCGCTGGCGGTGAACACGCGGGCCAGCCAGAAGGCCAGGAAAGGGTGGTGATGACGCAGCAATTGCGGGGCGGAATCGGACATCGGGGGGCTGCAGCCTCGGAGATAGAGGGGCCTGCAGAGTAACATCTGTTTGTAACAAATAGTTGCTGAAAGTCGTGTGGATCAACTGCCGCGAATTCGCAAAAGAGGGTGAGGCAACCGGTCACGCGGCAATCAACCACACATCCGAATGGGGCATTCAGGACTATGCTTCCATTCAGTCGTTGATCTGGATCAATCGTTCCAGATGCAACGATCTTGGCCTTCGGGCCGGAATCCCCGCGATCGAACAGAACAATTCTAACGCGCCGCACTCGATACCCGTGGGGGCAGTGGGCGACAGGCCATGAGCCCGGTCGCCGGATTACCTGAAGAGGAAGCACCATGTTCGGATTGGAAGCTCTAGAGCTCGCCCGAATCCAGTTTGCCTTTACCGTGTCCTTTCACATCCTGTTCCCGGCCATCACCATTGGCCTGGCGAGCTACCTGGCGGTCCTAGAAGGCCTTTGGCTGAAGACCGGCGACAACACGTACCGTGACCTCTACCACTTCTGGTCGAAGATCTTCGCCGTGAACTTCGGCATGGGCGTGGTCTCGGGCCTGGTCATGGCCTATCAGTTCGGCACCAACTGGAGCCAGTTCTCCGATTTTGCCGGATCCATCACTGGTCCCTTGCTCACTTACGAGGTCTTGACCGCCTTCTTCCTCGAGGCCGGTTTCCTTGGTGTCATGCTGTTCGGCTGGAACCGTGTAGGCCGTGGCCTGCACTTCTTCGCCACCTGCATGGTGGCGCTCGGCACGCTGGTGTCGACCTTCTGGATCCTCGCTTCCAACAGCTGGATGCAGACCCCCCAGGGCTACGAGATCGTCAATGGCCAGGTGATTCCGGTGGACTGGTTCGCGGTGATCTTCAACCCGTCCTTCCCCTATCGCCTGATGCACATGGCCACCGCGGCCTTCGTCGCCACCGCGTTCTTCGTCGGCGCCTCGGCGGCCTGGCACCTGTTGCGCGGGAGGGACAACCCGGCAGTGCGTAAGATGCTGTCGATGGCCATGTGGATGGCCCTGGTGGTGGCGCCTATCCAGGCCGTGATCGGCGACTTCCATGGCTTGAACACGCTCAAGCATCAACCGGTGAAGATCGCCGCCATCGAAGGCCACTGGGAGAACAAGCCCGGCGAGCCGACGCCGCTGATCCTGTTCGGCATTCCCGACATGCAGGCAGAAACCACGCGCTTCAAGATCGAGATTCCAGCCTTGGGCAGCCTGATCCTGACCCATAGCCTGGACAAGCAAGTGCCGGCGATGAAGGACTTCCCGCCCGAGGACCGACCCAACTCGACCATCGTGTTCTGGTCGTTCCGGGTCATGGTTGGCCTGGGCATGCTGATGATCTTCGTCGGCCTGTGGAGCCTGTGGCTGCGCAAGCGCGGCACCCTGTACAGCTCGCGGCCGTTCCTCTACCTGACCCTGTGGATGGGCCCGTCGGGGTTGATCGCGATCCTCGCCGGCTGGTTCACCACCGAGATCGGCCGCCAGCCGTGGGTGGTCTACGGGCTGATGCGCACCGCCGATGGGGTGTCCAACCACAGCTACGCGCAGTTGGGGTTCACCCTGGTGATGTTCGTGGTGGTCTACTTCGCGCTGTTCGGCACCGGCCTGGGCTACATGATGCGCCTGGTGCGCAAAGGGCCGAAGACCGGTGAAGGCGATGAGCACACCCCGGGTGGCCCTGGCCAGAAACGTACGCCGGCGCGGCCGCTGTCCGCCGCCGATGAAGGCCATGAGGCCGACTCCAGCAGCCTGAGCAAGGGGAACTGAGATGGGTATCGATCTTCCGCTGATCTGGGCCGTGATCATCATCTTCGGCGTCATGATGTACGTGGTGATGGATGGTTTCGACCTGGGCATCGGCATGCTCTTCCCCTTCGTCCAGGACGAGCGTGATCGCGATGTAATGATGAACACGGTCGCTCCGGTATGGGACGGCAACGAGACCTGGCTGGTACTGGGCGGGGCGGCGCTGTTCGGGGCTTTCCCACTGGCCTACTCGGTGGTGTTGGAGGCGCTGTACCTGCCACTGATCCTGATGCTGGTGGGCCTGATCTTCCGGGGCGTGGCCTTCGAATTCCGCTTCAAGGCCCGGGCCAACAGGCGCCATATCTGGGACAAGGCCTTCATCTGGGGCTCGCTGGTGGCGACCTTCTTCCAGGGCGTGGCCCTGGGCGCTTTCATCGAGGGCTTCAAGGTGGTCGACCGCAAGTTCGTCGGTGGCACCCTCGATTGGCTGACGCCGTTCACGGTGTTCTCGGGCCTAGGCCTGATCGTCGCCTACACGCTGCTGGGCTGCACCTGGTTGATCATGAAGACCGAAGGGCCGCTGCAGCAGAAGATGCATGACATGGCTCGGCCACTGGCGCTGGTGCTGCTGGTGGTGATCGGCATCGTCAGCCTGTGGACGCCGATCGCCTATCCGCAGATCGCCGAGCGTTGGTTCAGCATGCCCAACCTGATCTGGTTCATGCCGGTGCCGATCCTGGTGCTGGTGACCTTCTACGGGTTGCTGCGGGCGGTGGCGCGCAATGCCCACTACACCCCGTTCCTGCTGACCCTGGTGCTGATCTTCCTCGGTTACAGCGGGTTGGGCATCAGCCTGTGGCCGAACATCATCCCGCCGTCGATCAGCATCTGGGATGCCGCGGCGCCGCCGCAGAGCCAGGGCTTCATGCTGGTGGGCACGCTGTTCATCCTGCCGTTCATCCTTGGTTACACCTACTGGAGCTACTACGTGTTCCGCGGCAAGGTGACCCATGAAGACGGCTATCACTAGGAGCGCCGGGCGATGAATGTCGAAGAGAAGAAACCGCTGTGGCAACGCCTGGGTTGGCTGGTGCTGATCTGGGGGCTGAGCGTGGCAGCGCTTGGCGTGGTGGCTTATGGCATGCGCATGTTCATGAACGCGGCAGGCCTGAGTACTCACTAAGCCATTGAGTCATCGCGGGGCAAGTCGCACCGATGCGACTTGCCCCGCGATGCTTTTATTTCCGGGCCTTGAGCACCACGAACTTCGGCGTTGCCGCCACCTGCTCGACGCCCCGGAACAAGCGCGCCAGCTTGCTGTGATAGCCCAGGTGGCGGTTGCCGACGATGTACAGCGCGCCACCGACTTCCAGCGCCTCGCGGGCCTGCTGGAACATGCGCCAGGCGAGGAAGTCGCCGACCACCTGCTGCTGGTGGAACGGTGGATTGCACAGCACCACGTCCAGCGATTGTTTCTCCTGGCCGGCCAGGCCGTCCGCGGCCCTGATCGTCACTTCGCGTTCGCCCAGTGCCGCCTGCCAGTTCTCCCGCGCCGACTGCACCGCCATGTACGACTCGTCGACCAGGGTGAACTGCGCATCCGGGTTGGCCAGGGCGCAGGCAATCGCCAGCACGCCATTGCCACAGCCGAGATCGGCTACGCGGGCGCGGCCCAAATCACGTGGCAGATGCGGCAGGAAGGCGCGAGTGCCGATGTCCAGGCCTTCGCGGCAGAACACGTTGGCGTGGTTGACCAGCTCCAGGGCCGGCGTGTCCAGGCGGTAGCGGCTGGGGTAGGGGGAGCGCGCGACGGGCCGTTGCGCGACAGTGGCAGTCAGCAGGCGCGCTTTCTTCTGCGCCAGCGAAGCCTGCACCGGGCCGATGTACTTCTCCATGAGGTCGCCGGCGGCTCGTGGCAGGTGCTTGATCATCGCCCCGGCGATCACCTGGGCTCCAGGCGCCAATTGGCCCTGCAGGCGGATCAGTTGCTCCTCGAGCAGGGCCAGGGTCTTGGGCACGCGCACCAGCACGCGGTCGAACGGGCCCTGGAAGGGCTCGTTGGCCGGGATGAAGGGCACGCTGTCGAACGGCTTGCCGTTCCCCGCGAGGTTCTTCTCCAGGGCCAGGTGCGCCAGGTGCGAGTCGCCGCTGCTGGTCACGTCCAGGTGTCCGGCCAGGCTGGCGGCCAGGGCGCCGAAGCTGTCGTTGAGCACCAGCACCTTGCACCCTGCGCCCGGTGCCTGGGCGGCCAGGTGTTCCAGCAGGTACTGGTCGGCGGCATCGAACGCCAGCAGCGGGTCGTTGGCTTGCTCCGGCTGGCGGATCAGGTCGAGGTCGGCGAAGGGGCTGTTGAACAGGGGCATGACGTGGGGCTCTGCTGCGTATCTGCCCGGCGCGCGGGTGCGGCGGGCTTGCGGCGGGGAATTCTACAGGGCTTTGCGCCTGGGTGGGGGACGCGCTGTCAGAGCAGGCCGCGCAGGGCGGCAATGGCGATGGCGCCAGCTTTGTTGGAGGCGTTGGTCTTGCTGATCACACTGCGAATATGGAAATTCACGGTGCTGGTCGACAGCGAGAGGATCATCGCCACGTCGGCGGCAGTCTTGCCGGCGGCGGACCACTTGAGCACTTCAAGCTCGCGTTCGCTCAATTGCGGCAGTGGGCTGTACTTCGCCAGGTGGTGCGTGCTGAGGGCGGCGTGCAAGGTGTTGCACAGCCACATGACCTGGGCACTCTTCTCGAACAGTTCGTCGCGGGAGACGGCGCCTTCGGCCCTGGAGACGCTCAACTGACTTTCGTTGTGCTGCTGGTCGTGCACCGACTGACTCCAGCCATGGATCATGCCGTAGGCGCTGGCGGCCTCACGCAGCTGTGGCACCTCATGAAACAGATCGTCGTTCCAGACCAGTGGCAAAGTCGTGTGGTGGCATTTTGATACTGTCGGGTCTATGTTGATGAAGTCTTCAGCCTGATAGAGGGTGTTCCAGGCGCTTGGGTAATTGTTGTAGAGGACGATTTGGGGGCCACGGGCAGCGATATGCAGGTGCAAGGTCAGGCCGATGAACTCCATGTCCAGTGCTTGGGCCAGTTTCACAGCCTGGCCGAACACCTGCTGCGGCTCTTTCTCCTCCAGCAGTTGCTGGAGCTGCTCGCTCTTCCAATGTGGCATCTGAGGCTCCCTTTACGTCTTCGTGGATCCAAAGTGAGGACTACACGGACCGTAGTGTAGGAAAGCTCCTACTGGTGTGCTGGGTTTTTTTGCTATAGCTGTGTCGCTTTTTTAGGTAGTTCTGCTCGGTGTCGTGCCATGCCCTACAAATCGACGGTGTTTATCTGCGCTGCTTTGCGCGACACTGTGCGCTCTTGATTCGTGGAGCCCGTCATGACCGCCAGCGCCGACAAATTCACCCGCCAGACCCTGCTCGGCGTCCAGCCTCTGACTCCCAACCTGTTTTCCCTGCGTGTCACCCGCGATGCAGGCTTTCGCTTTCGTGCCGGTCAGTTCGCCCGGCTGGGCGTGAACAAGGCCGATGGCAGCGTTGTCTGGCGTGCCTATTCCATGGTCAGCGCGCCCCATGACGAGTTTCTCGACTTCTTCTCCATCGTGGTGCCCGGGGGCGAGTTCACCAGTGAGCTCAGCCGGCTTGGCGAAGGCGACACCCTGCTGATCGACCGCCAGGCCTTCGGCTACCTGACCCTTGACCGCTTCGTCGGCGGCCGTGACTTGTGGCTGCTGGCCACCGGCACCGGCATCGCACCGTTCATGTCGATCCTGCAGGACTTCGAGGCCTGGGAGCGCTTCGACAATATCAAGCTGGTGTACTCGGTGCGCGAGGCGAAGGAGCTGGCGTATGTCGATGAAATCGCCGCGTTGGAACAGCGCGACTACCTGGCGGAGTACGCGGGCAAGCTGCAGTTCATTCCGGTGGTTACCCGAGAGCAGCATCCGGGTGCGTTGAATGCGCGGATTACCACGTTGATCGAGAACGGTGAACTGGAAAAGGCGGCGGGGCTGGCGCTGTCGCCGGAGCATTCACGGATCATGCTGTGCGGCAACCCGGAGATGATCGACGAGACGCGCAAGGTGCTCAAGGCGCGGGACTTGCAACTGAGCCTGAGCAAGCGGCCGGGGCAGGTGGCGGTGGAGAATTACTGGTAAGGAACAATGGCGCCTTTTGGATCGCCGTCACTGGGGCCGCTGCAAAGCGGCCCCAGTCGTTTTGTGCTTCAGGGCTGGCGATTCTGCGCCTTGAGCAAGTCGCGAATCTCGGTCAGCAGGGCTTCCTCGGCGCTGGGCACCGGCGGCGCGGTCGGTGCCACGGCCTCTTCGCGCTTGAGGCGGTTGATCACCTTCACGCCCATGAAGATGGCAAAGGCGACGATGATGAAGTCGAGCACGGTCTGGATGAACTTGCCGTAGGCCAGCATCACGGCCGGCACATCGCCTTCGGCAGCCTTGAGCGTGATGGCCAGGTCGCTGAAGTCGACACCGCCGATCAGCAGGCCGATGGGGGGCATGATCACGTCACCGACAAAGGAAGAGACGATCTTGCCGAACGCCGCGCCGATGATGATACCCACCGCCATGTCGACGACATTTCCCTTGACCGCGAAGGCCTTGAATTCACTGAGCATGCCCATGCTGTATTCCTTTGTTACGAATGGAGAGGTAAACGCAGTGTAAGCCACTAAAACGCTTCATGCGTGACGTTCGCAGCTACAGACTGTTTATAGAGCGAATAGTTTTGTCGTCCGCCGAGGCCTCCGGGGCACGTCCGTGTTCGGCTATCATGGCGGTTTTTTCCAGGAGACCCAGCCCATGGCCAAGGCCAAGCGTTTGTATGGCTGCACCGAGTGCGGCGCGACCTTTCCCAAGTGGGCCGGGCAGTGTGGCGAGTGCGGGGCCTGGAACACCCTGGTCGAGAGCATGATCGAAAGCGGCGGCGCCGCGGCACCGAGCGGGCGCGCCGGCTGGACCGGGCAGCAGGCGCAGATCAAGACCCTGGCCGAAGTGAGCGTCGAGGAGATCCCGCGCTTCACCACCAGCAGCACCGAACTCGACCGTGTACTCGGCGGCGGCCTGGTGGATGGTTCGGTGGTACTGATCGGGGGCGATCCGGGTATCGGCAAATCGACCATCCTTCTGCAGACCCTGTGCAACATCGCCGTGCAGATGCCGGCGCTGTATGTCACCGGCGAGGAATCGCAGCAGCAGGTAGCCATGCGCTCCCGGCGCCTGGGCCTGCCCCAGGACCAGCTCAAGGTCATGACTGAAACCTGCATCGAGACCATCATTGCCACCGCGCGCCAGGAAAAGCCGCGGGTGATGGTGATCGACTCGATACAGACCATCTTCACCGAACAACTGCAGTCGGCCCCGGGCGGCGTCGCCCAGGTGCGCGAGAGCACGGCATTGCTGGTGCGCTATGCCAAGCAGAGCGGCACGGCGATCTTCCTGGTCGGTCACGTCACCAAGGAGGGCTCGTTGGCAGGTCCTCGGGTGCTCGAGCACATGGTCGACACGGTGTTGTATTTCGAGGGTGAGTCCGATGGCCGCCTGCGCCTGCTGCGCGCAGTGAAGAACCGCTTTGGCGCGGTCAACGAGCTGGGTGTGTTCGGCATGACCGACCGCGGCCTCAAGGAAGTCTCCAATCCGTCGGCGATCTTCCTCAATCGCACCCAGGAAGAGGTGCCCGGCAGCGTGGTCATGGCCACCTGGGAGGGCACCCGGCCGATGCTGGTGGAGGTCCAGGCGTTGGTTGACGACAGCCACCTGGCCAATCCGCGACGGGTGACGTTAGGCCTGGACCAGAACCGCCTGGCCATGCTGTTGGCGGTGTTGCATCGACACGGCGGCATCCCCACCCATGATCAGGACGTGTTCCTCAACGTCGTCGGTGGTGTGAAGGTGCTTGAGACTGCCTCCGACCTGGCGTTGCTGGCTGCGGTGATGTCGAGCCTGCGCAATCGTCCGCTGGCCCATGGCCTGCTGGTGTTCGGCGAAATCGGCCTGTCGGGCGAGGTACGCCCGGTACCCAGTGGCCAGGAGCGTTTGAAGGAAGCGGCAAAACATGGCTTCAAGCGTGCCATCGTGCCTAAGGGCAACGCGCCGAAAGAGGCGCCCGCCGGGTTGCAGGTGATTGCCGTGACCCGTCTGGAACAGGCACTGGACGCATTGTTCGAGTAGGTCAATTTTTTTATAAGTGATTCTCAATAGCGAGTAGCATGCCGCCACCCTGCGAGCACCTCATGGAGTGCGTCTGGCGGAGTCAGACCTCAAGCGGCTGTTTCTCAAGCACGCGAAAAACCTTCAAGGCCTGCTCTCGCGCAAGGTGCGCGACTCACTGCTGGCCGCTGACCTGGTGCAGGACAGTTTCCTGCGCATGGCCGAGCAGCAGTGTACCGAGACGATCGACAACGCCCAGGCGTACCTCTATCGCACCGTGCACAACCCGAAGATCGATCACGTGCGTTAGCAGCAAAGGCGCAAGACCGACACGATGCCCCACGAGGCTTTCGAGGCGCTCGTCGAGGATGGCCCCGGGCTCGAGAGCGAGCCGTGCGCGAGCAGCACCTGCGTCGGTTGCAGGCGATCCTCGGCGAGTTGCCCGAGCGCACCCGGGAGATCTTCCGCCTCAACCGCCTGGAAGGCATGACCCACGCCGAGGTCGCCAGGGATCTGGGGATCTCCGACAGTTCGGTGCAAAAGCATCTGGCCAACGCCCTGGCCTATGTGATGCCGTGCCTGCAGGAAACCGAATGACCAACGGTTTACGGTCCTGGTTGCAGCTGCGCTATATGGCGGGGGGCTGGAGGCCGGTGATCTGAATGTGTTGAATCGGTACTTTGTGGCTCACGGCTAAAGCGATCATAGGATTCCACGCATCTTCCCATACAAAAAAAGAGCCGACGATGCGCGTCGGCTCCCCTCGGTGACCGTCCTGGTCAGCGATCAGTGTTCGGCAACCGCTTTGCGCCTGGGCGTCTCGTTGCCGTGCTCGTCCAGTTCCAGCACCGGTACCTCGTTGCCCTCGGCGTCGAACAGCTTGCCGTCCTTGAAGTAGTCGCCATCACGCAGGGCCGAAATATCGGAGTACTGGATGGTACGCTCATAGGCCGCGGCGAACACCGACTGGTTTTCCGAGTTGCCGGTGGTGAAGTGGTTGAACATCAGGTTCAGCAGAATTGCCATGATCGCCGCCGAGCTGATGCCGGAGTGGAAGATGGTTTCGAACCAGCTGGGGAAGCTGTGGTAGAAGTTCGGCGCCGCGATCGGGATCATACCGAAGCCAAGCGAGGCGGCGACGATGATCAGGTTGACGTTGTTCTTGTAGCTGACTTTCGACAGGGTACGGATTCCGCTGGCGGCCACGGTGCCAAACAGCACGATACCGGCGCCACCGAGTACCGGGGTAGGCACCGCCGCAATCACCCGGCCCATGATCGGCAGCAGGCCGAGCACCACCAGGATCACGCCGCCGGTGGCCACCACATAGCGGCTCTTCACGCCGGTCACTGCCACCAGGCCCACGTTCTGGGCGAAGGCGCTCTGGGTGAACGAGCCGAAGATCGGCGCCAGGATGCTCGATGCCATGTCGGCGCGCAGGCCGTTGCCCAGGCGCTTGGAGTCGACCTTGGTGTCGATGATTTCACCGACCGCCAGGATGTCCGCCGAGGTTTCCACCAGGGTCACCATGATCACGATGCACATCGACAGGATCGCGGCGATGTGGAAGGTCGGCATGCCGAAGTGGAACGGGGTGGGGAAGGCGAAGATCGGGCCTTCGGTGACCTTGCTGAAATCGGCCATGCCCAGCGACCAGGCGATCAATGTGCCGGCGACCATCGCCAGCAAGATCGACAGGCGCGAAATGCTCGCGCTGCCGAGCTTGCTCAGCAGCAGGACGATGGCGAAGGTCAGCGCCGCCAGGCCGATGTTGGCCATGCTGCCGAACTCTGGCGAGGCGCTGTTGCCGCCCATCACCCAGCGGGCCGCGACGGGCATCAGGGTCAGGCCGATGGTGGTGATGACGATGCCGGTCACCAGGGGCGGGAAGAACTTGGTGATGCGCGAGAACACCGGGGTAATCAGGAAACCGATCAACGAAGCTGCCATTACCGCGCCCAGCACCGCCGGCAGGCCACCGCCGCCCTGGCTGCCAAGAATCGCGCCCATGGTCGCCACGCCCGCGAACGACACGCCCTGGACCAATGGCAGCTGGCAGCCGAAGAACGGCAGCCCAAGGGTCTGCAGCAATGTCGCCAGGCCACCGGCGAACAACGAGGCAGCAATTAGCAGCCCGATCTCCGCCGGCGCCAGGCCGGCGGCCTGGCCGAGGATCAGGGGTACGGCGACGATCCCTCCATACATGGTCAGGACATGCTGCAGCCCGTAGGCCAGGTTGGCGCCGAGGCCGAGGTTTTCGTCCTCGGGGCGCGGGGCGGGAGACGTGCTGGGGGACGTGGTCATTGGAGCAGGCTCTCTGTTTATTGTTGTGCCGCTACTGTAGACAACTAGCGCAAATAATTGCCACTAAAATTGTATACAAAGTTTTGATCGTAGCGTCGTAAAGGATGCATCCAGGGTGCCTGAAACCTGGATGCACGTTGCGTTCCAACCTGCGAGAGGCTGTTCCAGAGGGGTGTGTACAAAGGGGCTGGGAAAGGCAGGAAAGCTGTCTGGCTGGACAAGAAAGCGGTCACAGCCAGATTGTTAGCAGGCTAAGAGATATCAATCTTCGATGAGTTCGCGCAGCTCGCGCATCATTTCGGTGCTGTCCGCCAGGTTCAGTTCCACAAGACGGTGCAAATGGGTCATCGAGTCGATGTCGATGTGCAGGCAGATGAAGCCCAGCCGGGTGGACTCGTCGTGGCGCAGTTCGACCTGCATGCTGACCTGGGTTTTCTTGTCGTTGAGGTGGATGACTGCGTCGAAGTCCTGGGTGGGGTCCGCATCCCAGGGTTCCGGGCGCTCTACCAGCAAGCCCTTCAGCGACAGGTCGAGGAGCTTCACCGGCCAGCGACGTTCGCCCTGGCGCAGTTCTGTAGGGGCATCGAAGGCGATGCGCTGGAAACGGCGGCGTTCATCGTGGGCGCTCATGGTGGTTTCTCCGGGTGACATCCTGACTATAGTGAGTTTGGTATGTGCATCAGGTACTGCAATCTGGCCGCAGAGGCTCTAGACCAAAGCAAGTGTGGCAATGCGTCTTGACTGGCCCTAGACTCGATGGGCGGTCTTTCCAATCCACCAGCTGGAAGTAAACCATGAACAACAATAATAGCCTGCTACGCCACATTCCGTGGCTGGCGCTGGCAGTCATAGGGGCCTGCGCGCTGGGTGTGGTCGCCCTACGTCGCGGTGAGGCGATCAATGCCTTGTGGATCGTCGTCGCGGCAGTGGCCATCTACCTGGTTGCCTACCGTTACTACAGCCTGTTCATCGCCACCAAGGTGATGCAGCTCGACCCCCGCCGGGCCACGCCTGCGGTACTCAACAACGATGGCCTGGACTACGTCCCGACCAACAAGCACATCCTTTTCGGCCACCACTTCGCCGCCATCGCCGGCGCCGGCCCGCTCGTGGGCCCGGTGCTCGCGGCGCAGATGGGCTACCTGCCCGGCACGCTGTGGCTGATCGCCGGCGTGGTGCTGGCCGGCGCGGTACAGGACTTCATGGTTCTGTTCCTGTCCACACGGCGCAACGGCCGCTCGCTGGGCGACATGGTCCGGGAAGAGATGGGCCGCATACCGGGCACCATCGCCCTGTTCGGTTGCTTCCTGATCATGATCATCATCCTCGCGGTGCTCGCGCTGATCGTGGTCAAGGCCCTGGCCGAGAGCCCGTGGGGCATGTTCACGGTGATCGCGACCATCCCGATCGCGATGTTCATGGGCATCTACATGCGCTACATCCGCCCGGGCCGCATCGGTGAAATCTCCATTGTCGGCGTGGTCCTGCTGCTGCTGTCGATCTGGCTGGGGGGCCAGATCGCTGCGGATCCGGTGTGGGGCCCGGCGTTCACCTTCACCGGCGTGCAGATCACCTGGATGCTCGTGGGCTACGGTTTCGTCGCCGCCGTGCTGCCGGTGTGGCTGGTACTGGCGCCGCGCGACTACCTGTCGACCTTCCTCAAGATCGGCACCATCGTCGGCCTGGCCATCGGTATCCTGATCATCGCGCCTGAGCTGAAGATGCCGGCGCTGACCCAGTTCACCGACGGTACCGGCCCGGTGTGGAAGGGCACCCTGTTCCCGTTCCTGTTCATCACCATCGCCTGCGGCGCGGTGTCCGGCTTCCACGCGCTGATCTCCTCGGGGACCACGCCGAAGCTGCTGGACAACGAAACCAACGCCCGTTACATCGGCTACGGCGGCATGCTGATGGAGTCGTTCGTCGCCATCATGGCCATGGTTGCCGCCTCGGTGATCGAGCCGGGCGTGTACTTCGCCATGAACAGCCCGGCCGCAGTGGTCGGCGCCGACGTCGCTTCGGTGGCGCAGACCGTCAGCAGCTGGGGCTTCATGATTACCCCCGAGCAGTTGGAGGCCACTGCCCGCGACATCGGCGAGCACACCATCCTCGCCCGTGCCGGTGGCGCGCCGACCCTGGCGGTCGGTATCGCGCAGATCCTGCACCAGGTGCTGCCGGGCGAGAACACCATGGCGTTCTGGTACCACTTCGCCATTCTGTTCGAGGCACTGTTCATCCTCACCGCAGTGGACGCCGGTACTCGTGCCGGGCGCTTCATGCTGCAGGACCTGCTGGGCAGCTTCGTTCCGGCGCTCAAACGCACCGAGTCGTGGGGGGCCAACCTGCTCGCGACCGCCGGTTGCGTGGCCATGTGGGGTTACCTGCTGTATCAAGGCGTGATCGATCCGCTGGGGGGTATCAACACCTTGTGGCCGCTGTTCGGTATCTCCAACCAGATGCTGGCCGGTATCGCCCTGATGCTCGGTACCGTGGTACTGATCAAGATGAAGCGTCAGCGCTATATCTGGGTCACCCTGGTACCTGCGGTATGGCTGCTGATCTGCACCACCGCCGCGGGCCTGATCAAGCTGTTCGACCCGAACCCAGCTGTGGGCTTCCTGGCCCTGGCCAAGAAGTACAGCACCGCGCTGGACGCCGGCCAGGTGCTGGCGCCTGCCAAGGATATCGGTCAGATGCAGCACGTGATCTTCAACGCCTACACCAACGCTGGCCTGACGATCCTGTTCCTGGTGGTGGTGTTCAGCATCCTGTTCTTCGCCCTCAAGGTCGGCTATGCCGCCTGGGGCCGCAAGGAGCGGACCGACAAGGAAACCCCGTTCCAGGCCCTGCCTGACGCTTGAGAGGAATGCCGCGATGTTCAACGACCTGGGTCGACTGGGCAAGTACCTGGGGCAGGCAGCCCGCCTGATGGTCGGCATGCCCGATTACGACAACTATGTCGAGCACATGCAGACCAAGCACCCGGACAAGCCGGTGATGAGCTACGAGGCGTTCTTCCGCGAGCGCCAGGAAGCGCGTTATGGTGGCAAGTCCGGGCCCAAGTGCTGTTGAACCCGCGACACGCGTGAACCAGTGGGAGCCCGGGCAACCGGGCTCCCACTTTCATTTTCAGCTGCAGGAGACAACCGCGTGCAAACGCCGATTCCCGTTACCGTGCTGACCGGCTTTCTCGGTGCCGGCAAGACCACACTGCTCAAGCACATGCTCAAGGCCGAGCACGGCCTGAGGCTCGCCGTGATCGAGAACGAGTTCAGCGAGGCCGGCATCGACAGCCAACTGCTGGGCGATGAGCCAGTGCAGGTCATGACCCTGGCCAACGGCTGTGTGTGCTGCAGCATCCATGGCGACCTGACCCGTGCCCTGTACCTGCTGCTCGAACGCCTGGACGCCGGCGAGATCGCCTTTGATCGCCTGGTGATCGAGTGCACGGGCCTCGCCGACCCGGCACCCGTGGCACAGACCTTCTTCATCGACGAAGAGCTGCGCGAGCGCTATATCCTCGATGGCATCATCACCCTGGTCGACACCGCCCACGCCGAACTGCACCTGACCCAGGCCATCGCCCAGGCCCAGGTCGGCTTTGCCGACCGTCTGCTGCTGAGCAAGACCGATCTGGTCGAGCCGCAGGTGGTCGATGCCCTGCGCGAGCGCCTGGCGTGCATCAATGGCCGGGCGACGATTCGCGTGGTCGAGCACGGTCGCATCGACCTGGCCGAGCTGCTCGATGTGCGAGGGTTCAACCTCAACCCGGACCTTGGCATCAGCCCCGGGCCCAGCTTGCGCCCGGTCCTCAAGCCCGCCACCCCGGATCGCATTTCGACGCTGGTGCTGTGCACCGAAACACCGTTGGATATCGATCGGCTCAGCGACTTCATGAACGAGCTGCTGGAGGAGCACGGCAAACAGCTGTTGCGCTACAAGGGCGTGTTGAATATCGCGGGTGAAGATCGCCGTTTGGTGTTCCAGGGAGTGCTGAAGCTGTACGGCTTCGACTGGGACGCCGAGTGGAAGGAAGGCGAGCTTCGGGAAAGCGTGATGGTGTTCATCGCCGATGAGCTGCCGGAGGAAAGGATTCGGGCTGGTTTCGAAGCTTTGAGCCACGCCTGATTGGGATACAGCCGACTGTTCGATGCCGCCGTAAGGCGGCATTTTTTTGGCCTCGTTTCAGCGATCAGGCCAGTCGAGGTGGCCGCTTGCAGGGGGGTACTTTTTTTGGTACACTTGGCCGCGTCGGATCTAAAAATAAATGTGCAGTTCTTCTGTAGTGCGTTGGGTAATGAGCCCGTGAGGGAGTGGCTAAAGGGCTTGGCACGTGAAGAACGCTATCTGATTGGCATGGAAATCAAGACCGTTCAGTTGGGATGGCCACTTGGCATGCCCTTGGTCAGAAAGCTGGAGCACGGGCTTTGGGAAATCCGTATCGACATGGGGCATGTCGTTGCCCGTGTACTGTTCACGATCATGGATGGCGTGATGTTCATGCTCCATGGATTCATCAAGAAAAGCCAGAAAACGCCTTCAGCAGATCTGGCCCTGGCCAGGCAACGCAAGGCCAGCTTACGGAGGTCAACTACATGAACCCGCATATCGGTTCGAACTTCGATGATTTTCTCGCCGAAGAGGGCATCCTCGAAGAGGTCACGGCGGCTGCGCTGAAACGGGTGATCGCCTGGCAACTGACGCAGGCGATGAAGCAGCAAAAGATCAGCAAGAAGGCTTTGGCCGAGCGTATGCACACCAGTCGGGCGGCGGTCGATCGAGCCTTGGATCAGACAGACGCTGGCATGACCTTGGCAACGTTGGCTAGCGCTGCCAGGGCCTTGGGGCAGCGCGTGGAAATACGTCTCGTACCGGATGTCGCGCCAGCCCGATGAAGTACAAACATGAAAAAGCCCGGCACAAGGCCGGGCTTCTTCATTTCAGGCGTCTGCCAATCAGTTGCCGTACACCGGCAGCTTCTTGCAGATGGCCTTGACCTTCTCACGTACGGCGTCGATCACCGCTTCGTTGTTCAGGTCGGCCAGGATGTCGCAGATCCAGCCGGCCAGTTCACGGCACTCGGCTTCCTTGAAGCCACGGGTGGTAACGGCTGGGGTGCCGAAACGCAGGCCCGAAGTGACGAACGGCGAACGTGGGTCGTTCGGTACCGAGTTCTTGTTGACGGTGATGAAGGCCTTGCCCAGAGCGGCGTCGGCGTCCTTACCGGAGATTTCCTGCTTGATCAGCGACAGCAGGAACAGGTGGTTCTCGGTGCCGCCGGAGACGACGTCGAAGCCACGCTCGATGAATACGCTGGCCATGGCCTGGGCGTTTTTCACGACCTGCTGCTGGTAGGCCTTGAACTCAGGCTGCAGGGCTTCCTTGAAGCAGATCGCCTTGGCAGCGATGACGTGCTCCAGCGGGCCGCCCTGGGCGCCCGGGAAGACGGCGGAGTTCAGCTTCTTCTCGATGTCGGCGTTGGCACGGGCCAGGATCAGGCCGCCACGTGGACCGCGCAGGGTCTTGTGGGTGGTGGTGGTGACCACATCGGCGAACGGCACAGGGTTCGGGTACACACCAGCGGCGACCAGGCCGGCGACGTGAGCCATGTCGACGAACAGGTAGGCACCGACCTTGTCGGCGATTTCGCGGAAGCGTGGGAAATCCAGCACTTGCGAGTAGGCGGAGAAGCCGGCAACGATCATCCTCGGCTTGTGCTCGACAGCCAGGCGCTCGACTTCGTCGTAGTCGATCAGGCCGTTGGCGTCGATGCCGTACTGGATGGCGTTGTACAGCTTGCCCGAGGAGGAAACGCTGGCACCGTGGGTCAGGTGGCCGCCGTGGGCCAGGCTCATGCCCAGGATGGTGTCACCGGCCGACAGCAGGGCCAAGTAGACAGCGGCGTTGGCCTGGGAACCGGCATGCGGCTGGACGTTGGCGTAGTCGGCGCCGAACAGCTCCTTGGCGCGGTCGATGGCCAGCTGCTCGACGACGTCGACGTACTCGCAACCACCGTAGTAGCGCTTGCCTGGGTAGCCTTCGGCGTACTTGTTGGTCAGAACCGAACCCTGGGCCTCCATGACCGCCGGGCTGGTGTAGTTTTCCGAAGCGATCAGCTCGATATGCTCTTCCTGGCGCAGGGCTTCTTGCTGCATGGCTTCGAAGAGCTCGGCGTCGTACTTGGCAATGGTCAAATCACGGCTGAACATGGCGGTCCTCAAGGATCGGGCAGAATTGGGGGAGCATTCTAACCGATTGATTCGCCGCTGGCATATGAAGTGGCATCAAGTCGCGGACCAATGGGCTTCATGTTGCAGGCCGCGTGGCGACTGGGCTGGAGTTGACTTTGAGGTCCGGTTTTTTCCAGGTTGCATGAGGTCTGGTGGGCGCGAAGACCCCGCGCAGCGCCTACTGGAACATGAACAACGTCTCGTTGCTGAACTGGGCCTCGAACTGGTTGGCGGGCATCGGTCGGCCGAACAGGTAGCCCTGCACCTCGTCACAGCCGTGTTCGCGCAGGAACTCCAACTGCTCATGAGTTTCCACGCCCTCGGCGATCACCGCCAGGTTGAGGCTGTGGGCCATGGCGATGATCGCCCGGGCGATCTGTGCGTCCTGTTCGCCTTCGGGCAGACCATCGACGAAGGTGCGGTCGATCTTCAGCACGTCGATGGGGAACTGCTTGAGGTAGTTGAGCGACGAGTAGCCGGTGCCGAAGTCGTCGACCGCGATGCTCAGGCCCAGGTTCTTCAGGCTGTCGAGGATCTGCATGGCCTCGTTGACCTCGCGCATCAGGATGCTTTCGGTCAGCTCCAGCTCCAGGCACGCCGGCGGCAGCCCCGTTTCGTCGAGGATAGTTGCGATGCGCGTGCCCAGCTGGCCGTCGGAGAACTGCCGGGCGGAGATGTTCACCGACACCTTGGGCACACGCACTTTCTGCTGGTGCCAGGCCTTGAGCTGACGGCAGGATTCGCGCAGTACCCAGTCGCCAACGTCGACCACCAGGCCCAGCTCCTCGATCACCGGGATGAAGTCGCCCGGCGGCACCAGGCCGCGTGTCGGGTGGCGCCAGCGCAACAGCGCCTCGGCGCCGGTCAGGCGCTTGCCGTCGCCGCTGAACTGTGGCTGGTAATAGAGGATGAACTCGTTCTGCTCTAGTGCATGGCGCAGGTCGCTTTCCAGTTCCAGACGCTCCAAGGCGCTGGCGTTCATGTCCGCTTGGTAGAACTGGAAGTTGTTCTTGCCGCGTTCCTTGGCGTGGTACATCGCCGTGTCGGCGTTCTTCATCAACTGGCTGAGCTCGCTGCCGTCCTGTGGGCTCAGGGCGATGCCGATACTGGCGGTGACGAAGAACTCGCGGTTTTCCAGCACGAACGGGGTGACCAGCCCGTCGAGGATGTGCTCGGCAACATGGATGGCGCGGTTGAGGGCCTGCTCGCGGCTGGCCTTGGGCTGCAGCAGCAGGGTGAACTCGTCGCCGCCCATGCGCGCCACGGTGTCGTCGTCGTCGACGCAGGCCAGCAGGCGCTCGGCCATGTCCTTGAGCATGCGATCGCCCGCCGCATGGCCAAGGGAGTCGTTGATCGGCTTGAAGCGGTCGAGGTCGAGGAACATCAGCACCACCCAGGCCTTCTGGCGCTCGGCCTGTTGCAGGGCGGTGTACAGGCGGTCCTGGAACAACGTGCGGTTGGGCAGGTGAGTGAGGGCATCGTAGTAGGCCAGGCGGTGGATGCGCTGCTCGCTGGCCTTGCGTTCGCTGATGTCGGTGAAGAAGCACACATAGCTGGCCAGGTCGCCTTCATCGTCGAGCACCGCGGTGATGCCTACCCACGCCGGGTAGTGCTCGCCGTTGCGCCGTTTCAGCCAGACCTCGCCTTCCCAGCTGCCGCGCTGGCTCAGTTGCTTGAGCACGTAGCCTTGCTGGGCGTTCTGTTGCTGCTCGACGGTGAGCATGCCGGGGAGCTGGTCGAGCACCTCGGCCACGGCATAGCCGCTGACGCGGGTGAATGCTTCGTTGGCCTGGACGATATAGCCGGCCGGGTCGGTAATGAGGATCGCCGAGGTGGAGTGCTCGAACACGGTCGCGGCCATGCGCAGGTCTTTTTCGGCCCGGCGTTGCTGGCTGATGTCGCGGCCCACGCCGAGCACCCCCTCGAAGCGCTCGTGTTCGTCCCACACCAGCACCAGGCGCAGCTCGATGGGGATCTTGCGGCCGTCGGCGCGCAGGCAGTCGAACAGGAACAACTGCGTAGGCAGGGTACTGCGCAACTGGGCCAGTTGCGTGCTGTCGTCCAGCACCTGGCTGACGCGCTCGAGCAGGTTGTAGACACCGCTGAGCTGGGCCGGGTTGGCAATGATCGACTGCCAGCCGTTGGCAAAGATCCAGTCGGCCTGGTAGCCCAGCACCGCCTGCACCGAGGGGCTGACATAGTTGAGCTGCAGCTGGCTGTCGGTGGAGAAGATCACGTCGCTGATGCTCTCGGCGAGCATGCGGTAGCGCTGTTCGCTGTCGCGCAGCGATTCGCTGGCTTCGATCTGCACGGTGACATCCTTGCCCACGCCGATGATACGTGTGACCAGGCCTTCGCTGTCGCGGGTCAGCACCTGCTCGCGGATGTCGTAGCACCGCCAGCCACCGTCGCGATGGCGGAAGCGCAACTGGCAGTGCAGCGACTGGCCATAGCCGGTGTCGCGCTGCTGCTGGCGCAGGGCGCGGTAGTGCTCGGCATCGCCGGGATGCAGGAGCATCTCCCAGAAGCGGTCACCCATCTGTGCCAGCTCCGCGCGGTCGTAACCGAGGGTCTGGCCGAGGTGGCGGTTGCTGAAGATCATCCGCTGGCTGTCAACGTCCTGCACGTAGAGCTGGTCGGGCACGGTACGCACCACGTCCGACCAGAAGCCCTCGCGTTCGAGCAGCGACAGCTCCACCTGCTTGCGGCTGGTGATGTCGCTGATGCTCAGGATTACCGCCTGGTAGTCACGGCGCTGCTGCGGCAGTCGGGCCATCAGCCACAGGTGCAGTTCACCACCGAGCGGGGCGGGTAGGCGGACCTCCAGTTCGAGTTGCTGGCGCTCTTCGATCAGCGCGTCGATCAACTGCATGCCGATACTGTCGCGGCTGTCCCCGCTGCCATCTATCAGGCGCTGCCAGGCGCCAGCGTGGGAGTCGACGTTGAGCAGTTGGCGGGCCACCTGGTTGATCTCGGTGATCTTCAGTTCCGCAAGCAAGGTGCGGCGCAGCTTGGTGTCCAGGGCCAGGCTTTGCTTGAGCGCGGCGCGGTTGCGCAGGTGGTAGCGGTCGAGCTGCCCCGGCAGGCTGGAGAGATCGAGCACGCACAGGGCCACGCCGGTGCCCTCGAAGATTTCCTGGTAGCGCCGACGGTCTTCCTGCAAGGCGCGTTGGCGACGGCGCATGTTGATCAGCGCCAGCACCGGCAGCAGCGCGCAGAACAGCACCAGCACGCATTTGCCGAGCAGCGCCGGCAGCAACCTGTCGCGGGCCAGGCCGGCATCGAACAGGCCACGCAGTTGCCAGGTGCTGTTGTCGATGAAGGCAAGCATCACGCTTTGCAGAGGCTCTTCGCTGGTCTGCCGGTGCCCGTGGCGCTCGATGACCTCGCCGCTGCGGCTGTTTTCCAGCAGCCACAGGGGATGGGTGGGGCCGTCAAGGTGACGGGTCAGCTCCTGGTAGTAGTCGCGGCTCAGGCGCAGCAGCCAGTAGCCGCGGTCTTGCTCGGTCGGCTGGCGCAGCAGCAGGTAGAGCCGCTGATTGTCGGCATCGTTGCCATAGAAAAATGCCCTGCCCTGATTCAGTTGCAGCAGGTCGTCAATCAGCTGACGGTCGGGTGAGCCAGCGAGGGTGTCGCTGCGCACCTGCCCGGTGGCGTCAAGCCAGGCCAGGTCGCGCAGGGCCGGCAGGCGGGCCTGCAAGGTGGCGAGCAGGCTGGGCAGGGCGACAGGCGCCGGAGGTTTGACGTAGGGCTGGACCAGGTTCAGTGATTGCTGGGCCTTCAGCGCCATGTTCAGGCTCAGATGGTCGGCCAGTTCGGCACTGGTGGCCAGGCTCTGCTGGCGCAGGTCGGCCTGGGTATGGCGGTACTGGGAGAAAAGTTGCCACAGCAGCAGCCCCAGCAGAACCAGGGCGAGCAGGGCCAGCGCCCCCTTGAGCGAGCCACGCAGGTGCGTGCCGGCCGTGGAATCGGCAGGACGCAGGGATGACGGTTGCGTGAGATTGGTCAAGCGTTGGGTCCTGCGATTGGGCTGACGATGGCAGGGGTTGCGTTGTCGCTGCATGCACGGCCCGTGCCGTGGTTGCTGGGCGCACTATAAGACGCACGCGGGAAGCCGACTAGCATGCCTTCAAATATGGCAAAGTGCCAGTCCGCATGTCCGATGCCGGCCGGCAGTTGGTCATGCCGGTTCTGCAAGTCCCTGCAACCTGTGCGAGAATGCCGCCCGCTTCATAGTCAACGCATCGGAGATGTACGGTTTTGGTTACCCACTATTCCACCAATGGCCTCGATTCCGCCTGCGGGCGTAGCAGTCAGACGCTGGTCAGCACTGCCGTGGCCGAGGACGTATCCTGCAAGACCTGCCAGCGCTCGCTGGCCAAGCCGGACGCGGCTGCCGCCAGTGCCAACAAGACGCCGTCGCTGGCCGAGCTGCGCAAGTCGGCCAAGGCTGCCGCCGAGCCGGTCGCCCAGGTTGCCGCACAACCCACCGCCAAGCCCACTGCCGCGCCTGCCAAGACCGTGAGCAAGCCGGCTGGCAAACCTGCCCGCAGTGGCGGCTTCAGCGTCAAGTCCGCCTGGGCCGCGCGCCTGGCCGAGCAATCGGACCGTTGCCGCCTGCCGCGTGGCAAGGCCAGGCAGTCGCACGTCTGAGCCTGCGCCAAGCCCGCCCCACCCGTGCCGGCGTGGGCGCGGGCTTGCCCCGCGAAGGCCGCCGGGCGGCCCCGCCATCTACCCCATCTGTGCAACGCCGCGACTTGGCGTAGAATGGCCCACTTTATTCAATGACCCCGTAATCACATCCCCTGGCCAATGCCGGGGCGCGTGTATTTACCTATCTGATAGAGGGCTTGGTTTTGGCTCAATACGTCTACACCATGCATCGGCTGAGCAAGGTCGTGCCGCCGAAGCGGGAAATTCTCAAGAATATTTCCCTGTCGTTCTTCCCGGGAGCCAAGATCGGCGTGCTGGGCCTGAACGGCGCTGGTAAATCGACCCTGCTGCGGATCATGGCGGGCGTCGACAAGGAATTCGACGGCGAAGCCCGTCCGATGCCCGACATCAACGTCGGCTACCTGCCCCAGGAGCCGCAGTTGGACCCGAGCAAGACCGTGCGTGAAGTGGTCGAGGAAGCGGTCAGCGTGATCAAGGACGCCCAGGCCCGCCTGGACGAGGTCTACGCCGCTTACGCCGACCCGGATGCCGACTTCGACAAGCTGGCCGCCGAACAGGCCAAGCTCGAGGCCATCCTGCAGGCCGCCGACGGTCACAACCTCGAGCGCCAGCTGGACGTCGCCGCCGATGCCCTGCGCCTGCCGGCCTGGGAGGCGAAGATCGAGCACCTGTCCGGTGGCGAGAAGCGCCGCGTGGCCCTGTGCCGCCTGCTGCTGTCGGCCCCCGACATGCTGCTGCTCGACGAACCGACCAACCACCTGGACGCCGACTCGGTAGCCTGGCTGGAGCGCTTCCTGCACGACTTCCCCGGTACCGTGGTGGCAATCACCCACGACCGTTACTTCCTCGACAACGTCGCCGGCTGGATCCTCGAACTGGACCGCGGCGCCGGCATCCCGTACGAAGGCAACTATTCGGGCTGGCTGGAAGCCAAGTCGGACCGTCTGGCGCAGGAATCCAAGCAGCAGAGCGCCCACGAGAAGGCCATGAAAGAGGAACTGGAGTGGGTGCGCAAAGGCGCCAAGGCCCGCCAGTCCAAGTCCAAGGCCCGTCTGCAGCGCTTCGAAGAGATGCAGTCGCAGGAATTCCAGAAGCGCAGCGAGACCAACGAGATCTACATCCCGGCCGGTCCGCGCCTGGGCGACAAGGTCATCGAGTTCAAGAACGTCACCAAGGGCTATGGCGATCGCGTGCTGATCGACAACCTGTCGTTCGCCATGCCCAAGGGCGCCATCGTCGGCGTGATCGGTGGTAACGGTGCCGGTAAATCGACCCTGTTCCGCATGCTGATGGGCAAGGAGCAGCCGGACTCGGGCAGCATCGAGATCGGTGAAACCGTGCAGCTGGCCTGCGTCGACCAGAGCCGCGAAGACCTGGACGGCAGCAAGACCGTGTTCCAGCAGATCTCCGACGGCTCCGACCAGATCCGCATCGGCAGCTACGAGATCCCGTCGCGCACCTACGTCGGCCGCTTCAACTTCAAGGGCGGCGACCAGCAGAAGTTCGTCAAGGACCTCTCCGGTGGTGAGCGTGGCCGCCTGCACCTGGCCCTGACCCTGAAGGAGGGCGGCAACGTCCTGCTGCTCGACGAACCGTCCAACGACCTCGACGTCGAAACCCTGCGTTCGCTCGAGGAAGCTTTGCTGGACTTCCCGGGCGCCGCCATCGTGATTTCCCACGACCGTTGGTTCCTGGACCGTGTGGCCACTCACATCCTGGCGTACGAAGACGATTCCAGCGTGGTGTTCTTCGAAGGCAACTACACCGAGTACGAAGCCGATCGCAAGAAGCGCCTGGGCGACGCCGCTGCCCAGCCGCACCGCGTGCGTCACAAGAAACTGGCCCAGTAAGCCGGTTTTTGCTGCACAACGATGGGGCCCTCAGGGGCCCCATTTTTGTGCCTGGCTTTCAGGGATGAGAAGGGCTGCGTGGGACCGGGCTTGCCCCGCGATTGCTGCGTTAAGGGAGAGCAGGGAGAAAGTGCACTCTCACGAGTACAGCGAGAAACTTGTATACAGTTATAGAAAACGCACCAATTAATTTCATAAAAACGACATTTCGCCCTGTTCCAGTGCGATTGGTTCTTGCTACATTCCCGAAAAAACCAAAAACAATCCCTCTCTTGGTGAGATGTCTACCATGATCGAATCTGTCGACGATTTCCTGGCCCGACTGCAACAACGCGATCCGGCCCAGCCCGAATTCCACCAGGCCGTGGAGGAGGTGCTGCGCAGCCTGTGGCCTTTCCTCGAAGCCAACCCTCACTACCTGCAGGCAGGCATTCTCGAACGCATGGTCGAACCCGAGCGTGCCGTGCTGTTCCGTGTGTCGTGGGTCGACGACCAGGGCAAGGTCCAGGTCAACCGCGGCTACCGCATCCAGATGAGCAGCGCCATCGGCCCGTACAAGGGCGGCCTGCGCTTCCACCCGTCGGTCAACCTGGGCGTACTCAAGTTCCTGGCCTTCGAGCAGGTGTTCAAGAACTCGCTGACCTCGCTGCCAATGGGCGGCGGCAAAGGCGGCTCGGACTTCGACCCGAAGGGCAAGAGCGACGCCGAAGTGATGCGCTTCTGCCAGGCGTTCATGAGCGAGCTGTACCGCCACATTGGCGCCGACCTCGACGTGCCTGCGGGTGACATCGGCGTCGGTGCCCGCGAGATCGGCTTCCTGTTCGGCCAGTACAAGCGCCTGGCCAACCAGTTCACTTCGGTGCTAACCGGCAAGGGCATGACCTATGGCGGCAGCCTGATCCGCCCGGAGGCCACCGGCTACGGCTGCGTGTACTTCGCCGAAGAGATGCTCAAGCGCCGCGACCAGCGCATCGACGGTCGCCGCGTGGCGATCTCCGGTTCCGGCAACGTTGCCCAGTACGCGGCGCGCAAGGTCATGGACCTGGGCGGCAAGGTGATCTCGCTGTCCGACTCCGAAGGCACCTTGTATGCCGAAGCCGGCCTTACCGATGCCCAGTGGGACGCGGTGATGGAGCTGAAGAACGTCAAGCGCGGTCGCATCAGCGAGCTGGCCGAGCAGTTCGGCCTGGAGTTCCGCAAAGGCCAGACGCCCTGGAGCCTGGCATGCGATATCGCGCTGCCGTGCGCGACGCAGAACGAACTGGGCGCCGAAGACGCCCGTACCCTGCTGCGCAATGGCTGTATCTGCGTTGCCGAAGGGGCCAACATGCCGACCACCCTGGAGGCTGTGGATATCTTCATCGAGGCCGGCATCCTCTACGCGCCTGGCAAGGCATCCAATGCCGGTGGCGTGGCCGTGTCGGGCCTGGAGATGTCGCAGAACGCCATGCGCCTGCTGTGGACGGCCGGGGAGGTGGACAGCAAGCTGCACCACATCATGCAGTCGATCCACCATGCCTGCGTGCACTACGGCGAGGAGGCCGATGGCAGCATCAACTACGTCAAGGGCGCCAATATCGCCGGCTTTGTGAAGGTGGCTGACGCGATGCTGGCCCAGGGCGTGGTCTGATTCGATAACTTGCGGCCGCTTCGCGCCGAAAGGGGCGCGAAGCGGCCGCGATGATTTCAGCACTCACCCAGAATGGCCAGTACCTCGATCATCTGGTCCCCCGCCGGCCGTCGCCACAACACTTCATCCCCAGGCCCGGCGCCCAGAAGCGCCTGCCCCAGCGGCGAGCCCCAGTTGACCAATCCTTGGGCGGCATCGGCCTGATCCTCGCCCACCAGTTGCACCTGATGCTCCTGGTCATGTTCATCGACGAACCGCACCAGGCTGCCGATCTGCACCTTCTCCGTGGACGTTACAGCAGGTACCACCTGCGCGCTCTGCACCCGAGCGGTGAAGTAGCGCAGGTCACGCTCGGTATCGGCCAGCCGCTGCTTGTCGGCATCGCCTTCGGCCTGCAGCGCGGCGCGCAATGCATTGAGCGCGGCCACTCGCTGCTGCAACTGTGCCAGGCCGTTGGCGGTGACGTAATTGGGCTGGTCGCTGACCAGGCGCTCGACCGGCTGGCTGGCCTGGGCGGCGGCCTGGTCTTCATTGACGAATGCTCGGCTCATGGTTGGCCTCCTTGTGCTGGAGACCATGGTGGCAGGCTGCGGGTTTCAACAGTTGTCCATTTACGACGTCAGTTGCGGCGGTATGCACGGGCCGCACCTTGGTCTTTCTCCTTCTGCCAGTCGCGGTCACGCTCGTCCCAATAGCGTTCGCGATACTCGCGCAGGTCTTCGTTGGACTGCATGGCGTGGCACTGGCGAAAGCCATCGTCCCAGCCGCTTTCGTACTGGCGGTTATTCAGGTAGCGCGGGACATCCTTGCGGAAGTCGCCGGCCATCAGCCCGGCGGCCTGGCGACCGCTGCTGCAGCCGTCCTGGAAGCCGTCGGCATAGGCGGGCGGGTAGCCCTGGTTGACCATTTGTTCATGGGTGGTTTCGCAACCCGCCAGCAGCAAGAGAAACAAGGCTAACCAGTACCGCGACATGACCACAGGACCCTCGGATTGATACCGCAAAGTCTAGGTCGGGAATTGTTGGCGCGATGTCAAAACGCTGTCGAAGGATTGCATCGGGACTGGGACCGCAAAGCGGCCCAGGTGCTCAGTACTGATACCACTTCAACTCCAGCATCACCTCGTTCTGCGCCGTGGCCAGGTGGCTGAATTGGCGTGAAGCACTCAATCGCAAGCCCAAGTCGCGGCTGATCTCCCATTGCTGGTTAAGGCTCACGCTACGCCGTACTTCGCCGTTGGTGAAAAAATCACCCTTTGCCTCAAGCGTCAGGTTGCCCAGCGGGTTGCGCCACAGCAGCCCGCCGTTGAACCCGGCGGCGGGCGAGATTAACTCAGCGAAATCGTTGTGATGCTCGACCCGCACCGTGCCCAGGGCAAAGCCCAGCAAGTCGTCACCCAGTTGCCAGGTACCGCCGGCGCCGCCGTTGACATGGCTGACCAGCACCTCGTCGTCATGCTTGCCCGGCACGCGCTCCAGACCGCCCGCGACCTGCCACGACCATGGCTTGAGCAGTTCGTTGCGCGGTGTCAGCGAGCGGATGGTGGCCAGGTCCAGGCGTTGTACCTGCCAGTCGTTGCCCTCGTACTGACGCAGCTTGAGCTGCAGGATCTCGATCTGCGCGCCGAGGGGGAAACTGTCCATGTTGTCGTTGAGGTCGTGGTAAGCCATGCGCAGGCCATACTCGGCGTAGGCGCGGTCCTCACGGGTACCCACCCCCAGTTGCCAGGTTCGCGACTGGTGGCTGTCCTCCGGCAGGCCGGGCCGCTCGATCTGCAATGGCGGCGGCGGGTTGCGGTTGATCGCCCTGAGCAGTTCATAGCTGCGGCCGGCCTGGGCCGGGTCGCGTTCCTGGCCGTTGGCGCGGTAGCGCTCCAACCGGTAGGCGGCGTCCTGTACCAGCGCCTGGCGGTCGCGGGGCAGGGCGGTGAAGGAGGGGCTCTGCAGCTGCGCGGTGTCGGCGCTGATGGCCAGCACCTGCTGCTTTTCCACGTGGTCCAGCGGCTCGGCACGGGCCAGCAGTTCACGCTCGCGGGACGGGCGGTAGCGCACGTCCGCCACCAGCCCGGACTGTTTCACCGCCTTCACGGTGTCGGTCGGGATGGCGGTCAGCGGGAACTGCGAGGTCAGGTCCAGGCTGGGGCGTGCCACCTGCAACAGCTCCAGCAGGCGATAGGAGCAATTTTCGTCGAAGAAGAAATAGTCGAACTTGATCTGCTTGAGTTCCCACACGTGCTCGACCATGCGCCCGGTCTCTTCTGGGGTCAGGTCCAGTTGATACTCCCACAGGTCACGGTTTTCCAGGCTGCGGTACTCGGACAGCTTTTCCTGGTAGGGCATCATCGCGAACAACCCGGGATAGCCGCCCATCAGGCCTTTCCAGGCATAGAGGATGCTGTTGTCGCTGCCCTCGATGTAGGCGCCGAAATTGATCGCGTAGCTCAGCAGCGTGGTGTCGTCACGCCGGGTATTGGACTGGTCGATGCGCAGCAGCGTATGGCCGAACATCGACGACGGGCTGTTGAGGTAGGCAGCCGGGAAGATCAGCGCCGCGCTGTGCGGGTCGATCGACTTGTACCAGGTATCGAATTCCTGGCAGGCCGGGCTCGGCAGGTCGGTGAGGGCCAGCTGTTCGCGCAGCCAGCGGGTCCGTGCCGGGAACACGCACTGGGCATGCTTGTCACCCAGGCTGGCCGGGGCATAGAGCGCGGCGACCGTTGCCTGCAGCTCCTGGTCCGGGTGATGCGCGCCATCCTCGGCGAGAAAGAAGCGCGGGTCGTCCACATAGCTGCGCCAACCGCCAAGCTTGGCCGTCTCGTAATGGCCGAGGGCGATCCAGTAGGGCGTGGCCGCCAACTGCTGGACGCGGGCCAGGTCAAGCTGTGGGGCGGCATGAAGCGGTGCGCTGACGATCAGCGCCAGGGAAGCGAGGCGTTTGAGCATGTCGGGCAACTACATCCTGATGATGCCTAAAGGTAAAGCGCCAAACCCGCCCCGCTGCCGGGGCGGGAGGCGTGGTACTCAAGCCTCGGTGGCGTACTTGGCCAACTGCGGGTCGCTCTTGAGCACCGCCAGGGTGTTGGAATGGACAGTCTCGGCAGTCACGTCGGCGCTGCTGAAGATCTGCTGGAAGTGCTCGTGGGTGACAGCGGCGAAATGCGCGCGGTCTTCAGGGGCTACACCTAGGACCACGGCATAGGTGGTCAGGGCTTCGCCCTGGCCCTGGGCCATGTCTTCGGAGAGCTCGTTCATCATGCCGTTCATGGCGAACCAGGATTTGCCGCCATAGGTGAGTGCGGCCTTGGTCGAGCAGCCATTGGTGCCCGAGGTCATGCCGAATGTTGCGTTGCCGGAAGTGCCGTTGGTGGTGGAGGCCAGGAAGTGGGCCGGCGTGCCGCGCTGGCCCTCGAACAGCAGGTTGCCCCAGCCGCAGTTCGGGCCGCCTGGCGCTTCAGCCATGGCGTTGATCGAGACAGCGGCGAACAGAGTACCCAGAAGAATCCGTTTCATAGCGATGTTCTCTTTCTCAAGTGACGTACCAATGGTCAGGTTTCTGGCAACGCAGTTGCCAGTGCGAGAGGATTTCCATCCTCCTGCGCAGCTTGGAGTTTAGGCACGATCCAAAGGTTGCGTTGTTTATTGCGAAAAATTGCTTGCGTGATGGCCAGGCTTGGGCTGTGACATAAAGTCCCACGGAGCCTTGCCGCTACGCGCTGGCAGCGCCAGAATGCCTTTCATCCGCCCCGCCGAAGTAAGGAAACCCAATGCCCGATCCTGTCGCCTCGCGCCTGCGTCTCGCGCCAGAAGCCCTGACCCGGCGTTTCTCCGCTGAACAGTTTGCTTTTTCCAATACCGACGATCTGGAGCCATTTCGTGGTGTGCTGGGCCAGGAACGTGCTGTCGAGGCCCTGCAGTTCGGCGTGGCCATGCCGCGTCCCGGTTACAACGTGTATGTGATGGGCGAGCCCGGTACGGGCCGTTTCTCCTTCGTCAAGCGTTACCTCAAGGCCGAAGGCAAGCGCCAGCACACCCCGGCCGACTGGTTGTATGTCAACAACTTCGAGGACTCGCGCGAGCCACGCGCGCTGGAACTGCCGGCTGGCAGCGCCCATGAGTTCATCAGCGACATGAACGGCCTGATCGACAACCTGTTGGCTACGTTCCCGGCGGTGTTCGAGCACCCTTCCTACCAGCAGAAGAAAAGCGCCATCGACCGCGCCTTCAACCAGCGCTATGACCGGGCACTGGATGTGATCGAGCGCGCCTCGCTGGAGAAGGATGTGGCGCTATACCGCGACAGCAGCAATGTCGCCTTTACCCCCATGGCCGATGGCAAGGCGCTGGACGAAGCTGAATTCGCTCAACTGCCTGAGCAATTGCGCGAGCGCTTCCACGAGGACATCGCCGAGCTCGAGGAGCGTTTGAACGAGGAGCTCTCCAGCCTGCCGCAATGGAAGCGTGAATCGAACAACCAGTTGCGCCAGCTCAACGAGGAGACCATCACCCTTGCTCTACAGCCGCTGCTGGCGCCGTTATCGGAAAAGTACGCAGAAAACGCCGCAGTGTGCGCCTATCTGCAATCGGTGCAGTTGAACCTGCTGCGGACTGTCGTCGAACAATTGGTCGATGACAGCAAGACCGACGCGGTGGCGCGCAAGATGCTCGAGGAGCAATACGCCCCCAACCTGGTGGTCGGCCACCCGGGCAAAGGCGGGGCGCCGGTGGTGTTCGAGCCGCATCCGACCTACGACAATCTGTTCGGTCGCATCGAATACAGCACCGACCAGGGCGCTTTGTACACCTCCTATCGCCAGCTTCGCGCCGGTGCGTTGCACCGCGCCAATGGCGGCTTCTTGATTCTCGAAGCCGAGAAGATGCTCGGCGAGCCCTTTGTCTGGGACGCCCTGAAGCGTGCCTTGCAGTCGCGCAAGCTGAAGATGGAGTCGCCGCTGGGCGAACTGGGCCGTGTCGCCACGGTGAGCCTGACGCCACAGATGATCCCGCTCAGCGTCAAGCTGGTGATCATTGGCTCGCGCCAACTGTACTATGCGCTGCAGGACCATGACCCGGACTTCCAGGAGATGTTCCGGGTGCTCGTGGACTTCGATGAAGACATGCCCATGGTCGACGAGAACCTGGAGCAGTTCGCCCAGTTGCTGCGCACCCGCACCAACGAGGAAGGCATGGCGCCGCTGACCAGCGATGCAGTGGCGCGCCTGGCCACCTACAGCGCGCGCCTGGCCGAGAACCAGTCGCGGCTGTCGGCGCGCATCGGCGACTTGTTCCAGCTGGTCAGCGAGGCCGACTTCATCCGCCAGCTGGCCAGCGAGAGCATGACCGACGCCGGTCACATCGAGCGCGCCCTGAAGGCCAAGGCCCAGCGCACCGGGCGGGTGTCGCAGCGGGTGCTAGACGACATGCTCGCCGGGATCATCCTGATTGACACCGAAGGCGCGGCGATCGGCAAGTGCAACGGCTTGACCGTGCTCGAGGTCGGCGATTCGGCGTTCGGCATGCCGGCGCGGATTTCCGCCACCGTCTACCCGGGCGGCAGTGGCATCGTCGACATCGAGCGCGAGGTCAACCTGGGGCAGCCGATCCACTCCAAGGGGGTGATGATCCTCACCGGCTACCTGGGCAGCCGCTATGCCCAGGAGTTTCCCCTGGCGATCTCGGCGAGCATCGCGCTGGAGCAGTCCTATGGCTATGTCGACGGCGACAGCGCCTCGCTGGGCGAGGCATGCACGCTGATCTCGGCGTTGTCGCGTACGCCGCTGAAGCAGTGCTTTGCCATTACCGGCTCGATCAACCAGTTTGGCGAGGTGCAGGCGGTCGGTGGGGTCAACGAGAAGATCGAAGGCTTCTTCCGACTTTGTGAAGCCCGTGGCCTGACCGGTGAACAAGGGGTGATCATCCCGCGTGCCAACGTCGCCACGCTGATGCTCGACGAGCGGGTGGTGCAGGCGGTCGAGGCTGGTCGTTTCCATGTCTATGCCGTCAGCCAGGCCGACGAAGCCTTGAGCCTGCTGGTGGGCGAGGAGGCCGGCGAGATGGATGACAAGGGCGAATTCGCCGAGGGCAGTGTCAACGCCCGGGTGGTCGAGCGCCTGCGGGTGATCGCCGAGATGATCAGCGAGGAAGAAATCAAGGAAGCCGAGAAAGAGCGCCTGGAGGAGGTCATCACCCAGGCCAAGCCTGCGTAAGTCAATAAACTGGCGCTAGCGGCGAAGTGCTACCGTTCAGCGCCAGTTTTCCAACTTTTTCCTTAGGTCGGCTACAGTGGAACTTAAGGACGTTATCAGGGTTCAGGATGGAAACAGCCTGAAGGTTTCAGGCTGAACAGGGCTTTACAGAGGGGACGCCGCCATGCGCAACCTCAGCCTCACCCGCCAGTGCCTGGGCCTGGTGACCCGCATCGAATGCAGCATCCGTCCGCTGGCCGGCGACAATGGCATGTGGACCTTGCTGTTCGCCGCCGGCATGGCCGGTGAACAACCCTCGGCGATCAAGGCCCAGGGCCCGTTCCACGGGCCGATGGTCGCCGAATCGGTGATGAATGCCATCGTCGACAGCCTCACCCTCCATGGCTATCAGGTCGCTGAAGATCCGCAGATCTGGTGCCTGCACCTGCAGGCGCAGTTGCGTCGGATCAATGGTGAACGTTGCCGGAACCTTGGGGATTATCAGTTCCATCCCGAAACCTGACCCAATGATCTCGTCGCCAGCAAGCTGTTACACACCTGACCTGTGGGAGCCGGCTTGCCGGCGATAGGGTATCGAGGATTTATCGGGCCTGCGGCAACTGACCGCAGGCTTTTGCTGTAACAGGTGGCTGGATATACTCGCGCTCGCTTTTCCAGTCACTTCAGAGTCCCTTATTGTCCATGGAACGTATCCTCGAAAACGCGATGTATGCCTCGCGCTGGCTGCTCGCCCCGATCTACTTCGGCCTCTCGCTGGGCCTGTTGGCACTGGCCCTGAAGTTCTTCCAGGAAATCATCCATGTCCTGCCCAACGTCTTCACCCTCGCCGAAGCCGACCTGATCCTGGTGATCCTGTCGCTGATCGACATGTCGCTGGTTGGTGGCCTGCTGGTGATGGTGATGATCTCCGGCTACGAGAACTTCGTCTCGCAGCTGGACATCGACGAGAGCAAGGAAAAGCTCAACTGGCTGGGCAAGATGGATTCCTCGTCGTTGAAGATGAAGGTCGCCGCATCGATCGTCGCCATTTCCTCGATCCACCTGCTGCGGGTATTCATGGATGCGCAGAACATCTCCACCGACTACCTGATGTGGTACGTGATCATCCACATGACCTTCGTCATTTCGGCATTCGTCATGGGTTACCTGGATCGCATCACCAAGCACTGATCCGTCTGCGCTCATCGCGGGCTTGCCCCGCGATGCTTTTCAGCTCCTGACGGATGGTGGCTTGTACTTTCAGCAGGTCTGTACAAAAAATGAGCACTCATGCGCGGTTCCCGCAGCGAGGTGCGTCCATGAACCTGCATCAGCTCAATTCCGAGGCCAGGGCTGGCCATGTCGACGAACTCAACCTGATCGCCATCGAAGGCGGCGATTATCTGTTGGAGGCCCGGATCAAAGGCCGTGCCCACCCCCTTGCCGACGCCCGTGGTGAACGCCTGAGGGTGCATTCGGTGGAGGATGCAAGGCAGCTTCTGCAAGCCATTCCCCAAGTGTCGATGAATCTTACCCATTGGTCCGTGCAAGACGAGATGTGCGGCATGGGCACGCACCCGGAAGAAGACCTCAAATTACCGATCTCCCAGCGATCGGCCTGGTAGCTGCTTCGCGCGGCGCCAGTGTGCTAGGCTGCTCGCCCTTTTCATCAGGGCGCGGATGCAGTGCGCCCTCAAGCGGAGCACGCCAATGTCCGAACTCAATCTGTCCACCGACGAATCCCGCGTCAGCTACGGCATCGGCCGTCAGCTGGGTGGCCAGCTGCGCGACAACCCGCCACCGGGCGTCAACCTGACCGCCATCGTCGCCGGCCTGACCGATGCCTTCAACGGCGCCGACAGCCGCGTCAGCGAAGAAGACCTGTCGGCGGCCTTCAAGGTCATCCGCGAAGTGATGCAGGCAGAAGCTGCTGCCAAGGCCGAAGCCGCCGCTGCCGCCGGCAAGGAATTCCTGGCTGACAACGCCAAGCGTGAAGGCATCGTGACCCTGGCCTCGGGCCTGCAGTACGAAGTGCTGACCGCAGGCGAGGGCGCCAAGCCGTCCCGCGAAGACAACGTGCGTACTCATTACCACGGCACCCTGATCGACGGCACCGTGTTCGACAGCTCCTACGATCGTGGCCAGCCTGCCGAATTCCCGGTTGGCGGCGTGATCGCCGGCTGGACCGAGGCCCTGCAACTGATGAATGCTGGCAGCAAATGGCGCCTGTACGTGCCGAGCGAGCTGGCCTATGGCGCTCAAGGCGTCGGCAGCATCCCGCCGCACAGCACCCTGGTATTCGACGTCGAACTGCTCGACGTTCTGTAATACCGTCGGGGCCGCTTTGCGGCCCATTCGCGTGCAAGCCCGCTCTCACAGGAACAGCACAAGACCTTAGGTCGTTGCGATCAGTGTGGGAGCCGGCTTGCCGGCGATGAGGGCAGGCCTGCTAAATTCAGTTCCAATCCGTTCCGCCCGGGCGCAATGCCCGCGCATAGCAGAACAGGAACAGGTTCCTCACCAGCTCCTTGAGCACTCCCGGCTCACTCGAATTCAGCCCCATGAGGTCCAGGTCGCCCTGGTCGCGCAGTTCATCGAGCGCGTCTTCCTCGAGCACGGCGCAGACTTCGCCAGTCTCGCGATGCAGGATGCGCAGGTAAGGGTGGGGGCGGTCGAGCCAGGCGTCGATGAGATAGGTCATGGCTACTCTCCTTGGATAGCGGTTCCAATGAGAATAATTCTTATTATCAAAATAGCAAGAGACTATTGGAAGATTTCTTCCGAATGGTCCCGGCGATCCTGTTGCAGGATCTGTCAGGGCCGCCCGTTGGGCAGCCCCGAGGGGCAGGCGATCAGACCTTGCGCACGAACTCAGACTTGAGTTTCATCGCGCCGATGCCGTCGATCTTGCAGTCGATGTCGTGGTCGCCGTCGCACAGACGGATGTTCTTGACCTTGGTGCCGACCTTGACCACCAGGGACGAACCCTTGACCTTGAGATCCTTGATCACGGTGACGGTGTCGCCGTCCTGCAGGACGTTGCCGACCGAATCCTTTTTCACCACGTCGTCGCTGGCGGCTTCGGCTTCGCCGTTGGCCGACCACTCGTGGGCGCATTCGGGGCAGATCAGTTGGGTGCCATCCTCATAGGTGTATTCGGAGTTGCATTGGGGGCAGGGTGGCAGAGTGCTCACGGCGTTTCCTTTCAAGTACAGGCGGTTAAAGGCGCACATTGTATAGGGTTTAGTGATTTCCTGCACAAAAGCATCGCGGGGCAAGCCTGCTCCCACGCCATGATGTGCTGGCGTGGGAGCGGGCTTGCCCCGCGATAGGGGTGATGCGATGTGTCAGTGCGTACGCGCTACGGCAAACTCGCTCAGCTCTACCAGTGCATCCCGGTACTCGCTGGCCGGCAGCACTTCCAGGCAGGCAATGGCGCGAGCGACGTAGTCGCGGGCCATCTGCGCGGTGTAGTCCAGCGCGCCGGATGCCTCGACGGCGAGGCGGATCTGCTCCAGGTCCTCCAGGCCACCCTTCTGGATCGCCTGGCGTACCAGAGCGGCCTGCTCCGCGGTGCCTTCGCGCATGGTGTAGATCAGCGGCAGGGTCGGCTTGCCTTCGGCCAGGTCGTCGCCGACGTTCTTGCCCAGGGTCTCGGAGTCGCCCTTGTAGTCGAGCAGGTCGTCGACCAGCTGGAAGGCCACGCCCAGGTGGTCGCCGAAGGTACGCAGGGCCTCGCGCTGCGCGTCCGTGGCGCCGGCCAGGGCGGCGGCGCTGTGGGTCGAGGCTTCGAACAGCATCGCGGTCTTGCCGCGGATGACGTCCATGTAGATTTCCTCGGTGGTGCTGGCATCACGCACGCGCGACAGCTGCAGCACTTCACCTTCGGCGATCACCCGTGTGGCCTTGGAGAGGATCTGCATGACCGGCATCGAGCCCAGCTCGACCATCATCTCGAACGAGCGCGAATAGAGGAAGTCGCCCACCAGCACGCTCGGCGCGTTGCCCCACAGGGCGTTGGCGGTGGAGCGGCCACGGCGCATGCCGGACATGTCGACCACGTCGTCGTGCAGCAGGGTGGCGGTGTGCAGGAACTCGATGGTCGCCGCCAGCAGGCGCAGGTCGTCGCCCTCGCGGCCCAGGGCCTTGCCGCACAGCAGCACGAGCAGGGGGCGCAGGCGTTTGCCGCCGGCGGACGTGATATAGTCGCCGATCTTCGATACCAGCGGCACGCGCGAGGTCAGCTGCTTCTTGATGATCTCGTCGACGGCGCTGAAGTCATCAGCTACCGCGCGGTAGAAGGTTTGGGGTTGCATCGGCTGCTCCATTGAGGTTGCGCGGCATGCTAGGTCGCAGGTACCGGTGTGTCAAGGCGCGGTGGCCGTGGCCCCGGGCCGGTACTTGCAAGCATTTATGGGGTTGCGTACAATCGCGCACCCTAACTTCCTGGGCAGCACCTGCCTTACGCAATTGCACCGGGCCGTTCCAGCCCTGTGCAGCCATGCCAGCCAATACTCATCATATAAAGCGCTGGGTGAGCAGGATTATCGGAGAAATACCATGTCTTACGCAGTAATCGTTACCGGCGGCAAGCAGTACAAAGTCGCTGAAGGTGAATTCCTCAAGATCGAAAAACTGGAAGTCGCCACTGGCGAATCCGTGACCTTCGATCGCGTTCTGCTGGTCGCCAACGGTGAAGAAGTCACCATCGGCGCTCCAGTTGTTGCTGGTGCTAAAGTAGTGGCCGAAGTCGTTTCGCAAGGCCGTCACGACAAGGTTCGCATCATCAAGTTCCGTCGTCGTAAGCACCACATGAAGCGCATGGGCCACCGCCAGTGGTTCACCGAAATCAAAATCACCGGTATCCAGGCTTAATCGCCCCGATCCCCTGAATTTATTGGAGAATTGAACCATGGCTCACAAGAAGGCTGGTGGTAGTACTCGTAACGGTCGCGACTCAGAATCGAAACGCCTTGGCGTGAAGATGTATGGCGGTCAGGTCATCAAACCTGGCAACATCATCGTCCGTCAGCGCGGCACCGAATTCCACGCTGGCTACGGCGTTGGCATGGGCAAGGATCACACCCTGTTCGCCAAGATCGAAGGCGTGATCAAGTTCGAGAAGAAAGGCGAGTTCATGCGCCGTTACGTGAGCATCGTCGCCGCTTAATCGCGACGTCGCTCCAGAAGCCCCGTCATGCGACGGGGCTTTTTCGTTTGTGGTGAGCCTCTTGCAAAGCTGTTTGTCTGGGCTGCCGGCGTTGGTTTCTGATTCGTACGGGGCCGCCGCGCTCATTTTTGCAAGAGCCTCATGGTTTTCTGGTTTTCGACTCGTCGTCCGACGAGAGGCGGTTTTGAATGAAGTTTGTAGACGAAGTATCGATCCGGGTAAAAGCCGGTGACGGCGGCAACGGTTGCATGAGCTTCCGCCGCGAGAAATTCATCGAGAACGGTGGCCCCAACGGCGGCGACGGCGGTGACGGCGGCTCGGTGTACATGGTGGCCGACGAGAACCTCAACACCCTCGTCGACTATCGCTATACCCGCCACCACGAGGCCCAGCGCGGCCAGAACGGTGGCAGCACCGATTGCACCGGCAAGAAGGGCGAGGACCTGTTCCTGCGCGTGCCGGTCGGCACCACCGTGATCGACGCCTCCACCCAGGAAGTGATCGGTGACCTGGTCACCCCGGGCCAGAAGCTGATGGTCGCCCAAGGCGGCTGGCACGGCCTGGGCAACACCCGTTTCAAGTCGAGCACCAACCGTGCGCCGCGCCAGACCACCCCAGGCAAGCCGGGCGATCAGCGCGACCTGAAGATGGAAATGAAAGTCCTGGCCGACGTCGGTCTGCTGGGTCTGCCGAACGCCGGCAAGAGTACTTTCATCCGCTCGGTTTCGGCCGCCAAGCCGAAGGTCGCCGACTACCCGTTCACCACCCTGGTGCCGAACCTTGGCGTGGTCAGCGTCGACCGCTGGAAGAGCTTCGTCATCGCCGACATCCCTGGCCTGATCGAAGGCGCCTCCGAAGGTGCCGGCCTGGGTATCCGCTTCCTCAAGCACCTGGCCCGTACCCGCGTGCTGCTGCACCTGGTCGACCTGGCGCCGCTGGATGGCAGCAGCCCGGCCGACGCAGCCGAAGTGATCATCAACGAGCTGGCGCAGTTCAGCCCGGCGCTGGTCGACCGTGAGCGCTGGCTGGTGCTGAACAAGGCCGACATGATCATGGACGACGAGCGTGACGAGCGCGTCAAGGAAGTGGTCGAGCGCCTGAACTGGGATGGCCCGGTGTACGTGATCTCGGCTATCGCCAAGCAGGGTACCGAGAAGCTCAGCCATGACCTGATGCGTTACCTCGAGGACCGCGCCGACCGCCTGGCCAATGACCCGGCCTACGCTGCAGAGTTGGCCGAGCTCGACCAGCGCATCGAAGACGAGGCCCGCGCCCAGCTGCAGGCCCTCGACGACGCCCGCACCCTGCGTCGCACCGGCGTCAAGAGCGTGCACGACATCGGCGACGATGACGACTGGGATGATTTCGAGGACGATGAAGACGGCCCGGAAATCATTTACGTGCGCGACTGATCGGTTGCAGTACACTAAACGCCGCTCTCTGGAGCGGCGTTTTTGTATCCAAGGTATCTACAGATTCGACATAGGTTGGAAGAGAAGATGCGAAGCAAGGTGACTGGCGCCAAGCGCTGGGTCGTGAAGATCGGCAGCGCGCTGCTGACCGCCGACGGCAAGGGCCTCGACCGTGGCGCCATGGCGGTGTGGGTCGAGCAGATGGTGGCCCTGCGTGAAGCGGGCGTGGAACTGGTGCTGGTCTCCTCCGGGGCCGTGGCGGCGGGCATGAGCCAGCTGGGCTGGACCACGCGACCGAGCGCGATGAACGAGCTGCAGGCCGCCGCCTCGCTTGGCCAGATGCGCCTGGTGCAGGCCTGGGAGTCGAGCTTCGGCGAACACGGCAAGCACACCGCGCAGATCCTCCTGACCCACGACGACCTCTCCGACCGCAAGCGTTACCTCAACGCCCGCAGCACCCTGCGCACCCTGGTAGACCTGGGCGTGGTGCCGGTGATCAATGAGAACGACACCGTGGTCACCGACGAGATCCGCTTCGGTGACAACGACACCCTGGCGGCGTTGGTGGCCAACCTGGTGGAAGCCGACCTGCTGGTGATCCTCACCGACCGCGACGGCATGTTCGACGCCGACCCGCGCAACAACCCCGAGGCCCAGCTGATCTACGAAGCCCGCGCCGATGATCCGGCGCTGGATGCCGTGGCCGGCGGCACCGGCGGCGCCTTGGGCCGTGGCGGCATGCAAACCAAGCTGCGCGCCGCGCGCCTGGCCGCCCGTTCTGGTGCGCATACCATCATCATCGGTGGCCGTATCGAGCGCGTGCTCGACCGCCTGAAGGCCGGTGAGCGCCTGGGCACCCTGCTGTCGCCTGAGCGCGGCATGCTCGCCGCGCGCAAGCAGTGGCTGGCCGGCCATCTGCAGACCCGTGGCACCCTGGTGATCGACAACGGTGCCGTGAAGGCGCTGCGCGAATCGAACAAGAGCCTGCTGCCGGTCGGCGTGAAGACCGTGCAGGGCAGTTTCCGCCGTGGCGAGATGGTGGTCTGCGTCGGTCCCGACGGCCTGGAAGTGGCCCGTGGCCTGGCCAACTACAGCGCCCTGGAGGCGCAGAAGATCATTGGCCAGCCGTCCGATGCCATTGAGGGCCTGCTGGGCTACAGCGCCGAGCCTGAGCTGGTGCACCGCGACAACCTGGTGTTGGTCTGAAGGAGATGCAAGTGCTTAAAGGATTGATTGCCGCCGCCGCGCTGGCACTGCCGATGCTGGCCGGGGCCGAGGAAATCGGCCAGGTGTCCACCGTGTTCAAGTTCGTCGGGCCGAATGACCGCATCGTCGTCGAGGCGTTCGACGACCCGAAGGTCGATGGTGTGACTTGTTACCTGTCGCGGGCCAAGACCGGCGGCCTGAAAGGTGGGTTGGGTCTGGCCGAGGACCGCGCCGAGGCGTCGATTGCCTGCCGTCAGGTCGGGCCGATCCAGTTCAAGGGTGAGCTCAAGGATGGCGAGGAGGTGTTCAAGGAACGCACCTCGCTGGTGTTCAAGACCATGCAGGTGGTACGTTTTCTCGACAAGAAGCGCAACACGCTGGTGTACCTGGTGTACAGCGACCGCGTGATCGAAGGCAGCCCGCAGAATGCGGTGACGGCAATTCCGATCGTGCCTTGGGCTCAACAGTAACAGCCGGTTGAAATGATCGCGGGGCAATCCCGCTCCCACAGAGCCTTGTGGGAGCGGCGGTGCGCCGATGCGAATTGCCCCGCGATGCTTTTCGGTTTGAATCAGGCCAGTTCCTCGGCCTCATCCTCACGCACTATCGCCTTCACCTCGTCGCGACGGCTGATGTACTTCCAGTCCGACTCGTCGATGTAGATGCCATTCGGCCCGCTGCCACCTTCCAGGTCGATCGCCACCCGCGCCGACACCTGCGGCTTCACGCTCGCCAGGATCGGCACGAAGCCCAGCTGCTGGCTGGTTTCCAGCAACGCCGCCTGGTTGCGTTCGTCGATGTCCGCCGCCTCGTCGAGGTAGTACGGCAGGCGAATGTGCCCGGCCAGGTCGCGGTCCATCAGGTGCAGCAACAAATACATGTTGGTCAGCGCCTTGATGGTCATGGTGGTGCCGTTGGACGCGGCGCCATCGATGTCGGCGTGGATCACCGGCTGGCTGTTGATCTTGGTGATCTCGAAGGCCAGTTCGAACAGGTCCTTCAGGCCCAGCTGGTTGTGGTTGGCCGCCACCAGCCGCGCCAGGTACTCCTTGGCCTCTTCGTTCTTGTGATCCTGCTCGGCGCTCTGGGTCAGGTCGAATACCGACAGGGTCTCGCCTTCCTCGTACTGGCCGGCGCTGTGGATGATCTGGTCGATGTGCTTGAGCGCTTCCTTGTTCGGTGCCAGCACCACGCGGAAGCTCTCCAGGTTCGATACCTGGCGCTTGTTGATCTCTCGGTTGAACAGCGCCAGCTGGTGCTCGAGACTGTCATAGTCGCTACGGATGTTGCGCAGGGTCCGGGCGATGTCGGTGACCGCGGCGCGGCGGGCCTTGGCCAGGGTCAGCGCTTCCTCGGTGCGGTGCGAGTAGGCGTTTATCAGCAACTGCAGGCGGCGCTCCATGTCGTCTTCGCTGTCGAACTTGGCCACGCCCTTCAGGCGCACCTGGGCGTACAGCGCCTCGATCTGGTTGTCCACGCGTTGCAGGGCCTGCCAGCTGTCCTGGTAGTCGTTGAGCAGCGGCAGCAGGTTGTCCATGGAGTCGTCGATGGCTTCCATGAACGGCGTGCCGAACGGCAGGTCGGCCGGCAGCAGTTGGCGACGGCGCAGGGCGTCTTCCAGGGTGCGCTGCTTGGCTTCCAGGTCGGCGATCTGCCGGCCCACCAGTTGCAGCTTGGCCGACAGCTGCTGGACGCGCTCGGTGAAGGCGTCGCTGGAGCGCTTGAGCTCGTCCTGGGCGGCTTCCAGCTGGCCCAGTTGCTCCATTTTTTCCGGCTCTTCGGCAGCCAGGGTCTCGGTGCGGCGGAAGTCTTCCAGGGCCTTCTGCGCATCCAGCACCTGCTGGTACAGCGCCTCGGTCTGCGCCTTGCTCGCGGCGCGGTCGAGGGCCACGGCCTGCTGGGTCTTGAGCTGCTTGAGCTCCTTCTCCAGGCGTTCCTTTTGGTCGCGCAGGGCGGCGCGGTCGGCCAGGGCCTGCAGCGCGGGCGGGTCGATGTGCGAGATGTCGATGGACAGGCCGGGCACTTCGAAGCGCTCTCCCTTGAAGCGGTCGAGCACGCTTTCCAGGGTCTTCACCCAGACGTCGCTGTCGTCCAGCTCGATGCCGCGGTCACCCATCGGCAGGCTGAACAGCGCGCCGTTGAACAGGCGCATCAGGCGGTCCACGTCCTGCTGCGAGAACTCTTCGCGCAGGCGGGCGTAGCTGTTGTTGTCGGCGTGGTCGAGCTGCTGCTTGACCGCCTTGACGCGTTTTTCAAGGTCGCGCACGCGCTCGTCGAGGTCTTCGGCGGAAAACTGCCGCGACTGGGCCAGGGCGCCGGCCAGTTCATCGTGGGCGTCCTTGGCGGCCAGCAGCTGCTGCTCCAGCACCTTGACGTCGGTGACCAGGGCGAAGCGGTGCTTGAGCACCGACAGCTCCCCCAGCCAGCGCTGGATGCCGGTGATCTCGCGCTCCAGGCGCATCAACTCCTGAGTGCCGCCGCGCTGGTCGTTCTGCAGGCGGTCCTGCTCGCCACGGTAGTGCTCGGCTTGGATGGTCAGCTCTTCCTTGCGTGCCATGGCGTATTCCTGCCATGTGCCCAGCAGGTTGTCGAGCAGGGGCGAGATACGGTGCAGCTTGCCGCGCAGGATGTCGCGCTGGGCCACGCCGCCGGCCAGGGCCTCGACCAACGGGCCGGCAGCCACCAGGGCGTTGTAGTCGCCCTCCATGCGGCGCACATCGCGGAAGGCCTCTTCGCAGGCAGCGATGTAGTCGACGCTGCCCGAACGCAGGCTGTGCTCGAAGGCATCGAGGAACAGTTGCTTGAGCTTGGCGGCGGTGATTTCGCGCATGTGCAGCAGGTTGATGAATAGCGCCCGGAATGTCTTCAGACTCTGTTCGCTGGTCGAGCGCAGCGGGATCAGGGTCAGGTCCAGCGGCACCGAGGTGTGGCCGCCGACCAGCAGCCGGCGTAGTTCGTCAGGCTTGAGCTCGTAGGCCTTCAGGCCATGGCGCTCGAGGTTGGTGAACAGCTCTTTCTGGCGCAGGCAGGTGTCGTCTTTCTGGTAGTGGGCCAGGTCCAGCTCGCCTTGGTAGGCGAAGAACTGGTGGCCGAAGCCGCCGCCCGGGCCGCGGCCGACCACGCCGATCACGTGAGGGCCGTGGGGCAGGTTCAGCTCGCAGAGGATGTAGCTGGTGTCGGTGGCGAAGTAGAAGCGGCGTGACTGCTCCAGGCTGTACTTGCCAAAGCTCATGTCGGACATGCGCGCCAGGATCGGGAACTGCAGGGCGTTGATCGACGCCGATTTACCCAGGTTGTTGGCGCCATAGACCGACAGCGGGTGTTCCAGGGGGAACAGGCCGAGGCTGTAGCCGGCGGTGTTGAGCAGTGCGAAGCGGCGGATGCCGTAGCGTTCCTGGCTCATGCGTCAATCTCCTGTTGCTCTTCGCGGATCGCCCGAGCCAGGGCATCCTCTTCGCTTTCCTCGCCATCGAACGGGGTGAGGTCGAGCGGATCGTCGGTGCGGTTGAGTTCTTCGGGCGTCTCTTCCACAACCAGCACGGGTACCGGCAGCGGCAGGTCGCTGTGCAGGGTGGCGGCCAAGTCGCGGTCCTGCTGGACCGACAGGCAGACGTCGAGGAAGCGGTGCATCGGCGGCAGGAAGCGGTAGATGCCGCCTTCCTCATGGGCAAAGCCGAGCTGGCTCATGCGGCGCATGATTTTTTCTTCGAGCTCGTCGACGGTCTGCACTTCGGCCTGCAGGAACAGGTCGCGGTACTTGTCCAGCAGCGACGGCAGTTCGTCACGGCCGATGCTGCCACCGTCGAGCACGGCCATCGGGTCGCGCCCCTGGTCGGCGAGGTGCTCGACCAGGATGAAGGTAAACAGCGACAGGCGCTGGGCGGTCTTGTTGACCTGCGCGGCGGCCTGCTCGGGGACGAAGTAGTAGAAGCCGCGGGTATCGCACACCAGCTCGAAGCCCAGGGCCTTGAACAGGGTGCGGTACTGGTCCTGGAAGTTCGACAGCTGGGCGTACAGCTCCGGGTCGCGGCGGCTGACGTGGAAGCCCTTGAACAGCTCGCGGAAGATCGGCGCGAGCTGGGACAGTTCGGAAAGATCAAGATGCATGGGTGGGGCTCGCGGTGGATTCGGTCGTGGTCGCCGGCTTGTCGCGGCTGGAGGTCAGGGCGAAGGAGCGCAGGCTGACCAGGTGTTCGCGGGTGAGGTATTGCTGGCGGTCGAGGCGCTCGCGGCTGAAGCGCTTCTCGCGCGACAGGCGCGAGAACCAGTACAGCAGTTCGTCGGTGGCGCCTTCAGGCTCCTGCTCCAGCAGCCAGACCATCAGGTCCGGCAGCGGCAGGGCGTCTTCGCAGCGCTCGAGCATTTCCTTGACCGTGCGCGGGGCGCGGGGCAGCGGGCCCTTTTGCGTCTTGTGCGCCTTGGGGAAGCGCGCGGGCTTGGGCTCGAAGCGGGCCAGTGCATAGACGTAGGCCTCGACCTGGCTGGCGCTGCCGAGGAAGGTGCTCTGCGGGCGGGTGAACAGCGGCATGGCGGCCTGGGGTACGGCGTCGATGCCTTTCTTGCGGATCACCGACAGCGCCAGCGCGGCGCCGCGGGTCACGGCGTTGTGCCGGCGCGCCTCTTCACGCAGCGGCAGCAGCAGCTCGCGGGCGTGGCGCAAGGTCAGCTGGGCGCTGGTCTGCATCTCGAGGATGCGCGCGTGGGTGCGCAGCAGCATGTCGTCGTCGACCAGGTGGCCCAAGCGCGCCTGCTCACCCAGCAGGCGCAGCAGTACGGTCTCGACCTTGCGCACGCCCTGCTCGAAGGCGCCGTCGGCGTTGACCAGCTGGATCATCGGCTCGACGTACTCGTCCCAGGTCGCCAGTACTTCGGCGTAGCGCTGGCGCAGGGGGATCTGGCGGTTGCTGGTCTTGGCCCGCTCGGCCACGGCCACCAGTGCCTGCTCGTCGTTGTCGAGCTTCTTCAGTACATCGCGCACGCGCATGTCGAGCAGGCGCAACTGGCGCGCCAGGTCGTCGCTGTCGCGGTTGTCGAAGGCGTCCTGGATATGCCCGGCCAGGCGCTCCAGGTGGCGCAGGTAGGCCTCGATCTCCAGGCACAGGCCCAGCCGGTGCTCACGGCGCAGATAGGCGAGGAAGTCGTGGATCTGCGCGTTGAGCTCGAAACGGTTCGGGCTCTTGGCCACCGGGACCAGGATGTCCAGGCGGATCCACACGTCGAGCAGCTGGGTGATGTCCTGCGGGGTGCTTTCCACCTGCTGGCGGGCCAGTTGCTGGCGCAGCTCGACCAGGCTCAGGGTGCCCTGGTCGAAGCGCTCGCACAGCGGCTCGATCAAGGCCCAGTGTTCGGCTAGGGCGCGCAGGACGCGCTTGGGTTCGATCATTGGCGGGTCGACTCGTTGCCAAATAAAAGCGGCGATTGTACTGCATCCGGGGGGGAGGATTTCACCCCTTGGTCTGTTATGGGGATAACCCTGATCCTTTTGGGGGATTCACCGGCCTCATCGCGGGGCAGGCCCGCGATGACCGACAATCTGTTGCGGCGCATCCAGGTCAACAGCGTTAGAATGCCCGACTGTTTCGACTATCCACCGGATACCCGCGCCTTGCTGATCGAGTCCCGCCGCCGCGCCTACCTGTCCGCCATGCAAGTGGTGCACTGGCTGCCGCGCGCCGAACTGCCGTTCGCCGCGCCGTCGCGGCCAGAGCTGCTGTTGCCGGTGGCGCCGGTCGATGAGGTCGACTTCGAGGTGCGTCCGGCCGCGCCTGCGCCGAGCGCCACTCCGGCAGCCCCTCAGGCGCGTGCCGAGCGGCCGAAGATCGAGATCCCGCGCCCGGGCAGCGCGCCGAAAGTCGCCGCCAAGCCGGTCGAGGCAGAGGCAGAGCCTCCCGCGCCGCGCCCGGCGCCTGTGCCACCACCGCGCTTCGCCCTGCAGTTGCTGCGTGCCGGCGACTGTCTGCTGCTGGTGGAGCTGGCCACCGGCCAGCCGTTCCAGAGCCGCGACCCGTCCTACCTGCTGCTCAAGGACATGCTGCGCGCCGCCGGTCTGCCGGACGCCCCGCAGATCATTGGCGAGCCGGTGCGTTGGCCGCTACTGATGCGCGGCAACATGGACCAGGGGCCGGATGCCGCCCGGGACTTTGTCCAGGGCTTTATCGCCGCTCGCCTGGAAGAGGCGCCGTGCGCCTGCCTGTGGCTGATCGGCCTGCCGGCCATTCGCTTCGCCGGCCAGGCAGACGGCGAAGCTTATTACCAAGAACTCAAGGTCGACCTGCTCGGCGATGCCTGGGCCTTGCCCGGCCTTGAACTGTTGATGGACGAGCCGCAGCGCAAGGCGGACGTCTGGAAAGCCATGCGCCAGCTGATGGCGCGCTGGAAACGCGTTGAATGAGTGACTCGATCAGTTTCCGCCCGGCAACCGAGGCGGATCTGGATACCCTGCTGAAGATCGAATATGCCGCCTTCAGCCATCCCTGGACCCGCGGCATCTTCCAGGATGCGCTGAAGTCCTACGAAGTGTGGCTGATGTTCGACGGCCAGCAGCAGGTCGGCCATGGCGTGATCAACGTGATCATCGACGAGGCGCACCTGCTCAACATCACAGTAAAGCCGGAGAACCAGGGCTGTGGCCTCGGCCTGCGCCTGCTCGAGCACCTGATGTCCCGGGCCTACCAGCTCAATGGCCGGGAGTGTTTCCTGGAGGTGCGTGCCAGCAACCAGTCGGCATATCGCTTGTACGAGCGCTATGGCTTCAATGAAGTCGGTCGGCGCCGTGACTACTATCCGATGGCGGGCGGGCGGGAAGATGCGCTGGTGATGGCCTGTACGTTGCTCGAAGACTGATTTCGCACGCTGTCTTGTATTGGGGCCGCTATGCGCCCCATCGCTGGCAAGCCAGCTCCCACGGCGATGGCACTTGGCTTGAAGGCGGCGCGGTCGGGGTGGGAGCCGGCTTGTCGGCGAGAGGGCCGCATCGCGGCCCCTTGTGCAAGTAACTCAGATCTCTGGGTGCTGCACTTCGACCGGTTTACGCAGGTCGCGCAAGCTGCGCGTCACCGTTCCGGTATTGCACTTGGCTGCCGCCTGCTCCGGGGTCATCTCGCGGATGGTGCGGTAGAACAATTCGCAGGTCTGCTTCTTCTGGGTTACCTGCCACTTGCTGGTGCAGGCATCCAGGGTGAGCTTGGCATCGGCCTGCGGGTTGCGCCCCATGCCGGCCTGCCAGCAGGCGGCGGAGAGGTCCTGGCCCATCATCTTCAGGCCTGCGGCGTCGGCCTTGTCCTGGTCGCCGTCGTAGCTTTTCGGGTCGGCGGCGTACCAGATCGCGCTCGGGTGGTTAGCGCCGAGCACGGGCACCTTGGCGCTGTTGGCCTCGGGGCTGATGCTTACCAAGCCGAGCACATTCACCTTCGGCCCATACTGCTGCTGGATCCAGGCCCGTACCGGCGCGCCGAACGCGACCATCGGCAAGGCGCCTTTGCCGTCGTGGGTCAGGGCCACTTCCTTGACCATGCGCACCTGGTAGTCGTTGAAGTAGCTGTAGACCCCTTCCAGGTCCTTGCCGGCGCTGGCCGGCGCGGCGATCGGGGCGATGTCGACGATGGTCTGGTAGGCCGGGGTCTGGGTAGCCTCGATACCGTTGAAGGTCAGAAGTTGCGCCCAGCGGTCGGTGGTGTTGGACTTCAGGTAGTCCTGGTAGCGGGTCAGCGAGTAGTCCGGCGGGAAGTGCAGCAGTTCGATGCTGCGGCGGTTCTCCAAGGCCATGCCCAGGGGCAGGAACAGGTACCAGCTATAGTCCCAGCCGCCTTTCTGGTTGAGGCGGGTGGCGCCCTGGTAGGCCAGCTCGCCGCTGTCGAGCAGCTTGCGCAAGGGTTCGGTGTAGCTCGCCGGTACGTCGGTGATGCTGGCGCGCAGCTTGTCGTTGTCGCGGTTCACCGTGACCTTGGCATTGGCATAGCCGTCGCGCTGCACGCTCTGGGTGAGGTAGTGCTCGACGGTCTGTTCGAGTGTCCAGTCGCGGTAGCAGATCACGTTGCAGTTGTTGGGATAGGCGAACAGCCGGGTGACCCGCTGGGCATCGCCCAGGTCGATCTGCGCGTCGGCCATGGCCAGGCCGCTGAAGGCGAGGGCGGCCAGGCCCGATACAGCAATCTTGTGCATGCTTAACTCCTTGTCAGTGGCCGCCAGGACGGCGGACCGCCCATGGTGGATGAAGAGGTGGGGGAATGAAAAGCGCCAGGATATGGCTATTGGCTAGCGCGCTGATCGGGCTGGGTACGGCCCAGGCCGATGAACGCGATGTGTGGATGTTCGCCCAGTGGGCCGGGGATCACGAGAACCGCAGGTTTCGTGAAATGCTGGTGGACGCCCGGCTGTATGGCGTGGTGCCGATCCATCAGTTGCTGCGTTCGGCCTCGGACTGGCGCCTGTGCAAGGCTTCACCCTTCGCGGTGCCGCCGGCGAGCCACTGGCCGGCGGTGCGTTCAACCCTGGCATTGATCAAGACCCTGGACCAGCAGGGCATCCTGCGTCAGTTCGAAGTGGTGTCGGCCTACCGCGATCCCCGGCTCAATGCCTGCGCCGGCGGCGCGCCGAGCAGTGCGCACATGCGCGCCTTCGCCGTCGACCTGCTGCTGCCACCCTGGGCCGACCCGAACCCGCTGTGCCGCTTCTGGCAGCAGCACGGCCAGGCCTGGAACATGGGGCTTGGCCGTTACCCCTCGGGGCGTATCCATATCGACACGGCCGGCTATCGCACCTGGGGCGGTGACGGCGGGGCCGGGTCGTCGTTCTGCAGCAAGCCCAGGTGAGCCAGACAGGCTCGGCACTCGTCGCCGACCCACTGCGCGAAGCGCTGGCGCTTGCTGCCGTCGTCCAGCGGCTGCGGGCTGAGCAGGTGGTAGCCGGAGCCGTCGCGCAGGAAGCTGTACGGCGCCTGTAGCTGGCCATTGTCCAGTTCGTCGCGAACCATCAGCGCCGAGGCGATGGCCAGCCCCATGCCCGCGCTGGCGGCCTGGATCGACAAGTAGAAGTGCTCGAAGTCGCTGCGCGCCGTGTGCCGGATGCCTTGGCCGCTCAGGCGTAGCCAGGTGGCCCAGGCATCGGGGCGGGTGGTGCTGTGCAGCAGGCGTTGGCCCTTGAAGTCTGGCCTTGCGACCGGGCCGATCCACTCATCGCAGATCTTCAGGCTGTGCAACTGGCGGTCCCAATGGAAGTCATCGCGGCGCAGTGCCAGGTCGATGCCGCCACGGGCGAAGTCCACCGGCCCGCCGGCCGCCACCAGGTGCAGTTGCAGGTCGGGGTGTGCGGCGTGAAAGCGCGGCAGGCGCGGGATCAGCCAGCGCATGGCGATGGTCGGCTCGCAGGAGACCACCAGTACGTTGTCTTCTGGCTGCTGTTGCAGGCGCTGCACGGCGCCCTCCAATTGCTCGAAGATCGACTGGGTGGTGCTGTGCAACTCGCGACCGGCGGGGGTGAGAAAGATTGCCCGGTTGCGCCGTTCGAACAGTGCCACGCCGAGGCTTTCCTCGAGCAGGCGCACCTGGCGGCTGACGGCGCCGTGGGTGACATGCAGGTGCTCGGCGGCGCGCACGAAGCTTTCAGTGCGGGCGGCGATGTCGAAGTAGCGAAAGGCGGTAAGGGGAGGCAGTTTCATGTGCTGGCCTGTTCCGGCTTTATCGCGGGGCAAGCCCGCTCCCACGCATGCTGAGGCTGCGCTCGTGGGAGCGGGCCTGCCCCGCGATAGGCCAGTCGATTCAATGCGAATAGGTGAGTAAAACTAGCAGATTAGCCAGACTATAAATCGATTTTTACTCGTTCAAGGCAACAGGATAATCCCATCTTCCGTGAATTTTCATCGAGGATCCCTGTTCGTGAACGAACTCATCGCCGTAGCCCTGTTCACCATTCTGGCTGTCATCAGTCCTGGCGCCGACTTCGCCATGGTCACCCGCAGCAGTTACGCACAAGGCCGCAAAGCTGGCCTCGCTGCCGCGGCAGGCATCGCCCTGGGCGTGCAAGTGCATGTGCTGTACACCGTGCTCGGCATCGCCGTGATCATCAGCCAGACCCCGACCCTGTTCCTGGCCATGAAGGTAGTGGGGGCGGGCTACCTGGTGTACCTGGGCTATAAATCGCTGACCAACACCACGCGCATCAGCCTCGACGGCCTGGCGCAAGGCGCTTCCAGCGTGGCGAGCGCGTTGCGCACGGGCTTTCTGACCAATGCGCTGAATCCCAAGACCATGCTGTTCGTGGTCAGCGCCTATACCCAGGTAGTGCGGCCGGGCAGCCCGCTGGCGCTGGACTTCGCCTATGGCGCGTTCATGTCGTTTGCCCATTGGGTGTGGTTCAGCCTGGTGGCGGTGTTCTTTTCCAGTGCGCGACTGCGGGCGGCGATGATCGAGCGCCAGCGCACGGTTGACCGGGTAATCGGGGTGGCCTTGATCGGCCTGGGGCTGGCCGTGGTGGTGGCGGGAGTGAAGTAACGTTTTCGCGGGCAAAGAAAAAGGGCTTATCTTTCGATAAGCCCTTTTAGAAGGTGGTGGCTACACAGTCATTTGAACCAAATTCATAACCTACTGTATTTATTATTATTTTTAGCTGTTAAGTCAGGTTGGCATACATATAGGCATACATGCCGCCGGGATCTCAACGAATGCACCTCTCATACCTGATCTTGGCATAATGTCGTGCGTCTCGACAAAACGACGGACCTCGGACTGATCTACCAAAACATGGCGTCCATTGCCTCCGAGTGGCATTACTAGCCAAATAGGCTGGAAAAACTGGATTTGCGGGTGATGTTGGATTAGATGGTTAGCCGCTAATCGTTATTTTGATGTGAGCCCCTGAACATAGGAATGCGGAGCCTTCCTATGTTCAGGGGCTTGGTCTGAAAGTCTTAATGACTTTGGTGTTGGCGACAGTCGTCAAACAAGCTATCTCCGCAGATGGGATGTCGTTTGCGGCTTCGGCGCTAACCAGTTAGTGCTAAGCGTATTGGTACGAGCTTCCGATGCTTGGTTTTATTGGACGCCGCCACACCGTTGAAACCGGCCTGGACGACAACAAGTGTTTCGTAGTGCTTGCCTGTTGCTGATGTAACGGTTACCCCCATACCCGCTGGCGTTTGAGGAAACTCTCGATGGTGTGTGCGGCCTGCTCGATTGAGGAGGTTGTGCTGTCAATGACAATTTCGGGGGCCTCCGGGCGTTCATAGGGCGAGTCAATGCCGGTGAAATTCTTGATCAGGCCTTTGCGTGCCTTGGCGTAGAGGCCCTTGGGGTCGCGCAGCTCCAGGACATGCAGAGGCGCATCGATAAATATTTCAATAAAGTCGCCGGGGACGAACAGCGCCCTGGCCATGCGGCGTTCCTGTTCGAAGGGCGAGATCAGGCAGACCAGGGTGATGACCCCAGCATCTACCATCAGCCTGCCGACCTCGGCCGTGCGCCGAATGTTTTCCTTGCGGTCGTTATCGGCAAAGCCCAGGTCGGCGGTTAAGCCCTGGCGTAGCCGGTCGCCGTCAAGCAGGCAGGTGTGCAGCCGCTTACCGTGCAGGCCGGCCTGCACGCGGTTGGCAATGCACGACTTGCCGGCCCCCGACATACCGGTGAACCACAAGAGCAATGAGCGATGCCCTTTGAGGGTGGACTGGGCCTGGCGTTCGATCTCAAACGGGTGGGGCACCAGGTCCGGGGTACGCAGGGGATGTGACGGTAGTACCAGTGACGGGGGCATGAAAGACATCTCCATGGGGGCGGATGACAGTCAGAATTCAATTACCGCTCGGTAGCGCACTGTGTTGTTGCGCAGGGCGTCCAAGGCCTGGTTGATCTGCTCTGTCGGGAAAATCTCCACCATCGGCCAGACATGGTGTTCGCTGGCAAATTCCAGCATTTTCAGCATGTCGTGACGCCCGCCGACGTTGGCGGTACTGACGGTCAAGGTCTTGTAGGTCATGGCAGGAATGTCCAGCGTGACCGGGCCGGGCATCCCGGCAAAACACAGGGTGCCATGGGGGCGCAGCAGGGCGATGGCCCGTTCCCAGTCCTGGTCGTTGGAAGCGGTGATTAGCAAGAAGTCCAGGGTATTTTCCTGTGCCTGCAACGTGGCCAAGTCCAGGGTGTAGAAATGGCGCGCACCCAGCTGTAATGCCTGGGCTTTCTTGTTATCGGAGCTCGATAACGCGGTGACCGTGCAGCCGAACTTGGCTGCAAACTGGATGGCCAGGTGGCCGAGCCCACCGATGCCCAACACGCCCACGCGCATGCCTGGCCGGGTGCCCCGTAGCAACGCGGTGAACACCGTCTGCCCGGCGCAGAACAGCGGCGCGGCCACATGAGAGGGCAGGTTGTCGGGGAGCAAGAACACGAAGCGGCTGTCGCAGGTCAGGAAGTCGGCAAACCCGCCTTTTTGCCCGTTACTGCAGGTTGGCAGCACGGCCGCACAGTGTTGCTCTTCACCCTTGAGGCACCACTCGCACGCCAGGCAGGCGCCCTTGTACCAGCCGACGCCGACGCGCTGGTCGGGGCTAAGGTGGGTAACTGCCGACCCGGTGCGCACCACGCGCCCCACAACTTCATGGCCACACACCTGTGGGTATTGGGAAGCTTCACCCCAATCGCCTTCAATCAAATGCAGATCGCTGGTGCAGGCTCCGCAATGGGTCACCTGGATCTCCACTTCGTTGGCCCCGGGATCCGGGCGCAGGTAGGTGAACGGTTCCAGTGGAGAGCCCGGCCCATAGGCGGCCCAGCCGTTAGTAGTGCGTGTCATGGGTTCACTCCTGGGTTAGGTTCAGTGCCGTGAGGTACTGTTGGGTCCATTCAGCGTCGATCACCGGGCACTCCAAATGATCAAGTAGCAGCGGCGGTGGAGGGTTGAAGTAGCTGAAGTCATCAATGATCATCGGCAGGATTAACAGCGTGCGCTGCAACACGGCCTTGCCAGGGGCCTGTTCCTTGAGTCTGGCCTGCCATTGTTCCAGGGGCAGTGGTGCATACTGGGTTGGTCCCAGAAGCGTCTGTATCCAGGCGCATAACTGGGTCCATTTGAGGTTCGCCGCAGGGTTATACAGGTGCTGTACGGGCGGTGAACCCAAGGCCTGGCCGTGGATCGCTGTGTGGGTAAATACCTGCGCGACATAGTCCACGGGGGTCAGGTTCATTGACCAGCTCGCTTCGTCTGGCCAGGCATTGAGGGCCAAGCAGCTGCGAATCAGTAGCCCGACATAGTCCTCCTGGTTTATCGACGCGCCACTGTCGGGATGTGCGGGGGCGCTGATGTCGCCACAGCGCAGAATGTTCAGGGACAGCCCGCGGCTTTCGCAAAACGCAATGGCCAAGTGTTCGGCCACCAGCTTGGCGCGGTTATAGCCGGTCGATGGCACCGGCTCCGGTAGGGTCGAGGCAAACACCACGCCGGCCCCGTTTGCGGCTGCCAGGCCGAGCACCTCGACCACACCGCCGACGTTGGTCTGGGCCAGGCGTTCATAGCGCTTGAGCCAGTTGACGTCGGCGGCGCAATGAATGATGCAGTCCACGTCTTGGCACAGCCGCTGATAGGCCGCGCTCGCTAGGCCGAATTGTGGTTGCGCCAGATCCCCGGCCATGCCCTCGACCCGAGCCGTGCGGGGCGACAATCCCAATTTGGCTACCCGACGTTGAGCCTGGGCCGCATCATCCGCACGGACCAGGCACAAGATCGTCTCCACACCGGCTGTTTGTTGCAGTTCGGCAACCACCCTGCGCCCTAGATACCCAGTCGCTCCGGTGACCATGATTGTGCGTCGGGCCAGGCGTCGCGGCGCCTGCTGCAGGCTCGCCACAGCCGTGGTCAACCGGGCCAAATAACGCTCGGCTTCTGCCGTGACCGAAAAGGCCACTTCCAACAGCGGCGTACCTTGCAGCCGATGGGCCAGCAGCCTGCTGATCCCTGCCACCGTCGAGTCGCGGGTGATATCGGCAATCGTAAGGTTCGTCTCGAATGCGCGATTGATGCGCGTCATCAAATCCAGCAGCAACAAGCTGCCGCCAATATCGATAAAGTCGCTATCGGGCCCCAGGGTGACCCCTTGCAGGTTCATGCAGCGCGCCCACAGCCTTGCCACTCGTACTTGCAGCGGCGTCAGCGGCGGTAGGTCATCCGACAGCGGTGCTAAAGGCTGCAGCAACAGGGCTTGGGCACCCAGACGCTTCTGGCTCGCTCCCGCCGGAATCGACGCGGCAAGAAAGTACCCCAGTGGCACGCTGAATGCGGGCAGGTGCTGGCCTGCCCACTGGCGCAGGGCGCCAGCAGCTGGAGGGTTGTCGGGGTCTCGGGCGCTGATAAAGGCCACCAGTTGCATATCCTGGCCCTCGCCACGGGTAGTGACCAGCGCGCTGCGTACCTCGGAGTGAGTCATCAATACCCGCTCGACGTCTGCGCTGAAGATCTTGAAACCGCGCACCTTCAAATGGGTCGTCGCACGCCCTATCAGATAAACCTCTCCGGTCTCGCTCAGCCGCACCATATCGCCGGTGCGCAGCAGCCGGTGTGCCAGCGTCGGGCAGTCGGTGGCCATTGGATTTTCCACGAAGGCACTGCGGTTTGCCGCGTCGTCATTGAGGTAGCCCATGCTGAGGCCTGGGGTATGGACGTACAGTTCACCGTGGCCACCCAGCGGCGTGCAATCGAGGGCCGGGTCTAGCACGTAGGCCTGGGTTCCGGCGGTAAATTGCAGATGTCCGTCCGGGGCGGATAACGCGACATCTCCGGCTTCATTCGAGCCATACAGGTCGATCACCCGGCAATGCGGCAGGCAGCGCACGAGATTCTGGCGCGTGGTCGCTGGCAGTTGTTCGCCGCTCAGCCACAGGCAATGCACTGCGGCAAAGGCTTGTTTGAACGCCGGCTCATCCTGCATCAGGCCTGCCGCCAGGCTGGGGGTGATCATCAATTGGCTGAGCTGGCCCCACTGGACGAATGCCCGTAGAGCCTGAGGATCCAACACCATGGCATCCGGAATCAGGCAGGCGGTGGCACCGCTGAAAATAGGGTAGTAGACATATCCAGCCATCCAAGCATTGAGGCCCACTCGGTCGCCCGGGCGGATGTGCTGTTGCCAAAGCGCCAGGGAATCAAGGCGACCGTGTTCGGCGATGGTGACAATCTTCGCCGTGCCGGTAGTGCCGGAGGTAAGCAGGCCGTAAGCTAGGTCATTGACGACAGCTGCACGTCGGGTTACGGCAGCGGGCGCGGGGTCCAGTTCGTCGAACACCAGGGTGCGATAACCGGGCGGCAAGTCGTTGAGACTGGTGGTGTCACCTACCACCACCACCGGCTGGAGGTTGGTCAGGGCCTTGGCGGTAGCCTCCAGGCCATACCAGTGAGGAATATCGAGGTAGGGCCAGCCCAGCAGGCTGCAGGCGGTCATGGTGATCAGGCTTGGAAGGTCCTTGTCCAGGCGGATAGCCACCCAGCCGCTATGGGTGCAAACTTTCGACAGGCGTTCGGCCAGCGTGGTGGCATGGGCATGCAGTTGCCTGGCATTCAGTTGCCTATGCGGTGTCATCGCGACCAACCTCTCAGGGGCTTGGTCCAGTAAGCGAAAGAAGTGTTGCTGCCATGATAGGCCCGGCGCGCTGGCAGTGCTGGCGTGGCGGTTGCTGGCGATTTGATGCGTGCGGCTACGTAGGCTCGCATTTAGCGCAAGGGTTGCCAGTTGCGCACTGATTCGCGGGGCCTGAGCGCCAGGGTTGGACGGATCGATGGCTATCAGGGGCAAGTCAAGGGCCCTGGCCGATGGCGTGTCAGGTGCCATCAGGCACAGGAACCGCTGACGCGCCTGCGCGGGAGAGCAATAGGCTATATTTTCGTCGGTCGTCAGCAGCACCAGAGGCCCGTCCTGCAACATGGCCAGTTCACGCATGGTTTCCTCGTTCAGCATCTGGCCGCTGCTGTCCAACAGCCAAAGGGCATAGTCTTCGGGGAGATGGGCCGCCAGTTGCAGGGCGCTACTGCGATGCTCGTCGGATGGGGCCAGTAACAGGACTTGGAGTCGCGTCGTGATCGGTTCATGCAGGCACTTAAGGTGATCCGCTGCATCAGCCAGCCGTTGCCAGGTGGCGGATAGCTGGAAAAACCGATAAATCACCTGCTTGTTCCGCGCCGTTTGTTCCACTATCTCAGGGAATTCCATGGCCGAGTGTGTCACCGGGGCGAACCCGGATGAGCGCTCGGCCTCATCATGCCAACCCTTGAAAAACTGCCATTGCGCAATCTGTTCCGGCTCCCATGACAACAGTCGTGGGGAATAGTCGATACCGGCAAAATCGCAGAAACGCATCAGGGTGCCTTGGGTCTCCCCCATCAAGTCGGCGTCACTGTCCAGGTACAGCACTTGGTCGCTGGGGCAATGCTCCAGTACTAGATTATGAATGCTCGCCAGCTCATCGAAACCCGACTCGGCGGCATCGAAATAAGTGGTACCGCCGCCCTGGCTGACGCGATAAAGCGATTGCATGACATCCAGTGGCTGGCGTACCAGGAAGACATGCTTGAAACCCGTCAACCAGGCGCCATCAATGGCCTGGAAGTCAAAAAAATAGGCGATCTCTTTAGCAAATTGCAGTCGCAGGGGCAAAGCGGGGCGTTGGCACAGCAGGTCCATCGCTTGGCTGTAGCGGGTGATGCCCACGGGGCCTTGTTCGGCCTGCCGGGTGCGCTCGATCAGCGCATGCTTGGCGGGAAAGTGCTGCAACAGGAAGGGTTCCGACAGCTGCTCATGCAGCACCCTCACGTCTGGATGTTGCATCACGGCCCGCTCGAAGGCGGTCGAGCGGCTCCGGGAGACGGCCCAGAGAATTACGTTGGGCAGATGAGATGACGTCAGCATAAACAGCTCCTGGGCAGGGCCTGTACACGTGAGGTGTCTAGCGCTCGCCTGCGGGTTTTTTCAGCACAATGAAACCCGACAGCAGAATAAGGACCAGGCCGGTAGCGGTTCGGCCGTTCAGCATTTCGTTGAACAACAGGGCGCCCCAGGCGATGGCAAAAATCAGGTAGGTGTAGTCAAACGCACCAATGACCGAGGTCTCACCAACTTGGTAGGCTTTGGCGAGCCCGATGCTGACGACTACCATCAGGACCGCCAATACGATCATGATCCACCAGTCGCCCTGGCCCATGGCCGACCAGCCTCCAATCAGGAATCGTAAACCGTCATCCACCGGAAAATGCGGGCCGGTCTGCAGCACCACCAAGCTGCCCACCACCCCAATGATCAGCAACGCGACATTCATGGCCAACGCCAAGAGTACGGGGTCCTCATCGGCACATTTGCCCTTGGTCACCACCACGGCAAGGGCGTATAAAATAGCGGCGAGTACAGGCAGTAGCGCATAGGTATTGAAGTCTTCGGTGCTCGGCGCCAGGGTAATCACGACCCCGACAAAACCCAGGCAGATCGCCAGCCATTTGCGTGTGGTCACGTTCTCCTTCAAGGAGAGGGCCGAGAACAAAGCGATGAACAGAGGTGTGGTATAGATAGCCAAGGCGGCGACGGTCAGGCTGATGAAGGGCAGTGCGCCGTAAAAGGCGATCCACATCAACGACAGCAGCAGGCTTCTTATCACCACCCACAGGGGAGACAGCGGCCACAAATTCGTGGCGCCGCGCAGGTGAACCACCAGCGCCATCAGAATGCCCGAGGCCAGCACAGAACGGATTACATACAGTTGCCACATTGAAGTCTCGGCACTGGTTGCCTTTATGATGGCGTCTGACACCGAGAGCAAAAATACCGAACCTACAACGATAAGAATGCTTTGTCGGTTATCAGTGGCGGTTATCGTAGTGCTTCCAGACATGAGTTTTCCTTGATTAACGGCTTTAAGGATTCTGAGTGCGCACTGGCTGTATTTAAAGTGACTTATGGTTACGCAGAAGGACTGAAAATTATGGATAATTTCAAACGCTCACTGCCCCCACTGTCCAGCCTTGTGCCTTTTGAAGCGGCGGCGCGACTTGAGAGCTTTTCCAAAGCCTCTGAAGAGTTGAACTTGACCCAGGCCGCAATTAGCAAACAGGTGCGTTCTCTCGAAGAATTCCTGGGTGTTGCGTTATTTACCCGCAGAAATCGGGCGGTATTCCTGACGGCGGCGGGTGTCGAATTTCGCGATGCCGTTCGGACGGCATTCCTGGGTATTGCGTCGCAAGCCGAAGATCTGAAAAAAGGCCGGGAAAGCAGCGAAGTAGTCCTAGTGGCACAGTTGTGCGAAGCTTTCTATTGGCTGACGCCCAATATTCCCGCGCTGCATAGGAAGTACCCGGATCTGGAGGTGCGCCTTAACGCATCGACCCAGCCCATCACCGCAACCGCTGAAAAATTTGATATCGCCATCCAGACCTCAGGCCGGGCTTCTGGCGATCACACGCGGCTGTTTACCTTGAGCGATGACATCTATCCGGTATGTAGCCCACGCTACCTCGCTTCTTTTGGCAGCACGCCGCTGGTCTTGGCGGACTTGGCCAACCTGCCGCTGCTGCACCACGTTGCAGTACCGCAAGACTGGAGCACCTGGAACGATTGGTTGCTGGAATTCGGCATCAAGGCGGGTGGCTCCAAGGACAAATTCTTCGACAGCTATCCAGTGATGATGCAGGCTTGTGTCGAGGGGTTCGGTTTTGCATTGGGGTGGCGTCGGACCACCGAAAAAATGCTCGCCAGCGGCGACCTGGTACGGCCCTTTGCCGAATCCACCCATCTGCCGGAAGCTCTGAGCGTCTACAAATGGCGAGACGCCAACCTGCGTCCGGCAGCCCGGCAGTTGCTGGATTGGTTGAAGTCATCCTTTGGTGACTGAGGCGCAATGCCTGCGTTCGGTCCTTCGCTGATAAGGCAGGGCAGATTAACAGCGAAAGCTAGAGCGCAGGACCGTTCGCTGAGGAGCTCGCTTGCGATAGCGGCAGTTGGAACACCGCAGGGTGTCAGATATTCAACGTCATCATTAACGACCACCTCAGGCAAGCCAGCTCCGACAAGGAGACGCGCACGGCTCAACGGCCAGATTACTATTAGGTGGCGACGGTAGCACTGCCGGTACTTATGGCATCTGATACACCACTATCGCAGCCTCGCTCTCGACATAAACCCCAAGGGGGCGTTTTCAAAGACCCTAAGAGGGTGTCAGCAGGCCAAGGGCCGCCAGGGTTTTTTTCTGGATGTCATGCACGGCATGTTCGCTATTAGCACCCAGGCCCGGGTCAACGACAAAACGTCCCTGCTGGTAGCCATCACTGCTCAAGCCCCGCTGGACGCTAGCGCACAGGGGCACATCTTCTTCGCGAATAACCGCTACAAAATCGATGACTTCCTGCTCTTCCCGAGTGGGTGTGGCGGCATCGCAAAACCATTCGACCACTTGCAAGGTGTGATCCACTGCGATGGGGATGTGGTGCAGGACATTCATATAGCCCCCTGGGTACACCTCCAGGCAAAAGTTTGGCCATAAGTACCATGCACCAAACTGACGGGACTGTGGTGAGGTTTCCTTCATCGTATACCCTTGATTTGTTCCACTGTCGTGGCTGACATGGGCGTGGTAATGCTCATGGATCGCCAAGTGGTAGCTCTTGAGATCAAGGGTGGCCATGGACAATGTCGGATGGCACATCGGGCAGTGATAACACTCCGAATAGTTTTCCACCGAAACTTTCCAGTTGGACTGCACGCTGTAGTTCTTGGAATACGCATGGGACAATTTTTCCGGCGCCGGAGCAAAGGATCTTATGGAGTCTTCCAGGCCGGGAAGCAGGGCTTGCATGGATGCGCATTTGCTGTCGAAATTGATAAAAATAAACCCGCAAAATACCTCAAGCCGGATGGGCACGAGTTGCACCTGCTCAGTACAGAAGTCCTTGAGATGCTCGGACTTTCGCGCGCTGACCAACTGGCCCTGGGTGTTATAGGTCCAGGCATGGTAAGGGCAGGTCAACAGCCCGGGCACATGGCCACTCCCCTCCACGAGCCGGTGTGCACGATGCTGGCAAACATTGTGGAATGCCTTGAAGTCGCCGTCCTTGTCTTTGACCACCAGGGCACTCTGGCGACCCAGGTCCCGGACGTAATAGTCACCGGCCTGGGCCAAGGCTGAAACGTGGCAAACGTACTGCCAGGTCTTGCAGAAAATCAGCTCCATTTCCTGTTCGAAGAGCCGGCTATCCACATAGTGTTCGCTGGGTAAGGTGAAGGATGCAAAGGGATCCGCGTCGAAGCCGCGAGCCAGATGCAAGGATGATGGGGCGCTGGACATGGAGCCTCCATGGATCAACGTGGTGGAAAGGGCCGCGGCGCTCAACTGTACTGCGCGACCGGTGATTCGAAATGCCGGGGGGCGAGTTCGAGCCCCAGCCCCGGGCTGTCCAGTACATACGCGCGGCCCTGGCGAATATCGAACCCACCCGTGGCCAATTGCACATCGTGGTGCCGGCAGCAGTTCCAGCTCGCGCGATGAAAACGCGCTGGCGTCGCGGTGGCCAGATGCATGACGGCGCTGTCCGAAATCAAGGTGCCGCCGACGTCCTCAATGTTCATCTGGATTCCGTGATGGATGCAGAAGTCGCGCAGTTGCCGGGCCTTGGTCAAGCCACCGACCCGACCGATTTTCAGCCCGATGACCTGAGTGATGTTATGGCGTTGGGCATACGCCAGGTCTGCCAGGGTCACAATAGACTCATCAAGGATAATCGGATTACGAGTCAGCTCGCGCACGGCGCGGCACTGATCCATGGACTCACAGGGCTGTTCGAAACACACCGTAGGATCCTGCACGCTGTTCATCACCGCGACGGCATCGGCCACCGTCCAGGCACGATTGACGTCGAACGTAATCACCTCGCCCGGCAAACGCTGCGCAATCAGGTAGTTGATCCGCGTTACATCCTCTTCGACACCGGTGCCGACCTTGCAAGAATGGGTGCGGTAACCCTGCTGTCGGGCGGCCGCCAGGTGTGTGGCCATAAGGTCGGGGTTGTCTGTGGGAATGCTGCTCTGCAAGGCAATCGAGTCCTGGAACTTACCCCCCAGCAGGGCATACAACGGGAGGTTGCAGTGCTTGCCGAGAATGTCCCAGCACGCCAGGTCAATTGCCGCTTTCACATACGGGTGCCCGGGCAGCATCACGTCCATCCGCTCGTTGATCTGGTCCAGGTGCAACGGGTTTTCCCCCATCAGATGGGGCGCCAGTTCATCGATCCCCGCCCGTACGCCTCTGGCATAGGCCGGCAGGTAGGTGGCGCCCCATGGGCAGCTTTCACCCACCCCCAGCAAACCGCTGTCGGTACCTATCACGACCACGGTGGAATCCAGCGCGGCATAGTGCAGGCGACCGCCGCTGAGGCTGTATTTTTCCTTGAGCGGGACGTCGAACTGGTAGACCTTGATGGACGTTATTTTCATGGCACAAGTACCCCCTCGGCCTCGGAAAGACCCGCCATGCGGGGCGAGATGGCAACATCCAGGATCGATTGTTGGAAAATCCGGTTGATAACGCTCAGCTTTAGCTCATGGCGTTTTTGATCGACTACCGCGATGCTGTCGAAGCACGGCTCGTAGCTGTCCATGTGTTCGGCCACCCAACTAGGGCCGCAGCTCCAGTTGACGACCTGGGTGACCAGCGAGGGCGACAGGCCCATGGCGCCGCCAATTTCAGCGGCCTCCCCGAGGATGACCCGGTTGATACAGGCGAGGAATTCCACCAGATGCGTCGCCAGCTTGATCTTTTGGTTGTCGGTAAACCGGATGCCGGAGTGGAACGTTCCCGGCAGTGTGGGGGTGATCCGGCCGAAGGCATCCTCGGTAAAAGCGCCGCTGTGTCGGTAGTTACGATTGGCGCCGTAGGGCGAGGGTGCCTGGAAGTCGGCCAGCGCAAGCGCAATGCTGTTTTCCTGTTCGCTCAAGGCTGCGACCTTGACGTGATTGTCCTGAGTGTCGAACCGCGCTCCGGCCTGTCGATAACGATCAGCGATGATCCGCCCCAAGGGCATCGCCACCCCCAACTCATCGGCCAGCGCCTCGGTGAGGCTCATGTCCTTGACCGTGATCTCCAGGGTGCACGAATGGTCGTAGCTGGCGTCGAGCATAAACGGGGTCAACTGATTGCTGACAAAGCAGTTACCGCGGGAGGTTTTTACGAAATCCCAGAACCAGTGCAGCGGGATCTCATTGGCCCGGGCCAGCACCAGCAACTCGGCCCACACGGCGGTGGCGGCGTAAAACAGCAGGTTGGTCAGTAACTTGACGGACTGCCCGGTGCCGATCTCACCTACATAAAATGCCTTGCGGCCCATGGTCTCCAGCACGCTGTGACTTGATTGATAACCGATTTTGTCGCCACCGATGTAGAAACACACATTGGCGAAATCCACCCCCATATGCGACAGATTGCTGACCGGGGCTTCAAGGCTATGGATGTGTTTTTGTCGGGCCAGTCCGGCGATATGCCGGGTGTTGTGGTAATCGGTGGTGGAGGTATCGATCCATACCGAATTTTCCGCCATCCCGGCCAGCGCACCCTCCGGCCCGGTCATGTTTTCCAGCACATGATGGGGTAGGGGCAGGCAGGTCACGACAACCCCACAACCGCTGGCACACAGCGCGGGGGTGGCCTTCCAGCGAGCACCTGCAGCGATCACGGAGCTCGCACGTGTCGGGTCGATGTCATACACCTGAACCTCGTATCCGGCGAGCAGCAGACGCTCCACCAGTGGCCGGCCCATATTTCCAACGCCGATGAAGGCGATTTTGTTTGGCTCTGCGGTGTGCATATCGCTTCTCCTGTGGGCCGCTTCAAGCGAACTCGCGCGCCCTGCCGGCGCCCTGGCCGGATACCCAGATGGAATTGAAGTTATCGAGCATGACCTGCCGGCAGGCGACCGTTTGATCACTGCCTAGCGGGGTAAACACGGCATCAATGTCCGGGTACACAAAAAACGGCAGTGACACCCTGGCGCTGCTTGCACGGTGGATCACCTGGTGCGGCGTACTGGTAAACAGGCCGTTGCTCCACTTCATCAACATATCGCCGAGATTCACCACCACTTCGTTGGCGCGGCAAGGAACGTCGATCCAGCGGCCTTGTGAAAAGGCACTGAGGGCGCAGGCATCTCGCGGGTCCTGGAACAGCAAGGTGAACATGCCGTTGTCGGTGTGCTTGCCCGCGCCACTGCCCGAGGGTGGGTAATACAGCGCGCGCTGGATCAGCACCGGGTTGGAAAAAAACGCCTGGAAAAAATCACGGTCCAGCCCGAGGGATAGGGCCAAGCCGCGCAGTAGTGCGGGCACTACCCGGTCCAGTACTTCTTGTTGCAGAGCGAGCATGGACTTGGCAAAGCCGGGGGCCTGACCCTCGCTGGGCAACAGGTTCGGCCCGGTAAACGGCAAGTCGCAGGCCGGCGCTTCCCGGCCCATGTCGAAATGCTGCTTTCGATCCGGGCCGGTGGGGGGATGCAAGGTCTCGCCAAACGTATCGACATATCCACGGCACGTCTTGGGGATGACCACTTGCCGGTCCTGGCAGAACTGGTTCTTGGTGGACAGTGGCAGCGCGAAGAATTGGCGGGCGGTGTCCAAGGCATCCGCTATCAACGAGGGCTGTATGCCATGATCGGCCAGGTAGAAGAATCCATCATTGACGCAACATTTGCGCAAACAGCTGATTTCATAATCTGCTTGGGTCGATTCAAGACGCTCAAGGGAAATACTATTGAGCACATCCATGTTCGACTCCTGATTATTTGTTGACGGCAAACGCCAAGTAGTGGGCTTGCACGTCGTTCAAGTAAGCGGCGTTCATAAACGAAGGCAATACAGAAAGTTGTCTGGAGGCCGTTAGTTTATGCAGTAGGGAGTCAAAGTGTTCTGCTGTATAAAAAGTACAGCGCGTACTCAGTAGGATCAGTCCGCTATTTTTTGTGATTCGCATAAGCTCATGGATGGCCTCTGTGGGTAGATGGCCCTCGATAAATGCACCGCAGCAAAAGGTTGCGTCATACTGGTTGTCAGCGATCATTGGATTATGTTCAGTAAGATCCACCCCACCATACAATGTTGCATAGGCCCGGGTTTCGCGCGCCAAGTTAGTCATGGCCGGCGATAAATCACAACCATCGACAGGCGAAAATCCCCGCAGCATCAGTTCTTTACCGACCAGACCGGTTCCGCAGCAAGCATCCATGATTCGCATGGGGCGGCGCGCTTCAGAGGCCGGGAGCAACGAGTCGAAGAGGTCACCGAGCATGCGGGGGCCGCAGTAGTTTTCTTCAGATACATCGTTGTCATAATCGACTGACCAGGTTTCGTAATAATTCCTCAACCGCGAATAGTCACGATCAAAGTTAAGCGCCTGGTTAACGGAAGTTGGCGGTAAAGGTCGGCCACCTTTGATAGCGTAGTTTTCGCTGGCCATTCTGTATTCTCCGAAAAAATTAATCTTCAGGTTGAATTGAACAGTGGTTGCTGCTTGGAGGGCTATTCTTATTCGTCAACTATGGCGCTGTAAATAGCAGGTAGACGACTTATCCTACAGATTATTCCTTATAGTTAACTGTTCGTTATACATTGCATTTATTTTCCGCTGATCATCAAGAAGCAATGAGCCTGCCTTGACAGAAAACTCCTCAGTACCTTGACGCCTTACCTTCAGCCATCATCACGCTAATGCAGGCAGGGCACCACGCCCATGCTATTGCTTAATTTATTCGGCGATCATGGCGCCACACGGGTGGCGAGCCTGGTAGCCAAGGCACAAGGGCTGGGTGGACAAAATTCTGCTGAATGGCAAAGCCTTTGCCTTTACCGCCGAAGACCTTTGGACAGCAAGATGCGGGCATCCTTTACCACTATGTCCCCGGTCTATACATACCTGTAAAGCGGGCAGAGCGAAGCTGGTCTATGACGTCGTTGACGATGAACGCTATGGATAAGCTTGTGGTCACCTTACGTTCATCAAGGCACGACGATTCCATTTTCCCTAGCGAACCGCTGGACTCTGGTTCGTCCTAACCTTTAGGCAGCACGCACCATCGTGTCGTGGAGCAGAAGCCAGATCAATCTTCCAAGGTAATCTGAAACGGTAATTTATCCTATTGATTATTATCGTTAATATTAGTTGTGTATTTTGATTGAGATACCAAATGGAATACCTCACGAGATAGCACTCCATTGGCCCCGCCTGTATTAGATCTGAAAATCTTGCTTCCCATCCACGATAAGTACTGACTTTCCTTACAGGTTGATCCAGCAGAATCATTTCGGTACCTGCAAGGGGCAGCGGGCGTTAGATGATGCCTATAACAGGCGTAGGCGCATAATCGCATCGGTGACGGCTCGTGCATTTTTGTCCAGCGTTTCCATGGCCCCCATTGCGTTAGCGGCGACACTTTCCACTCCATTCTCTGAAATCCATTTGGTCACTTCTTCAAGGGCCGCTGCTAGGGCGTGCTGGTTGTGCAGGAGCAGCGTGAGAGCATCCGCTGTGGCTATGTTGGCTTCAGAGTTATCTGGCATGGGGATCGTCCTTGAGTCACTGGTGTGGGAAGACTAGCTGAACACGCCGCTGGCTGGCGGCCACTTCTCTAGATCCGCTGACACCTGGGTAGTTGCACTGACTTGACGACTCATTTGCAGTCGACCTAACCAGCCATTGTAATGGATTTGACCCAACCCCTCGCAACCATGACCAGCAGTGAACGGCCAGGGGCAGTCACTCAGCGTCAAAAAAAGCCAGAGGCGATCCAGTATGATGCGCCAGGTGTTATGGAATGACATCGCCTAAGGAGTAGTCATGATAAAACCACCGTTCAAAATTCTTAAATCTCATCTAGTGGATGCGTTTTTCATTACGGCCGAAAAGTTATATCGCGAATTCGAGGAACCTCTAGAGGCAGTGGATAGATTCAGAAGTGGACGAATCTATTTTCTTGTCAAACGACGCAAAGCGCGGTTTTCCAGTGTCTGTCTAAGCAAAAAGTGCCAGATCGTGTTTAAGTATGCCTCGCAGGGCATGCTGTCGCGCCCGCACAAGGTCAACATTGCTCAACTGCTGCATGGCGCGCCGGCTATCAATAAAAAATACTTTCCGACCCCGGCCCATTTGCAATCAATGATTCAATATGTCAAGTCCGCGGATGAGTATGAGCGCCTGCTGAAGCGAGAGCCCTTGGTCGCAGCCGTCATGCCGGGAAGCGGGGAGAAGGAGCGCGCGGATCGGGCAATCGCCTACCATTTCCTGACACCTGCGGACCCGACGCCCAAGGATAAAAACAGGCATATCATCTTTGCTCATCAACTGCTGCGTGTTACCGATGACCTTCCGGAAAAATACGAAGTCATGTACATCGGCAAGGCCATGGAGCTGTCTGACCGAATGGACGGGCACAAGCGTGTGCAGCAAGCCCAGGCAGAATGCGAGGACGAAGCGGAAATCTATCTGTACTTCTTCACGCCACGATTCGAGGCGATGGCGTCTCGCGACGGCATGGCCATCAAACAGCCTAACGACTATCTAAACCTGGGGGAAGAAAATCTCGTGCTCGCCGCCGAAGCCGGTTTGATCAATTACTTCTCACCTGAAATGAATGTTCAGAATAAAACGACGGACCTGCGTAAAAGCAAGGCCATGACCCGCGTGAAGAGTTTGAAATACACTCACTTTATTTCGGAGTGTAATTTTGACGAACATGACTATGCGTTCGAAACGACGAAAATCAGGAAGAGTGGCGCGCACGAGAAGATTTACTTGCTCTAACGCAGAGCAGGTACCTCCTACTCACGTGTTCGAGGGTGCCCCCCCATCACAGTGTGCACGACTGTATTGAGTTCAGCGGTTGACCGATTTGCTCTGATAGCCAGACTGGATGAACGGAAAAACAGCTGTGGATTCTGCACATACAGTTGGGTTGTGATTCAATGTTTGTACCGCCCGCGCTCTATTTTGGGCTTTAAAAACCACGCGGTCATGCAGGTATGCAATGCCGTAAATTGCTTCGTTTTCCTGGGCTGAAACGTTCGGCCATGCTTAAGGTGTTGTCACAAGCCAAAATGGCAAGCCCTCCCGGGGCTGCTGGATTCCGAAGGCTAGAGCCAGGAATCTGTCCAAAACCCACAAAATACGGCCTACATCAGCAGTGCGCCAGGAAAACCCGGTGCACGTTGAAGCTGCCATTCAATTTGTCGGCGTGCTGTGGAAATAATATCTGTAAACAATAGGCAGCTGACTCCAGGCTCAAGCTCTCGGGTCGGGAAGCCATCAATCCGCCCTCCTATTACTAGAATTTTTATTGGCTTAGCGCTATACCCGGTAAGCTCATGCCGATACCGAGTTGCTTGCTGGTAATCCGCAAAGCTCAAAGGATGCGAGGGACGCTTAAACTCGATCAGTAAGAACTCCCCCAGCAGGCTTTCATTCAACAGCAAGTCTGGACGGGTCGTGCCTAGCGCTCCGGAGTACTTCTGTTTCAGCAGCTCCTCAATCTGCCGTTTCAAAGTGATATTGGAACTAAAGATCGTGAATGCAGCACCCAAAATCCAAAGATTTACTTCTATAGCTTTGTGTACCGTTGACTCAAGGCAGCCTTCATTTCGGACTAGGCGCTCCAAGTCATCCAAGAACTGCAGTCTGGCTTTAGCTTGGTCGACCAGAACGGCCATGTCGGCAAGGCCAAAGCTCTCCAGCGCATCAGCAAGGTTAACGATATCGCCGCGATTTGCTTCAGCGAGATGCTCGATGATAGAGCGGTATTCGGTACGTTCTACGGCCTCAAGAACGACAAATGCGAGAGCCTGTACCTTGTGGGCAGGTTCGTCGTAATACTTTTTCAAAACCTTCTTGATTGCTCGATCTGCAAACTCGCGCTTGTGCTGGGGCAGTTTTTCCAATCGGCCGGCGACCGCTTTTTGCAAGCGAGCATGCGCCATCCGCATTTCCATACCGTGTGTAGAGCGGAAAGCCTCAACCAAATTTGCCTGCACGAAGGTGACGATCTGTAGGTAAGCCTCGCTGTTTTCGATTACCGAGTCCCAACCGGCAGTTACATAGTCCATCAGCCCGTCAGCTTCGACCTCGCCATACAGCTTTCTCAGCAGACGAGCAGGAATCTCATCACTGTTCTCCAAGCCAAAATAACTAGGCTTACCGACTGCCTTTCCTTCCACCATCAAAGTAATGCCGGGGCGTCTCAGACCACTTTTCTTTTTGCTAATGGCAAAACGAAGAGTTGCATCCCCCGCATCAGGAAACGTACCTTGCACCTCAGTGAATTCGCCTTCAAGATCATCAATGCCCAGCGGTTTACCATTGATGATAATTTTGAAGTCCTTCTGCCGACCGTACTCCATGATCAGTTCTTGGCGTAGTCGATCAGCACTTGGGTAACGTAGCCCTTGACGAAGATGCGTCAGTGTCACGCAGGTTCCATGATCTTCGAAGCTGCATTCGCTCACCTCAAGTGGTAGCGTCAAGTGCTCAATATCGGACGCCGACTCAAGGTCCTCAATACCAAGCGTGAACGAAATCTGTTGGCCACGGGCCATTGTGGTGAGACGCATCACCGAAGCGGACATCAACCCAGCAAATTTTCCGATCCCTTTCTTGCCTTTGATCGGACGCCGTTTTTTTGAGGTACGTCCATTAGTCCGCATCCGTCGATCAGATGCAATTTTCAAATAATGAGACTCAAGCTCCCGGCGAGTCATCCCGTTACCATCGTCGCGTATAACAATAGGGCCATTGGTCAATGGCTCAGGTAGTTCGATAACCACCTCTTCTGCATCCGCATCCCATGCGTTATCAACCAACTCTTTAAGAGCTTTTTCTGTCGTCGAGTAATCTTGGCTGAGCAACGTTGCCAGTCGGGAGTCAACCTGAAAATTTGCTTGCTGCATCTCGCATTCCATCATGGAAGGTTGTCGGCCCCGAGCACATCAACGATTTGCACGAATGGCTGTTTCGGCTCATTCTACACGGGGATGGCCTAATAATGGCTCGCCGCGTAGGGAAAGAAGTCCCTGCAATGTCGCCCCCTCCCGAGCCCCTCCCCCCGCCCGATGCATATCAACTGCGGATTCCACGGCCATCCGGCCACCTATTCCATGAACATCCGGCCACTGATTCCACGGTGATCCGGCCACCCGTTCCACGCTCATCCGGCCACCCTTAAAGCAGGCAGCAACGCAGGATTA